>Ga0247760_1003364_pt1 | contig 10519 bp, 9 predicted proteins | sample UWRJL171409R4_FD_179936 | JGI IMG/M metagenome (GOLD analysis project Ga0247760, IMG submission 179936) | Plant litter microbial communities from Arlington Agricultural Research Station in Wisconsin, United States - UWRJ-L171-409R-4 | ecosystem: Environmental > Terrestrial > Plant litter >...
GCGCGCCAGGTTGCTCAAGGACCGCGCCATCATGGAGCCCACCCCGAAAGCCAGAGGAAGCATCCCCAGAACAAAGCCAAGCGTGACCGAGAACAGGCGCCAGCGCTCCCTGATGATGTCGGCAAAGAATTCGTCGAGCGAGGCGATCACCGCCAGCTTGATGTTGGCGTTGCCTGCCGTCTCGACACCCTGGAATGCGGCGACGTAGGTCAGCCCGGCCGGATCGGCAAAGAATTGCTGTGCAATGCCGCCCTTTCGCCAAGTGTCGATGGCCTGCGCGAGCCCCGGCAATTTGACGGCGCCGATCCCCGGCAACGCGTCGCCCCGTTCGGGGATCTCGTCCATCAGGCGGCTCATCTCGGGATGGGCCACGATCCGATCGGATGCGTTGAACAGGAACGCCAGCCCGGAATCACCGAGCTTCTGCTCGCCCAGCATCGCCTGCAGCCTGTCGAGAAGCAGATCGGCGGCTACGACGCCGCGACGGCCCTCCTTCAGCGGTGTGCGCAGCGTGTAGCCTGGCTGGCCGCTGGCGTAGAATACATAGGGACCGGTCAACAGCGTCTTGTCGTCCCTGAACGCCTCGACATACCACGGACGCTGGCGGGGATCGTAGGTCGAAGGCCCTGCGGTTTCGGCGACCTGGATCAGGTTCTCCGACAGATAGACGGTGACAGGCGAAGACGCAGCACCGGTGCGCGATATGATGACGAGACGAAAGGCTGCGTCCGAATCGACGCCGAGGCTGGCGCGGAATGCCGGACTGGCGCGATCAATCACGTCCATCTCCAGGAACGAGCCATCCTCATATCCGACATAGAGATTGAATATCTGCGGGTTGTTGCGCAGCATCGACGCCATCAGGGCATAGAGCCGCGCATTGTCCTCGATCTCCGCCGACTGGATCGGCGGCAGGCCGGCGAGGATTTCCAGGCCGTCGCGAACGTTGCGGAATTTCGCGTCGATCCTGTCGGCGCCGAGCTGCGCCACCTTGTCGATGAAGGTGGTCGCCGCCGATCGGGTGATGACGGACACGCGGCTGAAGCTGAGCCAGACCAGCGTCAACCCGACAATCAGCACCGCCGCCACGAACAGCGTGACGATGGAGGCGCGAAACCCGATGCGTGGCACGCGCCGCTCTGCTGGGTGGCTGTCGGTCATCTCCGATGCCGATCCTTCTCCATCGTTCGCCGGCTGTCGGCGGCAGTCTCCCGCCGCAAGGTTAAGATAGTTCTGCCTGCCGGCAGCAAACCGCGGCGCATGCGCAGAGCGCTCGTGGCACAAATCGTACATCCGCGGTTCCCACTGGCATCGCGGATACCCGTACCCGGTCCGGTGGCGTGGCCATTTGATCACTACCGCGGGAAAATTCGCAACCGCGCGTATCAATCCGCAAAAGAGACGAACAAGCGGCGCTGCCCGCTTCTAGAATAAGTCGAGTCGCGCTTCCCGGAGATTCCGAATGAAGCATCCATGGTCGCAAAAGGCATTCGTCGCGTTGACGTTCGGTGCGCTCGCCCTGGCGCCGTTGATGGCAAAAGCTGATAACGGTGGTATCGGCTTCTGGCTGCCCGGCACCATGGGCAGCCTCTCCGCGGTGCCAGGTCAGCCCGGTATGAGCTATACCTTCCAGTACATTCACCTCGACGCTGTCGCCGGCGGCGGCAAGGCGCTGCAGAACAATGCCAACATCGTTGCCGGCCTGAAGGCAAAGGCTGATGTCGGCGTCTTCCTGCCGACCTACACTTTCGCAACACCGGTACTCGGCGGCCAGCTGACGATCGGTGCAGCGACCGTGCCGGGCAATATCGGCGTCGATATCAATGCGACGCTCACGGGACCACGGGGTAACACGGTTTCTGGATCGGCCTTCGACAACAGGGTTACCTGGGGCGACGTGTATTACCTCGGCACCCTGAAATGGAATTTCGGCGTCAACAATTTCATGACCTACGTCTTCGGCAATATCCCGAGCGGCACCTATAATTCCACACGCCTTGCGAATCTCAGTCCCGGGTTTGTCGGGGTCGATACCGGCGGTGGCTACACCTATCTCAATCCGAAGACCGGACAGGAATTTTCGGTGGTGGCCGGCCTCAGCTTCAGCGGCAGCAATACAGCGCTGGATTACCGCAACGGCATCGACTTCCATGCCGACTGGGCGGCATCGCAATTCATCGGCAAGAGCGTCCACGCAGGGCTGGTCGGCTATTTCTATCAGCAGGTCACAGGCGATAGCGGAACCGGCGCCAGGCTCGGCGACAACAAGGGTACGGCGATCGCGATCGGCCCGCAGATCGGCTTCTTCTTCCCGGCGTGGGAAGGCTATTCCGGTTATCTGAACCTTCGAGGCTACGTCGACGTCTATGCTGAAAACCGGCCCACGAATTCCACATTCATGGCGACGCTCAGCTTTACGCCGGCCGCTCCAGAGAAACCGCTCACACCGCGGCGTCTGAAGTAGATCAGAACGGATTGACATAGTTGATGATCGCGATCTGGCGCAGCAGCACGCGCCGGATGAAATGGGCCAAGGTGACGTGATCGGTGTAGATGGCCGCGGTACCGACGCTCCCGGCCGGCAACCGCCGCGTCAACTCGGCATCGTCGAGCCTGACGCGTGCCACGAACGGCGCGGCTACGATCTCCCGGGGCGTGACAGCCACGCCTGATACCTGCATCTGACCAGGGGAAACGGCTTGCAGGACGCTTTCGACCTTGCCGGCGAACAACTGCCCCGGCAGGAATTTAAACGTGACCTCCACCTCTTGTCCCGGTGCGATATAGCGCGCGTCGATCTGCGCGATCTCCACCCCGACCAGAGTGTCCGACGTATCGATGAACGCCATCACGGGCGAGAGCGGCAAGTTCGAGACCCGCGCGCCCTTGCGCAGGGCAAGATTGGTGACGTATCCGTCCGCCGGTGCCTGGACGACGGTCTTGTCCAGATTCCACTGCGCGGCCTCTAGCTGCCCCTTGAGCTGGTCGACCTCTGACTGCCGCTGCTGAACGTCGAACGCGCGGCCGGAGTCGCGCTCAAAGAGCTGCGTCATCTGCGACAGCCGCAAGTCGGAAAGCTTTAATTGCGCCTCGATCGCCTTGACCTGCGCCTGATAGGGAACGGGATCGATGCGAAACAGGGTATCGCCGGCCTTCAATGGCGTATTGGCAACGACCGCCAGTTCGGTGACCTCTCCCGCGACGTTGGGCACGATGGCCACCGAATTGCGCGCCACCAATGCCGTGCCCTGCGGCGCGCCCCATCCCATCGGGATGAACAGCCCGATATTGAGGAGCAGCAGCACGATGAACGGAGAAACTTTCCAGAACAGATTGAAGCGCACGATGCCGAGCTGAACGATCGCAAACAGCAGCGTCAGATAGACGGCCATGATCGAGATCATCATGGGCGAATCTCCGTGTCACGGCGCGGAATGTCGACATAGGCCCAGATCAGCGCGACCGGCCACAGCGCAAAGCCGCAGATCAGTGTTATCCAGCCGGCCACCGTCACCGCTTCCGCCCAGGGATGGCCACGGGCTTTGGCGATATGCCCCGGCAGCCAGCCCGCGATGCAGAACACCGCAACGACGCTTGCCGCCAGAATGATCAGGACGATCCAGGCGAAGATGTCGAGCCCCGTCATGGCGAACCTCAGGTCACCGGTTGTAGCAATTATCGCCGTTTTGCTTCGTGTCTCTTATCTCTCGAATGCAAATACAGTCTTCCAGTCCTGCTTTATGTCGACGACGGTCCAGCCCTTTGCCTTTGCTTCATCCCAGGCCTTGTCGAGCTGCCCGATCTTCGACGGCCGGTCGTAAGCATACTCGCGCACCGCGTCCGTGTGGTGGACGATACCAGCAAAGCGCGCGCCGCCTCCCGCCATGGTCCATTGCAGCATCTGGTGGTCGCCATCGGAGTTGCCGAACGCAAAGATCGGGCGTCGACCGATCATCATGTTGATGCCGGCGGGTTTCCCTGGACCGTCGTCGATGAATTGCACCTTCGTCAGCTTCAGGAGCGACGGCTTGCCTGCCGCATCCAGCCGGTATTGCGTAACGCCGGAGGAACCGACGACCTGCTCGGGCGGAATGCCGTAGGCCTTTTCGGCCCACACCCGCATGAACTCGACGCCGCCGCCGGAAACGATGAAGGTCTTGAAGCCGTTGGCGCGGAGGTAAGCCAGCAGTTCGACCATTGGCTGGTAGATCAGTTCGTTGTAGGGCCGGTCGAAGCGCGGATGCTTCGCGGTCGCGAGCCAATCGGCGACGGACTTTGCGAATTCGTCCGTGGTCATGCCGCTATGCGCCGCTGCCACCAGCTTCAGCAGCGCCTTCTCGCCCTGCGCCGCCAGCGCCTTCCTGTCGCCGGAGAGGAACGCCTTGAACGGCTGGCGGTTCTTCCATTCCGGATGATCCAGCGCCATCGCCTTGACGCGGTCGAGCGCAAAGGCGGCCTGAAAGTAGATCGGCTGCTCGCACCACAGCGTGCCGTCATTGTCGAACACGGCAATGCGCTCGGTCGGCGGCACAAACTCCGCGCCGCCCTGCGCGGTGACCTTTGCGACGAAGTCGGTAATTGATTTCTTCGCTGCGCCCTCGTTCCACGAAGGCAGCGGGTCCGACTGGGCCCGCGCGCCGGCAAGTGATGTGCCGATGGCTAAAAGGCCAAGACATAAGGCGAATGCTACATGACGGAGCGTAGAAGGAGCGGAAGCAAACATGCAAGCGTCCCCGCCAGGTTTGAGGTCGTGAGATAGGTATTACCGGTCCGCCATCGGCGGACCGGCCCGATCGTAATGTCGTCACTACCTGACACCACGCGGCTGGAGCTGCTGATCGATCATCTGTTGTACGCCCGAGCGGATCTTGTCGATGCTTTGGGCCCGTTGCCCCGCCCTCGCCCTGTTGTCCTTGATGTCGTCCAACTGCTCCTCAAGGATGGTGGCCGGCACGAAACTCGGCGGGAAGGCACGCGGTGGAAATTCCCGGAACGTCAGCACGAACGCGCCAACGTCGTCCATCGCGCCGTACACCTGCCCGACATGGTTGAGTTGCCAGTCCCAGAAAGTGTTCGATGTGATGTCGGCACGCTCGAACGGGTCCTGCAGCACATTGAAAATCTTCTGCAGGCGCAATTTTGTGAATGGCTCGGCCCACACGCCCAGCGTTCCGGCCAGGCGCTGTTCCGCGTAGACATATTTGTAGTCACCCTTCCGCAAGGCTACCAACATGCCGTCGTCGTCGGAGTAAAAGAACTTGTCGCGCGCGCTTTTTGTCCCGTTGTTATTCCCGGCGGTGCCGCTGACGTTGCGCAGGAACGTACTCTGGTCGAACCCGTCCAGATGAACCTTGTAATTGATGCCGTTGGCGGCGTAGCCGGCCTTGAGCTTGTTGACGATGTCAGGCTCGCCGGCTGCTGAACAAAGCGTCGGTATCCAGTCATTGTGACTCATGATCTCGTTGGTGACCGTGCCGGGCTTGATCACGCCCGGCCAGCGCACCAGGCACGGCACGCGAAAGGCGCCTTCCCAGTTGGTGTTCTTCTCGGAGCGGAACCACGTCATGGCGCCATCCGGCCAGGAGTTCATGTGGGGCCCGTTGTCGCTGGAGTAAACGACGATGGTGTCGTTCGCGAGGCCCATGTCGTCCAACGCCTTGAGCAATGTACCGACCGTGTCGTCATGCTCGAGCATGCCGTCGATATATTCGCTGTCGCCGTGGGTGTAGCGACCGCGATGTCCGGCGCGGACATGAGTGCGAAGGTGCATGCGTGTCGCGTTGAACCAGCAGAAGAATGGCTTGCCGGCCGTTTTCTGTCGATTGATGAAATCGATAGCTGCCGCCGAGGTCTCGTCGTCGATCGTTTCCATGCGCTTCTTCGTGAGCGCTCCGGTATCCTCGATGGTCTGCTTGCCGATCTTGCCGAAACGCGGATCGACCGTGGGGTCGTCACGGTCGGTCGCCTTGCATTTGAGCACGCCGCGCGGACCGAACTTGGCGAGGTAACTGGGGTCTTTCGGATAGTCCGGCAGTTCCGGCTCTTCCTCGGCGTTGAGATGATAGAGGTTGCCGAAGAACTCGTCGAAGCCGTTCACGGTCGGCAACGACTCGTTTCGATCACCGACATGGTTCTTGCCGAATTGCCCCGTGACGTAGCCGAGGTTTTTGAGAAGGCCGCCGATCGACGGATCGAGTTGGCTCATGCCCATCGGTGCGCCGGGAAAGCCCACCTTGGTAAGGCCGCTGCGAATGCCGTGCTGCCCGGTCAGAAACGCCGCGCGGCCCGCGGTGCAAGACTGCTCGCCGTAATAGTGAAGGAACTTGATCCCTTCTCGGCCGATACGATCAATGCTCGGCGTCTCGTAGCCCATCAGGCCGTTCGAGTAGGCGCTGATGTTCGCGACGCCGACATCGTCGCCCCAGATAACAAGGATGTTTGGCTTGCGGCCGGGCGCTGCAGGTGGCGCTGGAGCAGGAACCACCGTCGGGGCAGCCGGCGCGGCCTTCTGCGCCTGTGCCAACGCGCCGGAGGTTATCGCCGCTGCCGCCACCAGCGCCGACGAGCCGAGCAGAATATTGCGACGGTTGAGAGTCCGGTCTTCGTTTTCGCTCGTTGAGGTTTCGTGTCGTCCCTTATCGGTATCGTCAGACATGCAACACTCCTTCCGCACTGTGAGGACTAACGATTATTGCGTTGCTGCAGTCCTCTTCACGCAACGAAACCCGACATGACTCGTCGACGTATCGATCGGTTCGGCATGCCGCGCCGCAGGCCTGTAGCGGCGGCAATAGTTGGGGGCGCAAAGATGCGAGCCTCCCTTCAGGACTTTTCGCGGAATCCTGATCGCGGGTTGACAAGCGTCGTAGCTGGCGTCCTCGCGACCGCCACGCGGATTTTGTGGAATGCAGCAGGCCTTCGGCGCATCTGCCTCATGCTCGCGCGACCACCAGTCCGAGGTCCATTCCCAGACATTGCCGATCATGTCGTGAACGCCGTAGCCATTCGGCGGGAACGCGGTTACCGGCGAGGTGCGCTCATAGCCGTCTTCGTTCAGATTCTCGGTCGGGAATCTGCCCTGCCAGGTGTTGGCCATGTGCTTGCCGCCGGGCGCCAGCGCGTTACCCCAGGCGAATTCTTCGCCCTCGCGCCCGCCGCGTGCGGCAAATTCCCACTCGGCTTCGGTTGGCAGATCCTTGCCGGCCCATTTGGCATAAGCCGCCGCATCGGCGAAGGAGACGTGCACGACAGGATGGTTGTCGAGCACATTGATGTTGCTTTTCGGCCCATAGGGGTGCCGCCAGTCGGCCCCTTTCAGGAAGGTCCACCACTGACTCCAGTCCCTGGGGTCGCTCACGTGGCGCGGCGGCATGAACACCAGCGAGCCCGCATAGATCATGTGGGGCAGGGCGCCCGGATAGTCCTCCGGCGCCGGGGGAACCTGTGCGGTGGTGACGTGCCCCGTCGCCTTCACAAATGCCTTGAACTGCCGATTCGTCACAGGCGTGCGGTCGATCCAGAAGCTGTCGACCGACACGCGGTGTGACGGCGCCTCCTCCGGATAGTGATGGTCGGATCCCATGCGGAAGGTGCCGCCGGGAATGAAGACCATCGCACCGGTTATGTCCTGCGAGCGTTGTTCCGTTTCGGCCTCAGCCAGCACCATCGCGATCTTCCAATTCGGCTGGGTTTCGCGCTACCGGCAGTAGTCCCAGAACCCCTGCGTGCGGGAAGGATCGGTGTAGTACCAGCACATGCCCGGTGCCGGCGCCGCGCCGGCCCACGCGGCTGCCGTTGCGGCCGTGACCATGCCGATCGCCGCGCCGGCCGCGATCGCGCCGCCGCGCGGCCAGCCATACGTGGCAGGCCGTACCCAGCGCACCCCGCCACCGCCATAACCCGGCCGCACCGCAGGGCCGCGCACCACCGTCCTGCTCCGATAGGCCGCTGCATTGCCGCGCGGTCCCACCACCACACCGCCGCGGCGTGCGACCGCGCGAATGTCCATGACGTCGCCGGCGGCTGACTTTCCCTGAAAAGCCGGCGCAGCGCTCCCCATGGGGCCGAGAGCGGATGATGGGGTGGAAGACGCGATGAGCCCGCTGATACCCAGTACGGCGACCAGGGCGCTCGCATGGAGCGGTATAAGACGAGGAATAATCATTGTTGTCGGCAGCATGACCAGTTCCCTTGTTACTCTCTCGCTGCCAGCCCCGGTGCAGCGTTACATCAGCCCTCTTGTCCTATTTTCGACGAGCGATCGGCGGTTCTCCCGCGGCTATTTCTCGTTGCATTTCAAGAATAAGCGAATTTTTTTCGTCTGTGACGTTCAGTTTGTGCCAAATGTTGCGACCGGCCACGTGTTACACGATTTGAAGCAAATGCCGCTGTTTGGCGACGCATTGCCGCATTTGCCCGGCAGAATCGACTTTGCCACCGTGCACTTTGGCGGCACAATCAGAAGGTGAGGGTTGTGCAGGCTTTGCAGAAGCTCGGCCAAACCGATGACGAGTCTGACGCGATGGGACAGTTTGCGGCGATACGTACACACCAAATCGAAGACTTCGAAGAGTTGAAGGAAGTCGTGGTTGGCTCGCGCCGCGAGATCGTCCAGCTCGAGCGCGGAAAGATCAAAGGCGAAATTGCCCACGCCAGGATCGGCGATCTGCAGATCGATGTCACCAGCTTCAATCTCGGCATCAGGACAAGCGGTGTGTCGCACAGCAGCCGTATCGGCTTCGGCTTGCTCGCCGCAAGCGGTGATCATGCGATGCGTTCATCTTACCACTCGCGCCCCGGTGACGTGCTGGTGATGGAGCCCGGCTGCGAGCACGAGAACAGGTACTATGGCGGCGCGACCCTCATTATCGTGATGGCGTCGGCGGATGACATTAGCTCATCGTTCGGTACCGAAGACCGAATGGGCGATCCGTCGTCCTGGTGGGGAAAACACTACAGCGGTAACGCGGAAGCCATAACCGGTGTCGTGCCTCGCCTGCAATCGCTGCTCGGCCGGCTTGACGATGTGCCGTTGACGGCGGAGGCCGCCGAGTTCTGGAAGCGGTCGATGATCGAAGCGGTCACCGCCAACATCGTGGCAGGGATACCGTCGGAGCGTGACGGGCCGCTTCCTTCGGCGCTGAAGGTGGTGAGGCAGGTCGAGGAGTACCTGGACTCGCGACCTGCCGAGCCGGTTCATATCTCCCAGATTTGCCGCCAGCTGCACATCTCGCGGCGAACGCTGCATCGAGCCTTCCACGAAGCGCTGGGCGTCGGCCCGATCGCGTTCCTTCGCTATCGTCGGCTGTGTGCCGTGCACACCGCCCTTCGTGCGCAAAAGGACATCCGGACGATCTCGGATATCGCCATGCAGTTCGGCTTCCAGAATCTTGGCCGGTTTGCCGGCTATTATCATCAATTGTTCGGTGAGTACCCTTCTCAGACGCGAAGAGATGCGTTTTATTGGCGTAACAGCCGTGACACAACTTAATTCGCAGGTTGGCCTGCAAAGCGGACATCTGCCGACGATGTCTACCTTCGATCAATAGCAAACGGCCCCGGCGAAAACCGGGGCCGCTATGCGCATTAAGAGACGCCGATGATCTAGCGGATGGTGTGGCCGAGATCGGCGCGGCGATCCGTCATCGGCCGCACGATCACCTTGGTGCCGACGCTGACCCGCGAATAGAGATCCCTGACGTCTTCATTGGTGAGGCGGAGGCAGCCGGAGGAAACACGGGTACCGATCGTCTCCGGCGCGTTGGTGCCGTGGATGCGATAGATGGTGCCGCCGAGATACATCGCCCGCGCACCGAGCGGATTACCAGGGCCGCCGGCCATGTGGCGCGGCAGATAGGGCTGGCGGGCGATCATTTCCGGGGGCGGAGTCCAGGCCGGCCATTCGGCCTTGCGGGTAATGGTCTGCGTTCCCGACCAGGTGAAACCGTCGCGGCCGATGCCGATGCCGTAGCGCATCGCCTGGCCGTTGCCGAGCACGAGGTAGAGATACGTGTTCGGGGTATCGATGATGACGGTGCCCGGCGCCTCGCGGGTCGGGTAGCTCACGACCTGGCGGCGCAGGCGTGCGGGCAACTCGACCGAGCGATCCTCTTCGTCCTGCGGCACGGCCTGCACCGGCGGCGGCGCGGTTTCGAACTGGGGCAGGAAAAACGGAAACAGCGGCAGCGGCGCTGCAGCGGCGGGTGCGGAAAATGCGGTCGCGCCGATCGCAAGCGCGCCAAAAGCGGCGGCTGCAAAGCGGGTGTTCAGTCGAAATGAATTAAACATTGGTCGTCCCCTGTTCTACGCCCTGTCGCACCGTTGGCGGCGCGTCGTTGGAAAAAGGTGTAGGGGTGAACCGTTTCAGGACATTTGCACAATATCGCCAAAATGGTTTCGTCGCGTTAGGGAATTGTTTCATTAAGGTTTCGTTGACGGAGCGGTGCGCTCTCACTTTTCACGCCGGCGCGGGTAATATGTTGGCATGAAGCCAGCCGAATCGATCCTGCCGTTTACCCGA
>Ga0247760_1003366_pt1 | contig 10511 bp, 3 predicted proteins | sample UWRJL171409R4_FD_179936 | JGI IMG/M metagenome (GOLD analysis project Ga0247760, IMG submission 179936) | Plant litter microbial communities from Arlington Agricultural Research Station in Wisconsin, United States - UWRJ-L171-409R-4 | ecosystem: Environmental > Terrestrial > Plant litter >...
GCGCGGCCCCTTTTGACGGTGGCACGCGCCAGGGAACGCATCGCTATGTACATAAGCGGCTACAATAATATTACATACAGAGCCCAAAAAGAACGACAGGGTCGGCCTGAACAAACGCCCCGAGTCAGTACTACAGGCCTGTGGAACCCTATTGTGCAACAGTAACAATAAGTATAAGCTGGTGCTTTATCTTCTTACATAAGAGTCCTTAGCTATATTTTCTTACACTCTTTCGTAAATGAAAAGAGTTTAGGAAGAAGAATTGTCTTCTGGTGTTGATACTAGTCAATCCCCCCTTTTTTGTCTTTTAAAAGCGTTTCTATTCCCTTATTCCATCTCCACTATAGCTTCCTCCTAGGTAAATTTCAAAGAGAAAGTTAGTCTAAACTATTTTAAAGCTGCTACTCTCTTTTTATTAATGGCTCTAACTTTTCATTTAATCGTTTAATCTTTTCCTTTACAGCCTCCTTTTTCTTTACCACTTCTAGTTCTTAATAATATAGTCCTTTCTTATCATAACTGAAACTCTCCCAAAATATAAACTTAGAATAACCTTTCCACTATTTATAAATATAACTTTTAACAAACGCTTTATCAGATTTCCTCTAAACTCAATAACTGTTAAAAAGGAGGGGGTTCTAACCAGAGGCTAGAACACTATAGAAGGTGTGGCAATGGAAGCTAAGCTAACGTAGTCAGTTCAGCTAATGTGAGTCACTATTGCCACCACTATTGCTACCAGCTACAACTATAATAATGGCTCTCTGGAGAAGCCAGAGAACGAATAAGTAATATAATCACGCAGTTACAACCCCTTCAATTCCACAGAATCCAGAGTGCAGTGCTTCTGACAATAACCACCACACCGAAAGTTAAGAATAACTGATGTTTCATCTATTTAAATAACTCTTTTCCAATCTTCAAATATCTATTAGAGTCTTTCAGCCCTTATCACTTTCATTAACCTAGGCTTCTTTATTGGTTTCGTTTTGCAATACCCGTTCTTTCTTAAAATCTATTAGATAGTTATTACTAAGATATCCAGACCCATCTAACTAAGCTTACTAGTAAGATCAGCACAGGTTTTTTCTCAGCCGTACTAGTTATATTATACTTTAGTAATTATAGCTTTAGTAGTTTCAGAGGTTTGTTTCGTAGGCCGACCAGAACGAGGAGCGTCTTAAAGCCATTCATCTTTAAGAATAAATAGGCTTTGGTTCAGATTAAATCCACGTTAGATTACACAGCTGTATATTTGCTATACTTAATAAGCAGAACATTTAACTTTTTCACCATATCAGCTGTTTTTATCCCTATAAGAGAGCCTTTCAAGGTTACAATAAGCGCACGCGTTGCAATATCGGTATTTTAAGCCATGATCGCTGAAAAGATGATGAAATTTAAAGCATTTTTGTTAACAGGAGGAAGAGGGGCTGAGATGGTTAGAGTGAAGTGCGGGGTGAAAATAGCCTGTGCTAAATTTATGTAATAACTAAGGCGACAAAACTTTTAAAATGCACATCCGTAGCATAATAAGAAGTAATAATTACGTTTCTTATACAGTTTATTATCTAGAATCTAAAACAGAAACTTTTTTTATATATCGCATATAATAACAAAGACATTACTATTTAAACCTAAATAATAATAATAATATTAATATAAACTTAAATATCTTTCTGGTTTTAATAGCTATTCCCAACCAGGCTTTAAAATAAGAAAATATAGTTAAAATATACGTATAGTACTACCTTATTCTATATTATAAACTAAAATAATAACTGTATAAGTTGTAGTTTTTTCACTTTAAACTTGAATATCTCCCTTTACTTAACCCTAACACTGAAAATAATGTGAAAATCGGATTCTACATCACGTGATGCATATTAATACGTATTATTTGAGTATGTAAGTTAATAATTAAAAATTCTTATTTTATTATTCTAATTCACCCAGTTAAGTTTTAAAAACCTCTAGTTTTTCACAAATAGAAATAGAAATGATATAGTGGTAAATAGCGCAATATAAATTAAAGAGGTTCCCAGTTCGAATTGCATTTGTAAAAGTGAAAAAAAAAACTTTAAATTGTAAATTATAAAATAGAGCTTGTAAACCCTGTAGAAGAAAGCCTGTAAATTTTGTAGAATGAAGTCTTTAAATCTTAAAAAATAAAACTTTTAAAAGTAAGATTTATTTTTAATTATTATACTTTTTCATATTTGTTAAACTTCAGGAACCTACAGGGCTGTAGTACAGCGGCTGTAGCTCAGAGAAAGAAGTGCGTACTGGTCCAAGCTATATATAGTGCCTACGGCACTATAGGAAGCAAACAAAGATCTGAATTACAGGGCAGTGCTACTGTAAATAAGGGTGTTACAGCGAATATTAACGCTGGAAACAAGAGGATCTGAAAGGCAGTGCCTTGTATAATGACTTGAATTAAATGGAGTTGCTTGCTTTAGCAGGCCTGTAGTACAGTACCCGCAGAGCTATATAATACTATAAGTCAAAGGGAGGGGAACTGGCCACCCCCCGCACTGGCCACTTCTGTAAGCACAGATCCGAATCTTCTTGAACACCAAACACACCGCCATTTCTCCTTTAAAATGGCATCAAATTCTTCCAAACTTTGGAATTTACTTTATCAATCGCTTCCAATGGCCTACACCGAAGATGACGTACGTAACGCCTGCTTTACGGCCAGGAGGTACAGTAACGTCAGCTGCATTGCCAGACTTAACGGAATTCCACGCTCTACCCTACGATGGCGACTTTAAGGCCTCCTCCCCAGGCCAGCGGCTTACGCATACGAAATGAGGCTATCACCAACTTTTAAGACTGAGTTAGCCGAGTTTTTTTAGCTGTAAGTAGTTATCAGAGCCCCCCTTACGCACGGAATAATTAGGGAGTTAGTATAACGTATCTGTGTTAAATCTAGCGACGATAAGCATATCGGTAAGGGTTAGGATACGGCTTTTCTTTAAAGAAACCTAGTTTTAAAGACTTAAAGAGTATAGTAAATTAATTTAGTAAGAGTTAATTACATTATAAAGGAAGTTATTTACCTTTAGTTTAATTATCTTTAACTACCTTAGATTCTAATTATTCTTTTATAAAACTGGTATAATATCGATAAGATAGGTATTATAAAAGGCATTACTAATAACGGCTTAGTGGTTAGAGTTACTAATAAGTGTTTAACTTAAAAAAGGGATTTTAGATCTTATACTTAAATTAGTATTATAGAGTGTATCTTAGTTATAGGGGTAGCTCTCCCTCCCCTTATTATTTTTTAGGAGAAAAACGTTAACGCTTAGTAGTTTAAGGAAGATTTAAAGAAGTATAAGGACTGGAAATTTACTGTAATAAAGAAAAGCTGGATTAATAACGTTATTAGTTTAAAACAGTTAGAAAAAGTCTTTTTACCTTTAATTAAGTTATGTAACTCTTCTAAGTGCCGTCTTTTTACTCTCGATAGTTACAATAACTACATTGCAGTTAATTTTATATAGAAATGTTATTAGAATAAGGTTTATTTGTTATATTTACTAGTATATACTTTTTATATCCTTTAACCCTTAGATTTAACTGTGTTTAGCCTTTTAAAGCGCGCTTATTAACAATACCTCTCTTAATATATTTAAGCTAGTTTCTGCAAATTTACAGTTATTAGAAAACGTTTTATATTTAAATATTATTATAAGGTTAGACTTAAAGCTTTTACAGAGTTTAATTATAAGGTAGGGTGGAAGGTAAGTGGGTTATAGCTAATTAATATAAGGAAGCTGCTAATAAGCTGGAATATTATTAGAGAAAAGACCCTTATTACCCCCTGAAAGCTATTTACAGAGCCTTAACCCCTTTTAACACTAGTAAAAGTAACCTATAGCAACTATAAGGTGGTGGATATTAAGATTTTTACCCTTAAGGGGGCTAAAGATCTTAGCTGGTAATTACAATCTAATATTAAAGTTGATAGGATTATTAAGCTTCTTTTCAATAAGGTAGAAAAAGCCTTTGGAAGTAAAGATGCCCTTATTACTGCTTAGAAACACATAATCGAGGCCCTGCAAGCTTAATTGGATGCCGTTAAACCCCTTAAAAGAAAGAAGGTAGTACCGGATCCAAACACCACCTTTTCCAACATTCAGAACATCGTGGAAGCTAAAAACAAGCTGGGCATCCACTGCAAGAGTTATCATCAGATAGCGATTCTTCTGAAGAATCTAGTTCTTCAGAAGAGGAGTGTATTGTAGTTAGAACTAGCCGTAGATCATGAAATCAAGAGGGGGGTGAGGGTCTCGCTTATTCGCTTACAGAAGTGGCCAGTGCGGGGGGTGGCCAGTTCCCCCCCCTTTGACTTAGCTACAAAGAGAAATGTAAAGCACTGCGTTAGTGTACAGTGTTGCTATATAACAGCAGAGCTTAGTACGTTGCTAAGGGAAGCGAAGCACAGACCTGTAGTACAGTGCCTGTAAAGCAGTTACAGTAGACTTACAGTAGGTAGTACCTTTGTATAATCACAGTAAAACAACTGGGTTGCAGAGCTTAGTAAGTTGTAACTCACTGAGCTGTTATAACTGCTGAAGAGCGAATTTGCTTGCTTTAGGAAGATTACATACAGGAAAGTTTAGAGCCTATTATAGGCTGTGAGAGGCTCTGGAATTCTTCCAGAGCCTTTTATTATTAATACAATTCTAGAAGACTCTGTGGGGCTTGCCCCACAGTGAGTTAGAGCAGTGGAACCTAAGATTCTAGAGCTTTCGAGGCTTAACAGGGGCCCTGTGGGCCATGGAGCCTTCTAGAAGGTTCGGCTCCGCAGTGCGAGCCGTGGCTGCAGGGTACGCAGCAGTAGAGGGCAACTGCTTACAGCAGTTGCCCACAGGGCAGCTAGGGCTAAAAATTAACAATATTCTTTTTATCTCCTTAAATAGATGTACTGGCCTCCGGACAGGTCTTTATCGCTTTTCTCGCTACACTTATTTAAATAAGCTTAATACCCTACGTTAAAATTACTGGCGTCGCTTCGTTCGTCGTTACGCGACAGCCCTTCACTACGCTACAGGGCACTCCATTCCTCATGTTCACTCCTAGCAATTTTATAATATAAGAGTTTTAAAGTAAATACTTAATGAAAAGTTTTTATTTTTATTAATATAGACCTTATTATTTATTTATTAATTTATTGAATAAATAATTAGTTTTTAATTTTTTCAGAGCAGCCCCAATACTCACCCAAAGTCGCTGGAAGACCGTGCAGCAATCTAATAACTCCCATTGTGAACCAGCATGTGAAGCTCACGCGCGATGTTGGCTGCGGCCATTCGATTATTCTCCCCACTGGCGATCAACATATAATTCTGGATTAGTGTCACTAGGCCATCAATCAGAATATTTCGGTCCTTGACCTCGTTCATGTACTGCAAAGAACGATGGAGTTAGCAAGACTAGCTGCATTTACAGAGCTATGAGGTCATGCATTGGTCACAAACCTGTACGACTTCAGCTTTGACACATACTCCTGTCGGTTTCCTTGTTTTCGGATCTCTCTCGGTGGCATAGAATGACGGAATCTTGAAGCTGGGGTTGTCATCGTCAGGTGTCGACCTGCGTTCCAGGAACGATTCGACTTCTTTCCATCCTCCATAATACCAAGCCACGCACTCCAAGTAGACACAACCCAAAGACCATATGTCATTCATGGAGTGCACAGTGGCTTCAGGGTCGCAGCACACCAGTATCTCCGGGGCACAATATGGCCGTGTGTTGGGAATCATGCCGCGAGATGTGGGAACGCTGGTCTGTGAGGAGAACTCGGCGATGCCGAAGTCGCTTAGTTTCAGGATGCCGAGCGGGTCTTGAGGTTTAGGATCATGAGGATCCTTGGGAAACCAAAGAATATTTGCTGGTTTGATGTCTCCATGGCGGCCATACAACATTTTGATCCCTGGATTTGGTTGCTGTGGATCTCGTGCCGAAGATTCTGAATCGTGCCTCAGAATTGAATCGTCGGTGTTGGTCGGGTATCGATGAATGCTGCCCAAGGCATCGGCCAGGCCGCGACACTGATGGATGAGCCACCCTGCTGTATCGTCGTCGGTTTTTGGATTCGGCCGAGCCTTGCTCCAAAAACCGACAAGGTCACAGTCCGCCCATGGAAACATGAGGTGATATTGTCCATGGTACTTGTATGTTCCCAGGAGGTTGGTTAAATGTGGGTGTGGATTGGCACTATTGAGTCTCCTCAACATTCGGACTTCGCGCTTGAAGTCGGCCTCCTTGTCAGAGAATAACTGTTTGACCGCAATGACATCCCGGTGTGCCTCATAGTTGAGGTTGAAAGCGTGGTGATCTGGATGTATCTTTGCCTTGAACACCTGACCGCAACCCCCCGGCGGGCCGGCCGTCGAAAATGATATGAACGGGAGGATGACACCAGAGTTGAGCTCCCAATGGTAGATGGTCCGGAGATCTCGGTATCGACCACCTCCGCTGATGGTCACTCTTCTCACCCCGCCGAGAGCAAAGAAAGGTGCCAACACGGCCCACTGAAGTCTTTCGAACTCCTCCATGGCGCGCGGCTTCCATCTCCTGAAGCACCGCAGAGTCTTATCCTGGTCCTTCGCCCTGGTACTTCGGAGTTCCCATCTTGACCCTGGAATCTTGGATGAACCTCCGTCCCGCGGGACCTTGGCGAGCTTGAGAGGAAGATCTGTATCGCTGATACCTTCGTCGAGGAAGCGGCGAATCTTCTTTGGCTTCTCCATCAAAATGAGAATGGCCATGATCTTTTTGAAGGACTTTTGCTGCGCCTCGGGAAGCTGCAGCATGTTGTACCCAGCTACTGTTGGACTCCTTGGACTTTGGGCGGTTGCGGCGCCATCTGAATCGTGATGCTCCCCGGACTGGAAGCTGGACTTGCCGTTGCCACATATTCTTCGTGCGTCATCTGCAAGATCTAGGCCGTGTCTGGCAAGATGAGGAGGAAGAAGGGACGGAAACTGTCGTCTCAGCTGCTTCTTGAGGGATTCCTTGAGAAGGGCCATGTACGAGGACCTGAGCTCCTCTAGAACGGCTTCTCTAGTCATGGTGCGTGCGAGTAAGGCCCTCGGGATGAAAGATCGGTGTTCGTATGAGCTATCTTCACACCTAACCTTGGCTGTCTCGAGAGCCTGGTGAAGAAGACTTGGTGGCCTCTCAGTCTCCAACCCATCATCAGGATCTTGCGACGTTGCTGGGGCAAGACGGTCGCCGAGATCAGTAATAACCGTAGGATCCGACTGGAAATCGGGATTCTTCTGAATGCTGCCGGGTCCAGGCAGTCCTTGTCCGCGAAGGGCATCGGCAACAGCGGGGTGGATGGAGTCTCGATGGTGGCTTCCTTGGTATTCGGGTTCGCCCAGCAGCTCCTCGACGTCGATTTGCTGAGGGGCGGCATGTGCGCTTGCCGAATGGGAAAGACGGAGTCCGGCGGGCTCGTCTGCGACGTGTTGGGCATCAAGGGACGGCAGACGCTCGCGGTCAGGTGCGTCGCTGGAGCAGCTGCAGACTTCTGTCGCGGGAGTTGAGGGCCTGTCATTTTCTGGACTCGAAATTCCAATTGCCCCATTCTCGTCCGACTCAAGCTGCAGCCGAGTCGACGAGGTTGCTGAAAGTGCCGAGACGTATCGGGCGTCGTTGACGCTGTCAGCATTGATAGATGTTGATTCACCTGCGGCCTGTCGGACACGCCTCCGAGGTTGAACGACAATTTGTTGTTGGGTGACGCCAGGGCTGGCCCACTGTGACCTAAACTCGCCTGCGGGAGGGTCAACCACTGGCTGTTCGTGCTGTTCCATTTTCGTGGGGCGGAGCAGAAGGGCGCAATATCGCCATAAGGCCTAAGACTCTTCTCGAATCAGGTCACGGCGCAAGCCCTGATATAAGTTGCAACGAGACTGGTCAATCAGCGGATTTTGTCTGATGCCCGAAGAGGGCGTGAAAGAGATCCAAATCTCCACTGGAAATCCATTATTTCTCAGCCGGACCTTTTCAGCAGGTGGTTGCAACCGCGTCAATTGGTCGGAACTCATTTCATTTGCCGCCGTGGACCCCTCCTGGGCCATGCATGTGCCAGCCCATCCAAGGAAGGAACCCACCCCTAATCTGGTTCTCAGACCACTACAGCAAGCCACAGAGAGGCTGAGAGTTGGGGGCACCTGCCGCCTAATCCTCAGTGAAAAATACATAATGATCAGCGGAGCTCATTGCTACCAGTGCCTACGTCTCTCATCCGCAAGTCGACCAAAGAGCAATCGCCATCATCTACTCAACCACGCGCAATATCTCCGACATTTACGTCCCGAATGCAAATGGAAAGTTTGCCCGATCGCCAGTCCCAAGAGCTCTGCATCCGGACGACCGATCTGGAATGCCTGACCGCAACGCTGAGCCGAGAGTTCGAACCTGGCTCCTACGAAGTCCAAGTCAGTCTTCTCAATCACCAGAGCAGCGCCGATTGACTCTGACGGAATCATAGATGAGGCACAATGTTTATTCCATCAAGGCTCCGCGAAGACTGTCAGACGTAAGACTTCCCGGACGGCCCTCCTCGATCGCAGATGGCAAAATCGCTGACGAGTAGCGGCCGTGCAGGCTGAGCTCACCGAATGCACGCTGGTCAGGAGGGGCAGCTTCCCACCCGACCGAGAGGAACCTGACAATATGATGGTGTCAAAGCCATCGTGGTGGTCACGACATCTCCGCGGCCATTGGTTCCGATGACCTGCAGCTGCAGCCACTGGCGGTCGATATGAGGCAGCCACATCACATCTAGTCGCTTTTCACAAGGCTCTGGGCCAAGACAGGGGGACTGGCAGCGCCCCGACATGGCGTTTGGCCAGGCCTCCCATCGCCCACCGCACGCCACTCGCTGATTCCCCCGCGACCAGCGCTTGCAGATACTACTTGTTCTAATAATTGCATTACCTTACTTCAATTGTCAACGCGCCGTTCTTCTTTGCCATACGTCGAAGCAGCTGAGGCGGGCGATGCTGGCCCGAAAAGCATGATAGCTCCCATTCGACGGGTGGGCATGACAGAACAAGCCACCTGCACCTCTTGTCGGAGCGGCTCCTTCAAACGAACCTGGAGCTGAACACCCCCCGCCCCTAGAAGGCCCCGAAACAGATGGTCTTCATGCACAGCAAATATATGTATTGGATGCTCGCTGTGACGACCTGCAGCTGCATCACCCTATCGCATGATCCAGCCCAACTCTCGCTCGAGCCTCGATCCCGCGATCCCCGCGCAGCCGCAGCCAAAAATAGCGCAAAATATCGTGAAGATTGATTCTAGCCCTGCAATTCAAGGCTCTTGGAGGGAGGGCAATGAGGCTCAGCTCAGGGACGCTGGGGTGTATTTCCGGGTTGGGTCACGGCCCGCCATGCATTCCCCGGTGCTCCTGATCCTTCCTCACCTTCGCCTGTCGCATGCCTCTTAGCTTGACTCTTCCTCTCCCTCACGCCATTGGGGTTCGTTGCATTGGTTGAAGACAATGGCAGACGATTCGAGCTCGTCAAATTCGGACTCCGACGATGAACCCGTCATCAGCTTTGCCGACCGCATCCTGGAATTTCAGGTGGAGAGTGAATTTGACCGTGACGGGCGGAAGTTCTTCCCCGAAAAAAGCCTGGATAGACTCCTCACCGACCAGTGCATCAGGGATGAGCTTGCCATCGGCCTCGAAACCTTGAAGCCCAAGTCCACCATCAGAAACATGAGCAGCGAGGAGCTCGACAAACTGATTGCCTATATTCGCACACGAGCCAAGAAAATCTTCGCCATCATTGCCTACATCGGCTGGCCCCCCCGGGCTGTGATGAAGGGCCTGATGGACGGCGTCTTCGACGATAGTTTCCTTCCGATTGAAGAGAACTTGAAGAATGCGCAGCAACCACACTTGCTGACTCTCATTAGCAAACCGAAAGGCTATTGGACGGGCGCTCGCATCACAAAGTTCTACGATGAGCAGTGGAAGTTCTTGGCCCCTGTTTTCTTCATCAAGGCTGAGGAAAACGACGCAGACCGCGTGTTCCAGAAGCCCCGCATCATGCCATTCACCAAACGGTATGACGATGGGACCAATGTTAGTGAGGGCGCCTTTGGACAAGTGAGCAAGTACGAGATACATCCATGGCATCTCCTTGACCCAGCGAACCCGGTAAGCGGCCGCTCTCTTCACTTTTTACCTGGGGAAGTCTGCTCACGACCTCGCAGGAGGAGCCTTGGAAGGACTTTGTCGCTGTCAAGGAGATTAAAAAGGACACCATGATGAACTGGGACAAGGAGGCCACCAACCTGAGGAAAATGAACTTTCTTCAGAGCGACCACATTGTCAAGTTTATTACGGCGTTCCGGCGTGGTGAGAAGGGCACCGAGAGGTATTACCTCATGTTTGAGTGGGCTGATGGGGGGACTCTCCGCAACTTCTGGAAGACGTACAACCGGTCGGTCTTGACCGCTGGGCTCGT
>Ga0247760_1003367_pt1 | contig 10510 bp, 9 predicted proteins | sample UWRJL171409R4_FD_179936 | JGI IMG/M metagenome (GOLD analysis project Ga0247760, IMG submission 179936) | Plant litter microbial communities from Arlington Agricultural Research Station in Wisconsin, United States - UWRJ-L171-409R-4 | ecosystem: Environmental > Terrestrial > Plant litter >...
AACTCACACAAAACCAATGCCAAAAACACCAAACAGCATCAGCTTTTGTCGTCGCGGGAGGAGAATCGTCCATACCACGGGCATGGGTAAAAGGAAGATGAGCACGTCGGTGACTTTATTCAGTGATTAGCATTACTCTGCTCAAAAAACTTGTGCTTGGAGAGAACCCAGAAAAGTAGAGAGGAAAAAACTCACTCATATGCATGCCCGTGCTGGCCCACCAATACGACTGGGGAGGCATATAAACCTGATCTCTCGGGACTCGAAAATCCCAATACGCATACAGCGGGACGGCCGCGGTAAAGGTCACGACCAGCATGAAAATCGTGGTCAAGACGACAATCACCATCAACACCTGCCCGGCGCGACGCGCCCACTTGAAGGCAAACAGGCTGGTGTAGAGCGCCAGGATGGACATTTTGGAAAAGAAGAAGGAGAGGACGTAACAGAGGACGCCGTACCATGCTGCCTATTTATTCCAAGTTAACCTCACCTTTTAACTTGATTTATGGGAATGACACGAGAAAAAAAAAAAGAAAAACTCACCCTAAACCAGGCCATGGCGCTTTGAAAGTCAGTGGGATCCAAGTCCCAAAGATGGCTGCCCGAGCCATGGATGGTTTCTGCGATGCGTTAGTTGGTGTTCCCTTCCAACAAAAAAAAGAAAAGAAAACTCACGATCTATCATCGCAGCGGCACTTCCTGCCGAGAATATCTAAAACAAACGAATGTCAGAATCATCCGTAGGTTGTCAATCGCAGGGAAGGAACACAACACATGTAGGTAGGCAGAGAAAAGAACATACCACAGCCAACAGGATGAACCAATCCGACCAGTTAAGAACCTTTAATATTACCCCCCGGGTATAAAACCGTATCGCCACACACAATGCCGCCAACGTCCAGCAGATGATGGTGCAGGCATAGAGATTGGCTTTGAGGTTATCGTGTGGCACCGTCGCGGGATCCGGAGGCGGAGGTGGTCCGGGAGGGGGCGGTGGAGGTGATGATGATGATGAGCCGCCTGGAGGTGGAGGCGGTGGTTGCGGGTCGCTCATGGTGGACAATCAACCAGTCTGGAGTCTAGTAACCCCTCAGTATGATACAGTTCGGTAATCACTCCGTAATGGGCATGCTTGTTTCTTTTGCTTTCGCTGCTGCTCACTCCCAGTGGTGAGACACCCAGTGTCGTCGTTGATGGTTGGGTTGCAGGAGGCAAGATTCGCAAAAGAACGGGTGGGCATGTTCCTTAGAAACAAAAAATAAGCACTCTTGGCGGAATATAAGTAAAGTGGCAGGTGCCGGGACGAACCCGCACGGTCAAGCTGGTTCTGGGGATTCTGGGGGGTGGAGGGACGGGTGCCAATGCAACGGTATGGACGCCGGGGGTCGGGTCGGGGGTCGGGCCTGTCACTGGACGGGGAGTCACGGCTGTGGGTTGTGAGCTACGGGCTGCGGGCTGCGGGCTGCCAGTGTTCTGCATGGTCTCGAATCTCTTCTTGTCCTCGAGACCGAGAGGATCAATCGCATCACAGACGCAACGGAAAAATCCGTGGTTCTCGGGCTTCTAGCGTCGTCAGCAATGTCCGGATTCCAAAACAAAAAAAAAGTGCACTAGCCGGCGCTAGAATAAAGTTTAGAAACATTTATCGGCACTCGGCCAACGGTCAGTTAACTCTGTTGGGAGCTAGCCGTCCGTGGTGATGTCCAGGCCAGACAGGGGAGACCCAGAGAGGGAGGGGTTGAGGGAGACTTTGGCAACACACAGACTGGCGCGCGCTGTGTGCCGAAAAGTCGCCCACACCGAAGGGAATGGTGAGCACTGGGTCCTTCTGAGCGCGGGGTCCCTCGCCGGTCAAGGTACAGCTCCAATGACATCAAGGTCGGTGAGGTGCAGGTTTGTCTGTCACGTCGCATTGATCTCCTGCAACGCATTGCGGGTGTGCAGCTTCCATGCTGCTGCCGCTGGATATTGATCTGTCTGCCGACGGATTGGGACAGCCATTTTGTAGCGAGCCGTTCGGCTGCGCAGGACGTCGCTGACAGATTTGTGTGATCAGGCTTGGGGTTTGAGGGACGCGGTGATCTGGATCCAGGATGGCACCAAGTCCAAGTACCTTACCTAACCAGAATATTGAAAGTAATCATGCAAAGGAAATACAAAAACGCCACGTGCAATATTTTCCCCATGCTCAGGGCGGAAATATTGGAATTGGAGGAAGCAAGCAAGCCTGATCAGGCCTGAGTAGGCTTCCGCAGAGTGGGCAGAACAGGACAGGGTTTCTGAGAGAGAAGAGTTGCCGAGCTCGTGCGTGCAGCGTGCAGCGACCCCATCTGCAACCGCACTGACAAGACGGCTGAGGGGGCGGCAAACTGAAGGGGAACGGTGAGCAGGTCGAATGCGGAGAAGGGCGGGGGTTCCATGCTGTGTTGTGCGTGCTGCTCGTGCGTGCTGTCAAGGTTGCAGTGCAGCCGTGACAGGCATATCCAAGGTGAGCCTTTTCATTTTAGATTCAGCCATCCCCATCTAGTCTGGTCGGTGGAAGTGTAGAGGACCTCGGTTAATTTGACCTGAGGGAAAGGTGAAGTCGTGCGCTCTCTCGACGACGGAGAGTTAAAAGACAGTGGGGAATCAGCTGAGGCGGTTCCTTCCTTCCTCGTCAGCGTGAAAGTTGGAGTTCATTTCTCTGCCGCTGCCCGCAAGCCACCCAGCCAATCCCTTGGAGGGCAGACCGTGCCTGGCATTTGGACAGAACAGACTTCTTCGCGCATTGGGGGAACGGGAACCAAGCTGGGCTTGGCCACTTATCATCATGAAACACAACCCACTGCAATAGCAGAAATCCTGTTCGCTGACGATTGATCTTTTAAATACCCAATGCTCGGCATCGCCCTGTGTTCCATCAAATCCAGTCTTGGGCCATGAAGTGCATGGTGGTCCGTCACAAAAGAGTGGAGGCGAGCGGTTCGCTTAGAACATCAGACGGGGGAAGGCGTGCGGCGTGGGATTTGATTGCCGACCCTAAACAGGCGTGCGCAACAATTGACCCCCGCCAAACACCAAACGCCCAGTCTGGCAATCCCATGATCACCACCAAAGGATTGTCATGGCCGTTAACTCCGTGGTCAAGTTTGTCACGGTCACGGTACCCAAACCTAGATTTATGGACAGCTAAATACGGAAGGGATGCCATTGAGTAGGTACCTTTTTCCAATTGATGCGTATTTGCATGCACGTGATTGACCTGTGCTTATGATCTTGCTTTTTGCCTTGATGCCGTCAAGGGCCAGAGTTGTTGCACACACAGCCAGTGCTTTTGTTTGCGACGAGCAAAGGTCTCGGGCCCGCGCAACAAACAAATCAAATGCCAAGGCTGGTATGATTATTATTGGCATCAGCTCGTTGACAAACTTGGGCCAAACTTGGGCCTGGGAGAGGCACAGCAAGAGAAACCAAGATTCCAGTTAGGGGTACGAATATCAACCAGATGAAAACGGGATTGGTAAGATACACGGTCCAACTGAAGGAGTCGAAACCAGACAGCTGTGATCAATAATCAGAAATGATCAATAATCAACAATCGCTCGGATCAATTCAGCGGCTCGCTCTTTAGCAACGCCAGGATTTCCCTCTCTATCGCACGAAAACAAGAAAGGTCCTCCGACTCCCTGCGCAGAGCTTGTGCCCGCTGTTTATACCTCTCGATATCAAGGACGGAGTCCACCGCGGTCCGTACATCTCGCGTCGCCGGCGAGGGTCTCCCCAAATCTAACCCAACACCGCTCCACGCGATGCGCTTCGCATTCTCCGTCTTGTCTTGACCCTCGCCTGCCACGACCATGGGAACACCATGAGCAATACCGTGCTGCACGGCACCATAGCCACCGTTATGAACCCACGCGTCCGCATACGGCAGAACCGCATCGTAATGCAAGTAATCTGTGATGCGCGCATTTGCAGGCAGGGAGAATTCCCTAGGCAAGACAGCGCCTTTCCGGCCGAGAATCGCCACCACCAACACATGCTCGCGAGACGCCATGGCCGAGATCGTCGGGATGATCAAGTCGTTGGGATCTACCTCCACCGTACCCTGCGCCACGACCACGACCTTTTTCCCGACCGCTCTCGCCGTTTTCACCTCCTCCCACCAGCGAGGCAGATTTGTCCACCCACCCACGGGTTCTTCTGCCGGAGGTAGTACCCCAACGAAGCGGAATCCCTCGGGCCAGTCCCGCCGGGGGAAGAACCATCCCTCCACACCGAGTTGCAGGATTCGTTCGTGACAGGTATAATTCTGACCGCTGAGAAACGGGCCTGGAAACGGCTTGGTCGCGCCGACCTCTTGTAGCCGGGATACTAGCCGCTCTTGTAGGCCCGATGTACAGGCTTCCCATTGTTGCCAGGTCAGTTCGTTCTCTTTTTTCTTTTTTTCCCTCGCATCCACATCTACATCCACATCCACATCTACATCCACATCCACATCCACATCCACATCCACCTCCAAATTCCCTTTGAGAAACTCCGACGAGACCGACAGACCATTCTTTCTCGTGGTGGATGTATTGGGGACAAAAAAAGCCGGCAAGTCCTCACTCCGTATAAACGGCACGGTAACACTCAACGCCACCATCCTCGGCGGGCGAATCCCTTGCGGTAATGGAGCGCCGTAGGCTAAAGGGAGGGTGCCGAAGAATAGGGCTTCGGAGATGAGGACTATCTCTCTTTCTTTTCTGTCCCTTTCTCCTTCCGCTTCCGTTTCCTTTTCCGTTTCCTTTTCCCGATCTCTTTCTGTTTTTGTTTCTTTTCCCCCGGAGGAGAGCCCTAGGGGTTCTCCCTCGCCAAGATCAGAAAGATGAGAGACATGAGAAACATGGCGCAACGCAGCGACGACACTCGCCCACGCGTCCGGGAGCGGATCGATCCATAGATTCACAAAATCGACAAGGCCGCGCTGTTGCCAGGATTGTGCCCAGTAATTCGGGCATGGTGGGTTATTGGTTGTAGGGGAGTAGTAGGCCAGGTCGTCAATGTTGGCGGAACCGAGGAGGGGGAGGAAGGTTATGCCGCTGCCAGAGGCGGAAGTGGAGGCGGAAGCGGAGGAGATGCGGGATTGGTGAGAGGTGGGGCCGAGAAGAAATACACTACGAGGCGGCAAGCGGGAGGCAAGAGCAGCGGCAACGCGCAGGGTGGGTGTTAGATGGCCGGTTAGAGGGTGGGCGACGAAAAGGAGGATAGGGGGCGGCATTTCATCAACTTGAGGGGGGGTGGTGTTGATAAGTTGTGGTGTGGTGTTGGAGACAGTCATCTGGTTGGAGCGGGGGCGTTGACCTGAGTGCCCGCATTGCCTGTCGTGCATTAATTAGGTGGGGATGTGGATTCTCCATAAATAAAAGCCAGCCTACCAGAACCAGGAACCAAAAGAGTTAAAAGATGAAAAAGAAAAAGAAAAAAGATGAAATTCACCATCTCCAAAGTGGAGCAATTTCAAGACTGCTCAACTTGGTCATGACACCGATTAGTTCTATCTAGACATGGTATTTGAAATTCTCTTTGCATAAGTTCTGCAGAAATTGTCGATCGCAGCCTGTCTTCCTTTTCTTACATACCTTACCTATCCACGCACGTCCTTGACTACATCCTCAAGCCCATTGGATCCAGTCCACATGCAGCCATGTCATGTTCATGTCATCAAAGAAAAGATCTTCATCTCCACTCAACTATGTCTCAAATGAATAAGCAGCAGCTCGGCTTGCCTCCCAATTATCTGAATCGCAAAGGTTCCCTTCTTAAAAAGAAAGATGACTATTCACCGCCAAAATAACTCACATTTGATCCAGAACGCAATCGTGTGTGCGGGGTCTGACTGAGCAACCTCAGCCTTGGGGGGGCAGGCGCCGCAGTGCAGCATATGGTATGCCTATTGATATATTTATGCGTGTCTAATCATGAGAATTTTGATTTGATAGGTCTCTGCAGTCGGTGTGTACATGTATAAGAGGAGACGTGGGAACTATGCCAAGCTGCCACCTCACGATTGACATAAACCACCAAGTTAGTTAGGTGCTGTCGTACAGGTATTTGTAAAAATCCACAATGGCTTCGACAGTCCAAGATCTCAACCAGACTCTCCACGCACTTGCCGTCGAGGCAGAGCTGCTCCCCGCCGAGGATAAGAAGCGGCTGGTCAGAGCGGCGAAGCAGCTGGTGGGTGCCTTGGAAGAGCCGGAGGAGGTTGCGTTTCGGCAGATCTATGAGGTTCGTTCTCCGTCATCTTTCATCTTAGCATACATGTAGTTGTCAGGGTTGTAGGCTGGGGCTCAGCTGATTTCCATGTTTAGTCACATACGTACTCGTTTGTTCTTCGATTTGGAGTTGAGGTGGGCATCTTTCGCGCCCTAGTGAGTCGACATGGCAAAACCATTTCCGCGGGCGATTTAGCAGTAGAACTCGGTGTTGAAGAGTTACTTTTGGGTATGAGTTACCTCTTGCATTCATGTCATGCATGACAAAAACTGACGAGATACAACAGTCCGGGTAATGCGGCTAATCACCAGCCTTGGATATGCCGCTGAATCAAACGAGTCGGAATATGTGGCCACGCCACTGACACATGTCATGGTCCTTCCCCATGTTGAGGGGTTTGCTGTTCACAGGTATGAATTTTTTATTTTTTTTATTACGTACCCTTCTAAAACTATCCCTGATGAAATCCCCAGCCATCAACATGCTGCCCGAGTCATGGTCCACATGCCACAATACCTCCAAAATACAGGCTACAAATCCCCCGACGATGGCAAAAACGGCCCGTTCCAATTCGCATTCTCTACTAAGCTAGCCTACTTTGAACACATCCACGCCGACGCCACGCGGGCTGCGCGGTTCAACACGTGCATGCAAGGGAACAAGGGAAAACGCCGGCAGTGGTTCGAGTGGTTCCCTGACATGGACGACCTTGTCGAGCGGTACACCTCCTCTACCCCTAAATCAGAGTCAGAAAGAGTTTTTCTTGTTGACTTGGGCGGCGGCAACGGCCATCACCTGCAGCGTCTACTTGATAAATTCCCGATGCTCAAAGGGGATTTAATCCTCCAGGATGTTCCCGTAACCATTTCCTCTCTCTCTTCTTGTTCCTCTTTTTCTGAGAAGGGGAAAGAAGGAGGAGGAATCCACCCCATGGTTCACGACATATTCTCGCTTCAGCCCATAAAGGGCGCATACCTCTATTATACGCATTTCGTCCTGCACGACTTTAACGATGAGAAATGTCGAACCCTCTTGCGACAGACTGCAAAGGCCATGACGCCGGGATATTCCCGACTCTTGCTAAATGAAATTGTCCTTCCCGAACGGGACTGTCCTGCGGAATTCGCAGCCCTGGATCTCACTATGCTGGCTGTCCTCTCTGGAATTGAAAGAACAAGGGGGCATTGGGTACGGCTGGTCGAAGAAGTGGGGTTGCGGGTTTTGGAGGTAAGGGTTTCGCCAGATGAAGGCGATCGAGAGGGCGTTGTGGTGGCGGAGGTGCCGATTCCAGTGCAAGCCCCGGTTTGAGGGGGCGGGTTGGTGGAGGGGACTGGCTTCTTGAACTCACGGGGCACAGTAGAGCGGTTTGGATACCTAGGTAGATAAAAAGGATATGTAGGGAGGAGGAGAGCCAAGCCTAGAGTCAAAAGAGAGAAGAGAAAAGAGAGAAGAGAAAAGAGAGAAGAGAAGAGAAGAGAAAGGGAAAAAAAAAGAGAGAGAGACAAGAGAGAGTACCCCAAGCACAGTGTTGAACTCCTGATCTGCCAGCGCCGTCATCGGCCGTATAATGTCGGCGGCGGTGTGAAGAAAGATGACGAAGAAGATGAAGAAGAAGGACGAGGGACCGGCATTTATACTTTATAGGCGTCTATTTAGCGCGGGAAAATGGGATGATGATTCAAGTTTCAGCCGAGTCGAGGGGTATCTATCTACCTACCTAGCTTCATGATGACAGTGTGGCGCTGTCATGTGCGTATTCCCCCTATTGCTTCGTTTCCTTTGCTTTCTCCTTAGGTCGGTCGGTGGCGCTAAATCTGCATCTCGCCTAGTAGAAAGTTTATCAAGTAGAGATGGACAAGACGGCTGGGCGACGTGGAGAGAATTTACCACAGCCTCAACTTGAGAGGACGATTGCACCGCAAGATTTGGGCAAACGAGACCGCACTGTGCATTAAGAATGTCAACCTGGAATTCATTGGTGCTGATCGCATTTTTTCTTCTTTTTCTTTGACAATTAGGAAATCCACTCTGTTTCGCCGCAAAATCCATTGCAAACTTTCTCGACGCTTGAGCTTGACGTTAGATTTGCGCCAGCTGTAATGATGCACACTGGTGCAAGTTGGCGTAAGCCACTCTTTTCTAAAACATGGGACCAAGGACCTTGCGCGCATTTTGAGCCAGAGTCCAGTCTTGATCGCTTTCCTTCACCACACGCATTGTTCCCAGCAGTGACTGGGAGTGCGCCAGCACACCTCACTTGGTGACCATTCTCCATGTTTTACAAACCAGCGAACTCCAAGTACAGACGTCTTTCACCAAGCCAAGCCCAGTTCCAAGGCCGTTTCAACATTACTTAGATGACCAGCTCTATCACTTCGAATTTGGCCATAATGCAGCATTCGTAAAGCGCGCGCCAATTTTACTTCAAAGCAGGTGAGATAGACGAGTATAAATCATCCCCTTCACTATGTATCGAGAATGAATTCTAATTACCACCAAGTTTACCCCATCGTCGTCATTTGGACAAGCGCCTAGAGACAAATATTCGAGAGACAAACACACCATGGATCGGTCGCGTCATCGCCAGCGGTCTCCGCAAAGGAGGGACCACAGTGGTGCGGGTTTCCGGGCGCAAGCACGTGCTTTTGAACGTGCATTGGGACCGCATCCTCAAGGTGCCTCCTACCCACTACCTACTATCCAACTGCCCACCTGCACTTGTGATGAAGAGAGTTGAGCTACTGCTAACTCACCCACAGGTTCAGGTTCAGGAAATCTGGTCACCACCCGGGGATTGTCCCCCCGAAGGTCGCGGGAGCAATCCATGAGCATGTATGACACCCTTCGTCGGAACCGCCGTTCTCGTTCGCCGCCGCCACGAGGACACGGCCCAGCAGCAGGTGGACCTGGACCTGGACCTGAGCCTGGATCTGGACCTAGACCAGCATCTTTCGGGGAAAGTCACCAGCTCGAACAGGCCTCGGGTGAGCCGCAGGCCAACGCCAACAACATGAATAAAATGGACCTTGACATTGACCTCATTGACGACGACCTTGAGGAGTCCATGCCCATGGCTGATCGGGAACTTGGTGAATACCAACCTGAAGAACTCCCACATGCAAGTCCCATCCTCAGCTCCAGTTCCAGTTCCAGTTCCAGTTCCAGTTCCAGCGCCAATTCCATCGATATCCCCACCCCCTCTCAGTCTCAGTCTCAGTCTCAGTTTCGGCGCGGTCATCCGCTTTTTTCTCTACGTCGTCCGCCGCCTTTTTCTCCATATCCGCCGCCTCCGCCGCCTCCGCCGTCGCCTGCTTCTCCCCGGCCGCGGGATCTGGATTTACCAACGCTTTTTCCGGATTTGGAACCTAAACCTGAACCTGTAGAGACGGGGACGAGAATGGAAGTGGAAGTGGAAAGGGAAAGAGAGGGTTATGGTATGGATGGGTCCCTTCCGGACTTGGCATGGACGCTTTATGTTCCTCCTTCTTCTTCTTCATTGTCATCTTCTGGTGGGGGTGGTGATGGGGAGGTTGAGGATGAGGATGAAAAGGGCCAAGAGGGTCAAGCGGATCAACAGAATCAAGAGGACCAACAGAACCAAAAGAGTCAAGTAGACCAGGAGGATGAGAATCCTGGCCAAGAAAAAGGAAAAGGAAAAGAGGCAGAGGCAGAGGAGACGACTACATGTACCCCACAAAGACGACATGACCCGGAATGCTGGTACTGCACGGCCCCTCCCGGTTTCGGCTACCGCGTGACGGCGAGTCGGGCCATTCAGATTTGCAACGGGCGGAAACCGTACGGGAGAAGCAAGCGGCACAGGGGGAGGTATCAGAATCAGTATCAGAATGACTTTATCGAGATTGTGATTTGATTTAGTTTTGGTTTAGGGGAAACACTATAATTTTTGTTTTGAGTTTTGGTACATATACGTACATGGCGAATGTTAAATGAGAACGAGAACGGGAGTGGGAAGTGGGAGGGAGGGATATTTGAGACGTCACTCTTTTTGGTTCTCTTGATTTTACAAAAGACCCTAGTTCCTTTCTTTCTTTTCAATTTTTTTTTTCTCTCTTTTCCTCTTTGGACGGCACATCATTACCTACCTACCTACCTTACCTAGACTATCTGGAACTGCTGGATGGAAAATGTCTTGGTATGGAGACCACTTGCAGCCTGATACATGGTACTACATAATACATACTACATACAATCACTAGAATCAGCATCCGCCTTTTTTTTTTTTTTTTTTTATGAGCGTGAGAAG
>Ga0247760_1003368_pt1 | contig 10506 bp, 10 predicted proteins | sample UWRJL171409R4_FD_179936 | JGI IMG/M metagenome (GOLD analysis project Ga0247760, IMG submission 179936) | Plant litter microbial communities from Arlington Agricultural Research Station in Wisconsin, United States - UWRJ-L171-409R-4 | ecosystem: Environmental > Terrestrial > Plant litter >...
CATAGTAACAATGCCATCACTCTTTCTCCGTCTCCCCGCCCTTCGAGGCTTCATCCTCGGCCACCTCCCTAGGGCTAGCCAGCGGACTCGTCGCAGCTAGCCCACCTATGCTTCCGCTGATACTGTCGGCACGGCCGTGTCCGAGGAGGCCGCTTCGGATACTCGCGGCATCCCCCGCACCGACAGCCTGCTTTGCGTAGAAGCTGTTCCGCTCACTTGCTAGAATACCCGTAGCCGAGTAGATGCTTGTCCGCTCATTTGCCATGCCGCTCGTTCCACGATGTAAACCTGGCGTTGCCGGACTTCCCACACCGTCCATGTTGGCACTCAGCACGCTTAGCGGCAGTGACTCGCGGCTACCGCCCCAGAGGGAGGAGGGCGCGAGAGCCCGTACCGAAGCGTCCGTGTCAAAGGACCTCCTACGATGTCGCTTGGAGGACGATGCCAGCGTTAGGATAGAAGCATTGTCGGTGAGTAGGTTGTTAGCTGTCGCGGTAGCGTAGGTGGTAGGGTGTCCTGTTGCATTGCCGCCCGACGGGGTAAGGTGGGCCGGGATGGCCGAGGCGGGTGAGGCGGTGGGGAACGGCTGATCAAAGTGGATAACCTGCGAGGTGTGTTGGGACTGAGGGGCTCCGTTCGCTGGGGTCCCGTTAATCGCCATCGACTGTATCGTGGTGAGAGTGGTTGTCAAGGAGCGCACCGAGGGCGCAGGAGACGAAAAGGTGCTGTCCCCTCCTCTGCGCGACTCTATTCCCCCGCCAGCGGTACGGCTAGTTCCGGTAAGTGACGATGCTCCATGGGACCGGGCGGTTATTGAGCGGGACGTGTCATGATCGGTGGAGACGGTTGGGGCCATAGATCGACCTCCGGTTGTCGGGGGGGCCTGGCCATCGGTGGATAGCCTCACAGACTGGTTGGTACGGTCGAGGGATGTGATGCTCGAAGACTGTCCAGTGTGGCCGGTAATCACTGACGGGTGGCTGAGCTGCGCGGGGATTGCCACGCCGATTCGACCGGATTGTGGGTAGGGGTTATTCTGCGTCTGGCGTTTCTTCATTCCGTGCTTGGAAGCGTTTCGTCCTCCATCGCCAGCTTTAAGGTTTGCAAGCTTCTTCATCAACGCCGAGAATGGGCGGCGACGGCCGGGCCGGGCCCGATCTGCCATGTCTGTGTCAGTCGCGTCGAACAGAGGCGGCGCGGAATTGCGTCTGGTGCGAAGAGAGAAGTTTCTGGGCATTTTGGTCGAAGATAACTTGGGAGAGGGGAGTAGTACCGTGGGGTTGTGTCGCCGTTTCAGTCATGGCCAGGCGTCAAATGCGGCAGAAGCGATGGCCTTTCCGTGGCCACGTCTTCGACGCTGCGCCAGGTGGGGTTTCACGTTGGTTGGTTCGGATGAGGCCAAAGCTTGTTGGGCAGACAGACACCTTGTGAGAGCGGCGCAAAGTGCGCAGTGCAAACAAAGTGAGTGTGATCGCTAATGCCTCGTCTTGACCCTCGGTTGTGTTGACTGGGCGGGCAATGGAAGCCGCAGGGCATGGGTAGCCCGAGAGTTGATGCAAGCGCACAGTGGGTGCATTACATAATCGGTGCACAGACCTGAGAGTCCGCCTGACGCTGGAGTTTTGAAGACAAAGGCGCGATTCCTGTCAGCAATTGAACAGAGAGAGGTCGTTGGGGAGAGTAATGCACCACGCGTAGCAGGTAGGACCACTCTGTACCTGCGATTGTTATTGATTTTAAAGTTGTTTTACTACATTTTTGTCTTGTATTACTTGAAGACATCTGCTTGTAGGGATGAGGCTTGGAAGGCCTGTCATTCCAGGGGCCTTCTTCCGCTTCCAGGGGGTGGAGTAGTCCAGGGGGTGGAGTAGTGCAGTGGGCTTGGGCACATCTGGCATCCAGAGCCCACCATTTGCACAATCCACAATTGGTTCCCATTCTTCCGGAACGTGCATCCCGATCACCTAGAATCAAGGATCGGGGCAAGATCTGATATGCCAATCGTTCACTTCCCTCCTCTTCACACTGGTGAAAGGCAGGCACGATGTGACCCTAACCCTAGTCACCGTAACCTCACCGAGCGGCGTCGCCCCATTACAAAGCGCTGAGCCGAGGCAAACGCTCTGGGCGCGTGATCACGCCAGTTGGCGACGGACATCGGATGGGGCCAAGAGTAAGCACGAACAACAACGACCAAGGAGATAGTTAGTAGTCTGGCATCAATTTCACTGCATCAAACTCGCACTTCATTGCTTGATTGAGCCAGTCATCACTGGAACACTCCAAAATGACGACCTCCTCACCCTCCCCCGTCATCATTGTCGGCGCTGGCCTTGCCGGACTCGTCGCTGCCTTCGAGCTCTCACAGCGCCGGGTACCCACAATAATTCTCGATCAAGAAAGCGAAGCCAACCTCGGTGGACAGGCTTTCTGGTCGCTCGGTGGCCTTTTCTGCGTCGACTCAACCGAGCAGCGACGCATGGGCATCCGCGACTCCCGCGAGCTGGCCATGCGTGATTGGTTTGGTTCTGCCCGCTTTGATCGCGAGAAAGAGGATTACTGGCCCAGGCAATGGGCCGAGGCGTTTGTCAACTTTGCGACAGATGAGATGGAGAGCTATGTCAAGGCAAGGGGGTTGGGATTTCTGATGAATGTGGGCTGGGCGGAACGAGGCGATGGCCGCGCCGATGGACATGGGAATTCTGTGCCGAGGTTTCATGTCACGTGGGGGACAGGCCCGGAGGTGGTGAGGGTGTTTGCGGAACCGGTGAGGAAGGCGGAGAAGGCAGGGATTGTCAAGTTCAAGTTTCGGCATGTGGTGGACGAGTTGTTGGTTGACGAGAAGACGGGCCGTGCCATTGGTGTCAGGGGGAGAGTGCTGGAATCAGACGACTCACCTAGAGGTGTCAAGTCTTCGCGGACAACCGTGGGAGAGTTTGAGATTCTGGGCTCGGCCGTGTTGGTCTCCTCGGGCGGCATCGGAGGTAACGTTGAAAAGGTCAAGTCGGTTTGGCCTGTCGACCGACTTGGCCCCAAGGTACCCGAGAACTTCGTCATTGGCGTGCCCGCACATGTTGACGGCCGCATGATTGACATCGCCGAGCAAGCGGGCGCCAACGTGGTGAATAAGGACCGCATGTGGCACTACACCGAAGGCCTCCAGAACTGGGATCCCATCTGGCCCGACCATGGCATTCGAGTTCTCCCCGCACCGTCGTCTCTGTGGCTTGACGCCACCGGAAAGCGGCTCCCTCCATTCCTCTTCCCCGGAACCGACACTCTCGCTACGCTCAAACATATTTGCTCCACCGGATACGACTACACCTGGTTCATCACTGACCAGAGCATCGTCGCGCGAGAGTTCGCCCTCTCGGGCTCAGAACAGAACACAGATATCACAGGCAAGTCTGTTTGGAAGCTCCTCACACAGCGCATCTTCAGCTCCAAGGGCACCATACCAGTTCAAAATTTTCTCAAGCATGGCAAGGACTTTGTCGTTCGTGACAACCTTGAAGATCTCGTCGCCGGCATGAACGAGCTCATCGCCTCCATGCCCGGCGCTCCGCAGCTTGACTTTGAAAAGATCAAGGAAGTCGTCGACGCCCGTGATGGCCAGTTCGACAACACCTACTCCAAGGACGCGCAGACCATGCTCATCCACAGCGCCAGGACCTATTGGCCGGACCGTCGCAGTCGAGTTGCGCCGCCCCATAAGCTGCAGGATACGGCGAAGCATGGTCCCCTGATAGCTGTGCGGATGAACCTATTGACCAGAAAGACACTGGGTGGCATTGAGACAAATCTGCAGAGCAATGCTATGAGGGCGGATGGGACGCCATTCCCGGGCCTATATGCCGCAGGAGAGGCAGCAGGGTTTGGTGGTGGGGGTGTGCATGGGTATTCGTCTCTCGAGGGTACATTCCTGGGAGGTTGTATCTTTTCGGGACGTGCAGCAGGGAGGGCAATGGCCGATGAAGTGCTGGGAACGGTTAGGGATGGCAAGGTTAGAGATGCAAAGCTGTGAGGAACACGGGTCAAGGTCACAATGTCACAGTAAATGTCAACATGGATGAATGATGGGGAATAGAACGCGATATTAGAGCCGAAAGCTCAACTACTTATTTTGTGTAGCAATTATTATGAAGAAAAGAAAAAGTAAAAGAAACCATTCTCCCAGTCAAGTTGAAAGTTAAAACATTGAAAAGGGTAGAAACCCCGAGGCCCGCTCGCTACATGTATACCAAAGCCCCAAACTCTAAACTCAAGGCATAAAATCTCAACAAAAGAGAAAGAAAGAAACCGAACCTCACCTCTGAGCAAACACATGGCTTGTGTTGCTTGGAAACTTGATATTTGTAGAGCACGGAACAACATGGGTAGGTAGGTATGTCGCCCCTTCGGAAGAAAAAAAAGTATTTGAAATCCATCCCAGTCAATCAATTCCTTCTTTCTCAGGCCAATTCATCGTCTCGTCCCATTTATCCTCCTCCGCTCTGTTTCTCTCTTTCTCTGTTTCTCTCTCTCTCTCTCTCTCTCTCTCTCTCTCTCTTCAGTTCCCTGCAGTGCCTAGGTAGGTAGGTAGGTAGGTAGGAATGGTAGACGAGTGGAAAGGCAGACTAGTATCCGTATTCGATTCGGCCAAAGTCGTGTATCTGCCGCGCAGTCGGGCTGGCTTGTGTCGTTTCGCGCCAGGGTCGCTGGTCGTTTCTTCTTACCAGCTTGAACTGCCAAAATTTGCCACCACGCTGGTTGAGTTCTTCGCGGCGATCGACGACGGTATATAGGCCGTCGTAACGGATTCCAATGGACGGGGCAAAAGGACGATCATTGCGACCGGTTCCGGTAGCCGCGCTCCGAAGAACACGGACAGGGCTCCGGGTTCGGAGTGAAGTCATTAGACTTTTTGTCCTGTTCGTAACGTGATCTACACGAATAGGATTGGTGTTGTCGGCGCTGTTGTCGGCGCTGTAGTATAGAGTTTCACCCTCGTCTCGGTCCATTTCGTGGTAAAGAGATGACCTTCCCGAGACCACGATGGAGTAGGCTCCGTATTCCGCAGAGCCAGAAATACCGCTCACCGGGTGGCCGTGAGCTCCGTGGAATAAAGCCACGCGCTGCAGCGGCCACCAATCGCCCGGTGTAAGATTGTTGTGGCCAATGGCCTTTGCGGAGCGCTTCTCCGAGATAAATCGCGGGTCGAGGATATATGACCTGGCCCCTTGCGCCTTGAGGGCGATACCGTGCATAATGCCGCCGAGTCCCCAGATAGGGTGGTTTGGAGGCGGGAGCCGTGCCCGAATAGTCCCCGAGGATGAAGTGGGATTGGAGGAGGGTGCGGGAGCTGGGGTGTCGTCGCCACTAGCATCGTCACCGATCTCGTCCTCGCCCCAGTTCTCCTCCTCAAACCGGTCGTATAGTTGGGCCGCTTTCCTAGCGACTTCCTCTGGCCATTTGTCGGGATTTTGCTTGATAAATGAGAAAACCCGAGGGACGTCGACTACTTTGAGCCGAGGGGATGCTCCCACCTCATGTTCGAGGTGGAAAAGAAAGGCGAGGACCCATGGCGTGCGCTTTTTGAGCTTGTCGGGGTCTCCGCGTATCCCTTTGCCTCCCAACATCTTGACTTGCATGACACCCTGCAGGAGTGAGTCGTTCCACACCTGCACGGCGGCCGCAGGTTGGCCAGGCGTCCCGATTGCGTCGCTGGCCGCCACGCCGACGGTCCTCTCAGTCGTGTCGCTGGCGGCCATGCCGACAGTCACGGGAGTAGTTGCGCTGGGCAAGGCGTCCACAGCGCCGTTGGCGTCCGCGGCGGCATTGATGTTGGCCATGTTGGTCACGGCGTCGGTGCCATGCCCGCCGCTGGCGAGACGGCCACCAACGTTGTTCTCACCACCCTTGACGCTGCTGGCAGACATGGTGAGGCTGCTCCTGTTCATTATATTAACAGTGCATTCTGAAACGACTGTGCAGTTTTACAGTGAAAAGAAAAGGTGAAGCTGGAGGAATTGTATAATGCTTTGTAACGGATAAAAAAACTTCTCAATTACTTCCAAGGGAGATTATTATTCCCTGCTGGAATCAAATAGGGGGGGGGGCTTCCTACCGATGGGAAATGGGCTATAAGCAAGATAGGATAGCCTAAAAAAACAGGTAAAAGAGATAAGGGCAAAGATGGTGAAAGAATAGTAAATTCCTAATGTTGCAAAACTGTGAAATAACCTAATTATAAAAAGTGAGACGGCATCGTAGAAGAGTAGGTATATTAGGGGCATAATTTAAGAGCCTGCAATATGGAAATAGGATACTTACAAGGCCGTAGAACTAAAGATGCTGGTTTAGGGTTGATTGGAGTAAGTAGGTAGCAGCGGGCTGGGATAAATAAGGTGGGAAGTGGTCAGGTTAAATTGTGATGTATGGTGTGGGATGTGGCAATTTCCTGTTAAAAGAGAAAGCAAGAACTTTTCGAAGCCCGGTGGTAGAGAAAGATATGATATAGGAAGGTTGCGTAAAGCTGGAAGGAGAGGATTCTGTTTATTATCGGGAAAGGAGGGAATAACCGTTTAAAGCCAGTGGTAGAGAAAGTCCTAGTGTGGGGAGGTGGTAATTCGTTGCCGGGAGAGAATGCTGTTTGTTTGTTTGTTGTCGAGGGAGGAATGAAGAACGCCTCGAGGCCTGGTAGTCGAGAAGGTGTGGTGTAGGAGGGTGGCGTCAGGTTGGGAGAAAAGGATTTTGTTTGTTGTCGAGAGAGGAAGGAACAACCCTTCAAGGCTGGTGGTAGAGAAAGGTCAGATGTGGGAGTTTGTGAGTAGCTGCAGGATCCCGTTTGCTTCTTGAGAGAGGAATGAGCAACTTTCTGAGCTGGTGGCAGAGAAAGGTCTGATGTGGGGTAGTGAGTGGTTACAGCGACAAGATCCTGTTTACCTGTTGAGAGAGGGATGAACAACCTTCCAAGCCGGGGGTAGAGAGATTGTTAGGTGGGAATGAAGCCTTGTTTGTTGTTGGGAGAGAAGGGAATAACCCTTTGAGGCCGGTGGTAGAGCGGGCTGTGGCGTGGGGAGATGGTGAGCGATTGCGGCTGCCGTAATATGATCTTGTGTGTTACAGAGAGAGGAAGGAACAACCCTTTGATACCGGCGGCACAGAGAGGCTTGGTGCGGGGAGATGGTTGGAGGGAAAGGATCCCGCCTGCTGTCCAGAGAGGAGGGAACAACCCTTCTAAGCCTGTGGCAGGGAAACGTGCGGTGCGGGAAGGAGAGAATCCTGTTTGTCGCCGAGAGAGGAATAAAGAACCCTTCCAAGCCGGTGGTAGGGAAAAGTGTGGTGTGGAAAGGGGAGGATTATGTTTGTTGGCCAGAGGGAGGAAGAATGCTTGAAGCCGGTAGCAGAGAGAGGCGTGGTGTTGGGAAGAGGTTGGAAGGAAAGGATCCTATTTATTATCGAAAGGGGAAGGTACAACCCTTCGATGCCGATGGTGGTGAGAGGTGGGGCGTGGGAGATGGCTGGAGGGAAATTGTCGAGAGAGTGAGGGAGAACGTCTTGAACCTGGTGGCAGAGAAAGGGGTAGCGTCGAGAGATGGTCGGAAGGGAATGGTCTTGTTTGCTGTCAAGAGAGGGATGAAGAACACCCTGCGAAGCTGGTGGTAGAGAAAGGTTTATGAGAAGCTGTTCGGGTTTGCGGCACACACTTGGCGGTGAGCAGTCGAATCTGGAGAGAGTTGCTGAGGGTGTTGACAAGGAAGTGCCTCGTCCCAGCAAGGGGATGGAAGGACGGGGTGGGATAGTTGGGCGAGCAGCGCTTCCCCGGGCTGTATGGTGACTGCGACAATGTGTTAGGAATTGGGATGACATGACATGGTTTACTAGTGAAAGAGGAAGGGACTCCCGGAAGAGCCGCACAGGGTGCTTACCCGGGCAGCGGAAGATCGGGAGGGTACGAGCGGCAACGAACCTGCTTTCAAACCGACTTGCACAACACTGAGGTGATGCCCAGCAACAACGACAAAGAGGTATTCGAGTGATGGTATGATTTCTGTCTAATGCAGTATATATCTCCTCGTGGATGAGTTATCGCCAGTGATCCTCGCAAGTATAGAAGTGCAGAACTATGTCAAGTCAGGCGCCTCCGATCTCCAGGGCCCTTGGTCCGGGAGGATCAGCCGCCGGTTTGCTCAAGCCTCAATGTCTATCGCAGGACGGTGCAACTCCACCCAGCGCCTCCTCTATTCACTCGTCTGGCCACGCCGACGTTGGTCTAAACAGCAAGGCGTACCGGGAATGATGGCCTGATCAGCCGACCTAGTGACCAACACAATACAAGTCGTACAGTGAGACGTCTCTGACTTGGCGTACCTCTGTGGTCACGACGCTCTTGTGCGGCGGTGTGACCGAGGATTTTCTATCTGCCGCCTTGATCGGCGTCCACGTTGTGGATTACTACTCGGGTTTATCCGTAGCAGTATGCCACTGCTTTAAAAATTTATCTGGTTGTCCCAGAAAGGTAGTCTCTTTTATTGAGTATACCCTGTTTTGAAAGTTAGTCGTAAGGGTGGTCACCTGATGGGTTATCCGCTAACAACCAAAAAAAAAAATATAAAAAAAGGGAAAAAGGATTTAGTAAAATCGGGAGGGGGTCGGGCGTTTTATAGTCAAGTAGTAGCTTTTGTATTAGTAGGTAGAATATTTAATATTTTAATAAAAAAGTAACCTTTTTTGGCAAAAGTAGAACTTGGCATTCAGGCTAAAGTACGTTACCCCGCGCGCTTTCCCTTTTCCAGACAGTGTAATGCGCTTGACTTATCACAGATGAGTCATGTCGTAGTAAGGGTAAAAAACATCCTCGTGTGTTGTTTGCCGCATTCTTGATCCCATCTCGAGATGTTGATGCCAACGTCATGAATGCGCATGCGTTTGTTGACCCCATACACAGTATCTAGGTTATGGTGGCCTAGCTTGCTTGCCGTACGCTTCTGTGCGATCAATCAAGCTTGGGAAAATTGTCCATTGGGTACTTCGTACGACAGTGTGTACGGATGTACGGATATGCGGCATCACATTTGGGTTGGTGCACCATGGCTGGTAGAGCGGGAAGCTCTTAGCGGTGGTTGGTGATGGTGTTGACCCTGAGCAGGCGGCGGCTTTAGAGAGTCCGATGCGTTTGACGGTCAGCTGATAATTGCTGAAGGTTCAAAGTCTACTTCGTAGCAGCAGGTTTTATAGAGGCTGGAGGTGGTTGCTGGGCGCTGAGCTTGGGCGTTGTTCTGCACATGATCTTGCGATATCCTTCACATGTAATATGTGGGATGGACTGTCGATGCATCGAGCAAAACAGCTGTAACATTGACAGCCACCCGTGCGACAGGGAAGCACATTCTTTGCACTCTGCATTTTCACTTCCATATTACATAAATATTCAAGAGCCACTGGTGCACCGAGAACTGACGCCCAGATGACAACATTCCCAACCCTGAATCAAAATTAAGTTGAGACCTCTGGCCTGTGAAAGCAGGCATTTGATATGCCAAAGAAAGTGTTTTCAATGCATTCGATCCTTGAATTTTGAAGCAAAACCTTTTTGTCATTAATCTCAAGTAGTAAATAGGATTAGACGACTGCTTCCAAGCCTATCCGTGGAGTAGCATTTGAAGTACTGCAGTCCCGCACTAACAGTCTTGCTATGTCGACAATGTGTTGAACCGAGTGATGCGAGCTTTAGCGCAAGAACGATTCCTTCACCCTCTCACGTCTGAAGAAACTGAGCGCGCTTGCAATGAAGAAAAAAGAATTTATATTCTTCACCTGCTTTCCAAATGAGGAGAGCCGAAGCGAGAAGATTGACCACCTAGGTATCCAAATCTCGTGCAGTACGTCACCGTCATGGAATCCGGTCAAACGAACGTGGTGTTTTCTCTAAGCCCAACCAACAACTCCAGGATGATAGAGTCTCCCGAAAGACTGCGCACGTCTGCTTTCGAGTCCAATTTTTCATGGCAAAGGACTAATTGATGAGGAAGGAAACAGATTCGTTGATCGCCATGCTGATACAGGCATAAAACATTTTCTGCCCGGCCTGTTTTCCCGGCCACATGTCCTGGAGAGAACGTGCAGAGTAGCACTCGGCTACCCTCTTATCACACCAAACGAAGCGACATGAAGCTTTTTCAAATTCTCAGAATTCTCGGTACCGCAACCTCGGTTAGCCCGACTATCGTCTCTGACCCTCCCGGCCCGGCCTCGGAGCATGTCCGGGTTGTGGGGCTCTCCTTGCTCGGCTCCGGTTGTCCACCCGGAAGCACCGATGTGCAGGTCGACGCGACTAACACACTGATGGAAATCACCTTCTCCCAATACATTGTCCAGACCGGCCCCGATATCAGTCCAGCTGACTCGCGCAAGAACTGCAATTTGAAGATTAGCATGGAATTTGATGCGGGCTTCCAGCAAGTTTCCCTCCAGTCCGCCTCGTCCACCCGTCCGTCCTTCACTTGTAACCCCCAAGCTACCTAA
>Ga0247760_1003370_pt1 | contig 10504 bp, 9 predicted proteins | sample UWRJL171409R4_FD_179936 | JGI IMG/M metagenome (GOLD analysis project Ga0247760, IMG submission 179936) | Plant litter microbial communities from Arlington Agricultural Research Station in Wisconsin, United States - UWRJ-L171-409R-4 | ecosystem: Environmental > Terrestrial > Plant litter >...
CGGACCGTTCTGCATTGGTGGCCCGATGCGTACACCGCACGTGGTCGCGCAAGCCATCTTGCCGCCGCGCGGCAGCGTTACCCTGGACGCGCCGGAAAAGCCCGGGCGCTACCGCATCTTCGTGCGCGGCGGCGCCAGCGCCGCGCTCGAAGTCAAAGAGCACGGCCGCGAGCAGGCGCACTTCCGCATCGAAGACGACTCATTGTCACGCCTCGACAACGACGACGCAGCCGCGAAGAGTGCCGCGGTATGCCCCGGCGCACGGCTCGAGATCAGCCAGAGCAACGATGGCGAGCGGCACCTCAAGCTCGAGCGCTTGGAGTGGGCGAGCCGCGCGGCCACCGCCCACTTGGTCAGCACCTTGCCCGAGTTTCGGCGGCAATTCTCGGGCGATCTGCTGCGGCCCGGCGTGAGCCTGCGCGTCGCCCGCGTCGCGCTGCTGTTCACCGACCTGACCGATTCCACCGCGCTCTACCACTCCGTGGGCGATGCCAAGGCCTTCAGGGTCGTGCAAGAACACTTCGACGTCCTGTCCGCGATCATCGCCGAACACCGAGGCACGATCGTGAAGACCATCGGCGACGCCGTGATGGCCGCGTTCGTCGAAGAACGCGACGCGCTCGACGCCTCCTTCGCGATGCACCGCGCGTTCCCCGCCTTCCGCGCCGGCAACTCCGACGCCGCCCGCACCTTCCTCAAAATCGGCGTCTACGCGGGCGCCTGCTACGTCGTCACCGCCAACGGCATCCTCGATTATTTCGGCCAAACGGTGAACATCGCCGCCCGCCTGCAAGGCGCGTCGGGCCCGGGCGAAGTCGTGCTCGACGGCCAATTCGCCGACGAAGCCGAGCGCGCGGGCTGGCTGTCCCACTACACCATCGGCGAACGCTTCGAAGCGCGCCTCAAAGGTCTGCCCCACCCCGTCCGCGTCGCCCGCATCGTCGCCGATCGCCTACCCTGATCTGATTGGGCGATCGCGATCCAGCATCGCAGCTCGAATCGCGGCTCGGTGCCCGCCAGATCGCCGCTTGCGCTCATGCGCTCGCAGCGTCCCGAGTCGACGACCATGCGCGAATTGGGCTGCGATGCTGGATCGCGATCGCCCACCCAAGCCAAGACCGGCCCCGGCTTGGTTCAGGCTTTGGCAGCCACGCGATCGGCGAAGGCGGTCACGCGTTCTTCGATCAGCTCGAGATCGTAGTCGAGCGTGGCGACGTGGAACGAGCGTTCGAGGGGGAGCTCCGTTACGTCTTTGCTGCGCAGGGCGCGCAGGATTGCTTGCGAATTTTCGGGCGGGACGCTGTGATCGGCGCGTGAGTAGGCGACCAGGATCGGGCAGCTGAGGTTGGGCAGCTGCTTTCTGATGCGCGGAAATTCACGCACCAGTGAGTTGCCGGATTTGGCGGGCACCCAGCTGTAGGCGAGCTCGTTCATGCCGGGCTTGGCGATGTCGTTGCGCGCTAGGCCCGCGGCGCTAGCGGGTACCAGCGGCAGCACGTGCTCCAGAAACGGCGCCAGCTTGACCAAGATCCCTTCGCGATCGAGCACGGGCGTATTGATCACCACCGCGCCTGCGACGCGTGACGGATCTTGCGAGACCAGGTCCAGCACGAGCGTGCCGCCCATCGACAGACCGAGCGCGATCACGCGCTCGGTGCGCGCGGCCAAGCGGCTCAGCCCCTCCGAAACCTCGCCGCGCCAATCCTCGTAGCGCGTGTTCATCATGTCCCGAAAATGCGTGCCATGGCCCGGCAAGCGCACGAGCTCGACGGCGAAGCCGCGCTGCGCGAGCAGCTCGGCCAACGGCCGCAACGACGCCGGGCTGCCCGTGAAGCCATGAGCCAAGAGCACCCCGATTCGCGCGCGCCCGCCCGAACCGTTCGAAGACCACGGCTCAGCGCCGGGCAATACCGGAAAAGTCACGGCGGCAAGTCTACACGAAACTCGCGGCTTACCAGTTCCTTCTCGTTCTGATAATCACTGCCGCAAGCATTTCGGTCCTTTGCAACTTGGCTTCATGACCCCGCTCCGCGCACTTTTGCTAGGCCTTTCGTGCTGGAGCACACTATCGATCCCGCGGCCCGCGGCCGCGCAGCGCGCGAGCGACGCACCGCCCGCGCCCGAACCCTATTTTTACAAGGGCTACAACTACGGCTCGCAGGCGCTCTATGGCCCGCTCTGGGTGTTTCTGAACCGCGGCTACGACGTGCTTCAGGATCGCACCGACAGCCGCAGCATTTTTGCGCAGGAATACGAGCAGAACGCCAGCAACGTCGCGCGCAACTTGCTGAACCCCTTTCCTGCCATCTCACAGCGCGGCTGGGGTCGCTTCTTCAGCGAAGAGATCCTTCCGCTCAGCTTCACCAAGGGCACCGCGCGTTGGGTGCCGAACTACGCGCTGCACCTGATCGGCGGCGGCGTGACCTACACCGGACTCACCGAGTGGTTCCGCTACAACCACGTGCCCGCGCCGCGCGTGTTCTCCGCGGCCACGCTGCTGGCGACCGCGTTCTTGAACGAAACCTTGGAGAACAAGGGCGTCGCCCCCTACAACACCGACGCGGTCGCCGATTTTTTCTTCTTCGACATCGGCGGCATCATCTTGTTCAGCTTCGATTGGCCGAATGAACTCTTCAGCCGGCACCTGATCGTCGCGGATTGGTCGTCGCAGCCAGCGTTCACTTATCCAGGCTTCGAGCTGCACAATCAAGGCAACTATTTCTCGGTGAAGTGGCCGATCCCGTTCGCCCCGCGGCTACGCTTGTTTGCGACCATGGGCCTCGGCACGCTGCTCGGCCTCTCCTACCAAATCGATAGTCAGTATTCGATCTCCGCGGGCGGCGGCACGATGGCCTCGCGCTTGATCCGCACCTCGAACATCAACGCCAACAACGAGGTCGAGTTCGCCGAAGCGGCTGGCATCTTCCTCGACCGGAACAACTCGCTCTTGGCCTCGCTGAAGGTGACCAACGTGCTGGACTATTTCCTGCAGTTCAACCTGTACCCCAACGCGTTCGCCATCCCCGAGCTGGGTATGTGGGGGGTGGTCGACAAGGGCGGTCACTTCGTGGCCGGGCTGTCGTTCTCGAAGTCGTTCGGCGTGGGCGTCGGCATTGGCCAGCTGGGGGTCAGATAGCGCTCAGCCGAGACGTGAAGCCCGCGCGCTAGTCGTCGCGCTGGCGTTCGTCTTCGTCTTCGTCGCGCACGACCATGCTGGCGCGGCCTTTGACGACCACCCACTCTTGATTCTGTGCCTCGTCCCGGTGTGGCCCGGCGTGGTCGGGCAAAAGTGAACAAAAAAGCTCGATGCGTTGCCGCGCGACGTTGGTGGAAGTGCCTTCCATCTGTCGCGTGACGAGCAGCACCGCCCTTGCGTCGCAAGCCATGATTCGAGTCTAACGTCGGCGCGCTCGCGCGCGCCAGAACAATGGCCGCTCGGCCCTCAAATCCGCGCGTCAGCGCGAAATTCGCCGGCTCAGGACGCCGTCGCTGTGACGACTTTGGACAGGAAGCAGCGCTCGACGGCGGACACCTCGAAGCCCGCCTCGGTCACGCCGCGGGCCAAGTCACTCGCGATGTAGTCGGCAAAAAACGGCTCATTCATGCTGGCCGCGAAGTTTTCCAGAAATACCTTCAAATCCATGGCCTCGCTCAGTTGCGCGGCGTCTTCAATCACCAGCAAGCCGCCCGGTTTGAGCACGCGCCGCATTTCCGAGAGCACGTTCTTACGCGCCCGGGCCGGCAACTCGTGGAACAAGAAGACGCTGGTCACGACGTCGAAGGAGGCGTCCGCGAGCGGCATGCACTCCGCGTTCTCGGTCACCAGTGAAAGATTCTTGACGTGCGTGAGCCGGCGCCCGGCGTGCTGCAAATAGTACGGACTCAAATCCAGCCCCCAATAGCGCTCGGCCGGATGCGCGAGCGCGAGCTGATTGAGCGCCGAGCCGGTACCGCACGCCACGTCCAAGATGCGCGCCGGACCTGCCGCGGCAGCGCGCTCACGCAAGTAGCGCGTGACGGGCGGCACGATCTGCCGGCGCATGACGTCCGCCGTGCCAAAAAACAAGAACTCCACCCCGATGTCGTACACGGCTGCCGAACGCTCGCTGAAATAGCCGTCCGTCTGCCAGTGGAAGTTACGCCGAAAATAGTCCGGGTAGGCGGCTAGATCGATCCCCTCCGGCAGATCGCGCACGCGCTGCTGCTTGGAGCGACGCAAGCTGCGCATGACCTCCGTGGCGAGCGATGGCAGCTGCTTGATGTACTCGGCCACCGGCATGTCGAATAGCAGCCGAGCCGGATACAGACCGAGCTCTGCGTTCTCGCAATCCCGATCTTGCAAAGCCGCAAGTTGCGTTTGGAGCGCCTTGATCGCCGCCGGCTCGGGACGCACGGCGCGACGCTTACCGAAGGGACGGAGGCCCAAGTGCGCCGCGACGAGCGGCAGGCGAATGGCGGCTTGGCGCGCGCGATACGCATAGCGAGTCAGCTCGTTCGGCAGCGTAGGCGAGGCTTCCATCCTTGAAAGGTGACGCCCGAAACCTGCCTTGTAAAGGCGCGACAACCGAGAGTGCTTAGACAAGGCCGAGAACAACGCTACATCACCGAGGCGATACTGCATTCCCGGACCCCCTGCGGAGTGCGGAGCTCCAAGTCGTCCCCTTCACGCTTGCCGAGCAGAGCTCGCGCGATCGGTGATTGCGGCGTGACCACGCGCACTTCGGCGCTGCCGACGGTGACCCGCACGCCGCCGCCCGCGGGTGCGATGAAGTAGTTCACGGTCTCGGTGCCTTCGTCGAGCGCCACCAGCGCGCCGAGCGCGATCGCGGACTCTGCCGAGAACGCGCGCAGCTCCAGCGCCTTGAGCAGATTCAGCGCGTCTTGTAGCTCCGCCACGCGCTGCGCTTGGCCGCGCGCGAGGTAGCTTTGCTCGAGCGCGCGAGTGTCCTTGTCGTTCTCGGGCCGATTCTCTTCGTGCGTGGCGCCATCGGCGACCACGCGCTGCGCTGCGCTCATGGCCTTCAGATCTGCGCTGACACTCTCACGGAGCAGCCTCAGAATTTCTCGCTTATCAATCGCTGCCGGCATGGGCGAGCCTCTCTAGCAAGACCCCTACACCATAGCAAAATCAGCGCATTTTTCAAGACCTTGACGGTCCGTGAGCCGGCACTCAGATTCGCCCCAGCCGAGAGCCTTGCCCTCGAAAAGGAGTGCCCGTGGACGAAGGAGCGCGCGCGCTGACGCACCAGGAGCGAGAGATCTTGGATCAGGAAATCATTTTGTTGGCGCGCGTTCAGGCGTCGCTCGAGACCGCCAGAGCGGCGCAGGCGCGCGCGGCCGCGGAGGCCCGCATGCGCCCCGACGCCGTGGAGGTGGTGCGCGCGCTGCAGAGCGAGGCGGCCTCGGCGTCCGAAGACGACTTGCCTGCGCTATTGCACGAGCTGAGCGTGCGCCAACGCTTGCTCGAGCGCGGCCCGAAGCAGGCGCTGCCCAACCCGGACAGCCCGTACATCGCGCATTTGCGGCTGCGCGAGGGCGGGCTGGCAAAGGACTATTTGTTGGGCCAGAGCAGCCATTTGGACCCGGCTCAGGGCGTGCGCCTGGTCGATTGGCGCGTCGCGCCCGTGGCGCGCATCTTCTACGGCTACCGCGAGGGCGACGAGTACGAAGAGGAATTTCCAGGTCGCGTCGCCGAAGGAACGCTCGACGCGCGCCGCATCACCGTGATCGAAGCGGGACAGCTCCGTCAACTCGTGACCGATCGGTTCGTGCTCACGCGCACCGACTCCGGCCAATGGCAGAGCCAGACTCGCGCCAGCTACGCCATCGCAGGCGGTGGCAGTGGCAGCGCCGTGCGCGCCGAAGCCCTGGCGGACGGCGGCTCGAAGGCTGCGCCGAGCGTGACCGCGCTGCTGGATGCCGAACAATTTGCGGCCATTTCGGCGCCGCCCGAAAAGGCGCTCTTGGTCTTGGGCAGCGCCGGCAGCGGCAAGACGACCGTCGCTTTGCATCGCCTGGCGCGCATCGCGTCGCTCGATCCGGAACGGCACGCGCTGGCCCAGATACAGGTAATCGTGCCAGAGGAAGGCCTGGCGCGCCTGTCACGCCGCTTGCTCGCGTCGCTCGGCCTGACCGATGATGCGCGCGTGCAGACACTCGACGACTGGGCTTGGACCCTCGCACGGCGCCGATTCGGTGAGCGACTGCCGCGTCTCTGCCCAGAGACCCCGGCGCTGGTCTCGAGCCTCAAGCGACACCCGGCCCTGTACGCGGCGCTGCGCGCGCGCTTTGCGCGCCGGAAATTACGACAGGCACAGCCGCCCTTCGAGCGCCTGCGACGGCAGTTGGTCGAGCTGTTCAGCGATCGCGAGTTCTTGAACGGCGTGGTCGATAGCGCGCAGGGCACGCTATCGCGCGCAGCGGTGGACGCGACCGTTCGACACACCATGGTTCAGCTCGCCGATAGCGTCGATCAGCAGCTCGCCGCAGTGGTCGATCGCAGCCGCCTGCGCGCGCTGGACGGCCGCGCCATCGCAGAGGCCACCCCCGAAGCCCTCGCGCAGACCCTAGACAGCGAAGATTTGCCGATATTTTTGGCCATCTTGGCCTGGCAAGGCCTACTCGAGCTCGAGTCTGCCGGACACCTGGTGCTGGATGAAGCGGAAGATTTTTCGCTCTTCGAGCTGTACGTGCTCGGCCAATTGCAAGGTCCGCAGAAGAGCGTCACGTTGGCGGGCGATGAAGCGCAGCAGACGTCCTCGAGCTTCGCCGGGTTTCCGGCGGCGCTGACCGAATTGGGTGTGCGCGATGCCGAAGTGTGTCGGCTGGCGGTGTCGTACCGTTGCCCGCGGCCGATCTTCGAGCTCGCGCAGCAGATCCTCGGCAGCCTGGCCTCTGACGCCGCCAAGAGCGCCGCGCGCGGCGGCGCTCCGGTCGGTCACTTTGCCTTCTCCAGCAGCGAGCTGGCGACGCTGTTCTGCGTCGGTGAACTCGTGGACTTGGTGCAGCGCGAACCCGACGCCTCGATCGCGGTCATCGCGCACGACGCGGATGCTGCGCGCCGCTTCCACGCGCTCTTGCCCGAGCGCGCCCAAGCGCGCCTGGTGCTCGCGGGTGAGTTCTCGTTCGAAGCAGGCATCGACGTGACCGATCTGGACAACGTGAAGGGTCTAGAGTTCGACTATGTACTCGTGCCCCAAGTGAACGACTCGGCCTACCCGGAGAGCGACGAAGCGCGCCGCCGGCTGCACGTGGCCGTGACCCGCGCAGTCTGGCAATTGTGGCTAGTTTCCGGCGGCAATCGCTCGAAAATCCTGCCCGAGCTGCGGGCCTGATACGCTCGCCGGTCATGGCACTCGCTGAAGACTTTTCCGCCGCTCAAACGCGCGTCAAACAACTCGCGCGCACCCCCGCCAGCGACGAGCTGCTCGAGCTCTACGCTCACTACAAGCAGGCCACCGCCGGCGACGCCAGCGGCGATCGCCCCGGCATGCTCGATTTCAAAGGCCGCGCCAAGTTCGACGCCTGGAGCGCGCGCAAAGGCCTCAGCAAAGACCAAGCCATGACCGCCTACGTCGCGCTAGTCGAAAAGCTGGTCGCCAAGTACGGCTGAGCCGAGCAGAGCCGGAGCCGAGCGCGCTCCCGGCGGTTGCGACGGCATGCGCGAGAGCGGCACGCGCGCGTCAGTTGCGCTTGGCGAGCAGCATCGTCCAGTCGTCGTCGTGACGGCCGGAGAAGGCTTCGACCGCGTCGAACACGGCGCGGGTCACGTCGTCGAGCGCCTTGCCTTGGCTCAGCGCAGCTTCGAGCACGGCGGTCATGCGCTCCAAATCGAACAGATCGCCCTGCGAGTTCTGAGCTTCCGTGATGCCGTCGGAATAGAGACAGAGCACATCGCCCGGCTCGACGGTGAGCGCGGTCAGCGGCACGTCGGACAGGTCCGAGACGATGCCTAGCCATGGGCCGGGAGCTTCGATGATCTCGCAGCGGCCGGTCTTGGCGCGGTACACGATCGGCCACTCATGCGCGCCGACGCACACGAAGCTGCCGTCACCCTGGTAGGTCAAGAGCTGTGCGGTGACGTACTTGTTGTCGCGCAGCCGGTTGGTGATGTTCTCGCATAGCAGCGCATTGACTTCGCGCAGCACGCGCGCGGGCTCTTCAGCAGAGTTGTTGAGGAAGTGCGAGGCGAAGGCGGCCTGCGCCATCAACATCACCAGGCCCGCGCCAACGCCGTGCCCGGAGACGTCCCCGACGCTGATCCAGAGCGTCCTTTTGTTCGGATCGGACAGCACGTCATAGAAATCACCACCCACTTCGTCGGCCGGGACCATGCGCCCGGCGAATTCGAAGTCGGCATGGCTGGGCGCGGGCGGCAGCAGCGCGCGCTGAATTTGGGCCGCGATTTCCAGTTCTCGAGCCATCCGCGCTTGGTTGTTGAGCGCGGCTCGCGCCCGCCCGAGCTCGCCGGTCATGTCGTTGAACGCGCCGCCCAGCTGCCCGAGCTCATCGCCTTCGCTGATGCTGACGCGCCCATCCAAGTCGCCCGCGGCGATCCGACGCGAGGCGTCGCGCAGGACTTCGACGCGGCGTGTCACCCGGCTGCCCAAAATCCAGGCGAACACCACGCTGAACAACACGACGCCAGCGACGAGCGCCGTGCTCACCGTCAGCGCGCGCTGCGTGGCGCGGAATTTCGCCAGCGCCGCCGTGCGCACTTCGTCGTTCAACGTCCGCTCGATGCCCCCGAGCAATGCCAGCTTCTGCTTGCCGAGTTCGAACCACTCGCTGGGGCTGACGGTCAGATCCTCTTCGGTGGTCTCCAGCGCGGTCCGGCGCAGCTGGAGCAAGCGCTGCGTGGCTTCTGTAGCCATCGCGCGGTCGTAGCTCTTCTGGTGTTCGACCGAGGCCGTGGTCCGAAAGACATCGGCATAAATATCCAGCTCCGAGATCAACGACACGAGATCGCGGTAACTGCCGGGCGGGAACTCACCCTGCGCGAAGACATGGGCCAAGAGCGCGTGTTCGCGGCTCATGCGCTCTTCCAGCTGCAGCAGGGAGCCGAGCGAGGTGATGCTGCGCAGGAGCTCACCGTCATCACTCAGATCAGTCAAGCCGGCGATCGCGCGCACGAACGCTTGGATGGCGGCGTCGTGCAGCTCGAACACTTCTGCGATGCTGGCCTCGCCGCTGGTGATTTTAGCGCGCAGCGCGGGCAGCTCTTTGAGCCGCCGCTGCGCCTCCAAGAGCGGTCCCGCCAAGCGCGGCGGCAGACGCGAAACATCGCGCGCCTTCAAGAACGAATCGAGCCGCGCAAGCGCCAGCTCACTGGCTCGAACTTGCTCGTCGCTGTCGTGCACCGCGCTGCGTTCGACTGCAGCGGCGCTGGGCGCGTCATGCGAGTTCGACGCGGCTTTGGCGACTTGGCGATGGATGCCGAGCGCGAGCGCCTCGGAGGCGCGCTCGAGCTGCAGGGCGTGCACGGTGCTGGTCATTTGCGCCGACAGCTCGGCCAGACTCTCGATCGAACCGAGGGCCTCCGCCTTCTGAGCTTGCAAGCGCACGCCGCTGATGATTTGAAGAGCCAACAGCAGCGCTCCGACGATTGGAATGCCAGCGAGCAAGCCAAGCTTATGTCGAATCGACAGGTTCACTCCTCGACCCCAACGACTATCACTCAGAAACTCCTAGCTCTCTCGCGGAAGCCCGTAAACTGGCCAGGGGCGATGCGAGCCAAGCCCGCAGTCTGCGGCCCCCAAAGTCCGTACCAGGGAGCGGCAGACAAAAGAATTTGCACAACATAGTTCCACCACGGTCATAATAGGAACGAGGAAACGCGAGGGCGGTCTGAATCCGCCATGGCGGCGGCCGTAACGATCAACTAGACCGAGGAGCCGACGTGGAGACCGCCGAAAATTCCCCTATTTCGAAGAAGCTAGCCCCGTCCCCGCTGGTGTTCATGCGTTTTCGGCCGGCTTGGGCGTATATCGACGGCATTCGCGAGTTTGGGCGGTTCTTTTGTCAGACGACTTTCGGCACTCAGGAGCTCGCCGATCGAGCCTGCATCGTGATTCAGGAAACGCTCGAGAACGCCGTCAAGTACTCGAGCAACTCCGCGGACAGCGAGCTCGAGTTATCGATCGAGAGTGACGGCGCGAACATCGAGTTCTCGGTCTCGAGTCTGCCCGACGCCTCGCACCTGAGTAGCTTACGCGAAGAGCTGAACGGGATCCAAACACTCGATCCCGAACAAGCCTACTTGGCCGCGTTCATTCGCGCGTCGAACGAACCGGAAGCGTCCGCCCGCTTGGGCCTAGCGCGCATTCGCTACGAAGGCGGCGTCGAGTTGTCGATGAAGGAAGAGTCCGGCGGTCGCATCCGCATTACTGCAACAGGCAAGCTATGAGTCAGTTTTCTGGTGTTCAAGTTCCCAAGGCCGAGACGGTCGCCATTCAGGTGACTACTCCGAACCAGGTCAAGCTGTCCGGTACCATCACGCAGAAGG
>Ga0247760_1003371_pt1 | contig 10503 bp, 12 predicted proteins | sample UWRJL171409R4_FD_179936 | JGI IMG/M metagenome (GOLD analysis project Ga0247760, IMG submission 179936) | Plant litter microbial communities from Arlington Agricultural Research Station in Wisconsin, United States - UWRJ-L171-409R-4 | ecosystem: Environmental > Terrestrial > Plant litter >...
GCATCGGGGATGGGTCAAGGCTCTGAGAGAAGCGAATGAGGGACAGCCGCTGAAGTTTGCGGTCATTTACAGTGGATTTTGGGCGGTTCCCAAGGATTTGGCGTGGCTGTACGAACCCAAGTTGAAGACGCCGACGCTTCATTTTCTGGGGAGTTTGGACACGGTAGTGGACGAAAATCGAAGTCAAGGGCTGGTGGAACGGTGTGAGGATCCAGTAGTAGTGGTGCATCCGGGGGGACATTACGTCCCGGTAAGCAAAGAGTGGGTGATGCCCTTGGCAGGATTCATCAAAAAGTGTCTTGAAACGACAGCATAGTGTGGTTCGAATAGCAATAGACCATAGACGAATAGACGTGGCGGCGATCTGTGGATGCAGTCTTTACGTGGCTTTGTCCCTATCTCGAGTTGAACGTAGCTACAGTAGAAAGTCAGGCACCCCCAGCCCGCTTCGATGTCTCGATGACACTCTTGGGCGGCAGAGCGCTTTGCTCCGAATGGCTGTCCGGCACCATGTCAGGGTTATACCGCTCGCTGCCCTTGTACACGCTTCTCTTTCTTCTCTGGGATGGCAGCTCACCGTGGTTTGACGGCGGGATCCCCAGGTTAGATCTTCCCGCCGACCGACCGCGCTCCATGGGCTCGCCAACATGGGGCGGCTCGGCCTCGATGCTAGACTGACTCTCCTGAGGGACTAGACTTGATCGAGTCTTGTCGATCATTTCTTCCTCCAGCTTGCGTGGGTCTTTACCCCATTTCTTGATGATGCTCTCGTCTATACCGCCAGGGTTGTGCTGGTATATGTGTGCCATCTTGTCTTCGGGGCCGCCAATTCCCTCATAAGCATGGCCGTGGATAAACCTGGCACATTTTACATGTCAGCTTGGTTTCCTGGAAAGCACGAATGTCAAAAGCAAAACGATCAGGGCTTAACTACCGTCCATGGTCATCAATATCACCACCCTCATCAGGGGGTATGCGTCGGTTATACGACTTGCTCGACACGTAGTCATCCCCGTACTTTACACTCGCACCAGGGAATTTGCTAGTGTCAACATCACTGACTCCAGCAGCCTCGTAATCCGTCGCTCGATCACGACCACTGCCCGTTTTCGACCTGTATGAGTTGAGATCACGCTCCGCCTGCATGGCGATCTCGCTCAGCTTGTCGTTGCCCGGAGCGCCGGTCATGGTCAATGTGATGCTAGCGTTCAATGTTTTGGTGATGGTAGGTTCGTGCTGCACAGGCCTCAAGCTGTCTTGACGAGTTTTGACCGGGTTTAACAAAGCTGAATTTTGTAAAAGCAGCGTCACTCTCCCCGTAGTGATGCAATAATGTTGTGGACATGCCCGCAGCATGTTTCCTTGGGAGCCAAGGAAGGTTAGTCTGCCAAAGACACTTCATACCTGCGTCATCCCAAGTCACGGTCGACCTCAGAATATGATTTGGATCCCTCTGCCATGTAGAATGGTCCGCCAGTCCCCGATGCTCTTCCGAGCAGAAACGCAAGGCTTAGTGAGATGTAAAGGTAGTCATGCAAGGGGTGTCACGTGCCTCGTTGCTATGGAAATATCTTGACGCTCAGGGGTAGAAGCAAAGGAGAAGAGTGGAAAGTATCATGATCTAGACTTACATGCATATCCAAGACATAATTTTCTGCTATCTCGGCCTTACCAGCTATTTGAACCGAGGTCTGTTCGCCATGTCCGTGATATGAACAAACTGCTGTCGTTTCTTGAAGACCCCCATCCTTCCGCTCCGACATGACGAGGAAGATGCAGTTCTCGCTCATCTGCTCATATCCAGCACGTACCTTCCGACGACTTTATTCTCCCTCATAGCTCCAAACACACTGTGCAGTTCGCTCAAGCCCACAACCTTGAAAGGGGAGTTGATCAGCCCCCGCGCGAAGAAATCGACAGCCTCGGCCGTGTCCTCCCGGTTCCCAACATACGAGCCCCTAACCGTAACCATGCGAACTACCGTATCGAATACGGGGATTTTAAGCTCGGCACCCGCAGGCATCGCAATTAGCACCACGGCACCATGCGACCGGACGTACTGCGTCGCCTGCAGGAATGGTTGCTCATTCGGCGCCAACAAGAGGACAGCGTGTGGACCCAGTCGGTCTCCGCCGCTTGCCGTCTTGACATCCTCGACAACGGATTTGGACGTTTTGAAGTCGACGTAATGCGCTGCGCCCAGCCGCTTGCACGATTCCCCTTTCTCGGATCCTCCGTCGACGGCGATGACATGCAGACCCATGGCCCTAGCGTATTGGATTGCGATGCTCCCCAGGCCGCCTCCAGCACCGACGATAACCACCTGTTCTCCCGGCCTCGCACCGCTCTCCTTGAGCCCCTTGTATACAGTCAGCCCCGCGCAGAGGACTGGCGCAACGGCTGCCATGTCGACGCCCGTTGGCAAGTGAGCAACGTGCTTCGCATCTGCTACAGCAAACTGCTGAAAGGTGCCGTCCACAGTGTACCCCGACAAGGTCGCCCGCTGGCACAGCGATTCATCTCCACGAATGCAGAACGAACACTGCAGACAAGACGAGTTCAGCCACTTGATGCCAACAGCATCGCCAAGACGCAGCGTCTCGTCGTCCACGAGGGAGCCTTTGGCTACCACTACACCAGCGCCCTCATGGCCTCCCACCACGGGCGTCTTGCGTGGCAACGGCCAATCGCCGTCTGTGGCGTGAAGATCGGTGTGGCACACCCCCGAAAATCGAATCTTGACAAGAACCTCGGTCGGGCCTGGTTTCGGCACGGGAATCTGCTTGTAGGAAATGACGCCGTCGCGCTCAATGACCTGCGCCCATTGCAAATCCGGAATGGACATGTCGCTCATGATGGAGGTTTTTTTTCTTTGGCTCAGGTGTGGGATTTTGTTTGAAGAAGGAAACTTCCCAAGTTGTCCGACAATTTTGCTTTTTCGACGCGTCGCTCGCTGTATTCGTCATGTCCACGTCATGATGCGCATTTCATTTACTGCAGCGCGACAGCCTATGAAATTGCTGGGGGAAGATTCCAGCATAGCAGTTGAGTCTTTGCATCCGGAGATTCTGTCGGTCAGTTTGAAGAAAGTTCCCAGGAGTTGGAGGCATTGAATCCCAAACGGAGGCTCGCACCCTCGAATTTCTTCCCTTGAGAAACAAGCGGCGGGCAAGAGGCCTTCATCGGCCATCCAAATCCTCAATGGCTTTTATTGAGCAAATATCCGGGTGTCGACACTGGGACGTTCACCAATCTGCACAAGCTGGGGGTTGTCCTACCACTCTTGCCAGTAGATGGACTCCGAGGATTACTCGGGTGCCGTCCGAATGAACACGGCATGAGGCGTATTGCACTTCTCAGCCTCCTTCCAACCTTTGAAGACCTTTCCACAAAATTGGTCTCTCACGTTACCATCATGCCCGTTGAGGCGCCCTGTGCAAAGTGTCAACACTTGGGCTACTTACCTGGATCTTACTTGGCTTGAAGCCATAGCCGTCGTAGTAGCTTGGGGTGGTCAGATGAGAAGGTTTTGCTATTTTGCGGTCAACTTAGTTTTTTTTCTTCAAATATAGTTAAACCCTAAGATTCAGGCCTTTTCCAAAGACCTAGGTAGCGTTGGCACATGGGAAGGTTTGATTGTGTGTTGCCGATTTGACTGAGGGGCGTTGAGTGACTCAGAGAGTATAGGCGGGTCCTGGTGCCGCATCTCCCAACTTAATTACCATTGACGCTGGGCATAGTGTTTCAGTTGTGTTTTCTTTTTCTCTTCTTTGGATACAACGCACAAACCGTTACCTTTGATCAAAGGTTCAAAACAGCTACAAAACTGGACAAGTGCGATGCCCTGTTTGCAAGGATGCTTGGGCGTTCGGTAAGTGACATTCTGTGTCGACTGTAAACATTGGTCTCTTTGTCATACGAGTTACATAGGCCCTCGAAGAGGATCGATGAATCCTAGCCTGGCAGAAGTCATTGTTGCATATCAAAGCTGTACAAAAGTGGTTGATTGAGAGCAAGTGCGCGAAGTAAACAGTAAATTCCATATCACCTGATAGCATTGAGCTTTTATAGCGGCCGCCACGCCAGTGACCGGTTTTGAAATTGAAAATGCTTGATCGCACGTCAGATTTAAAGTTGCACAATTGGTTGATGTCCGCCCTGGAAAGGAAGGGGAGAAGTGCATGAAAAAGCGGGCCTGTGAGACCAGCACTTGGCCAATATCATTCTTGAGTGAATAAGGCGGCTTCACCATCAGACCTGAGAACGCCAAGCGGGGCACACGACGCCCACGCCGGACAGCAAGTGTCGAGAACGCCGTGAGCCCAAGATTGAAATCATTGCAGCCGACAATTTTCGCTCTCTCCATTTGCAGCCACCGTTCTCATCGCAATTCACGACAGAAATTCCTCGTCCCAGCCTGCAACCACGCCTCTCGTCTGAATTTGCAGCCAATTGCGCTTGGTCGCAACCCGCGACCATTTCTCCCTCGGACCAACTCTTTTTGCTATTTTGGCAGCACCTTTCGTCTCATCTCGGGGCTTCCAGCAAAAGTTCCGACGACAAGCCTGGTGCATTACCCCAATGGACCAGTCGGCCCTGAGCGACCTGGCACTGGACCAACTGTGCATTGAAGACCCGGCCCCCGAGGAGCCGGAGCAGAACGAGGAGCCGGAGCAGAACGAGGAGCCGGAGCAGAACGAGGAGCCGGAGCAGAACGAGGAGCCGGAGCAGAACGAGGAACCGGAGCAGAACGAGACCCCGGTGGCTGGGCCGACCACGGACCAGGTTATCGTTCGGCACCCTATCACGGGCCTGCCCATGGTCATGCAGCCCCAGACGGGCTTCCGGCTGATGCCGACATCATGCGGCGGATGGTCCATTTTCGGGCCGGGATGCTACCTCCTCGCACTGCTGGACGTGGAGCTTCTGGACCGAATCCTTCTCGAGCACATCGGGTTCCATCACGACGATCCCGAATTCATGTTCTTGCGCAGGGCCCATGGAAGAATGTACAACCTGATGAGGGTCTGTCGTGCGTTTTACCACCGCGTCATCCCTTGGCTGTACCGAGACATCTCCATCGCGAACGAGTACGCCTTTGCTCTCTGGGAAACCCTGGGGCCCGAGTCACGCTACCCTGACAGTGCGGCTTTACTGAGAGAGCATGTTAAAACCTTTCGCTTCTATCGCAACTGCACCTATCGCCTCTACGATCATAGACGCTTGAGCATTATGAAGGACTTGCCAAACCTGACTACCATAGACGTGTGCTTCTACCCTCCCGCTAGGGATCTGACAACATGGTTGGAAAGCACGGCAAAGTCCTTCAAACGCCCGTCAGCAATCGAGTGCATTCGTCTCAGAGAATTGGACAAGCGGTTAGATCCTTCTTGCCTCGGCCCTTCTGACATGGAGCCCCGAGCCCTCATTGGCTTTCCAAACATTCGAGAGCTAGATATCCAGGCAAAAAGCAGCAGTATTTTCATTCCAGCCGCCAACGGCGAATTGGTAAGTCATCATGTTCTCCCTCATTGAACCCAGTTCTTTTGACGTCCATGGATAAATAACCATCTTCACGGCAGGATCTGCTCAATTCATTACCTCTAACCAAGCTCAGCCTCTGGGACTATCGGGGTTCGGCTTCGAACTTGAAAAAGGTACTGGGCGGGCTACCTCACCTCAATCACCTTGCCGTCGTCATCAGTTTACAGGACCGATCCACCATCAAGCTCACGGCTCCAGAAATTGTCGATGCTTTGCAGCCGGTTTCCGGTAATCTCCGGGAGCTCAAGATCGAGTTAGAGGACGATTTCCGAGCCGTATACCAGATTGGTAGCACAGCTCTGGATATGAGCCATTTTGTCAATCTCAAGACTCTAGAGCTCGCGCCCAATTACCTTGATTTCGAAAATGGCTTCCCACCCAACCTCTGCACGTGGGCTTGTTCGTTTTTCTGGCCCGGACCAAAATGGCGTTGGCAGGCCCAGATCATTAGGAGCACTCCCGCCCCTTCTCGGGATTCCAAGAAGCCAGACGATACCATTTTCCAACCCCAGCCAATACGCCTGCCTTGGAAGCTGTGGTATAATTACTGCACGTGGTCTGAGGAGAAACAAGACCGGCAGCTCTTCAACCACCAGAAGATTCAGGTTTTGACGCAGTTCAAGCAGAGGGAGGAGGCGCCGCCCATGCGGCCTTACAACGGAATCCCCCATCGCGGGCCCTGGATCGACCCCTCTTCGCACTAGCTTTTGAGCGCCGCTCAAGTGAGACTGCCATCGTGCAGTCCATTGTTACCGCGGACTTTGGCACCGCGGGTCGAGGAGAAACGCGAAGATTTCGCGGGAAGGGCGATAAATAATACTGAGGGTTTGTGGCAGGGATGGGAAAGATTGAGAATTTCCCAGATTCAAAGGGATACCACCCAAGTGCATGGCAAAAAAATTGGACAGGTGGTTGGATGATTGGAACTGGAACTGTTGGACAAAAACGTTGGAATATAGCCCCTTAAAATCGGCATTGGGAATGCAGGAAACAAAAACGGACATGATTTGGAGCGCCTGGAAGGGAAAAAGCAGACTCCCAGTGAGATACCACGCAGCTGGGAGTTGTCCCCGAAGTCTTTTGCTTTGGCATAGTCAAAGCGGTTTTTAGGCGTTTGATGGTTGGTGTATTTCCCGTCAATTCCGAAGCAGAGATCAGCGGCATTGTATAATAGAAGCTGTTCAATTATGTAGGTAGAGACACAGATAGGTACCTACAGTAGTGGGTAGAAATTACCTTTTCATTGGCCATCAAGTTCCATAGTATGGTATGGTGTTGTCTAGATTGCTTTGTCTAGGTAGGTACACATCACATTGCGCTTCTACAAACGACTACGGCCGTAGTAACTCTGAGAAGCTACCAGTCTTTGAGAATTTTCCATCATATTCATTGGCACATTTTATTCATGACCAAGCTTGAATCAATCCCCCCCTTCTGAAAAGTACACAACCTGCCATTATTCATAAAAAATACCGTATAAACCCCAGAAAGATCAAATAGCCACCCAATGCACGCTGGATAATAGATGGACGGAATGAAAATAGTGATACATGTCGTCAAGTCATACCCTGGTTTCCTTTTCTTCCCACATTGGCAACGTCGGGCTCTCAAACTCCGTCTTTGCCAGCGATGGTGATAACTGGGAGTCCTCCGTGGGTGCGGAGCTAGTTGCCGGCTCCCTCAGACGTTGTATATCGCTGGGGCTGAGCTCAGCATGAGCGAGTTTGGGATTTTTGTTGAAGAGCATCCTCAGGACGGGGATGGAGGCGGCTATGATGGTGAGAGCCCCTTCGGCGCCGCCCCAGATGGTGACGGCTACGGTATCAACTATGCTAGGGTTAGAAAACATGCACATGACATTGAAAGGGAGCCAGGGAATAGAGTTTCATGACGTACCAGGATCTCCTGCCAGTTGGGGCAACTTTACCAGCTTGGCGAATGAGGCAGCGGCTGCGCTGGGGAAATAGTCAGTACACCATGAAATGGAAGCCATCATACAGTCCATTGGTCTCTTACATTATTCCCATGCTCATAGCTATGGCAACACCAAACTTCTCCCGTTTGGTCATGCGCAGGTTCCACAGCAACACCCAGGGGCATAGGGCGAGCACAACATCGATGGCGCCCGAGTATCCTATGGTTTTGCCCAGTCAGCCAGACAGGTCTTGGAGTCGAGAAAAAAGGCCAGGAGAGGGCAACCTACCAGCTGACCACTGATACAGAATGATGATCTTCTGAGGATCAATGCACGTTCCTTCCACCTTGGAGTCCCAGATCTTGGCAAAGGGCGTGCATTTAACCCACATGGTGAGCATAGCGGTACCCATGATGAGGTTGAGGGTGATGATGATGACCCAGATCATGATGCGCATCCAACGGTCTGAGAGACGCAGCAGGGTGAGGGCAAATGATGTTTTGCTCCACGAGGCCGACAGGACCGAGAAGAATCCCGCAAATACGGCGATGAAGGGCATGAGGGGCAAGTTTTCGGGGCGGATATCGTAGCCATGTTTTCCGTAGTCGAGGGCAACGCAAGCGGTCGTGGTAGCGGCACTAACAAGGAGGGCAACCCAGGAAGCGATGAGGACATAATCGTCCCACCAGAGACGTCGTCCACGGAGATATTTGCAATAGAGACGCAGGATCATGAAGAGGAAGGCGAGCGTCGTCAAGGTCCAAAAGACTGTGTTCAGCTGAGGGCCGAGATCATCGTGGGGTAAGCCATCGTCCGTCGCTGCCGGCTCCTGCCTCGAGGCGAGGACGCGGGGATGGAACGCCGCCATGTTCTCGCGGGGGGCTGTTCATAGGCCGCTCATGTTTTTCTGTTTTCTTTTTAATTTGGATGCGATGCAAGAGCAAAGGGCATACTAGCGTCGCCCCTCCTAAATGAAGAAAAAATGGGAATCTGGGGGAATGGAGAAAGCCAATGTCCACCAACGCACTTCCGGTGACAGCAGATGGGGGCCCGTTTAAGTCACATCGTCGAAAAACTGACCGTTGTGCCTTTCCCACTCGAGGTCCGGTCCCAGTTGGTCCGCCTCAGCACACACACCCCTGCAAGCGCCCAGGATGAATGCCCAGGCGGGCGCCAAGAACCACTCAGGTCCGCGGGTGTGGACGAGCTGCATTCAATCTGTCGGTCCATGGAGTTGGGAGGGCCGATCGACATCCGCCAACAAAAAAGAGCGAAAGGGATGCGAGAAATGGACGGAATTAGAGCCTTGAAGCCCCCAAGTCATACAAAATGCTGCTACTTTTGATCCCGTCTTGGTATGTCTCGCTTCAGTCAATTGGCGGTCAAAAGGAGACTGCACGTCAAGGTCGCGTCTCCAGTTGACTACCACACCACTTTTTCGGAGTTCTAACCATTTTTAGCTGGGCAAACAGCAACACTCGAGCACTCCGCTACTCCAAGTGAAGCTTCCCAAGACCGGGCGGGAGGAAGAACGTATGTACGTAGCTAGCTCTCTGGATCGGAGCACAGCAGATTCGAGGACATCCTTGAGGATCCTCCCCAATAAGTCTATCGCATTAAGAAGATCTGTGCAGCTTCTTTGCGGAACCACACTGAAACAAACAAAAAGCCACATTCGTGAAAGAAACCTAGCGTCGCACGCCATGTCAAACAGATACCAGCCCCCCGCGCAGCCTGTCCAATTTCTTACAGGACGCTCGGACTTGTGCCTCAGCATCGCTGCCGCCAAATTGACGGGACCTTTTTTTGGGTCGCAAAATCTGCCGGTGATTTTTCAGAACTGGAATTGTCTGGGGAGGGAGTTTTGTGCCCCTCAAGTGCCTTGGCTTGGCCCCCAGACCTTGGCTCGGCACGTGGCAGCCAAATGATTTGCGTGGTCCTGGGCGAAATCATCTCTTGGCAAACCGAATCCAGGTCGAAGATCTCACCAACCTGTGAGCTTTAAAAATAGGGATGGGCAAATCAATATTGACATGTTGCACGACAGGATATTCAATATTAAAGAATGCCGATCTAGTTTGGCAAATGACTGCTTTTTTGGCCTTTTGTTCTTCTGCAAGCGGGAGTTGGCGATGGATCTTTACAGACATGACACAAGTGATGAATGAGAATCACCCTACGAATGCGAATAGTTATGTCTCCCCTGAAAGCAGTTCTCTCACACCCCACCATGGCAAAAAGAGCCAAACCATTGACTCTACTATGGTACGACATGTCTACCCATATTCGTATTTCAGGGACTTTATGAGACCTCAATCCCCGCTGCTTTCCCCGACGAGTAGCGGACCCTGCCACGCTACCACATGTGCGTGCGCTAATGACGGGAATCCGCACTCACTCCAGGTGGGGTTCACGCCGCTAACTCCCACCTCCCCCCTCGCGCGCAGTCCCAGACATGACGTTGCAAAACCACAACTCCAAATGCGAAACTTCAAGATTCCAACTTAGTGATGTGTAACGAACAATCAGCCACCTACAAGCCTATACTACAAAGTATCGACAAGGCATTTATTTCACTGTCGATCAAAAGATAAAATCGGCAAAGGTACAGAGTACCTAGGTAGGCACTTTTTTATGAGAACAAACAAACAAAACCCCTTGGCAGGCCGGGCTCGATCTAGTTCTAGTCACCCACCCACCTAAATTCTCTCTCTCCACTCGCGTCAATGGACTTCCCCAAGCTATACAATACGAAGGAAGCACACTAGTTACCTCCTGGCAGATCCCGTGGTAGCAGCAGCAGCAGCAGCAGCAGTACCACGACTAGATGAGGATTTCGGAGAAATTACTTGCGTACCCGCCTGGTCCGCCCACCCACCAATAACGTCAACAATAACTGCCGACTGGACAAGATCCAAAAATGGGATAACAAGGATCAGACAAAGGAACTCTTTCTTTTACGGCCCGGCCCAATTCTGCTGATTGGGGCCTTGTCTGTGTCCACGTTTGTCTGTCCATGTTTGTCCAGAACATTTTTTTTTTTT
>Ga0247760_1003373_pt1 | contig 10497 bp, 10 predicted proteins | sample UWRJL171409R4_FD_179936 | JGI IMG/M metagenome (GOLD analysis project Ga0247760, IMG submission 179936) | Plant litter microbial communities from Arlington Agricultural Research Station in Wisconsin, United States - UWRJ-L171-409R-4 | ecosystem: Environmental > Terrestrial > Plant litter >...
CCCATGGCCGGCGTGTGGCACTAGGGGGGGGGGGGGGGCTTTCATCCTCCCAATCAACAACCTGATTCACAAGTAGCCTCTGGTCCACGTTACATGCTGACGAGGAATTTCACTACATATACAGTAAGTAGTAGAACCCAGCCATCTCCTGTGGCATGGCCCAATGCTAACGCCGAAGCAACTCGTGTGCAGGCGGAAATATACAATATCAGCCACTCCGAGGCCGAGAAGCCCACCTAAACCGATCCCGCCCGCCCTTCAGACCCCAACTCCATCCTGCCGCCCACTTCTTACCCCCATGCCGTTTGTTACATTACCTCATTCGCGCCAAAAGAGATTATGAGTACATAATAGTCATCGTGTGTGTGGTATCGGGAGCGCATCGTTGACGTTAGGCGCTGTGAACCACGCAGAGTTTGGTTACCCTGGTATGTCGTAAAACTCGTCGTTGTATATTGGTAGAGGCAGGCATGTTTGTCATGGCCTTGCACTCGTGCCATCAATGACAATTTGTGGAAGCCGGCTGAGCCGCAAGCTGGGCAAGTGTGGAGTGACCCCCGAGCTTCGGGGTGATGTCCGTTGCCTGCCGTCCTCAGGCGCTGCTTGCGCTGCTAGGTCTTCCATCTGCGCCGAGAGTCGGTTGTTTCTCGTCAGGGCCGGGCCAGGGTAGTCCGGTGGTGGTTCGGGGTATGGACTTATTCGTCCCGACATGGCTGATGTCCGGCCAGAGTGCATAGGTGTTATCTCGTCTAGGCTCACTTCGTCATAGCCAGGTGGCGGAATGATGGAGTCGCCCAAGTCGCCGTCTTCGGCGTCGATAATCTCTGGGCTTGAGCCAGCACGGGTCGAGAGACGAGGTGTATTTGCACCCGAATTTGCCCTTGACCGTGGGTGCCCAGCGCTCGCGAGACTAAAATGGCTCCCTGTTGTCGTCATACCTGGAGAATCTGGAGCCAAATCGTTGCTGCGGGTCGTGTCGATGCTCAATGCCGACGTGCTCCTGTCTCGGCGGTGCAATAGACTGCTCTCCGGTCTCGAAGCGGCAATACTAGCAGCATCACTGAGCAGACCAATGCGCTCGCTTTCGGTGCTGTTCGCGCGAAGCCTTGTGCCATCCGCCCTTGCGACACCCAAGTCGGCGTACGACACACTGCTGACGGCGCGCTGCCGAGTCTCCCTAATGCGTTCATGTTCGCCGCGCAGTTCCTCGATTTCGCGGACATTGCGATCTGACTGGGTCCGGCCCACATCCCGCAGCTGTTGCAAAGCTACCACATTCCCGGCATCCCTCGCCTCTCGACGGAGTCGCCGCCGCTCTTCACGGTCAGCAATCTGCCGACGCCTGGCTGCCCGGATCTGATACAGCGCGTCCATCTCCTCCTCGCGCAGAGCTTCTTCAACTTCAGCTGTTGGAAGCTCCACCACAACATCGATACCATCGCGTTCGCCTTCTCGACCGAGGACTTGCTCGTTCTCATCCGGCTTGGATCGGTATACAGGGAGCGTCATGACGCTGCGAACCGAGACATTGCGGTCCACTCCGGTTTGTGGGGTGGTAGCTGTCCCGTTTCTTGTGCGAGCGCCACCCGATGTGTTTTGCGTCCCGTTCTGGCCTCCGCTGCCCGGATAAGCCGTCTCCTCGTCATGGTCGGCCTGCTCGTAGGAATGGGAACCACGGGCGGTTGGGACTTTCCAATTCTTCCATAGCCTCTTGAGAAAGGGAGTTGGAATGTATTTGGGGTTCGGATGTCGGGCGCGGACGGTGCGAATAAAGACAAGTGCGGCGATCATGATCATAATACCGACAACGATGCCGGCGACAATCTGGTGAGGGGTTCAGTTAGCGATGGGGTTGTGAACAAGGAACGAAGTCAACTTGCAATGCTCGCAGAACTAGGTCCTTTGCCCGTCTTATCATCTCGGGACTGTAACCTCGGGATGCGGTCATGAACTGCGTCAGCGCCCGGCAGGTCAAAGACCGGAATCGGTATCCTCCACCGTATCGCCATGGTGCAAGGTAAGCAGGATAGGAGGCTCTAGGCGCAGTTATAAAGTTGCGAAAGCTGGCTCAATCAGCGTCGATTGTCGTCCTGCTACGAGGGCAGAAGCTCATGCATTTCGGTGTTGTTGCAGAGAGCAGGATTCCTTCGACGCTCGGTTTCGTGTGATTTGCGAGCCAGTCGTCAGCACCAGTGCTGTTGGATCGTCAGCTTGCGTCCGTGTTGGCGCAATCAGCACAGCTTGATGACGGCAGCGAGACGGGACCCAAAACCACGGCGGCTCCGAGTTTTCGTTCAACGGCGACCGGTTGAGATTATCATGCAGACAAGAGAGGAGGCACAAAACGATGTGAAACAGAGAGACGGTTGAGTAGCTGTGGGCGGCAAAATAGCGGCGGTGGGCGCATCCACAACGTTGGACTCCTGCTTGCCAAGAAGAACCCAAAGGATTGCCTGGATTGGGGACCCGTGAGGCTGTTGCGCTGTTGCGCTGTTCGGCTAGGCGGGCGTGCAGTAGACAGGGGGTTGATGGTGGGTACTGCGCCGCGAAAAAGAGCTGGCGGGGGGCCCACGATCTCGTCCCCACGTCAGCGGGCAGCTCCTCTGCAACACTCGACGGGAGGACAAAACGAAACAGTCGTCGACCTTTGCGTGATGGTCTGATCTCAGCTAATCAACTAACGCTGCTACGATGAACAGAGAAAAGGGAAACCCGCCCACAATGGCAGTCAGCCCGTGCCGAAGCAAACCAATGGAATACGATGAGAGCCGGGTGCCAGCATAGTTGGTACGAGATTTCAGACGGAGCGGATGGAGCTTCAGGCGCCCGCCGCCAATTGTGGGGGCCAGCAAAGAGAGAGGCACGCCGCACGGAGATCAAATCCTCGGACGAATGAAGGCCAGCGGGGTTCAGGCCATCCACCCAAGGCCGTTTGCCAACTAAATACGAAGGTTACCCCCAACGCTAACATGGAGGACGCAACGCAAACAGTCGCTAAGAACCGAGCACGCAAACAGGGTGTGTAAAACTTGTACCGAATGGAAGCTCTTGTGTCCATGAAGGATATCAGCTGAAATCGAGCGCAGTCTGCCTCGCAGGTGAAGAACAGTCAAAATTTTTTCTGAAATTCCAAAGGGTCGGTTGGCCGCAGCAGGCCGCCAAAGACACCACCGCCACATGCTGGGGCGCGGCTGATTTGTCACGAAAGAAGTAGGAGTTCCGTCTGCCTCCCCCTCTTGGCCGGCTGTGCCTCTCGTCATTCTGATTACCCCTTGCCTTGTCAAGCCTGTCTCGCCCTGGCGAACTGGCACGCACGGCAAGGTTCTTTCGGCAATTGCTTCAAATGGTTCTGCCAAAAGCCACGAGGTCGGTGCCCCGAATTGTCATCTGGAATCACCACCCCAGATTTGGGCGTCGCACCAAAGTGCCCCGCGGAAGCGACCGAATCTCCAAAGTTTCACCTGCATCCCACCCACACCCCACCAAGTTAAATTGACCAACTTCTCAGCTGGCGAGGCCAATCCAGGCACACCAGGCCAAAGGTCGCCGCACCATGGAATATTTGAGACAATCGCGATCCAACTGCGCTTGCATCTGCAGGCACCGGGATGTAACAGTCTTTGGATGTTGTTTGCTGCCACCTCGCCGGGTCACAGCCACAAGGCAACAGCGGCGCTGCTGTGTTTAAAGTTCTCTGTAAGCCGAGCAGGTGGAAGCCGTCGCACAGAGACAAGGAAACGAGCAGGGACCGTTCCCGCCGTGGATCCGGCTTTTGGTTTGGACCAGCACGCCGGGTCCATCTGAGCCCATCTGCCGTTCCGAAAGCGGCGGATGCCGGTCGGGAAACCCACGAGCCCACATGTGAGTCGCCAAGATCTACGGCATTGCATCATTGTTCTCCAGACTCCAACCTCAGCTCTACAACGGTGCCTCATATGGGGACACGCTTGCCATTGCTTGTATCCCGACGGCTCACGCCACAATTCCAAGCCCGGTGTCCGGGAAAACAGAGCGGCCTGCTCACTGCATCCATTCATCAACCTCGGCTAAGCACAGCGCCCATATCCGCCATGTCCGGAGCAAGTGAAGATGCTATCGTGAAAGCGCTTGAGGATTATACCACGTAACACACCACCTTTTAATGTCATACAGCACAATCTGATGTCGTTTCCAGCTGCGATGTATCTGATGCACTGTGCAAACTCAAGTACCGCAACGGCGGCTTTCTGGCCGGCCTGACTATGTGGTCGCCCAAGCGCCAAGAGGGAACAACCAAGATAATCGGTCCCGCTTATACTGTTCAATATGTTCCGCTGAATGATCCACGACCAAAATACCAAACTCATTACGTGCGTCTGGGCATTCAGCTGTAATGAACTTTATGACTGACACAAGAGCAGATCGACTCTGTTCCGAAAGGAGCAGTCATCTTTGTCTCTTGCCCGCCCAAGACGCCAAACGCGGTCTATGGAGGTTTGATGTCCACACGTGCCAAAGCAAGCGGTGCCGTCGGGTCCGTTATTGATGGCCGATTTCGAGACGTGCAGGAGCAGAGGGATCTTGGCTACCCGGTAAGTACTGTTTCTCCGGTCGAGGATGGGAAGGGGTTGGAGCTGACTGTCTCTAGATTTTTGCTAGAGACGTTGGAACTGCACCCCCGGCCGAGCTGCTCAAGGTTGTGGAAGTCAACGTACCCGTCAAACTGCAAACAGACGAGCAAGACATGACGATCCGTCCTGGAGATTATCTCATTGGCGATATTAATGGCGTGGTTGTTCTTCCCAAGGAGCTTGCTGAAGCAGCTCTGCCACTGATGGCCAAACAGGTTGCGGCAGACTCGGCGATGGCGGCGGAGATCGCAAAGGGGATGAGCTTTACGGAGGCGAGCAAGAAGTTTCGGTCTTGAACTGTTCTTGATACTGTTCTTTTAGTCTGCTATATCGCAGTGTAAGTAGATGGGTTGCCCAGCTTACTTCCGATCGTTGGAGATTATCTGGCTGCCAAGGTTTAGGGGGCACCGGTAGTTGAAATGACAGTTGCGTGTGAACAGACTAGATCATGTCCAGAAAGTTTCCGAATTGTAAGACAAACCAGCCACATTAATTTGCCCCAGAGGGGATTTGAGAAAGAATGCAGTTAAAACATTGTGGTGGTACACAGCCCACGGGTTTTTTTGTTTTTCTCTCCGAACCATATGGGGAAAATTACTCTTGAAGAATATTGAAGACCATTCCCTAACATGGAGCAGTAAGATGTTGAATATTCTGTTCATCGGAATCCGAAGACCAGCGGGGTTGGAGTTGGTTGTTTTATCCATTGATGTCCTCCTCCTCCTCTCCTCCTCCTCCTCCTGCTGCTGCTGCTGCTGCTGCTGTTGGGGCTGTGTCAAATTGTTCATTTGACGTTGGAGAAGAAAACGACGATATATACACAACTCTTCTTTGAAGCGGTATGTACTTCACAACATGATCATCTTATATACACACTTGACGGTTATGCACTATGGTTGTGCCCCTGGCCCTGCCTCAACTAGCGGCGTTTCCAACGGGAGGATTGCTACCTCTGCTGGCTAGGTACTTAGCTGCCTGTTGCTATCGTCGTTGTTCACCCGGTAGTCTTGGTAGTGTGGTCTTGGTTCTCTTGGTAGTCCTGGTCCCGGCCCTGGCCCTGGTTCTGGCCCTGGCTCTGGCTCTGGTGTCTGGTGCTCAACATGAATCTGAACTGGGACTGGGACTGGTAGTTCAACGGGCCCCGTCGCGCCCGATAATTCCGGTACATTTCCTCGGGTCGCCATTTCCGAAACATCTGGACCTGGATCCGGTCGATAAAGTAATGGCGGCCCACCGTAAAAATACGGATTAGTCTTCCGTTCTTGACTATTCGCAATTTCCTCTTGACGCTGTCGTCGTCGTTTTCTCCAGAGGAAAAACACTCCCAGGGATAGAGATATTATCGCTAGCGGTACGAGTATACCTATCGCGACGACGGCGGCGGTCGTTATACCGTTTGATGAACTCTCGGCGGTGGTTGAGTTTGAGTTTGAGTTGAAAGATGAGGTTTGGGCCGTTGATGATGAGCTCAACAATTTCATGTCGGTTGCTTGATAAACCATCCTAACGCCATAGGCATTCAGTCCCTGCTCGCCTGTAAAAGGCTGGTCTACCGTGGATGTTCTCCCCGTGAGGGATTCGGTAACGGCGAGAACGCGGGTATTGCGACTTCCTGCGGTCCATGTGCAGAATAGGTTCTGGAATCGCCCGGCTAGAGTGGCGGGGTTGACGCACGACATGGATATGTCAAACACATAGGTCGGACAGCAGGTCACGGTGGTGATGGAGCTGGCACCGTTGTTGTCGTGGCAGGCGCTCCAGTATCCGCTGGGACAGACTACTCCCGGAGAAAAAAAGGAACGCTCGGCAGTGGCGAAACCGCTCGGTAAACATGAGGTTTGATCATGGATCATGTACAGCATCAAGTCGGTTGGAATATAGAGACCCGAACAGTCGGTGGGCGTTGGTGTGAATGTAGTGGTAAGGGGATTTGCTGGGAACGAGACGAGTGTAAACGGCTTGTAAGTGGAGGATGGGGGTCTCGTTAATCTTGTGGTGCTCGAGCTGGTGGTTGTCTGTGGTGCGGGTGCTGCCATCTTTGGTGCTTGACACCAAACGGCGTCAAGGCTGTTCTGAGCCGTAACAAACGAGCAAACAGATGTTGAGTTGTTGTTGTTGTTGTTGTTGTAGTCGGAAGAAAGGTGGTGACGTCTGGGAAACTCAGCTGGACACACAGTCCGAGGTAGTTGAGTGCTGTGGTGCTTCACACCCGCGCCGCAGGGGCGCAGATGATTCAGCGGCCGTGTAATCTGCAGACACTTGACCTGCCCGGTTGGGGCCGTGTTTTGTTTTGCTGGTACCCATACCCATGCTGAATAAATATTCAGGTTACACTTGTGCTTTAAATGATTCCGACGCTGTAATTTTAAGTTTTATATTCCCCGCCAACGTGAACACACATTACATTTGATGCTTGTCTAGTAAAGCTGAATAGCTGGGGAGAAGAAATCTACCATTAGTTTTCTTTTTTAAAGTAAGGTCGGAACACAAGGTACCTAGGTAAGGTACCTAGGCAGACACGCTGAGAGCGAGTTCCTTGCCGACTTACATCGGAAAGACCTAACGCTGTGATCTGGTTCGTCCCGTCGGGTTCTCGACCCACCATCCCCAACGTCCAGTCTCAATGTCCCGGCGTCCCAATGCGAGTTCATGTTCAAGATTGATCGCGGACATGGACATATAAGCAGCAGACGAGATAAGCGTGGCTTTTACTGGAGTGTACAGCATTTGATGGCAGTGTGGAAACCTTGCGCAAATCTCTCTTCCCTCAACTACCTACCCTCCGTCATGACAAAAAAAAATAGGTACACACAAATCCCCAATTCGGGTGGGGCGGCTTGCCGATCACCCTTCAAACTGCGTTCAACGTCGATGACAATACTCTTCACCAGCAGCAGTGTCGGAATGGAAACTTCCAGGATGGGGGTGCCTAAGTGAGACAGTCCAGTACGAATTTTCTCTGAGTTTTTCACTATTGTTTGAGGGCTACGGCAAGCGTGGGAAGGCAAGGTCGGCTTTGTGTGTACCTATTTTTTTTGTCATGATGGAGCTACCAATACAACTAAGATAGGTACAGTCCAATGATGATAATCAATGACGCGATCACAATGGCGCGCACAGCATTCAATGTCTCACCTCAACTGCACGGCCATGGGTCCTCGGAGGGTCTTTCGGCTAGTTGCGTCCTGCGTCCAATCACCCCTCATCGGGAAACTCGAAAAACTGAGACATTCTCTCTCGGAGAGGCAAAAGATGGACTGGATTTTCGCCGCCGAACGCGCAAAATTCGAATTTTGAATTCGAGAGATGAGGGGCGGCCCGTACATCGGATGTATGTAAGTTGGTGAGCGGTTTTACTACCTGATCGGTTGGACTGGGCTGGCGCCTTCGGAAAGATAAAGCACAGATCAGATAAATGAGAAAGGCGATCCCGCAGCTACTTTAACTCGTGCATTTGACAGTCGGTCGCTCTGAAATCTAACTCAACACTAAAACCTTGGCCCCCTCTGTTCTATTCTCTCGCCAGAATCAGGCTTCTTTCCGGAAACCCAGCTCCAACATGCCCGTCTTCAACACATGCAGCGATCGGTGGTCATGGCGCTCACATCCGCTCTTTATTGTGCTCACCATTGCCATTGGACAGTTCTCAGATTACTTCATGTTTGGCATGCGGGTGCCGCTGCTCCCTTACCTTATCCGTTCCCATCTTGACAACGTCTCCGAAGATGAAGTCCAATCCCGCGTGGCTTCTCTCCTTATGTCGTTCAGTATCGCCGTTCTCGTCACGGCCGTGCCGGCAGGGTGGCTCGCCGATTTCCCCAGCGTGAGAAACAAGCTCTATCTCGCAGGACTGGGCGTGCTCTTGTGGGCGACGGTGACATTTTATACCAGTGAAAACTATGCCGTCATGGTGCTCTCGCGCGTGCTGAACGGGGTCAGCGCCGCGCTGTTGTACGCTGCGGGGTTTGCTATGGTTGCTGATGCAGTGGGGCCACGGGATCTGGGGAAGGCTCTCGGGACGGTCAGTATTATACCTACATCTCCGCTTCCTGGTTTGATCTGATCTGACACTTGGCAGGTTCGGTCCATTGCTTCTGCTGGTAGCCTGGTTGGGCCACCCCTCGGTGGGTTTGTCTTTGCGGGATGGGGATTTGACGGCATCCTCAACGTTAGTCTTGTGGTGTTGATGGTTGACTTGGTAATGCGTGTGTTGATGGTCGAGAGACGGGGGGCCGTTGCTGGCTGTGGTAATGGTGGGGGTGGACAAACCGAGACGGATCCGCTTCTTCTCAAGTCGACACCCTACGTTCCCCCGAGAACATTACTCCCCATCCTGTCATGTCTTTCGGATACACAGCTTGCTGCGGCCTTGTTTCTCAACTTTATTCAGTACATCATCCTCGGCTCGTATGATGCGACTCTTTCCATGGAGACAGGGGAGCGGTTTGACATTTCCCCTGAAAAAGTGGGATTCGTCTTTTTAGCTCTCGCTGTTCCGGTACTGGCAATGAGCGCGCTCGCTGGATGGGCTGTCGACAAACACGGACCGCGGGTCGTGGCCATGATTGGTTATGGCACTTTTGTGCCCATTCTCGTATCGGTTTCACTTCTCACGAGCGGCTACCTCTTTGCGTCGTCGTCGTCGTCGTCGTCGTCGGGGCTCAGTTTGTTTTGCGGGCTACTGTGTCTCCAAGGCGGCTGTCTAAGTCTGATCTCCACGCCGGCCGTGGTAAAAGCCAAACGGGTTGTTGGGGAGATAGTCCGGGATGACCCCGCCAGGTTTGGGACCCGTGGAGCGACGGGGCAACTGTTTGGGATCAACTCGCTGGTTTCGAGCTTTGGGTTAATCGTGGGAAATTCAATGAGTGCGGCCTTGAGAAGGGAAGTTGGATATGCGGGTATGAATCTGGCATTGGCGGTTTGTTGTGCCCTGGGGGCGTTTATGGCCAACGCGCTCTTTGAGGAAGACAAAGAGGACAAGCTATCGAATGTGAGGTAAATTATGTTAATTGAGAAGTTGGAAAAACAGGTAGCAAATGAGACTCTGTTTATCGCTTGAACTCTTTTGCGCACTGAAGTTTGAAACATATGATGTAAGCGTGAGGGGGGATCTAATATATATAGCCAGATAATTTGTAGACTTTTTCTGTTGAGTAGACACACCTAACACGGCACAGCATGCAGTAGTGGAAGGAAAGAATCTCGAGTTCCATCGCTCTTTGTCTCACATGAGCACTGCTGCTGCTGTGCGTATGTATCTACCTTACCAACCTAGGTTATGTATGTAACGTGGGGACTTGACAATGTGTTACAAAGCATGACGCTTGGCGCTTGACGCCACTCAGGGGGAAAGGCGTCCGTCCCCACAATGCATGTTTGTTGGCGTCTTTATCCACTTGCACTTTGAAAGGGGGTTCCCGTCAGCAATGAATGAATGACTAGGTAGGTAGGTACTGTGGCTTGCTTTGGCTTTGCATGCACGTGGAGTGGAGGGTTCCTTTGGTCAGAAAAGGTTAAAATGAAAATCTTATGTGTAAAAGGTTGGAAAGGCAATTTTCTCATGTTCTATTACTGTTACTTGCAGTGTTCTTTTCTTGGCCGACACTTTTCTTACCTAGTTATTTATCTCTCTGTCTCTCTCTCTCGCTCTCTCGCTCTCTCTCGGAATTATCAGAAAATAATCACGAAATGGAGACAGACTCGAAAATTCTCCTTTCGTACCAGGATATTCCGAAATGGCAGCAGTCTAATAATTTCATCCTGTCTGGATATCGGTAGGTTTTTATTTTCCCCGAGTGGCTGGGCCTCAAAACCTGACTTGAAAAAAAAAAAAAATCCCAACGTGCTGAAAAGCTTGGGGGTGTTTTATTGCTAATTCTTCAAATAT
>Ga0247760_1003374_pt1 | contig 10493 bp, 10 predicted proteins | sample UWRJL171409R4_FD_179936 | JGI IMG/M metagenome (GOLD analysis project Ga0247760, IMG submission 179936) | Plant litter microbial communities from Arlington Agricultural Research Station in Wisconsin, United States - UWRJ-L171-409R-4 | ecosystem: Environmental > Terrestrial > Plant litter >...
GATAGGATAGGGGGCGGGGTAAGTAAACATACACCTAGGACCACCCGGCGGACTGAGCCCGCTCCCTCGGCGACTAGGATCGCTGAGGTGGGGGATCGGGGGTCGATCACGGCGGCGAGGATCTTGGACTTGAGCTGGATGGGGTTGCCATATTTGTTGCCGGCTTTGGCGGCTCGCCGCTGCCGAGTTTGCTGCTCGGCGCTAGAAGTGAGATGGTGTGTTAGTAATAGTAGTAGTTATGAGTTTGTAAAGCTTGTTTCACTCACTCGGTCTCGAAAAAGCGGCCGGGGTCTGAGGTCTGCATTTTGGTGAGAGTTGCTGATTTTCGTGGCTGCGGCCCAACCTTGGATTTTTGTGAGGTTGTCACCCCTTTTTATATGTCTTATCCGTTTATTTGTCCGGGGCCATTTCACCGCTGCCTGGCAAGTATCTGGATTAGTATTTCCTTTTGTCGTTGCCTCGAGAGCGGTTTGTTAGTGCCTGACAAATGCGATGCCGGCCTGTCGGGTGTCTGCAACTGGCGGGGTTGTTTGCGAGGGGTTGAGGTGTGGTGGGGCTGCGTTCAGGGGGGCAATTGGATGTAAATTGAAACGCGCTCCAACGCGTCTCCCAGCAAGAAACCGCGCCGCAAACTAGACTCGAATTCCCGATCCACGGGGAGCAGACTCAACAGCCACGCCGACGATACCAGATCATGACAGCTTGAAACGACGGTGGATTCTTGCTTGTGAACACCCAATTGACCGCGATGGCATCCCTTATCGCCTCCCGGCCGCGACCGCGCCCGGCGCACACTCAAGGAGCGACGCATTGCGCATACACGCCCGATGGCTCAAAGCTGGTCACTGTCGGCTCCAACAACACCATCCGTCTGTACAAGACGGGCTCTGACGGCGAGCCCGACAATGTGGACGAGTGCCAGGAGCAGAATCTGTGCGTGTCCGCCAGCAACGACTTTTTCGTCGCCGGCTCCGAAGATGGCACCGTGAGCCTGTACACCCTCGAAAACAAGATGTTTGACCGCTTCTTGCTGCGGACCTCGCTGCCTGTGCGCGATGTTGCTCTGTCTCCCGACGGAAAGTGGTGTGCCGTGGCCAGTGACGAGCTGACGGTCAAGCTCGTCCGCGTCGATGATAGCTCCCAGCTGCGAACCCTTAAAGACCACCAGAAACCGACAAAACATCTCTCTTTCGATCCAAAGGGGAGCCTCCTCGCACTGTCCTGTACCGATGGCGTGGTGTATATCTACTCGTTGACTGCCGAGCACCCGGAGCTCATCCGAAAGGTGGACGCTGTCATCGGCCGGAACGAAACCGACTCGGAAGCCTCTTCCGTGGTGGCCTGGCACCCAGATGGGAGGGCCTTTGCAGCCCCTATGCCTACAAAGGATATACAAGTTGTGTCCAAGAATGACTGGGAGAAGCAAAGGGTCTTCGCCAACGGGCACGAGGGGGATATCACAGCTCTTGCGTGGTCTCCGAACGGCGCACTGCTGGCCTCTGCTGGGAAGGACAAGAAGCTGCTGATCTGGTCCACCAAGGACCAGAGCGTTGTAGCCAGATACGAATATCCGAACGTAATGGATATCGCCTGGCACCCGACCAATAATCTGGTGTCCTTCACGACGACAAATGGCGAGGTCTTCATCTGCCCGGACTTTGTGTCGGAACAGTTTTTGTCTATGCTGAGGCTGCCCAAGCAACCGGCACCCTTTATCCACGATCCCCTCGCCGAAATTTCTGCCAATGGACGGAAACCCGAGGCCAATGGCCACAAACCGCTGGCTACCCGCCCGCGGAGGGACTCGCTAGACAGTCTCGATGATCTGTTGGACGACAACTATGGTGATCTTGATGACTTTGTCGTCGACGACGACGGTGCTGGTTACGCCCTCAACCCAGGCAAGAAGCGTCCGGCAGAGGACGATGCCATCTTCGGAGCCCACCCTGCCAAGCGCAGCGCTTACTTCCAAGCCGTGCACCACGAGTCTTTCCAACCGGGCTCAACACCGTGGCGCGGGAATCGCAAATACCTGGCCCTGAACTTGATCGGCTTCGTTTGGACAGTGGACCAAGACTCACACAATACTGTTACAGTGGAATTCTACGACCACGAGTTCCACCGCGATTTCCATTTCACCGACACATTTCTCTACGACAAAGCTTGTCTGAACGATAATGGCGCCCTTTTCTCATGCCCTCCCAAAGATAAAAGCCCAGCAGTGGTTTTCTACCGCCCCCATGAGACTTGGACGCAGCGAAATGACTGGCGGATTCGTCTTCCCAGAGGGGAGGCTGTCCTTGCAATGTCGCTTAGCGACTCTTTTGTCACAGTGACGACCACAGCAAACTACGTCAGGGTCTACACCCTGTTTGGTATCCCCTTTCGGGTGTATAGACCCAAGAGTACACCCATCGTGACGTGTGCCAGCTGGCGGGACTATGTCCTCACGATGGGCAACGGACCCGTCGGTGCAGACGGGACATCCAAACTTCTCTACACCATCCAGAACATCAAGCGCGATGAGATTTGCCAGAACGAGGACACAGTAGCGCTCCCTGAAGGCGTTACACTGACGAGTGTTTTCTTCTCCGACAATGGGGTAAGCTCACTGCATCCCTCATCCTCACCACAACCTTGCTAACAACACCAGGACCCCTGCATCTACGACTCTACCGGCACACTGCTGACCCTCCTACACTGGCGGCGCCCCGCACAAGCAACGTGGATCCCACTGCTCAACACCAAACTCCTCCCGCGTCTTGCATCCGGCCGCAAGAAGGAGACGTACTTTCCCATCGCCGTCGCAGACAACAAATTCCACTGCATCATCCTCAAAGGCGGCGACCAATACCCCTATTTCCCGCGTCCCCTCCTCTCCGAATTCGACTTCTCCATCCCGCTCACCTCCGCGCCACAACGCAGCAAGAAGACCAAGAAAACGAAGAAGGACGACCTCTTTGGCGAGCTGGACGGCGACGACGTCGACATGGACGAGGAATCCTCGGAAGACGATGTCGACGCAGAGGACGACGATGCCGACGGTGACGGCGTCTCTAAAGAGTCCCGCAACCTCGAGCAGAACTACCTTCTCAAGGGTCTGCAGGCCGCGCAGATGGCTGATCTTGTTGATGCCACTACATCGACGGCCGGTCAGCGGGCTGCGCTTTCTAGACTTGAGCTCGACATCGATAAGACGCTACTGCAGCTACTGGCTATCGAGTGTCGCGAGGGCGAAGAGCGCGGTATGCGTGCTCTGGAGGTCGTGAGTCTCCTGCGCGACAGGTCTGGTAAGATGGTTGAGGCCGCAGGCAAGATTGCTGAGCGGTATGGGCGGACGATCTTGGGGGAGAAGATCCGCGAGGTCGGGGAGAAGAAGATTGGCGGGGGGTTTGGAGATGATGATGAAGATGATGACTTTTGATTGTTACTACGACTATGTTGATGATCTACGTGTTTGTGGTGATGCTGTTGGAACAAGACACGATGTGGGATGTGGAGGATGGAGACTGGATATGAAGCAATGCTAAGACGGAGAGGTAATGGGAGGGTGTGTTTCCTAACCCTTCGCCCCCGCTTGTTTTGTTTGGACTACGCATCACATCTCCCAGGGGATTGTTTGTTTCTAAGCTATTTGTACACTTCTTTTCAAAGGTATCTTTTTTTACATCCCACGTTATGTGTTAGGCTGTCGTCGGAAAATGGCATTAATGATGTTCGTTGGGCACGGCATGAGTTAGGATGGAGCACGCTTTGTTTCCGGGTTACAACTCCGGTAGTTGCTACCGGAGGAAGGCATGGCATGAAAATGATTCAACAAGATAAGATCTGCTTGTATACAAACGATGCGCATTGCGTTTTTGTTCCACCGTTTCTTCATGCCGTGTACTGGCCGTGCCGGGAACCGGGAATGCGGAGCGCCCCTTTTTGGCCTTGTCCGCAACTGACGACTAGAAGTTGCGCGCGAGGCCTACAATCCCGCCTACCCGCTTCTAGCAATCATTCAGCATCGCGAGTGAATTTTTTCCTCAAAACAAAAAGCTGCAACCTAGAATTGGCTCCCTCGCCTGAGCTGCATCCCATTCTTGGTTATGTAGCAGCCTGAACCTGAACTGACGATCGCCTCCACTAATGCAAGGCAGGTAGTTAGCTCCCGCGGGTTGCCTCCATCTTCAGCTGCCTTTGTGTAGGTAGGTACGCAGCCCACAACCAACCAGCCGACCTCACACGCAGGTAATTGACGACAACGACAGGACAAAAAAGGGGGAGGGGGGGCGAACAGGTTCAAGTCTAAGTCTAAGGGATTATCACGATCGAATCACAGGCATTGCTCATAACCTCCCTCTGCAGGAGGGAAAGCGTGCCAAAATAAGCTCACATCGAGCTACCTACCAAGGCGGACACTCAGGCAGGTAAGGTAAGGTAGGTAGCCAGCACATTCAATCGACCTCCAATCGACCTCAACTTGGCCTCCGATCAACCTCGAATTTGCCCCCTCCCTTACCCTCCCTTTACCCTCGCCGCCCTCGCCTGTCAGAACCAGAACCAGAACCACAGCCCATTCCCATCCCCCATCAGAAACAGCCAAGCCAACCACGATCCCACGCGCTCTCAGCTAGCGTCCAGATCGGTAGGGTTCAGCGTGGTTCAGATCAGTTCGGTTCGGTTCAGCAGCTCAGCTCACTCCCACCGCCTCGCCTGACGGGCGGCTAGGACAGGACGGGGCAGGGGATGAAATGGAAGGGTGACCGGGAAGCGGGAGACAAGGCGTGTTACACCATACTCACTCGCTCCTGACACACTACCTGGCTTGAACGCGAGCAGGGCAAGGGAGGGCTCACTGTCACTGACATGGTATGATGGCGGTGGGTTGCAGGTCACGGGTTAGTATTGCCACGAATGTAGACACCGACAGACCGCCGGCGGCGAAGAAGAGGAATAACAGGCGAGACGAGCATACTCAACGTCTCAGCTGAGAATCCCCATCTCCGCGTAGCCTCAAGCGAATGCCCTTCTGGGGGCGACATACAGGGAATAACCACCTACGTCACGCACCGCTTCTTTCCAGTGCTAGACCCTCTCACGGGTTTATTATTATTATTTTATTTGCATTTCGGAAAAGTGACCCGAGGCATGAAGCCGAGCAAAAACACTCCGTCCACATGGACACCCTTGCCCATCGTGGCCGTGACTTAGACACCCAAGGTTCTCGCCAGCCGCCCGAACTAAATGTGTCTGTCCCGATGAGTTGATCTTGTCAATGCAAAAGAGCTACTGGCAGCACTGGCTACTAGGACGCATGACGTTGTATTCGCAGCCCCCAACACATCCCGTTCGAACCTCCCCAAGGCTGGCTCGAATGAAAATTCTCACAAAGCATGAATATAAAATGTTTCCGACTCGCCCGAGCCCGCAGCGATCGATCCGTATTCCATACCTAGCGGTACTTAGTGGAAGAAAGGGCTGGAGTGGTCCAAGACAGCCGGAACAGCATCCGAACAACAGCCCCAACATTCGATATATAAGACAGAAAAAAGGCATGGCGCAGATTTGATGGTAGGACAAGACTCAGCCGGTAACTGGGTTGGCAAGGATGGGTGCTCTAGGCAAAAGCCAAGCCTTTTTTCTCTCTCTCTCTTTCTCAGTGTTCTTCCCGACAGTCAGTGGTTGTCCAGAGAAAGCCTCGGATGAGGGACAGTTTAGGCAGGTGGCCCGTTGAGCGATGTTGACCAGATACCTTCTCGAGCAGGCAGCCAAACTCGGCAACCACAACGGAGCCGGAAGGGCGCTGCAGTCAGAGTCGGTCAAACTATTTTCTCGGATGCATTCCGGAGGTGAGAACGGATAGTTGTTCGGCCTCGCATCCGATTTCAGCGGTGTAAGAGAGAGACAAGCCCTTGGCTTGCTATACGAACTGATGTGAGCGGCGAGCGAGGGCGCCGTTGCCGTGCAGATACCAGTTTCTGTGGCCATCATCCGACAATTGACCTCCTTGCATGTTCGAGAAAGACACTGGAAACTCGGGAAGGAAGAAGCTTGGAACAGTGACCAAGTCCGCCCTGACGAAAAAAAAAACGCAAAAGTACGGTTACAAACTGGTCGGGACTGGTGATGGGGCATGTAGCGTTGCATCAGGCAGAGCGAGTAGTATCACAACCACCGACTGACCTCCTGTCGCCTGTAAGATCACCTGCCTGACGGCACGTCAACCAAAAGAAGATCCGTCAAGACCTGAGGCAAAGGATGCTCACGGTAGGCTCCGGAGAACATTGGTGGTCGGCGCTACCCATGCTCCCACGAGGAGGGTCGCATCGCCTGCTGTTGCTGTCTCTGAGCCCAGCTCGGCAAGGGGTCGATGGGCAATGAATTACCAAAAGAGAGCCGGGAGCTATAATATACGCCGGTATAGGAAGGGTCCCCCGGCACGCCACACCGCATGGAGAAATACAGAAGCAGCTGATCATGCGTTTCGGGTTCCCATCGTGTCGAGAAGGGCAGGGTGAAACAAGCGGGCTCAGTTGATCCTCACCGGGCTCAGACCTCGACGTTGCGCGGGGCCCCGCTTCGCTCCCCGTTCTCGGCGTCGCACGCCGTGTGCTGAGTCCTCGTCGCTCGAACCAGCCGTCGCGCGTCAGCGGTTAGGCCAGCTCGGCGCCGCCTCCACGACCAGGGAACCGGAGCGGATCTGGACATCGCGCTGTCCGGTCTCAGAGCCAGCCGTACTCCAGATTCCAGGTGAGGGCGCCGGATGGCTGTGCGCTGGGAGCTTACGGGAGGGCGGAGGCCGTTTCCCCCCAAAATGACGACATCCCAACCCGCCACGGCTGAAAGACCGGATGACGAGGCCAATCGGCAGCCGAGAGTGCTGCTGCCGACCAGCGAGTGGGAGTGGGAGTGGGAGTGGGATTCACGACAGCATCGGATATTTCTGGTGGTGTCGGTCGGTGCAAGGGACGGGCTCCCTCCTCTGTGCACCTGCAGGTGAGCGCGCTGGGCAGTCGTCAAGTTCATGCATCGAGGATGTGCCAAATTCCATCGCCCAGCCCAATGGGGATGCTGCACGGCTGTCGACCCGGGGAAGCAGCCTCCATAGGCTGGGCCGACAAGCAAATCGCGGGTCCTAGAGCGGGCGACCCTATAGCGGGTGCTGCTATTGACGACCTGCTCGTCTGAGAAAGAGTAAGGGGTGTTGTAATTGGGGAAACGGCCAGTTGGGATGAAGTCGGGGACGAAATTTCAGGAGTCCTGCGTCCATCTCGCCTGCAGCCGAGCATGCGGACTTGTGACGATTGGGATTTGTTTGGATGCCATTTTCCATGCTTGCTTTTCTGTTCCAACATTCGGGTTCAGCTCTCTCGTCGGTTCGTCAGGTCGGTGACGAGAACAAAGTTCGGTACTGGTGGATCCCCAGGTCCGCCCGGCGACGCGCCTGCCGCTCGCGGTTCAGCCGATGAGCGACGCACTGAGCGAGATCTCTGGGTCCCCGGCCCATCGCGCACCAGCGCCTCAACTGGCTCGACTGCGGTTGCAGCACGCCAGGGTGCACAGCGTCGACAAGGACCATCCTTGTTTCGCAGCCGACGAAAGCTCAATTGTTGATCCCTCGCCAGGGACGAGGTCTCCAACATCGAATCGCATCCTGTCACCGTCACTGTCATTGTCACCGTCTACCAGGCCCGCTCGTCCCCTTGGGTGATTCCCGCATCGCAGCAATGCTTGATCTGCCCGCCGCATTGCGAGCCCCCAGTCTCCGAGCCAATATTCAAGAGTTTATTGCTGCTACCCGTCTCTTGGGGGCCAGCTGACCGGAGGTGTTTCCTATTGCTGCCAGGGGCTGTCGGAACACGCAGCCGTCTGTTCGTCTGAGGCGTGAAGAAACTGGAAGCTGAGGGTACACAAGGCTGTGCCGCCGTACCGCTGGACGTCCGACTGTGTACAAGTACGGCCGTCGATGGATGTGCTCTTCTTTCGTTTGGTTTGGCAAGCGAAAAAGGCTTCAAACAGGCGTGTCGTAGAACACTAACACTGATAGGCCATTGCCCATGGCGGGGATGCGGGGGCTGCCTGCCGAGCTTTGGAATCAGAACAATGCCATTCGAGATCGAGGTGGCACGCAAACTTGCCTTCACTTTCCTACTATCCATTCAGCACCGTGTCACCCGCGCTTCTCTACCCTCTGCAATAGCTTGGATTGTTAATGCTCCGCAGCAGCCTTGCTGTAATTGGCAGTTACACCACCAGGTAGATTCTGGACGTGCACACCACAAGCCGGCGCGTGCCTATAGGACCAGCAAACAAAGCAAACGACGATAACAGCTCGGTGGCAAGTTGATGTCAACTGCTGGATTCGGAAGCCGGTCTGATAGAGCGCCCTGCGTTTCTTCCCGTGCTCCCGCCCGCATTGGCAGGTCGCCCGTTTGCACCTTCTCACTCCTGTGTAGGCTCGCATCGCACATCGGCCGCACAGGTTGCCGTGTGTCAGAATCGCTCCTCCTTCCCCCGATCGAAGGTTCTTCGTACAGGAGATGGGATGGAAGCTGCGCGAGGAGCGGCTGCCGCCTTTCAGTCCTAGAGGCCCCCACGGTGCATCGTGCATCAAGGAACCTACCTAAGCTTCATCCCTAGTCCACCAGGCAGCCCGCTACTGCGAAGCTTACTGTCCGCCACCTCATTAACTGTAGCAAACAGCGTTACGGGTATGAGGAATTCGAGGCCCGCCGCCGCCAAACATTAACCACCAGCCATCCGCCATCGACAAAAGTTAAACCCCTGGCCCCCAGATGGCGCGGTGAGCTTTGTACTATTTGTTGGTACTGTACTGGCCGCGGCACCCACCCTTATGCGACTGGCCAAAATTGAGATCTGTACGGAACTAGCTCCAGGGTCCGGCCCCTCCGCCGTTCCAAACGGGATCTTGCTGCTTTGTGCTCGGTCGTTGTGGTTGGCCTGGGCTCGACGCCGGCTCCCCTTTTCCCACCTCCGTGCGTTCGGGATGCTCTGGATTGGCCGGCTTGACAGCTCCTGGGCCCTCCTGCGCAACATTTTCCGATTTCCCAACGCCGCGAGCGCCTGGAGACTGGTCCGCCCATGGACCAATCTTCTGCTGCGGGTAGCTGACATTGCGCGCAGCGTCGCCGGCGAGAAGCGTCTGGAAGTGCAGCAGCGCACAGAACCAAGATTGCAATCTGTGATCTGGAAATTCCGTCGGGAGGCGGCGATCCATCCATGCCAGCAATCGCTGCCTCAGTCAAGCCATAAAGTTCCCCCAGATGCCAATCCTAGCAGGCCCCTGGTCAATTCCGTTTTGCTTGGCACGATTTTCTTCCTTGCCTTTGTCCCTTTCTGCCTGTGCTCTGTGACCCGTTCGCCGCGCTCTTGTCCCGTCTTTCTAGTGCTTCGATTTCCCCTATTTTCTGGTTTGCTTCCGGCGACCCGTCGACGTCTTTTCTTCCACCTGCCGCCGGCCCCACCGCTCGTGATTCGCCTGGCTCGGGGGCGACCTGTGGGCGAGGTGTCATCAGTGCTAATAAGGAGCTTCTGGAACACTGCTAGATCGCCGCTCTGCAAGACCAAACCCCAATCGAAGTCTAAAACGCCGGGGCCACATTTCACCTCATAAGTGCGCTGCCCAGGCAAGGTAACTTAGTCCGTACGTACCTGCCGCCCGCATCCGCCCAAGTTGCCATCCCTGTACCCCTCACCATTGCATTGCTCCCGAGCGGCCCCTTCACGCGCACAAGCCACTTGCTGCGACTTGCCCGCAGTGGTTCACGAAGGAGGCCCTGTGTCAAGCCTTCCGGCACGGATACAACCTGGAACCCTTCCATCCACCCATCCCTCCACCACCACTACGACGCCCCCCCTTCCACCTGAGGTGTGCTGGACTCGACAATTGCAACTGTGGGTGCGCCAGCAGACCCCCTTGGCCTGAAAAGCCTCCCTCCCCCGGATCGCCCCCAGTCCTGCCAATCAGCCAGCCTGCGCAGGTCACTTTAGCCCCGAGTCCTTGCGCCACCAGGAATCAAAGAGACAAAATAGAACACCTTCCGCTCCACCTGTCCGGTCCTCAGACCTGCTCTTCTCCCCACAGACCTACTGGACCGATTGCAGACAAGCCCTTCACGGAGCCGGCCGACTACGAAGGACGATTATCGGAACGATTTCTGCTGCGCGCGTTCTAAGGCCACTGCTCGCCGAGTTTCTTTGACGAAAGCGCTGTGTTGAAGGGAGCTGCTCGGAACGGGGTCCATGTCAGGAGCTACGGGGGGTTGCAAAGAACGAACAACATCGCGAATCAAGGCATATTCGGCGCCCCAGATCCCGAATCAACAATAACAGACGACTGACTCTTCGCTGGAGGCAATGAGGTACGCCGGCCCATGTTCCCTACCGATGCCGGGCAGGTTGCGCTCATGCGCCGCTGGCGCCCCAGTCCCTGCGGGTCCCTGTCGCAGTTTTTTCCTCCACCTCCCCTTGCGTTGTTCAGAACGCTT
>Ga0247760_1003375_pt1 | contig 10486 bp, 10 predicted proteins | sample UWRJL171409R4_FD_179936 | JGI IMG/M metagenome (GOLD analysis project Ga0247760, IMG submission 179936) | Plant litter microbial communities from Arlington Agricultural Research Station in Wisconsin, United States - UWRJ-L171-409R-4 | ecosystem: Environmental > Terrestrial > Plant litter >...
CCGACTGACCAACAGACTGACCGACCGACCAAACTGTCCGACCGATCTCGTCCGACGAAAAGGGGTCCGCCAGTCCCCAGAGTCGGGTAAGTAAATCCGCCGTGACGGCGGGACAAATTGCAATGCGATGGCAACGGATAAAGTGATGGTATCTTTTTTTTTTTTGTTGTCTTGTGCATTTTTATCTATATTGCATGTCTTGTTTTGTTTGTTTTGCTTTGGTTGCTTGTTTGTTTGGTTGTTGTGTATTTATTCGTCCCATTTCTGCTACGGTGACTGACTGCCATCCCATTCCATGTCGTATTTGCGATGAAAGAAGATGGGACATGGAAGATGGAACACGGAAGCCGGAACATGATACACATCCATTACTCACCCGACTCTCCCTCTCTCTCCCCTCCAGTCTCTACCCAGAGAGAGGCAGGGAGAGAGGTCACACAGAGGGAGAGAGAGGGTCCTTCTCGTCCTGTCTCGGGTCACACTGCGAGATAAGCCGGGCTATCGCCGCCGTGTAACAAACATTTTCTTGCCTGCTTGCTTTCTTGCTTGCTTGCTTGTCCAGTTTCGGGTCTCTCTGTCCGGAAAAGATGCCGAGTCCATTCCGACCGGACCTGAAGGGATAGATAGATACATGGATAGATACAATGGTTCTCTGTCTTGCATTGCCTCTCAGCCCCCCTTGTGTTGAGAAAGGGGGGGTTACTCCGTAGAGAGGAAGACAAGAGGGAAAAAAGATAAACAAAACGCCAACATTGGGGGGGGAGATACCTACTCTCACCAACCAAACCACCCGGAAGTTTAAAAAAAAACAGACAAAAAAAGAACAAGGGAGCACATCACCCATGGGGTATGACGGAACAAGGAAGAAAAAAAAAAGACACAGAAGAAAAAAAAGACCCAAACCTCTCCAGCTGGCCTGCCTACCCATTTCATGGTGTGCGTGTGTGTGTGTTCTCTTTTTTTTTTCTTTCGCCGTCCTGTCATAACGCCACCCCCCTTGCCCCACGTGCGCGGATAACAAAAAGCAAAAGCCAAAAAAGCAGAAATCAAGTTCGCAAAAAAAACAGCCGTGTCGTCGTAACAGTAACCGCCACATAAAAAAAACGGGAATAACAAATTGCAAAGGAAACCAGAAGCGCCCATTGGCCACCTGTACAATGATGTTCATCAGCACCGGATATAGTAGGCAACAAATACAGATACCACATTGTGTAAGACCAGTTGTTGGTCGTTGTTGGTAGATGGCTGGATGGGTGGGTGGCTGGTGGATCCGGGAAGGGTGAAGGAGGTTCCCGGACAAATATAACAATGGTCTTCACAAGGACTGACCAGGGGGTGACCCAGAAGTTGGGCCGGTTAGATGGTTGAGAAGAATGATGGCGGCGCTGATTTCAGTGTCGCCGTCTCAAATGAATAGTTCATTGCGTTCATACGTAGATGATAGAGAGCGGACCGCAAGTAGCCAGCCCGTTCCTATAGGGCGACGACTTCCATAGGCTCTGTGGCCCCGTTGGTGGCCAGTATCTCGGACTCGTCTTCCATCATCTTGACCATGTCTTCAAGGCTTCCGTCCAGCAGGTCGTGGTCTTCGTCCGGCAGGCAGGTCTGGAGGAGATGGCGGTACTTGTCAATCATCTCCCCTGTGCCCAACATGCTGCGTGCTTCGACGTAGCGGGCTTCGTCCCGCCGTTGCTCAATGAGGATCTCGCGGAGCTCAACGGCAAGGCGGAGCCGCTCCTCCAACGAGTCATCACCGTCCTGACCACCGTCTCCGTTGACGAGTGCTGCTGTGCTCTGCTGAACAGCTTGCTGGATGGCAATACGGTGCTGGTGCGTGACATAGGCTAGCACTTTCTTGGTCAGAGCGCCGACTTCGGCCTCAGTCTTGGCTGCAGCCTCATCAGCTTCGACGCGGGATTCGAGATCCGCCACAGAGGTGCGGAGATTGGCGAGCTCGGCTTGCGTGTTCAGGAGAATCTTTCTGGCATCTCTCTCGGCCTCCTCTTTCTCTTTCAGCTCCTGGTTATAACTATGCGCCAGGTCCTGGAACCTCTGGTGAACGAGTGGTATCATGCGCGCCATGACCAAATTCGCAGCCTCGCTCGTGAAGCTGACATTCATCTTGCTTGAATCGTCCAGAGCGTCGCGGAAGCCAATGTGGCGCTGTGACTCTGGTGCAAAGGGGCTGGACGACCGCTGGGGCCCGGCTCGTGAAGGCCTCGCCTTGGACGCGTTCAGCTCCTTGATCAGATCCTCGGCGAGAATGTTCTCGTTGTTGGGAATGTCAAGCCGAGCGCCTCTTCCGATGAGGGCGCGGACGCACTTCCGGAGATGCCGCTGCGCCGCGAGATGAACGGCCGTGTTACCGTCATTATCTTGAGCGTCTATGACCTGCTGAATAACGTCCGGGTGGTGCGTCTCCTGAAGCTTGTTGAGGATGATGTCAAGGTAATACCGAGAGCAAGACTGGCTTGACACTCTCCCACTCTTCATGGTAGCAGCGTGGTGGATAACAGTGCAACCGGAATGATCGCGAGCCTCTACGGTGGGAAACAGCTCCTTCAGGACTTGAGGGAAGGTTTGCTTGTCGAAGCAGTTGGTAAAATTGACGGCGCGCATGAAGGGTGTCTCGCCGCGGACGTTTTGGGCGGATAGGTCGGCACCAAAGCGTTTGAGCTGCTTGATAACCTCGACGTCGCCCATAGCCGCTGCCCAGTGAATAGCCGTGTGCTGGTCACCGTCGATGGGGAAGTTGGGTTGGAAGTTCGTCGGGGGGTCGGGGCGGATGGCCGGCTGCTCATTCCTTGACAACAAGAAGTAGTCCAACAATTCATCACCGTAGATGGCATGTTGTTGCTCTGAACGATCCTGTATAATCTCCTCCTTCTTGCGCTTCCTGTGGCCCGTTGAGAACTGTGACATGTCGTAGACATCCTCATCACCCATGTAAGAAGCCGAAGCAACCGTAACGTTATCCGGCGTATCGTCGTCGTGCATATGCATGTCACTCTCGAACTCCTCTTGGATGGCAGCGTTCTTGAGGCCCTGGGGGTAGCTGCTTCCTTGCGACGCGGCGGTAGCTTTCGGCTTGCTCGAGAATCTGGGAACGGCGGGCTTGGGAGCCTTGGGGGCCTTCGGCTTGCTGGCATGTCGCGGCGCCGGCGGGGGAGTCTCTTGGCCGGGCTGGAACTCGAAGATGGGCTGAAGTCGGTCATAAACATTGTTGCGTTGAGCAAGGGACTTGCCCTGTTCTAGGGGGATCCATGTGCCTATCGAGATGGATCACCGGTGGTCAGCGCAGTCCTCATCTTTAGCATCTCTCAGCGGGAATCGCGCGAACCTTGGTACTTTCCATATCCACCCTGGATCTTCTCGTGCGTATCCTTTTGAATCTCGCGCTCGAGAATCCGTGTCCTGGCCGGCTTGTCGAAGCCAGCAGCTTTTAGGATGTGTGTCGCATTGATCCAATTGTCATGCCGCCGGCGCATAACATGTTCTTTGGCTTCATGGCCGAATTGATACTCCCACACGGGGATCTGCAACGCTGCGAGTCAGGATTGTCCGTCCACCACCACAGTTATCGAGCTTGCACGGAGATACTCACACCGCTGTAGGTTGCACTGTAGATGCCTTCCTGGCCTTTAACCATTTTGCACAGCTGCCGAGGCAATTCGGTTACCCAGTGCTGGTGAGGCTGGAGTGGTAGGTAGCCGCCGGAATGGCCCTGTGCTGCGGAGCGCCAGAGCTGTGCGAGGCCGATTGGGATGTGACAAATATCGCGACGGCGGACAAGTTGAACAGATACAACACTAAGAGGGAGGGGGAGTAAAGAACGAGGCTGAGCCGAGATGGCCCTGTATGCGGCGATGGTCTGCCTGCGATGGGTGTGGCAAACCAGGCGGCTGGGGTGTGTGCGATGAAGATGGGAAATTGGCGGAGGCACGTAAAAGACGCGTTGCGGAAGCCATGGCGACGAGAATGTGGAGCAAGCGACGCGGCCAACGCGAAACTTTAAGTGGAAAATTAGGCACATCACGTGCGGACACATTTAACATGACCGCGAGCCACGACGCGTGCAACAATGCGTTTGGAAATTGTTGCAAATCCGTTGCATCAAAAAATAATAATTGGGTACTGGCTCCAGATCGGATGGATGCGAGAAAGGTAACCTTGATACTTTGAGGGTGTTTAAGCCGAGCATTGGGAGGCTCATGGAGGCCTTATATGTTTGTAGTCGGGGGTTGAGAGCGCGTGGAAAACCCAGGAGAAAATGCAACTCTCAGCATCACCGGCAGCCATTGCCGAGACTCTCTCATCTGCGTAAGCTTCAAGAGGGTGGACTAAAAATACAACTATCCCCGCCTAAGGGACAACCCTCTCTTGCTCAACGAAACCGAGAGCCTCACGGCGTGACTTGGAATTCGGGTCAAGGTACGGTTTCTCGCCCAGGGACACAACCCGGTTGCCTTGGCGCTTGTCAGCGTAGTCGCTGAGATTCCGAGTCAGCAATGTGGGGTGAAACAAAGGCATTTATTTCACTCACTTAGTTGCCGTGTGGAAGACGGAGCGGTTGTCCCAAATAGCCAGGTCGTTTTTGCCCCAGCGGAAGCGAACCTGGAGATCGTGGTTCTCAGCAATGACCTGGTAAACTGTTGCACCACCATGGTTAGCCTCACTTCTCCCTCTCGTTTGTTGCACAGTTGGACGCACAATATGTCTTGAGAATCTCGCTCCCGCGCTCCGTCATACCGTTGATCCATCCCGCCTTGACTTGGTGGGCGGCACCAAATAGGCTCTTCCAACCAGTGACGGGATTGGTACGAATGACCGGGCTACACCTCTTGTTAGCTCCATCTGGCCCTATGGTTCAACTGCATTGGGAACTCACTGCTCTGCCTTGAAGTCTAGTCCCGTGTTCTCAGGGGCGCCACGGTAATCATCGATCAGGTCAGCACCAAATGCGTCCTTAACCTTGACAAAAGTTCGGTTGGTAGTGAGTCGCTGTTAAGGACTCGGCGAGCTTCTGAAACTCCGGGCTGAGACGATCATATGCCTCGTAGCCAGACGCCCAGAGCGTGTCACCGCCAGCATCGGCTGGAGGCTGCACGATCTTCAAGATGGCGTAGTCGCTGGGAATCCACTCAAAGGTGATACTGAGACGCGCGTCAGCAAACCGGTTTCATATCTTTGTCAATTGGACCAAAACGCACTCAGCATGCCATCCCTCATCCGCAAATCTCTTGGAGAGATGGCTGAATCTGTCCGAGTAGTATTTCCGATTCCGCACAGACGAAATCACCGAGACTTCGTCGTCAAGCTTCCCATTCTCGTCGACTGCGATGCCGCGCTTGCTATTGGCTAGTGCATGTCGGTGCAGTTTGGAAGTTTCAGGCTTCCCCGTCAGTTCGCCCAGACGTTGGCCAAGAAGCTTTGGTCATCGATGCCAATGTCCTGGTTGCGGAAGAAGACGACGCCCCTCTGAGAGGCTGCCATACGTCAGACATGTCCTGAAATATGGGGCATATAAGATGAACCCACCCAGGATTGCGAGGTCACAGACTTTGGTATCGTCATTCAGAATATCAGTGAGCTGCAGAGCAGGAAGTTCTCGCCCAATGACTGCCGTAACATCAAACTGTTCGTAAGAGTCGAGGCTGCCCGAGTAAGTTAGGGGGCCGGAGAGACGCGACCCGCTGCTGTGGTCAGCGAACGTCTTGGTCGGGAGAACATCAGGGATGGTGGGCTGGACATCGATATCAGCTGCGGGAGGAGCCATGTTTCTTCAAATGTTGATCTTCAGGTAGAATGTGGCGTGTAGATTCTGGTCTGAGCTGATGGGATATCCTTGGAAAGATATCTCCATGCCTTTTATCTTCGGTGGTTTGTCTCGTGTTCCAAGCAGCATCGCCCCACGTTTCCACGATTTTCCAAATCTATATTGACTTGGCTTGCCTCCGATATGGTGTGCAACCCCCCAGATGTGGCGCCATGAGACTGAAATACTATTCGATCGTTCTGTCCTGGGCGGTTGCATCTTGAATGAAGGTCTTCCGTGCTGATATCGCCGATAGCCAGGCATAGGGACTGCTGTCTATCCACGGGGCATTCACACCACGGGTAAGGAGCGCCAAGACGCACGGCGGTGATACAGAGGTGAATCGGCTGTTGTCAGTGGTGCATATCCCCGAAGAACACTGCTTGCCATTCTCGCGTGATATTGCACCACGGCATTTTGGGATTGGGAGTCTGAACGAAATATGTGTGGTTCAGCACCGGGTAGTGGGATCGAAGTCGTCGGCTGTCACAGCCTTGGTCGCAAGACTGACGAATGCCGTTTCGGCACCGCTGGGCCGTTGGGCGTGGGGAGGGCCGACCAAGAACGTCGGACATGGCCACGAGCCGCATTTGAGGCAACCTGTACCTTCAGCTTGCCTGTGCAGAGTGCTGAAGATCTCCACTTGGTAGAACACTGCCCTCAGCTTTAGGTTGCGGTCGGTTGCAGACAAAGCTGGCGCCGCTGGAACATTTTTGCGGGCCTTGCAACCTCAAAAGATTGGTTCCGTTGCGGCAGGGACTGTGAATGAGTTGAGCCAACAGCTGAACTCTCGATTGTTCTGGAATCCCGAGCTGGTGGGACAATCACAAGTGAATGAGTGTGAAAAATGTGACGAGATGTTGGAGAGCTGGGAGATGAGTGGGGCCATTGAGGGCCTTTGTGGCATTTTCGTGCCTTCTGAACTCTGACATAATATGCACTTGTTGAATCGTGGCATATAAAGAAGCAGGCAAAAAGGCCGAATTGTTGTGCACTTTGAGGTGCTGAACTTGGAAATCCGGCTTCGCTGGTTGGCGGATGAGAGCGGATTGGAGGGTTCCCCTAAAGTGGGGCTCAGCCAAGGCCTTTCGCCCACCCGATTGGCTGATTTTCCGCAGATCTGGGGAAGCACAGATGACCCCGACCAATTTGACGCAATTGGGTCTCCTTGTGATCTGGTCTTTGTAACAGCCCAAAAAATTCTCTCATTTTTCGTCTTGTCCTAGAAATCACCTTCGTTTCCGGCCTTCTCGATGCCTGCATCCGCAAGCGACCAGCCCTTCCGTATAATAGACTGTATGGGCGTGTTGCAATTACCAAATACCTGAGATTCGGTCCCCTCTTTCCCTCCGAACCGGTCCCGCGACGGTTCAAGTACCCGCACGCCTGCATCAACTTCCGTGTCTAGTCTGCAGCCGACGCGCCGTCGTCCTGGGCTTGCGTGGCTACAGAAGCCAGTGAGCTGAGTCCGTTACTGTAACGGATCACGCCGAATCAGTCATCCCTCTGAGGCCGCCGCACGAGGCAACTCCAACCTGGCGTCGTCCCGATCCCCTCCACATCCCCAGTCGCAACCCAGCGACGAGCCCGGCTATGTTCCGACCCACCGACTCTCGTTCCGGCCAGCCCCTCCTCGGCAGCCCCGACGCTGACGATCGCGGCCGCACAACCTACCGGGGAAGCCGACGCGGCAGCCCGCTCCCCTTGTCACCCGCTTCCCCCTCCGTTTACCAGGAAGAGGACGCCTCGGCGTTTTTCGACCCCCGACGACCAGACAATGCCCCCCTCGACCGGCCTACCTTCTCCCGACGCAGCACGATGCGCTCACGCAGCCCCGCAACCAACGCCCGCATGGCGGCCCGCAAGAAATACACATACGCCGCATTCTTCCTCGTTACCAGCCTCGTTTCCTTTACGGTACAAACGGAGCTGGCCGCGTTCGTGCAGAACGATCTCGGCTGGGACAAGGCCTACTGCATGCTCTACCTGACGCATGGTTCATGGACGCTATTGTGGCCTCTGCAATTGGCGTTCCTGCGGCTACGGAGTCGATACAGCGGGAACCGGGAACCCTGGGCGCAGTTTTGGCGCCGCCATGTCATGTTGGTGCGGTCGACGGCGTTGATGGTGGAGCGCCAGGACCTTGACGTGCCGTATGGGCTGGGAGCTGCGCACTCGCCGTGGCGGTACCTAGTGAGGACGACGGCGTTTGTTACGACGGCACTAACGGTGGCGGGCTTGAGCTGGTATTTGGCCGTGAGCATGACGACGCCAAGCGACCTGACGGCGATTTACAACTGCAGCGCATTTTTTGCGTATGCATTCTCGGTCCCATTGCTCAAGGAGAGGCTGCGGTTGGACAAGAGCATTGCTGTGGGGGTTGCCATTGTCGGCGTGCTGGTTGTTGCCTACGGAGATGGAAATGCTTCGGCGCCGCCAAACGGTGGCGCCGGGATAGACGGCGGCACCCGCCTTCTTGGGAACCTCGTTATCGGCGCTGGGTCAGTTCTCTACGGGTTGTACGAAGTGTTGTACAAACGTTATGCGTGTCCGCCCGAGGGCACCTCTGCAGGCAGGGGTGTCATTTTCGCCAACACGTTTGGCAGTCTGATTGGGTCTTTCACCTTGTTTGTTCTCTGGATCCCGCTGCCCCTCTTGCACATCCTCGGCATCGAGACATTCGAGTTGCCAACGGGACAAACGGCATGGCTTTTGTTCATCAGCGTTATCATGAACATGATATTTGCTGGATCCTTCCTCGTGCTCATCTCGCTCACCAGCCCGGTCTTGAGCTCCGTGGCGGCTCTTCTCACCATATTCATTGTTGCCATTGTCGACTGGGCTTTGACGGGCCAGCCGCTCAGCGGTGCCTCCATATTTGGTGGCCTGCTCATCATCGCCGCTTTTGGCATGCTCAGCTGGAGTACGTGGCGTGAGATGACCGAAGACGAAGAGAAGAAGCGGCATCAGGTCGACTTGAGCGGTGAAGATGACGACCTGACCGAGAGCGACAAGGACGATGACTAGGGATGCTTCTTGCTTGGCTCCCGGCCATGGCTGTTTTCCTCACCGCCGAGGGTGGATGGCTACCATGTCCTGCAGCCGTGGCTAGGTTCTCCGTGGCGTGGAGGAGATGACTACTTTCCTTCTCGGCGGGAGTTCATATCAGGACCTCAACTCTACCTCAACTCAAGACCTCTCGATAAATTGCACCTCGATGTCCATACCAATCACGGGGTGAAGAAAGGGAAGCTGGTGTAGAATGGGGGGATCATAAATAAGCGGCGTTAAATGCATTGGTGACATAGGATACTATTGTGAGATCGGAGTTAAGACGGCGAACTGGGCGCAGAGACAGAAAGAAGGGGTTGGTTAGACGGATTCATCTTGGAGAGTTCATTCTCTCGCCTCGGTAAAAGAGGGCTTTATTTTGTCATGGCATTTAGTAAAGGTGATACCCGGGGGAGGTGGTCATGCATAGATGCATCATCATTCATCACAGTAGAGAGGTCTATAGAGTACAAGAAAAAATTTTCCACACGGAGAAAGGGGCCGAACATCTGTCTCGCAGTTCTCATGAATATGGGCCAGGCGGATTGAGCCAGAAAGGTTCATGGGCGAGCCAGTCTGGATCACCATGGCCCGGAGGGTCGACTTCCATGTTCACGCCCCACCCATAGACGTCGGGGTGTGAAAAGGCATGATGATGGCCGAAGTATGGGCGCGAGATGTCGTCGTCATACATACCACCGCTTATCGGGGAGTAGGGCAGGTCCGCCGTGCCGTTGAACGCCAAGCGTTGGAGTTCTCCACCGCTGTGGTTTCTCGTCAGTTCCTGGACGCGCGCAGCTGGCTGGATGGTAGGCAGATGGGGAATACAATTTTGTTTTTATATTTACTTTCTTCCATCTACCAAGGGGAAAAGGTGTCTGGGGGGACTGACAATATATCGAGGGCGGTATCGCCGGTCTCGGTGCCAGCCGTGGCAGCAACACTGGCGGCGGCGTCGCTGTCGTCATCGCTGCCATCGCTCCCACTCTGGTTGCCGTCGTCGTTTGAGCCTGTAGGTCTGGGGCCTCGGACAAATACTCCGTCGCGCTCAACTGTCCACTCGGTCTGGCTCATGCGCACATACTGCACTGCCATGTCCCAGGCCTCTCGGTCGGCGGCGTCGCCGCTCTCAAACACTTTCAAGTACCTCCAATTACTGTGTGGAGTTGGCTGGCCGTTGGGCTCCTCGGTGTTATTATCGCTGTCGGCATCGCTATTATCGTCTTCGTTATGTCCAGCAGTAAAATCCACTAGTAGTTCCCGCATGATCAGCCCGTAGCAGCTGTTCCGCTCCATCCACAAGTCGGAGGACTGTACGTTGCGCATCTCGGATGGGTCGAGGAGGATGTCATTACGAGGAACTAGTTGGACGAAAAGCCGCTCGATCCGGGGCAGGAAGGCGACGAGGGTATTGAAGTGTGAGGAGAGCGGGAATATGGCAACGTAGGCGAACGATGTGAGGGTTGGCGGGATGAGAGGCGTGTCGTTGGGGTGCTCTTCACAGCCGAGCAGGGCGCCGAGGATAGAGGGTGGTCGGCGCAAAAAGAACTCATATGTTTTGTAGACACGCGTAGAAGACCCTTCATTCAGTAGAAGGTGTGTCCATGGGCGGATGGTGAA
>Ga0247760_1003380_pt1 | contig 10472 bp, 7 predicted proteins | sample UWRJL171409R4_FD_179936 | JGI IMG/M metagenome (GOLD analysis project Ga0247760, IMG submission 179936) | Plant litter microbial communities from Arlington Agricultural Research Station in Wisconsin, United States - UWRJ-L171-409R-4 | ecosystem: Environmental > Terrestrial > Plant litter >...
AGCGGGCGCTGCCAGAAGTCGAGCAAGATCCCTTGCAAGCCTGGGGCAGCCTCGACGACCAGCGGGCCATCTTTGCCGACGTCCAGGTAGCTCATCGCGTAGATCACGTCGGAGTTCGGCGTCGTGACCAAGGTCTTTGCGTCGAGCCGTTTCTTCCAAACAGGCAAGACGTGGTAGCCCGCCTTGAACAGCTTCTCCGAGCCGGCCTTCATGCCCAGCACGTTGAGCAGCGGCATCGCCCACAGGTACACCTGGGTTGCGCGCTGAAAGAAGAGTTCGTCCTTGAGTGAGCGGATGGTCTCCGCGGTCGGGCGATTGTCTCGCATCGCGCCGTTGGCGAGCGCTTCGTAGTGATTGACGGCTGTTGTTCGGGTCGCCGCTGCTACGGCGACCGGTTGGGTCCGCTCGCGGGCAGGCTGGGCTAGCTCGTGAGCGGGCGGCGCGACCGCCTCGGGCGGTCGCGCTGACTGACAGCCATTCAAGATCGGCAGCAGGAACGCGACTGACGACCGAATCGATAACCCAATCTGCGATGCTCGCATCTCGTGACCTCCGCATTCGAGCCGGTGTTTCGACTCGAGCGCGTCGATACTGCGTAGTCCCAGCGGCAAAGTCCACTTGAGCGGCGCTAGTTGTTCGGCAGGTAAACGCGCAATTTTGTCACTTGCGGAGCAGGTCAGCCTTTGTTCCGAAAATGGCGCGTTCTTTTTCTGAGATCCGTGACGCGATGCAGACTCAGAGGGCTCTGCATTCAGCGCTGCCACTGACCGCCGAACGCGCGCAGCTGGTCCCCAGCGACTGACAATCATCCTCCACCAGGGCACCCTGAACGCAGCGGCGAGCGATCGAACCGCGACACTCACCCAGCTGGTCGAGCGTGCCACAGGCGGTTTCCTCCGCGCTCAGGCAGCCGTAACGGTCAGCGCGCGTCCAACCGCAGAACTCGTTCGGTTCGCAAATCTCTGCGCTGAGAGCGCCGGCGACGCAGCGCAGCGCGCGGCCGTTGAAGCACGCGCCGCTCGTCGGGATAGCCCCGCAAGCGCTGGACGTGAGCGGGCGCGCTACTTGGGGCGACAACCAGGCATCCAAGGCGTCGAGTCGGACGTAAGCGTCCGCGCCCACGCAGCTGTCCGCGCCTTCGCTCAGCACGCCCAGGACGACCGGCGCTCCGCCCTCATCGCGCGCCAGCATGGCGCCTCCGGAGTCACCGAGGCAGGTGCCCGAGCGACCGTGGCCATCGACTTCGACTCGATCCTCACTCACCCCCTCGATCGCTTCGGCGATGAATCGCCGCTCGTTCGGCGGTGTCCAGAGGTCCGTGCCAAACCCGGCCAACTGCACCAGCTCACCAATCGAGTCAGGCTCTAGCGCCTGCAGGCTCCAAGGCAAAGCTTCGACGGCGGTCACCTTGGGGAGATCCCGGACTTCGACGAGCGCCACGTCCAATGAGTCGTGCGCGCGGAGGACTCGTCCGGAAAGCGATGCGCTGGGGCAAGCCAGGCTCGTACCGACAATCACTTTCAGCTCACCGTGCTCGGCTCGCGACGCACAATGCGCCGCGGTCAGCACCGTCGAAGCGCCGATCACGATCCCCGAGCAGACGCCGGTCTCCGTCCCTTCGGCGAAGACCAGTCCGACATTGGCGTTAATCTGACGCTCCGAGAGCAGCAGCAGCTCCGGCTTCGACCCACCTGCGACCAAGCACGCCGTGGACTGAGAAGAGGCCGAATCCGGCGCGCTGCAGCCGAGCATCAACCACGCGACGCCGGAAAGCCCGGTCAGGGGCAGGGCGCGCCGCATTGCGAGCAGCACTCGCTACCGAGGCACGCGAGCCCCGCCAGCGCTTGATCCCTCATCGCTGTGTCGCCACCAAAGCAGCCGAGCTGACACTTATCGAGCTCCGCGCCTTGATAGCCCGCGCAGAAGATTAGGCAGCCGTTCCACTGCGAACACTCTTGGCTCGAAAGACAGAGCACCACTTCTGGATCGCACTTATCCCAGCCGCAGGAGCCACAGTTGGCACCGCGACCGTTGAGATAGCTGCCTTCCTCGGGCTTCTTGACGATCTCGGGCAGCGGTTGGTCGCGAGGTTCGGACGAGCCTCCGGCGCTGCCGTGCGAACCGGGGTTGCCCGTCAGGCCTGCCGATGAATTTCCAAACGCGGAGCTTCCGCCGTTCCCTTCGTCGTTTCCACCGGTGCCTCCACTGCCATCCGGCGGGGCCAGGGGAAGACAGGTAACGATCGAGTCTTTCACGTCGACACAAGAGAGCGACCCGCAAATCGTTGGGCCGAGGCAGCTGCACGCTGGCGGCTCACAATCCGGTTTGCGATCGGTACAGTGATATACGGGCTCTGCTTCGTCTTCCCACTCCAAGCACAACTGATCGTTGGCGAGGCACAGCTCACAGCCTTCGAGATATCCGCAGGCGCTGAGCGGCGTACAGCCAGCCCAACAGCCATCTTCCAGGTAGCCAGTCTCACCCTTCGGGCAAGTCGGTGCAGCGCTCTTGCATGTGGCGCGCGAGGGGCGGCACTCTTTCGCGTCGGCAATGCATGAACCAAACACGCAGGCATCGCCTTCAGCGCAGTCTTGGGCTCTTTGACACTCCGCCTCGGCGGGGCCACTGCCGTTGCCCGCTTGGCCGCCTGCCCGCCCGCCGGCTCCGCTGGATCCGCCGGCGCTAGGCACTTTCATGCTCTTACCGCCGCAAGCAACCACGAACGCAATCGCAACCAAGGAACTAAGCAGCTGCCGCTGAATGATGATCATACCACCTCTAAGGGCACTATAGCGTCCCGCCGCACGATACGCACGAGACTCCTACACTTTAGGATGTTTAAGGAAGAGCGTCCGGGCCCGCGATGCGAGCCCGGAACGATCAAACTACCGAGAGCCTCAGAGACCCATGAAGCTGAGAGACGCGTTGAAGAAGAACGCGTTCATCGGGCGCATGGTGTTGACCTGCGTGCCAGTGCACGAGGACCCCGAGCAGTCCTCCGTGGACGCCGTACCGAACACGTAGTGGTTTCCGCCACTCGAGAAGTACGACGGCCCACCGCTGTGGCCAGGGCTGATGTCGGCGCTGAACTTGTAGCGACGCGGCCAGCCATCACCGTCGACGGAAAGCCCGCTACCAATCGAGAAGGCGCCGTCGCCGTAGAGCGTCCTGGGCAAGCAAACCTTGGGCGACGCTGGCACGGGATCTCCCGACCCGCCGCAGTTGGGATAACCGCGGTGGTACTTCAATACTCCGTCTAGATCGGTCTTGCCCCAATAGGCGAGCCCTTGAGCGCCCGGGAACGAGCCTGACTGGCGGTGCACGCGCATGACAGCGATGTCATTGGCCATGCACTCTGCGCCGAGGGCGGGCAGGCCCGCACAGTTGTCGACGAAGTACTGCATCATCATCCACTGACCGCCGTCCCAGATGCCGTAGGGAGCTTGCGAGCAGCCGGCCACCGCGGCGCCAGTGTTGTTCAGACAGCGGTCCTGCCTCGGATAGAAATCCGGATCTTGGTAGGCGCCCGTGCTGGTGCTCCACATACAATGAGAGGCAGTGATGATGTAGCGGGTGTCGGCGTCGCCCGCGCTAGCGACGAACGTCGCCGTGCAGAAGCCGTTGGTCGTCGAGCTCTGGCCGTCGTTCTTGAGCTGCCCGATCGTGCGGTACGGCCAGGCATCTTGTGTGGTCGCGCCGTCGCCGAGGTCATTGCGGTTGTCGACCCCGCCGCTCCAACCTTTCTGCACGTTGGCGCCGTCCGCGCCCAGGTTGCCGGCCTGGCTGTCCTTGATCGTCGGGTTGGCATAGCCCGCCGCCTGAAGAACTTTGCTGAGCTCGCCCAGTTCCTTGGGGTCGAGATCGACGGAGTACATCTTCTTGGTGGCCGGATCGCCGATCACGATCGAGTTCGGATGCAAGTCCGGCGCGTTCGGCAGGCTCTCGTCTACCGTGGGCCGAACGAACTCTTCGTTCGGCTTGGCCAGCTTCATTTCGCCGATGAGCTTCCATTTGCCGGGAGAAATTCCCAGGCCGTGTCCAAGCCAGTCCTTTGATACCAGCGGGGCCACCTCTTTGCGTGCCTGCTCGGGCAAGAGCCCGATGTCCGCCTTGAGCGCCGCTTGGTCCCCAGTCGTGTTGCTGCTCTCGTTGGCTGTCTCAGTGCCCGGCGCCGCGCCGCACGCGGCCACCAGGAACAATGATGCGACCGCACCGATACGTGCTGCGGTCCCCATCGGCGTGATCAGTCGTTCGAACTTCTCAATTGACGACATGCGTCCTCCCTTGTTTTTTGATCGTGCGTGGATCCCACCTAGATCCACACGTCGCGCGGAGTATTGATCAACGGCAAGCGTGCTGTCACGTATCAATTGCTCGACGCAGTCGTCGCGAAGTCATGTTGTTAGACTGGCGATAACCGACATGCGCTGTTCAGATATCAGTGTTGTAATATCAATGTTGATCGCATCAAGATCGCGTTCATCAAGATGAGGAAGATGAGGAAGATGAGGGAAATGGCGGTTACTGCCGGAATTTATGGGCGATCCGCGATCGGAGGCGCAACTCGAGCGGCGACCCTGATGCTCATTGGCGCGCTGCATGAGTGCCTGGCTCGCACGCGAGCATGCGAGCTCGCGCAGTTTCTGCGCGAGGAATCGTTGGCATCCGTACTACGATGCTGAGTATTGCGCGCTATCAGCGCGCGGTTGAGCGAGCGCTTCGCGGAGCAGTCGCTTGCGCCCCGCCGCCCGAGGACCGAAGACGGCCCCTCAGCCGTCTTTGAGACAGCGGGCGAGCTCGCTCAGCATACGATCGGCGAGCACTAAGCCATCACTGATCGCTTCGTGTTCGCCCGCGCGGCGCGTGAGGCGGCCGTCGGGGCTGAGCCGATAGAGCGACTTCTTGGCGGCGACGAGCGCGCCGATCTTCGCGGGGTCGAGCGGCGTGTCTTGTAAGAGGTGTAAGGTTGCAGACTTCGCGCTGGCCTCACAGCCGACGGCCCGCAGCCGCCTGAGCTCGGTCTTCACGCGCATCAGCTCGACCAGGCGACGCGCGGCGACTGGGGGCGGGCCGAAGCGGTCCTCCATTTCGCGCGCGAGCTCGTTCACTTCGGCTTCGTCGGCAGCGCTGGACAGGCGCTTATACAAGGATAAACGCACGCCCACTTCGGCGATGTAGTCTTCGGGCAAGAGCGCTTCGACGTCGAAGTTGAGATCGGGATCGACCTCGTGCACCACGGTCTCGCCGCGCAGTTCGTGGGTCGCGTCTTCGAGCATTTTGCAGAAGAGATCGAAGCCGACGCTCTCGACGAAGCCGCTCTGATCGGCGCCCAGCAGATCACCTCCGCCGCGCAGCTCCATGTCGAGCGTCGCGATGTGGAAGCCCGAGCCGAGCTCGGTGTAGCGCTCGAGCGCCTCGATGCGCGAGCGCGCCTCGTCGCTCAATTGGCTGGCGGGCGGCACGAGCAGGTAGGCGTAGGCCCGCTCATTGGCACGCCCGACGCGCCCGCGCAGCTGATAGAGCTGGGACAGGCCGAATAGGTCCGCGCGATCGACGATGATCGTGTTGGCGCGCGGAATATCGAGCCCGCTCTCGATGATCGCGGTCGCCACCAGCACGTCGTACTCACCCTGGACGAAATCCAGCATGGTTTGCTCGAGCGCGCTCTCGCTCATTTGGCCATGCCCAACCGCGACGCGCGCGGTCGGCAATAGCTCCTTGATGCGCTCCGCGCGTTCGTAGATGCCGTCGACGCGGTTGTACACGTAGAACACTTGCCCGCCGCGATCGAGCTCACGGCTGATCGCCTCTTTGACCATGCCCGGGTCGAACTGCGAGACCACGGTGCGAATCGCGCGCCGATCTACCGGCGGAGTGGTGATGATCGACATGTCGCGCATGCCGCCGATCGCCAGCTGCAGGGTGCGCGGGATGGGCGTGGCGCTCAGCGTGAGCACGTCTACCGACATGCGCATTTGTTTGATGCGCTCCTTGTGGGTGACGCCGAAGCGTTGCTCTTCATCGACCACCAAAAGGCCCAGACGTTTGAAATGCACGTCTTTGGACAGCAGGCGGTGCGTGCCGATCACCACGTCCACCGAGCCTTCTTTCAGCCCTTTCAGCGTATTTTGGTGCTCGGTCTTGGATTCGAAGCGGCTCATCGCCCGCACCGTCAGCGGGTAGCCCGCGAAGCGCGCCGAGAAAGTGTTGAAATGCTGCTGCGCGAGCACCGTCGTGGGACACAGCAACGCCACTTGCCGCCCGCCCATGGCGTTGAAGAACGCCGCCCGCAGCGCGACCTCGGTCTTGCCGAAGCCAACGTCGCCGCAGACCAAGCGATCCATCACCCGATCGCTTTGAATATCCTTCAGCACCTCGGCGATCGCCGCCGCTTGGTCGCGCGTCTCTTCGAACGGGAAGCTGGCCTCGAAGGCGCGGTACTCGTCGTCCGGGGGCGTGAGCGGATCTTTCTTCAGCGCGGCGCGTTCGGCGTACAGCTTGAGCAGCTCGTCGGCCATCTGCCGCACGCGGCGCTCGACGCGCGCTTTGGTCTTGCCGAAGGTCTGCCCGCCCAGCCGATCGACCTTGGGAGTGGTGTCGCCGCCGGCGTACTTTTCGATCTGGTTGAGCCGATAAACCGGCAAAAACAGCTTGTCGCCGCCGGCGTACTCGACGACCAACAGATCGACGTGCACGGCGCCGATCGCGCGCCGCTCGAGCCCCAGGTAACGACCCACGCCGTGGTCGACGTGAACCACGAAGTCACCGACGCTGAGCGCCCGCAGATCTTGGAGCAGGGCGCGCGCCGAGCGCTTCTTCTCCGCCGGGCGATGTGCGCGCGAGCCGAAGATCTCTTCCTCGGTGATCAGTACGAAGCCGGCGGCGGGCGCGAGCACGCCTCTCGTGAGCGGCGCGGTCACGATCCGAACCTGAGCGCCGCGCGTGAGCTCGCTACCTTCGCGCCAAACACCGACCGGCGCGCCGCGGTGTGAGAGCAACGCGGACAGACGCTCGGCCTGCGTCTCGGTGCGCGCGCAAATCACGACCTCCAGCCCCGCGTCCAGGTAGGCGCGCACGCGCGCAAGCAGCGGCTCGAGCGCGCCCTGTTTGCCGTGCTCCGTGCGCGCGCTCTTCACCGCCCGCGCCAGGTCCGAGAGGTCCGAAAATGCCAGGCTGTGCGCGTCCGGCGGCGCACTTTCCAGGTTCTCGAGCACGCTTTGGCTGACTGGTCCCGCGACCGCGGTGCGATGCAGGGCGAGCAAAGAGCGCGCTGCTAGGCGCTGTTCGAGTTCGTCCTGACTCAGGTACAGCGCGCGGGCGGGAAAATGCGGGGTGCCGCGGCGGGCCGCTTCACCGGCCAAGCCGCGCTCGAGATCATCGTGGATGGCACGCACGACCGCGCTCGGATCGTCGATCACGAAGATCGCGTCGGGCGCCAAGTAGTCGAACAGAGTCTCGAGCTCGAAGAACGCGGGCAGGTAGCCGTCGCTGCCGAAGAAGGCGCGGCCCGTCGCCAGATCGTCGATCAACGAGCGCGTCTTGGTGGACGGAAAATTGACGGTGTCGCACAGGTTGCGCAAAACCTCGCGCGCGCGCGCTTCGGTCTGAGGCGTGACGATCGCGTCGCGCGCGGGCGGCGCGACCAGCCGCGGGATGGCGTTTTGCGTGCGCTGATCGTCCGGATCGAAGACCTTCAGCGAGGCCACGATATCCCCGTACATTTCGATGCGGATGGGCGCGGGCAGCTGGCCCGGCCAAAGGTCGATGATGCCGCCGCGCAGCGCATAGCTGCCCGGATCTTCGACCACCGGCGCGCGCAGGTAGCCCGACGCGCTGAGCTGCTGGGAGAGCAGGACCACGTCCAATTCTTGCTCGACCGCGATCACCTGCGTGGCGTCGCGCAGCGCTTTTCGCGGCGGTACGCGCCGCAGCAAGGCGCTGGCCGTGAGCACCAACGGTGAGCGCGCGGGATCCGCGAGTAGCTCACACAACGCGGCCGTGCGCAGCATCGTGGCGCGGCGATCGGTGTGCACCTCGGCGTACGGCGTCGATTCGGACGGGGCCAGCACGAGCGGCGCGGGCATTGGCCGGTGCGGCAGGTGCGTCAGCGGTAGGCCCTTACCCAGCGCGGCCAAGTCACCCGCGGCTTGCTGGGCGACCTCGTTGCTCGCCGCGACGTACACGATTTGGCGTTGGCCCTGCGCTGCCAGGGCGTGCGCCACCAGCGCTGGCCCCGCGCCCTCCGCGCCGACCAGCGGAGTGAGCCCGCGCGCGGAAAGAGCGAGCCGCGCGGCCTCGCTGGCCGTGACGATCGTGCGATCCTCGGGCAAGCGAGGCAAGAAGGCGTTGTCTTCGAAGTTGGGATCCAAAGCCGACATAGAGCGCGCGCAGTCTTACTCGGAGTCGGCGCCTTGCAACGTGTGGATCAGATAATTTCTGGCCAAGAGCGCGTACGGCCCAGCCTCGTGTTGCCCGAGGTGTGCGCGGTAGGCCGTGGCGGCGGCCTGCGCATCGCCCAGGCGATCGAACAGGTAACCCTTGGCGAAGAACGCGGGATAGTCCGGATCCTTACGTGAAAGGGCGTTGACCACTCGCACTCGCGCAAGGGTCGCCGTGCTCTCGGCAGCCGCGGAGGGCGCGCGCTCCTGCGCCGGATACAGCAACAAAAAGCGGTAATACAGGCGCCAGTCGTTGAGCGTGGGCGCGAACGGAAAGCTGCTGCGCTTGCCCAGCAGATCGGCCCAGTGCAGTTGAAAGAGCACGCGCCGCGTCGGCTCGTCCGCCAGGAAGCGTCCGTGCTCGTCGAACCAACCGTTGTGCCGCGCCTGCGCCAGAAAATCCCCGCCCAGCTCCTCGAGCTCGGCGTTCGGCTTCCCCTCTCGTTCGAACTGGGCCAAGGCTCGCAAGAAGTATTGCGTTTGCACGGCGCGCAAGTCGAGCAAGAGCGCGCTCTGCCCCTTGGCTACGACGAGCTTCAGGCGCTCGCGCAGGTCGTCCACGTCGTGCCCGGTGTCGATGCCCTGATTCAGCGAATAGCCGTAGTGGCGCACGGCCTCGCCGACTGCGCGCACCTCGTACGGCAAGCCCGTCGTTTCGGCTCGGAGCGACAGCTCGCGCTCGCTCGCGTCGCGTCTTTGCGCCTCTGCCCGATCGATGCGCGGTAGCGGCAAGGTCGCCGGACGGCTCGCCCTTGGCAGAGCAAAAAGCGAAAAGGTCAAGACCATGCCGACCGTGAGCAGACCGAGCTCATAGCCCTGCAAATGGCGCCGGAAGCCGCCGCGAAAGGCATGCTTCTCGGCCGCCTCGGGCGACTTCTTGACAAGCTCTGAGTCTCGTCTCAAGGGTGTGTTTCGGGCATTTGCATCCCGCCCGCGGAGTCAGTCGTGGAAGACAAGCGAGTACACCCCCGAGTGTTGGTCGGCAGTCCAGTGTCGTGTGAAGTGCGCGATGGCGCGGCGTTCGAGGGAGTGGCCAAAGACATCAGCATTGGCGGCATGTTCGTCGAGTCGACCGAGGTCGTACCTTTCGGGACCGAGGTTACCATCGTGGGCCGCTTCGCCGGTACCAAAGGCGATTTGCGGCTGCCCGCCATCGTGCGCTGGGCCAAGCCCGACGGTTTTGGCGTCCAGTTCGGCTCGCTGGGCGCGCGCGAAACCCACGCCATCAGCCAGCTGCTCAAGCGCTGAGACCCAAAGCGATGAGCATCAGCATTCCGTCGTCACCCGAGCCGTTCTTCACCCAATACATCCCCCAACGCTTCTCCGGCCTGCCCGGCTTCGAACAGGTCTCGTCGCTGGGCAGCGTGGTGTTTGCGGTGCCGGAGGTCGGCTCGTGGTCGTTCCGGCTGCGTTCCGGGCAGCTCTCGTGCGAGCTCGGGCTGCCGGGCGACACGGTGGTGCGCATCACCATCCCCCAAGCCAGCTTCGAACCGATCGTCGTCCGCGGTACCGAGCGCATGGCCGGCCTCGCGCTGTCCCCCGAAAAGCAAATGCTCGCCTTCCGCGCGCTGACCCTGGACGCCGAACGCCTAGCGCAGATTCGGAGCGTCGTCGGCTCAGTCTCGTTCGCCGTGTTGGACGGCACAGTCAGCCATCGCGTGTACGTCACGCCGGGCACCGCCGAGCCCAACCTCGTCAAGCCCGAGTGCGAAATCACCTGCGAAGCAGACGCTTTTTGGGGCCTACAAACCGGCACTCAGAATCCGATCGAGCTGCTCATGAGCGGCAAGATCAAGATCGCCGGTGAAGCCCAGATCCCGATGGCATTGAGCAGCCTGTTCGTCTAATCCCACGCACACGTGCCCGATCTCTCTCGAAAGATCGGGGATTTTTTGATGGTCACCCACCACGCCGCGGCCGTCCCAGCCTTCGGCGTCCGAGCGCGGAACCCAGCGAGATGCGAGCTGCGATGCAGGATCCCGATCGCCCGCTCTCGAAAGCGGCTCTTGCTCTCGCGGCTCTTGCTCTCGCGGC
>Ga0247760_1003381_pt1 | contig 10471 bp, 20 predicted proteins | sample UWRJL171409R4_FD_179936 | JGI IMG/M metagenome (GOLD analysis project Ga0247760, IMG submission 179936) | Plant litter microbial communities from Arlington Agricultural Research Station in Wisconsin, United States - UWRJ-L171-409R-4 | ecosystem: Environmental > Terrestrial > Plant litter >...
TTCAGTGCGGCAATGAATGAGATGGGTGGCCCCTTGGGGATGAGAATCTGGGCCATACATAACCCTAACCCTGCCGAGGACTAGTGCACGTCTAGCCAAACAACTAGTGCACGTCTAGCAGGGCCCTAAAACATCCCCCGCTCAGCCCACTCCCCCTCGCTGCTGCACAGCGCTTCGTAAGCACCATGAGGATACGCCAACTTGAAGTACATCTACCCAACATCAAAACGCGTGCACCCCTCAATATCCTCAAACACATCAGTCATTCCATCCTCGTCATAACTGCTCCCAAACTGGTCGTTATAATGCCGACCAAACTGACCATCAATAACCACCCTGTCCCTCCACCATCGCAAACGGGGTCCGAAAAGTGTCCATCTCCTTGATGCTCGCGCCCTGCATCGCCTCCTTATCAACATACATGCAGACCCCATATCGCGGTGACCAACGGGTCAAATCATGACTATCAGCTCCAGGCCCATCGCGCTCAACAGAGCGCGTTTCAACCCACGTTCGAAAATGCTCCCGTATCGTGCTCTTAGACGCCCCTTCAAAAGCAACCCGGTCCTCGATCGGCGTAAACGCCATTCCCTCAAAGTAAGTCCCCTCTGTCTCAATTAACAAGCCCAATCTCCGCGGTCCGGTTGATAATCTGCAGAAACCTCTGCTAAGCCTCGTCGTCATCGTAGATGATACGATATACGAGAAATCCCCACTTCGGGTGGCCTGAGTGGGCAAGGCTGTCGACGATGGGCTGGTAAGGAGCTAGGGCACCGGGGCCGAAGGAATCCTCTAGGTCGTTGGCTAGGTCCGGTAGGAGGTAGGGGAAGGTGTCGTTGTTGGTGAAGTTCATGAGAGTTCTGGCTGTGATAGTGAGGAAGAGGGAGAAGTAGAAACAAGCCGCTGAGGCAGTCATGGTGCACTCACTGCCTGTTTTCTCTTCGGGCTGGGGTGGAAGAGATGGTATGGGAGAGGAAGACATCTGCCTCTTAAGTACTCTGAGACTCATGAGTTGGTCGCCCTTGTTGTGAATTACCTGTCTGGTGGACTGTGATGATGCTGGTTGGTTGGCTGGCTTGTTGGTGATAGTTATTCCGGCTAAAACTTTGGGAAGAGACACCACTCGCTGTTCTCACAGTGCGCAAATATAGGGCCGCTTGAATGCAAAATGGAAACTTGTGATTGGCCAGGCTCTCAAAAGTGGAAGGGTTAGGGTTGTCGGGATTCAGGGGCTCAGGGGCTCGGATACAAATTTCATCCACAACTGCAACTAAACATGGGAATCGCCTCAGTCACAACACCTTCCAAAAGCCAGGTGTTTAGTAGGAGAGATCACAGAAAAAGCAATGAAAATCAGCAACCGCCTGCTTCATTCGAAGTCAACCGTTCTTGTTTCCTCCCCTGAGCATTCTCCCAAGGTGGAATACTTCCTCGATCTGTGCAAAAACGGCAACTTTGCCAAGGGCCCCAAGAAGTCAAAGCACCGGAAAGATTAAGGACGTGTCACCTCAACCTTAAGGGTCTTAGGTTCGGCATAAAAACATCAGGCGGCACAGCAAGAAAATCTAAAACTCGATATACGCCTAGTGAATAACCGATCGATACAATATATGAACTGATTATCTAGCAATAGCAATGCCTACATCGAAGCTCTAGCCTCACGAACGTGAAGGAGGTTTCTGCCCGCTATTGGTAGGTAATACATATAGAGTCAATAAGATCGTAAGTATACATATGTACTGTTATTACAATTATCCCCTCCCCCAAGACAACCAAGTACGATCTATCTATAAGTAGATGTAGCAAAGCGTCCCGCCTAGGGTGTTGAGGACATCCTTGATAGGAACGTGGGCGCCCAGCTTGCCGACCTCCAGCAAATCATCAACTGTACCATTGCGACTCGGCGGGTTGTTGCGGAAGGTGATGGTTCCGTTGAGCTTGTACGCCTCAGCCGGGTGCAGGACCTGCCAGATCCAGTACATGCGGTCGATCATGGCGTGGTGCAGGTAGAAGGCCGGGTCGTTGAGCGAGGTGAAGACGTCGGAGCCATCGCCGCCCATGGCATAGTGGCCGGCGCCGTGCAGGCGGAGGGTTCCGTAGGGGCCCTGGAGCTCGTCCTGGAAGTGGCCGATGCTGGCCGAGGCGGGTCCGACGGTGACGTTGAGCAGGTTCTCGGCGGTGAAGGTCGAGGTCGAGGCGGCCATGGTCAGATCGCGGCGCTGGCAGCGCGTGTTGAGCACCTTGACGTCGCTGTAGATGGGCAGGTAGCCTTGCATGGCGGGCTGCTGGGGGCCAAGGTGGATCTTGAAGTCCTTGAAAGGCCCGGACTTCACGCAGCCGCCGCCCGCGCCGGAGGGAAGCCAGATGCGTCCGGCGCCGACAACGCTGCCGTTGTGGGCGAAGTACTCGCCGTCCCCGCCCATGCTGGTGTCGCTGCCATCGAAGACGGGCGACTTGTTCAGATCGGTTTGGTACTTGAACCAGTTCCAGTACTGTGCAGCGGAACGCGTCAGCGGCTGTGTTTATCTCAAACACCAGTCCAGCTGTGAGACAAAAAGACAAAACATACTGGCAGATTGCCCTTGTAGCCGCAGCTGTTCTTCAGCTTCTGCTCCCAGAGGTGGATGAGGTACCGATGCCACGGAAGGAAGTTAGCCGTGCCGTGGATGAAGTTGGTCAGGTTCATGTGCACCGCGACATAGTCGTCGAAGTGGTTCTGCGCGGCCGAGAAGGCCGGGTCAACCGACGGCAGCTTCCACAAGCATTGCACTGCTTTGATGTAGCTCTTCCTCTCAGTTTTGGAGAACGAGTCCCTACAACAAACTTGGATGTCAGTGTGCTGCCAGTGTGTCTTGAGGCGGGGAAGGCGCGCAGTTGTGCGGCCGGCTCGCAAAAAGCCAGAAAGAAGGCACGGCGGGATCAGCCGCATACCAGTCTCTGCGGATGGCCGCGTTGGCGAGCGTGCATCTGGGCGCGGTGCTGCCTCCAGCTCCGGGCCGCGACGCTTGTGTGCCCTCGGAAGCCTCGTTCAGCTTCGCATTGACCTGGTTCTGCAAGTCGGTGAGGATGGCGTTCGCATCGTTGGTCGGGGCGGCAGTCGTGACCGTCGCACCTAGCAAAAGGGTGTGCACCAAAGCGAAACGCATGCTCAAGTTGGTTCAATGCGCGGTGCCACAAGGAATGGAATGATCGACGGATACCCGATAACTTCGAGATAGGCGGCCGAGACGCCCATAAGTACGACATCAATCCAGCGCGAACCGGTTGCCAAAAGCGGAACACTGGACCGCTGGGGCGCGAAGCCTCGTAAAACGTTCAATATCCGGGGCTCCGCACTTTCGCGAGCCTGCACATTGGCAGCATATCCTACCCCAGCCGACGATAGTGGAATAATTATTTTGGGGGCCATTGTCGATCCCAGCTTGCACGCGCGGATCCTGTCCGATCTTCCGCGGCCGGGTTTCTTGCACTTTTGGAGGACGTTGAGAGGTGCCTGGGGGGGAAGTGCCATGGGCTTCCCATGTCCAATATCTGTCCACATGCAGAGCATTGCCGCTGCAGGTGCACGACGTGCGTCGCTACCAAACACCGTGGAGCATTCAGGATGCGCCGCGCCTTTCTTCTAGAAGTTGGCTATCCGTTCCAATGACAAGCTCCCTCTCGATCCGGATTGGGCGTCCGATCAACGCGACCAGCGATCAACACAGGAGGACGAACGTCTTTATTGCATGGCTCTTTGGCCCAGTTCGTGCTAAATCAGGAGGCGGGCTGCATACCACCCAGTTGGCGGCACTCCGGCACTCTGGGTCGCCCGCGCTGGGTTCAGCCGGCGATAGTTTGCTTGCACGCGCTTGGGTCTTTTCTGGGTGAGATGCGTAAGATGCGTATCTACGTACCCTGCCAGGCCGCCTACTTTTTTGGGGTGCCCGGAGCCGGTGTAGGTGTTCATTCAGAAGGGGGCGCCACCCCGGTTATGCGCACCAATGGCGTCCATATGCCCCAGATCCCGGACCTGAAACCTGGGGTGACGACACCTCTGGGCATTACAGATGCCGGACCACGACGAGTTGGTGGTGCGGGAGGTAACGAAAAGAGTCGCCTCCAATTCACCGGTCCGTTCTCACCAATTGTTCTAATCTAATGTCTGCTTGCTGGGGACTTTGAAGTTTGCAATCACCGTAAGCATATCTACTGCATCCTGCGCAGTATAGCTGATCTTCTCGAGCTTTCTCGAGGCCGGTGTAGTGTAGGTAGGAGCAACACCCTGCAATGGCGGAATGAGATGTTTGCGAGGCACGGACGGTGAGAACGGCCGAGCCGTCATCTCATAGTGCATGGCCAAGATCCCTTGCCTAGATCTAGCGGCGAGGCGGATGATGAGCCTTTGGTTTTGCCCATAGGATTGTTTTATCCCACTTTAATGTTCCCTCAACTATCCCATTGCAATGCGACCCACTGCCAGTGCGACGGCCATGGCCGGGTCACAGACTACGGCCGGTCCCGTCCCTAACGCAGTTGCCAAACACTCCCGAGTTTGCGTCGACGTTCGTCCAAACCTTAGTACTTTATTCTGCATCCGCTCCACTCGCACAAAACTTCTTCGGCATCCGAGCCAAGATAATGGCACACGCGACAGAACTCGAACTCTCTGCAAGCCAAACATCATGCAACTCCAAGCAACTGCAGGGCAACACACCTCACGATGTTGGCGGGAGAGGCCTTTTCCTTTGCTCTCGGCCTGCTCCCTGACATGCTCGCACTGATAAGGGAAGGGCTCGTCAAATGGGGCACTCGCGGTCTGTGCCACACAGCACTGAGTGCTCCCAAGAGCTCCCCGGCCGCTGCAGGGTAGCCCGCGGATTGGGGGTCAGCCAATCAAGCCGCCACGACATCACCACGCCAGACGATCCTCTTCATAAAACTTGGTCGACACTGCCCTGGGACACCCCCATTACTCGCATGCCCAGCGCTGTCTGTCGTGTCTGGGTGCCTTGGCCACAGCCAGCCATGGTTCACCGTTGCGTCAGGATCACTAAGGACCGCAGATTCCGCAGTCCCAGCAGTCTTCAGCTGAAACTTTGGCATTGGTTGGTGGACTTCGAGCTATAACACCGTACGGGGCCCCCGTCCCACTCCCGCGATCAGCGTTCTCCACTTACCTAGCTTGTTAGCACTTCTAGCTATCGCCGCTAGAGAGCGCGAACGGCGACCATCAAAATGTCGGCCACGAACAGCACACTCACCATCAACCATGCCCTCGATGGCGAGAGCAACGTGCCTCGCATTCTCGGCCTGGGAATCACCTTCCACGTCCTCGCCCTGGTCGCCTTCACGGCCCGCATGTACACGCGCCTCATCGTCGTCAAGTCCTTCGGCAAAGACGACGTGATGATGTGTCTGTGTATGGTCGGTCTTACAGGAGGAGGGATGGTTACCGTGGCAGTCGCAACCGCACATGGCCTGGGCCGCCATGCGTGGATGTCGTCAAAAGACGACCAGATCATCTACGGCATCACCGTCTTCATCCAAGCAATATTCACCACCGTGACGAGCCTCTGCTTTCTCAAACTCTCGGTGGCCTTCTCTCTGCTTCGTCTAAGCGGTCCGATGAGCATCTGGTGGGCGCGGGTTATCTGGGCCTTAATTAGTAAGACAGTTTGGACCTGACCTCTCCCCAAATACATCCTGACATGGCACAATCCAGTCTTCATCTGCCTCTACATGATCGAAAGTTGGATCTCGATCCTCGCCTTCTGCGATCCCATTGCCGCACAATGGGACAAGGCCTTCCTGAAAACCGCGAGATGCTGGCCGACAGCAGTCTTCCGCATCTTCCCGCTCGTCAACACCGGCTGCAACATGTTCACTGACATCTGCTTTGCGACGCTGCCCATCCCCATCATCTGGCGGCTACAGATGAAGCGCCGCACTCGCCTCTATTTGGTCGGTGTGTTCAGTCTTGGCTATGTAGCCGTCTTCATTGGCGTCGCAAAGGCCATCTCCCAAGTGCAGAACCGTGGTGATCCAGACGCAATCTTGTCAGTCCTCCCCCCTGAACCCCTTTTCACTCAGTCCCAATTTCCCCCCAACTCACCTCAATTCGGCTAACCTCCCTGCCCACAGCCACAACTGGACCCAAACCCTCGGCTTCCTCCAACAAAACGTCGGCGTCGTCGCCGCCTGCGCCCCTTGCCTCAAGCCCCTCGTCGGCCACTGGCTCAAGCTCTCCGGCACCACCCAAGACCACTGCGGAAGCGGCCAGCGCGGCAGCAGCAAACGCAGCCGCGGACTGCCCAGCAACAAGTCCGGGAAAGACGACGGAGGCGGAGGCGGGTTCGAGATGATGGACTCGCCAGTCAGCAATGGCCGCTTTCACCACCAGACGATGATCCGGACGGGGAAGAGTCCGAGCTCGAGCGAGGAGAGGATTATTGGGTGGAATGCGCAGGATATGAATACTACTAATGGGGTGCTGAAGACTACGGAGGTGAGGTTTTCGTAAAGGAGGGGAAGCGAGAGGGGTTATTTCTGGGGGGGTGTTTGGTACGTTTACGAGGCGGCTTTTTGAAGCGTTGTTTTATCATAAGTTATATACCTGATAGTGATTTTTGGACAGATCGACATATTACACAGCTTAGTCTTGCTGTCAAAAATGTCAACGATGAGAGTGTTATGGTTAGGTCGCTCGGCCTGTTCACGTAACTTGCCCCTGTGTTTATGTTCACGCTTGACTTGTTATGACTAGTTTGCCAAGGTAGCCACGGCCACGGCCACGAGTTTCATGCATTTGCAATTGAGATGAGTAGGAACATGACGACTCAGATCCCCAACCCCTTCTTCGGAAGTTCCCCCAAGCCTCGTCATAAATTCATTCTTGGCTACAGATGTATGTGGGGCCGTGCTCCAATCTGAACTCGCTGACTACCTACTTTGTAAAGGGTCTGTGCAGTGGCGTCTGCTTTCCGGCATTGAGGTGCCGACCCCACACTCAGCTGCTTCTCGTGTACCTCTCGAAGATCTCAGTGTAAAACTAAACAACGACAGATGATCCGTCGGTTGCGTCAGGAGGGAAGCTAGATGTCTTCACGACTTTCTCCCATAAACAACATATCTGCACGCCAATGTATCAGCGTCACCAACCAAGAGTTTGCAACAAGTCAGCAGAGGATCTACGCTGTGAAATAGAAATGTATCGCCGGGTTCTTTATCGCTTCCCGCATCTCCCCCAAAAAGGCATAGACATCTTCGGGGGTCCATCCCAGGCCGCGGGTAAAGACCGTCATGACCGAGGCGTCCAAGCCGTTGAGAAAGTTGGTCATCTGGAGATGACCCACCCGCTTGTTCTCCTCAACCCTGGGCCACGGATTGCCTGGAACTGGCAGTTTCTCCTCAACAACGTCGACGAAGCCGGATTCGGTAAGCCACTCTTTGTACTTCATTGGAGCGAGCATTTCACTGCCGAGTTTCGCGCCCGCATCGACGTACAGATGAGGAAATCTTTCGAGGGGAGTCCCACGGATGCTGTCGTCGATGGATTGCAGCACGGGGGTCCAATCTTGGAACTAAATGTACCCTCCCGAGCGCATGGAGTTGAAGGCCGATTTCATGAGCCCGAGGTGGTCCTTGAAGCAATGCAATGTCATGCGGAGATGGAGGTAGTCAAATTTCTGTGTGTACTCCCACTCCTCCTCGGCATCAATGATCTCAAAGCGGCAGTTTGTGGGCACGGACTCGGGCTGGATGGGACTGATATTAATGGCAAGAACGTTTGCGGATGGGTGTTAAACAGCGAAGTCAATCGCCCAGATTCCAGTTCCGGTACCGATGTCTAGATCGTGCCGGAGGTTTTCGAGGGCGGGAGACCAAGCTTGCCGCCTAGCCGCATTGTGATGACGGTGTGTTGGAGGTCAAGGCGCTGTTGCTCCACTTCTTCGACTGGCATCCAGTATTTGCCTTGCTTAGAACTATACTGCCGAGTATCTCCATGGCGTTCTCGTCGATGCTAGTTTCCATAGATTGCACGGGTTCCCTGCGAACTAGTAGTCAGTCGTGAGCTCTTTTAAAGGTGGATGGACTCGCCCTTGTTGGGAACCATCAGGACCGGAGTCGGGGTCAGACTCATCGTCTACCTAAACGCAGTCCAGCGTCAGCGAATCTGTTAAGTGGGTTTTCAGCGGGCTGGCCGATGCATACGGTGAGGCCTGTGTCGAAGCTTGGGATGCGGATGTCGTGATTCTCCATCTTGCGTAGATAGTCTGTTCGCTAGAGTGTTGTGCTAGCGATAGCAGCGAATTGTCCTTGGCGCATAAATCGCCCGTTGTGGGCGTCAAGGCGTACCGTGGTCGGTGTCGAGGACAACATTTGGCACCCGAGCTTCCGGTCATGGTGGCGGACCCCACCGCTGGTGCAATGGTCGATACTATCGGCCGACACAACGTGAGGAAAAGCTCCAGGAGTCGGTTATGCTCCAGGATTACTACAGACGCTTTATTGAACAAGGGTCCAACGACTCCCACCTCCCCGAAGGGTGGTTACAGCGATGTGACGATGAGTACTGGCTTCTCCAGGCTTGCCTCGGTCTGCTAGGGGTAGGGTTGCACCGAAATCCCGCCGATGGCCGGGAAGGAAGCAGTGGGGCTATGTAGGATTCTAACCGCAGTGCATTGTTGATCCTGTCATTCTAGGGCCTGAAGTCCGATGAAGAAAATCCGAGGTGAGTTAGCATAAATACCCAACATGCCCCTCCCGGTTTTATGAAAAGTGGCTCTAGAACCAAGCTCTTTATCTCTGCCCCTTAGCACCCCGGCGCTCTAAATAAGAACAACACTAAGCAGCAACTATGAAGCTTTTCTCGTATACTGGATTTGTCTTCCTGGTAGCCGTCAGGTAACCTTTCCCGACGCAAGAACTATCCTTTTTAATGTCTAGAAGTCTTTCTGATTAACTCTCTCGTAACTCACAGCGGCGCCACGGCCCAAATCTGCCACTGCGTCCAAGACGGCGTCAACAAAGTGGTGGCTACGGAGGCGTGCTGCAAGCAATATGCACACGGCGACTATGCTAACTCGGGTGAAGTGAGTCCACGAATATCCTTTTCCCGGATTTGTGGACCGACAAATCTCGCAACATCTTGGAACATGTGCTAATAAATGATTAATGAAATAAGTGCTTTCTGGCCAGCAACCAAATCACTCGAATGCTCGATTGTTGCAACGTTTTCGCACATTCCATGTCTTGCCACAGTTAAGAGGCCTAGGAAAAGCGCCGAGCTATGGGGTGTTGTTCTGGATTTACTTGCGAAAAAAGTAGTTATATCTTAACATAGTAACAGGAGAAATTCCCCGGTGGTGTCCTGTCGTGTTTTGGGAGCCTCTGGAGTTTTGCATTCGATGATAGAAGAACGCCCTGATTCAACAAATGGAAGTGGCTGTGGAAGCCAGCTTTTTATGATCGCTCAGGACCCTGGGCCTCGCAGTTGCTCAAAACGGGCGACAAAATGCTCGGCTGCTCGTCGAGCTGGCCAATCAGCGGCCGAGCATGGCATTTTTTACCTTTTTCTGCCACCCATCCCTCGCTCTCCTCCTTCCTCCCCCAGACCCCTTAGGCAACCACCCAGTGAGAGGCCATCTTCCCAAGCCTGCGGCTGGGCACTTGGGGGAAGCATTCCTAACATTTGAACGCTCCTCCGTCGAAATGAGGTAAAAACAACCGCCGCGATATAAAGACCATTAAGACCGAACCCTGAGACTCTTGATCGAGAGTTAGCATCGAGCTACTAGATAATCTCTAATCTCTTTGTATTAAGCAGTTAGAATCACCACCACCACTAACGATTAAGACCCGCGACTCTCCTGCGCCAGTATCCGCCATGTCAGACAAAAACACCACCTTGTTGTCGGACAAGACCGACTGGAACTCCCTCCTCAAGCACGCGTCGGCACTGGGCATCCTTAATCCCGGCATCATCTTCAACTCTTACAGCTCAAGTTCGTCGTCGTCGTCGGGCGCGATGCGCTTCACGAGCTCGTACACGGGCATCGGCGGCAGCACGTCGCAGGGCTGTGGCAGCTCTTCCATCTGCTCTTCCAGCAATGTCTGCGCCCCCCTTCCCAATAAATCGGGGGAAAAAGTTCTCATGTTGCTAATACGCTCCGTAACCATCGGGGTTTGGTTTGGGGTCCGGTAGCAGCCGCCCTTGAATTTCCGCCGGGGCGACAATGGAGGCGGCGCTTCCGCCACTCCCAGCGCTCCATGCCCCACGAGTTAAGACACAGTCTTGCGGCACAGATCGCCCATCAGGATGGGCCTCGCTTAATTAAGTTAAGTAAGAATCGTCTGGACAAGCCTCGGTGGCTCTAGAGGTACCTATTCACGAAAGAACAGAGGTGGCATTTGCCCAAGTGCCTCTCAGACAGCCACTATTTCCCTCTGTCCCGGGAGGGAGTGAGTAGAAGCCACATACGCGCCCCCC
>Ga0247760_1003382_pt1 | contig 10469 bp, 7 predicted proteins | sample UWRJL171409R4_FD_179936 | JGI IMG/M metagenome (GOLD analysis project Ga0247760, IMG submission 179936) | Plant litter microbial communities from Arlington Agricultural Research Station in Wisconsin, United States - UWRJ-L171-409R-4 | ecosystem: Environmental > Terrestrial > Plant litter >...
GGTGACGCTGTCGGTCGCCGCGCCGACTGCGGAGGACGCCGAGGGAGCAACGCTGACGGTGAGGGTCTCGGTGGTGTCGAGTCCGGTGAGGGTGGCGGTCCACGTGCCGTCGACGACGGCCGCGACCTGGGCCGCTCCGCCGCGACTGTCGGTGATGACGACTTCGTCGTAGTCGCCGTTCGCCGCTCCGCTCACCTCGTAGCTATCGCCGTAGGCGGTGCCGCCGTTGAGGGGCGGGTCGAAGAACGCTCCATCGGGCTCGACCGTGAGCACGACCTGGGCGGCGAGGACGCCGCCCGTGGTGTTGCCGGCGCGGTCCGTCTGGCGTGCCGCGAGCTCGTAGTCGCCCTCGGTGAGCGGCTGCAGCAGCGTGCACGTCCACGCACCGTCGACGACGACCGCGGGCGCGGCGCACTCGACGGCGACTCCGTTCACGTAGACCACGACGACCGCCGCGGTCTCCCCGGTGCCGCTCACCGTTGGGGTGGGCGTCGTGGTCGATGCGGTCGGTCCGGCCGGCGCCGTGATGCCGGGCACACCGGGCGCGACGGTGTCCACAGTGAACGTGCTCGAGGTCGAGCTGTGCTGGATGCCGTCCGCGGACGACGACAGGTCGACCGAGAACGTGTAGACGCCGTCGTCGAGGGTACCGCCGTAGGTGCAAGACCAGGCGCCCGCGACCGTCTCCGGGTCGTTGCAGTACTCGGTCTCGCCGTCGTCCAGGTTCCAGACGGTCGCCGCGGGGCCCGTGCCCGTCCCGGAGAACGTGGGCTGCGGGTCGTTCGTGAATTCGAGGGGGGAGTCGACGGTCGGAGGGGGGACCACCGTCACCGTGATGGGGGTGCCCAGGTCGGAGGTCTCGAACGCGTTGGTCGCCTGTGCTGCGAAGAAGTAGTCGCCGGGCGCAAGCTCCACTCCGGGTGCGTAGGCGTCGCAGAACCAGATCGTGCTTCCCGCGAGGTCCACCGAGCAGTAGTCGGCGTAGTTGACCCCGTCCGCCGAGTAGGAGACCTCGACGCGTGTGTCGCCGTCCGCGTTCGAGCCGCGCATCTCCGGGAGCGTCAGATCGGTGATCCACGCCGGGGCGTACGTGTCGACGGTAGGCGGCGCGACGATCGTGAGCGAGGTCGGCGCGGTGGCGGGCTGGGTGACGTCGGGAGTACGGCCCACTACGGCGACCTGGTGGGAGCCGAGGGCGAGGGGTGCCGTGGCATCGCAGTACCAGGCCCCGAAGTAGTCGGGGGAGTCAAAGCACACCAGCACGGAGTCGACGTAGACGTCCACCCCGCCGAAGGTGGGCCCGGTCCCGGAGAAGCCCGGTGTCGCGTCGTGAGTGGTGGTGCCCGCGGCGGGAGCGGTCAGCGTGGCCGGCTGGTCGCCACTGATCAGGAGGTCGAGTGGCTCGCTGTACGGGCTCCAGTCGACCGGGTCGCCGTCGACCGCCGGGACCGCGCCCGTCCGCGCCGTGAACCGGGCCGAGCCGTAGTCGAGCTCGGGCAGTCCGCTCGTGGGGCAGGCCCATGCCGCCTCGGTGTAGTCGATCTCGACGGAGCAGTACAGGGCGGGGTCGTACGGCCCTGCCTGGACCATCACCTCGATGGTCTGGGCGAACCCTGACTCGACCGTGCCGCTGATGTCGGGCGTACGGTCCGTGGTACCGCCGGCGGGACCGTTGATGCTCGGGGCGACCGGTGCGGCCGACGCGGCTGTCGCTCCCGCGAGCAGCGACCCGGCGACCAGCGCGAGGGCAGCGCAGGCCGAAGCGATGCGCCGCACGGAACTGCGTTGAGCCATGAGTCCTCGGGGGGATCGAGGGAGAAGGAGCTGACGTTCGGGAGACCAGCTACGAGGATTTTAGCGGTAGTTGAGCTTCACGCACGTTAAATCTCTGAAACAGATCACCGCCAGGTGGGTAGCCACCAGTGCGAGGCGATGAACCAGTAGTCCGAGAGGGTGGCCGACCAGAGCGGCCAGAAGTACGCGCTGACGATCACGGCCATCCCCAGGAAGATCGCCACGATGCGGATGCCGCTCACCCGACGCCAGGACGCGTCGCCCGCGTCGCCGATGAGGATGCCCACCGCCATGACCAGCGCGAGGATCAGGTACGGCTCGAACGCGATCGTGTAGAACTGGAACACCGTCCGGTTCGTGTACGCCAGCCACGGCAGGTACCCGGCCGCGAGCCCCGTGAGGATGAGCCCGACGCGCCACTCCCGGTACCGCACGAGACGGTACACGAGGTAGAGCGCCGCCGCGGTCGCGGCCCACCAGATCAGCGGGTTCGCGATGCCCGTGATCGACTCCCCGCAGGTCGACGTGCAGCCTCCCTCGCCGGCGACGAACGACTGGTAGAACATGCTCGTCGGGCGGATGAGCAGCAGCCAGGTCAGCGGATTCGCCTGGTACCCGTGCGGTCGGTTCTCGCCCACGTGGTAGTCGTACACCGACGACTCGAAGTGCCACAGGCTCTGCAGCGAGTGCGGCACTCCCGCGAAGATCCCCGTCCACGCGTTGCCGGCGCCGTCCGCCCAGTGCCGGTCGTACCCGTTGTCGCTCAGGAACCAGCCGGTCCAGGTCGAGAGGTACACCGCGAGGGCGATGGGCACCGTGAGGAGGAAGGTGGCCGGCGCCTGCTTGAACACGGTCCCGGAGAACCAGAACGGCAGGCCGGCGCGGCGCCGGGCGAGCGCGTCGACGACGAGGGTGTAGACCGCGAACACCGCGAGGAAGTACAGCCCGTTCCACTTGACGGCGGCCGTCGCCCCGAAGGCGATCCCCGCGACGACGAGCCAGGGCCGCCACCACAGCATCGGCCCCCAGTCGGTCGACCTGCCCCGCTCCTCCCGCCCGGCGATCCACGCGGAGAGCCGCGCGGCGCTCCACTGGCGGTCGAGCAGCACCGCGCCGAAGCCGATCAGGGCGAAGAACATCACGTAGTTGTCGAGCAGGGCGACGCGGCTCATGACGATCGCATTGCCGTCGATCGCGAACAGGAACCCGGCGAGCGTGGCGAGGACCGTCGACTTGAACAGGTACCGCGCCACCAGCATTAGCAGCACGACGGCGAGGATGCCCGTGATCGCGGTCGCGATGCGCCAGCCCACGGGGTTGTCTGCTCCGAGCACCGACATCCCGAGCCCGATGATCCACTTGCCGAGCGGCGGGTGCACCACGAACGACGGGTTCGTGAGGTACGCGTCGGTGTCGCCGGTGTTGAACAGCGCGTCGGCGTCGGCCGGCCACGAGGCCTCGTAGCCGAGGTTCGTGAGGGTCCAGGCATCCTTGACGTAGAAGGTCTCGTCGAACACGAGCGAGTCCGGATGCCCGAGGCCCACGAGCCTCGTCACCGCGGCGATACCCACCACGAGTGCGGGGGTGCCCCAGCGCAGCGTGCTCTGCACGCGACTAGATCGCGACTCCCACCAGCGGTCGATGGGCGACCCGGTGGGTTCGACCTCCGGCGAGAGCGGCGAGACCTCGCCGACGGTGACGATCTCGTTGAAGTCGTCGGCCGCCTTAGTCACGTCTGCAATGCTAACTAGCGTGATCATCCTCGCCGCGACTCCGATCGGTAATCTCGGCGACGCCTCGGCCCGCCTCATCGAGGCGCTCACGAACGCCGAGGTGATCGCGAGCGAGGACACCCGCACGACCATCCACCTGATGCGGGCGCTCGGCATCGAGAACCGGCCGCGCCTCATCCCGCTGCACGAGCACAACGAGACCGAGAAGGCCGCCGAGATCGTCGAGCTCGCCCGCTCCGGCGACGTGCTCGTCCTCAGCGATGCGGGGATGCCCGCCATCAGCGATCCCGGATTCCCCCTCGTTGCGGCGGCCGCAGCTGCCGGCGTCACGGTGACCGCCCTCCCCGGACCGAGCGCCGTGCTCACGGCGCTCGCCGTCTCGGGACTCCCCACCGACCGCTTCACGTTCGAGGGATTCCTGCCGCGCAAGTCGCGCGTCGCCTACTTCACCGCGCTTGCCCGCGAGGAGCGCACCATGGTGTTCTTCGAGTCGCCCAACCGCCTCGCGGACTCGCTGCGCGACCTCGCGACGGTCGCGCCCGACCGCCGCGTAGTGGTGTGCCGCGAGCTCACCAAGCTGCACGAGGAGGTCGCGCGCGGCACCGCGACCGAGCTCGCCGAGAAGTTCAAGGACGGCGCGAGGGGTGAGATCTGCATCGTGGTCGAGGGTGCCGTGCCCGCGACCGCCGACCTCCCGACCGGCATCGCCCAGGTGCGCGCCCTCGTCGAGGAAGGCTTCCGGCTCAAGGAGGCCGCCGCCGAGGTGGCCGAGGCGACGGGGTTGAGCAAGCGCGACCTGTACGAGGGTGCGCTGGCAGCGAAGTAGCGGGGCTTCGCCGTAACACCGCCCCGGGCATCCGTAGACTTGGACCATGGCCGCCGGCGACTCCTTCTACATCACGACGCCCATCTTCTACGTCAACGATGTTCCCCACATCGGTCACGCGTACACGGAGGTGGCGAGCGACGTGCTTGCACGCTGGCACCGCCAGCGGGGCGACGACACCTGGTTCCTCACGGGAACCGACGAGCACGGGCAGAAGATCCTCCGCACCGCGGTGGCGAACGACACCAGCCCGCAGGCCTGGGCCGACAACCTCGTCGAGAGCGCCTGGAAGCCGTTGCTGAAGACGATCGACATCGCCAACGACGACTTCATCCGCACGACCGAGGAGCGCCACGAGAAGGCCGTCACCCTCTTCCTGCAGAAGCTGTACGACGACGGCTACATCTACTCGGGTGAGTACGAGGGCTACTACTGCGTCGGCTGCGAGGAGTACAAGCAGCTCGACGACCTCATGGAGACCCCCGACGGCGACTACGCGGGCCAGCTGCTCTGCAAGATCCACAGTCGCCCGGTCGAGGTGCTCAAGGAGAAGAACTACTTCTTCCGCATGAGCGCGTTCGAGCAGCAACTGCTCGACCTCTACGAGAACCGCCCCGACTTCGTGCAGCCCACGAGCGTGCGCAACGAGATCGTGCAGTTCGTCAAGCAGGGCCTGGCCGACCTCTCCATCTCCCGGTCGAGCTTCGACTGGGGCATCAAGGTGCCGTGGGACGACTCGCACGTCGTCTACGTCTGGTTCGACGCGCTGCTCAACTACGTCACCGCCGTCGGCTACGGCGTCGACGACGAGCAGTTCGAGCGCCGCTGGCCGGCCGTGCACATCGTCGGCAAGGACATCGCGCGGTTCCACGCCGTCATATGGCCCGCCATGCTGCTCGCCGCCGGACTCGAGGTGCCGAAGGCTGTGTTCGGCCACGGCTGGCTGCTCGTCGGCGGCGAGAAGATGAGCAAGTCCAAGCTCACCGGGATCGCGCCCAACGAGATCACCGACACGTTCGGCTCGGACGCGTTCCGCTACTACTTCCTCTCCGCGATCACGTTCGGCCAGGACGGCTCGTTCAGCTGGGAGGACCTGAGCGCCCGCTACCAGTCCGAGCTCGCCAACGGCTTCGGCAATCTCGCCTCGCGCGTTATCGCGATGGTCACGAAGTACTTCGACGGCCACGTGCCGGCCGCAGTTCTCGACGACGCCATCGTCAGCATCGAGCAGCGGGTCACGGATGCCGCCGGCGCCTCCATCGACGCCTTCGCGATCGACAAGGCGCTCGCCTCGATCTGGGAGCTCGTCGACGCTCTCAACCTATACATCACCGAGCAGCAGCCGTGGACCCTCGCGAAGGACCCGGCCGACCGCGACCGCCTCGCGCAGGTGCTCGCGACCGCGGTGCACGGGCTCGGCACGCTCGCAATCCTGCTGTCGCCGGTGCTCACCAAGGCGACCGCGAAGCTGTGGGAGGCGATCGGCGGCGAGGGTGCTGTCGAGGCGCAGCCCATCCAGCGGGCATGGGAGTGGAAGGGTGGCGCGACTGTCACCCCGCTCGAGAGCTCGCTGTTCCCGCGCATCGAGACGGAGTCGGCTGAGTGACCGACGTGGAGGCGGGGCTCGAATACCCGCCACTGCCGGAGGCCCTCACGGTCGGGGTCTACGACAACCACACGCACCTGGAGCCCTTCGGCAATGAACTGAAGGGCCAGCTCGACTACCGGGAGCACCTCGACCGCGCGTCGAGCGTCGGCGTGCGCGGGGTCGTGCAGGTGGGCAACGATCTCGAGTCGTCGCGGTGGTCTGCCGACATCGCCGGGCGCGAGCCCCGCGTGCTCGCGGCCGTGGCACTGCACCCGAACGAAGCACCGAGGTACGCGGCATCCGGGCAGCTGGACGCGGCGCTCGCCGAGATCGACGAACTCGCCGGCCGGCCCCGCGTGCGCGCCATCGGCGAGACCGGGCTCGACTTCTTCCGCACCGAGGGCGACCTCGCGATCAAGGCGCAGTACGAGTCGTTCGAGGCCCACATCGAGATTGCGAAGAAGCACAACCTCGCGCTGCAGATCCACGACAGGGATGCCCATGCCGAGGTCATCCGCACCCTCCTGCGTGTCGGAGCACCGGAGCGCACGGTCTTCCACTGCTTCTCCGGCGACGCCGAGATGGCCCGCACGTGCGCGGACCTCGGCTGGTACCTCTCCTTCGCCGGCACCGTCACGTTCAAGAACGCGGGCGGGCTGCGCGAGGCCCTCGAGGTCATCCCGCGCGGTCGCATCCTCGTCGAGACGGATGCCCCCTACCTGACGCCGCACCCCCTGCGCGGCCGCCCCAACTCGCCGTACCTGATCCCGGTCACGCTGCGAGCGATGGCGGCGCACCTCGGGACCGACGTCCCCATGCTCGCGGCGCAGATCACGTCGACGACCGAAGAGGTGTACGGCACGTGGGACAGCGAACCCGTGATCATCGATGACTAGCGGTGTGCAGCTGCTGGGTCCCGCCGAGATCCGTGACCTGGCTGAGCTACTCGGCATCCAGCCCACGAAGAAGCTCGGCCAGAACTTCGTCATCGACGCCAACACGGTCCGCCGCATCGTGAAGTCCGCGGGCGTCGTCGGTGGCGAGACCGTCGTCGAAGTCGGACCGGGGCTGGGATCGCTCACCCTCGGACTGCTCGAGACCGGGGCATCCGTGGTCGCGGTCGAGATCGACCGTCGGCTCGCCGAGCAGCTGCCCATCACGGTCTCACAGCTCGCGCCGGACGCCTCGCTCACCGTCATCACGGAGGATGCGCTGAAGGTGCACGAGCTCCCGGGCGACCCGACCGTGTTCGTGGCGAACCTGCCGTACAACGTGTCGGTGCCGGTGCTCCTGCACTTCCTCGAGCACTTCCCGACCATCGACCGCGGCCTCGTCATGGTGCAGGCCGAGGTGGGGGAGCGGGTCGCCGCCGGACCCGGCTCGAAGGTCTACGGCTCTCCATCGGTGAAGTCGGCCTGGTACGGCTCGTTCTCGACTGCCGGCAAGGTGTCGCGCCAGGTGTTCTGGCCGGTTCCGAACGTCGACTCGATCCTGGTGCGCTTCGAGCGCCACGCCCAGCCGGGCACCGAGGCCGAGCGGCTCGCCACCTTCGCCCTCGTCGACGCCGCCTTCCAGCAGCGCCGCAAGATGCTCCGCCAGGCGCTCGCGCCCGTGCTCGGCGATTCCGCGGCGGCCTCCGCGCGCCTCGAGGCAGCGGGCGTCGCGCCCACCGCCCGCGGCGAGGAGCTGACGGTCGCCGACTTCCTCGCGATAGCGCGCGCCTGACCGCCCGCCGCGCGGCCGCCACGCCGCGCCCACTGCGGCCGGCACGCCGCGCCAGGCGGCGGCTTGTGCGGCCCGTGCTCTGACGCCGCACCCGCTGCTGCTCACCGCCGCTCCGCCGTTGGTTCGGGCGTCTCTACCAAATGCCTTGCCCAACTCCATACATTTGTTAGCTGCCCTAGCAAATGTATGGAGTTGGGCAAGGAGAATGAGGGGAACGCCGGCGTCCCAGCCGACGAAGGCGCACACCCCAGGCGAACGCGTCGGCTCGCGCCCCAGCCCACGGCCGTGCGCCCCCTGGGGAGCGGGGGTCGGACCTCCCTCGCCCCTCGCGCTAGGTTGGAACCATGACAGTCGAGCCGGGCACGACCATGGTGCACGCGCGGGCCCCCGGCAAGATCAACGTCTTCCTCAAGGTCGGTGCGCTCCTCGAAGACGGCTACCACGACGTCGCGATCGCGTACCAGGCTGTGTCCCTCTACGAGGATGTGCGCGCCTACAAGGCAGACGACTTCTCGGTCGAGGTCAACGGCACGGTCGAGCTGTCGCGTGTTCCGACGGACGGCTCCAACATCGCGATCAAGGCCGCACGACTGCTCGCGCGCCGCACCGGCTACCGCGGCGGCGTCCGGCTGCAGATCGACAAGCACGTGCCCGTCACCGGCGGCATGGGCGGCGGGTCGGCGGATGCCGCGGCCACCCTCTTGGCCTGCGACGCCCTGTGGGGCACCGGCCTCCCGCGCGAGGACATGCTCGAACTCGCATCCGAGCTCGGCGCCGACGTGCCCTTCGCCCTCACCGGCGGTACCGCCATCGGCACCGGCCGCGGCGACCAGCTGAGCCCCGCGCTCGCGAAGGGCACCTTCCAGTGGGTGCTGGCCCTCGCCGACTTCGGGCTCTCCACCCCCGCCGTCTACAGCGAGCTCGACAAGCACCGCGACCGCCACTCGCAAGACATCTTCCCGGCCCAGACCGCGCCCTCCGTCGACTCCAACGTGCTGCAGGCCCTGCGGGCGGGCGATCCGGACATGCTCGCCGAGTGCCTCTTCAACGATCTGCAGGCTCCGGCGCTGCACCTCGAGCCGTCCCTCGCCGACGTGCTCGAGCTGGGGGAGCGCAACGGCGCCCTCGCCGGCATCGTCTCCGGCTCCGGACCCACGATCGCCTTCCTCGCCGCCGACCTCGATTCGGCCCTCGAACTGCAGATCGCGCTCAGCGCCGCCCGTCTCACCGTCGTGCGCGCCACCGGCCCCGTGCACGGTGCTCGCATCGTCGGCGACTAAATTGGGTTCATGCCCATCCCGTTCTCGCTTCCCCTGATCGACGCGGACGTCATCGCGGAAGTCAACGACGCTCTCACCAACACGGGCTGGCTGACCACGGGCCCCAAGGTGCGCGAACTCGAGACCGAGATCGGCAAGATCACGGGCACGCCGGTGCTCTGCGTCAACTCCTGGACCTCCGGTGCCATGCTCATGCTCCGCTGGCTGGGGGTCGGTCCGGGTGACGAGGTCATCATCCCCGCGTACACCTACAGCGCCACCGCCCTCTGCGCGATGAACCTCGGTGCGACCGTGATCATGGTCGACGTCGACGACGATTTCACCATCGACCCGGACAACATCCGAGCCGCCGTCACCGAGCGCACGAAGGCCGTGATCCCCGTGGACATGGGCGGTTGGCCCGCGGACTACGACGCGATCCACGCGGTGCTGCAGGAGCCGGGCATCCGTGCGCTGTTCACGCCGGCGACGCCGAGGCAGGAGCAGCTCGGCCGCATCCTCGTCGTCTCCGATGCGGCGCACTCCATCGGCGCGACCTACAAAGGGCGCCCGGATGGCCAGCTCGCCGATGCCACGGTCTTCAGCCTTCACTCCGTGAAGAACATCACGACGGGCGAGGGCGGCGCCATCGCGCTGAACCTGCCGGATCCGTTCGACAATGCCGAGGAGTACACCTTCCTCAAGGCCCTTGCCCTCAACGGCCAGAACAAGAGCGCCTTCGAGAAGAACGTGCCGGGGGCGTGGCGCTACGACATCATCGACCAGGGGCTCAAGGTCAACATGCCCGACATCAACGCGGCGATCGGGCTCGCCCAGATCCGCAAGTACGAGAGCGAACTGCTGCCCGACCGCCGACGCAAGTTCGAGCTGTACCAGCAGGCCTTCGCGCAGTACGAGTGGGCGATCCTGCCGCCGTACCGCGATGCCGAGCGCGAGTCGTCGGCGCACCTCTTCCTGCTGCGCATCAAGGGCGCCGACGAGCAGCGCCGCGACCGGATCATCACCGCGATCGCCGAGGCGGGCGTCGGTGTCAACGTGCACTACATCCCCATGGCCATGCTCACGCTGTTCAAGAACCGCGGCTTCGACATCGCGGACTACCCGACGACCTACGCGCTCTACGCGAACGAGATCACCCTGCCGCTCTACAACACCCTGACCGAGGCGCAGATCTCCGAGGTCGTGCACGCCGTGGTGCAGGCCGTGGAATCGACCGGCTCCGAGGGCACCGCATGACGTTCGTGCTCGAGGAGTTCATCGCCGACCACGTGATCGGCCGCCGCGAGAGCCTGTTCGCCGCCGACCTCGCCGCGCACGGCTCGCAGCTCCGTGCGGCGATCGAGGGGGCATCCGTGCTCGTCATCGGCGGGGCCGGAACGATCGGCTCGTCGTTCATCCGGGCGCTGCTGCCGTACCGACCGTCGCGCCTGGTCGTCGTCGACCTCAACGAGAACGGCCTCACCGAGCTCACTCGCGACCTGCGCAGCACCGACCACCAGTACGTGCCCGACGACTACAAGACG
>Ga0247760_1003383_pt1 | contig 10468 bp, 10 predicted proteins | sample UWRJL171409R4_FD_179936 | JGI IMG/M metagenome (GOLD analysis project Ga0247760, IMG submission 179936) | Plant litter microbial communities from Arlington Agricultural Research Station in Wisconsin, United States - UWRJ-L171-409R-4 | ecosystem: Environmental > Terrestrial > Plant litter >...
CTCTTACCAGCTGAAAAAGGGGAAAAGGCCGTCTTATCCAAAACCAATTCCGGCATTGTAGACCACCGCTCGGGAACAAATTCGTTGGCTCGAGGATATATCCTCTCGCTTCTGCCCAGAACATACTGGGAAGCCCACACGGTCATGCCTCCTGGGATATGACGTCCGCCGACGGTGATACCCTCGGGGGGAGTCAGTCTGTGCAGCGCCGTAGGGACGGGGGGGTGCAATCGGAGTGTTTCGTTGATGATGCCATTGAGATGTGGGAGGTTCTGGATCGTGTGGTAATCCACGATACCGTCGGTGAAATAGGGCGCTAGCTCCTCTTGCAGTTTGTGCAGTTGATCAGGATTCTTGACTAGTTGGTAGAGGACGTGTGTCATGGTTGCTGCCGTGGTATCGCTGAGTTTTGTTAGTGTCAGCATCTGGTGAAAATAGGGCTGTCTGGGGGACTCACCTTCCAGCCACGATAATCAGCTGACAATCCCCCTCAAGCAGCTTTCTCCCCTCTGTCGAAATCTCCTTTCCTTTCCATGGCGACAGGAGAACAGACATGATATCAGAATTATCCTCTCCTTGTTTCGCCGAGATGCGCTCATCCAACTTCTCGCAGCAGTAGCGAATGAACTTCCACCAGTCATTGGCAGCGCCGGGAATGCTGGTGAGGACCTGAAACAGCCAGACAGGGAGATGCAGCGACAGGGGCTTGACGCCCTCCTTGAGGATCGTGATGGCCCAGTGCTGCTCTGAGCTGTCGAGCATGTCGAACGGAGCGCCAAAGGCCAGATCCCCCATAACATCAAAGGTGAAGAGGTTGAACCACTGGGTGACATCCAACGGCGTGCCGTCTCTGGCCGAGCGAGAAATGCGATCGACAAGCTTGCGGCGAAAGATGTCAATGCGCTCCTCGTAACCGCGGAGCTGCTTGTCGCTGAAGGCGCCACTCCACAGACGCCGTTGCCGTTGGTGTGCTTCTCGGTCGCGCGTCGTTTGTAGGGAGACCATGGGGTGGGTCAAGTCATACCAGGCACCTTTGGTGCATCGAGATGTGCGGCCGTAAATGGCCGAGACGGCTTCGGGATGGCAGATGGCCAGGTCAGACGAGCCAATGCGCACAAAGTCCCCATATCGACGGTGGATATCAAGCATTTTTCGATATGCTTTGCTGTTGCCAAAGACCTGGGTTGGGAGCCAGAGACTGGATATCTTGGCTCCTAGCGGCCCGGGAAAGGACCTAAGGGGGTGCAAAAAGACGCGGTACGTCAGGAGGGATGAGTAGAAGCCGGCAAAGTACCAGCCTGCAGTACCAACGGCTCGAGTCGCCACCACCTTGACTTCACCCCCCAGGAAGGCAAAAACAAACACGACTGAAACAGTGCTGAAGAACAAAATTCTTGCGTACAGGGCCGCATAGAGATGGTGTTCCCCTTTGTTGAAGTAGAGCACATGGCTAGCAACTCCAAGTGCTGCGGGGACCGCGCTCGATAACATTCTCGCTTCAGGATTGGTGTGCCCTTTTGCGTTGAAAAAGCTGTCAGAGAGAGTAAAACAGTGTCGACAATCATGCAAAGGGGCAGTTCACTTCCAGAGCATGATACCTCCCCTAAGTCGGCTATCTACTAGATCCTTTGGCATTCAAGGCCGATCCAACAAGTCATTTTGTCTGGGTCGATTGCTTGGCATGGAGCGCAGCTCCGGTGATTGCTGAAAGCGGGTCTCGCCTGTCTTAAAAAGGCAAAACGGTCCTGCCGGATTAAGTAGCTCTTTAAAAATACGTGATATCGGCGCACAAGTAAAACTTCCAAACATCGATCAATTCGGAGTCTAGGAAATATGCAAACTGACCTGAGTAAGAAATTCACCCATAGATCTCGCTCGAACTTGCACATCAATGCATGGCGATCAATCATCTACACGAGCGCAAGACCAAGAACTGTTATGAAGATCGCCTTCCATCATGATCATGTTCGATTAAATAAAACATTTCCAGAGAAGCAAACAAGTGTAGCACATATCCCATGCCTTCACGCATACCCAATAGAGTATCGCATCCAAGTTCACCGAGCGGTCCATGCCGACACTGAAGCCGTATTGAGATCAGAAATATCATGAGTGCTCGGATGGTGCAGTAAGTCATCACCTCGGTCTAACACACCGAAGGTCCCTAGTTCAAGCCTGGGTTCGATCATTATAATCGGAGCTGACCTTACTATCAATTTCATTGTTGATGTTTGTATTGCGATCGGAGCTCGAATCCGAATCGGACGAGCCTCTAAGGACGGAAGAGCGAGAAGTCTCGGGAGGCCGGCTGTGTTGTTCCGGGTTCGGCGTGCGCCCAAGTGGGGCGAACTTGCGCCACCATCTTTAATACCCCGGTGGAGGCGTTGACGTGTGTGCTGAGGACGGAGAAGTTTTCCCAGTCATTGATTACATCTGTTTTGAAGCTAATCCGAGCTGAGTTATAGTATGAGCCTGGAGGATTGGGGCAAGCAATATAAATAATTAGAACCCACCACAAATATCTCAGATTGGACGTATAAAATTTGAGCTTCGCTCCGTGCACCTACCCTGTTTCCTTCCAAATCTACCTCCACCTCTGGGATCCACCAACTGATAGCGCCGGACGACAGTTCCCAGTGGTAATGTATAATCCGGGTCGAACACGTCGTAATCTGTGTCCAAAGCCAGGCCAACCAAAGCAAACAGCTTATCCAAGTCGGTGGAGGCCTCTGCATAGGAAAATCGCTCGACAAGAGTCAAGAAGTCAAGTCCAACGCCATCTTTTTTTTTTTCTTTCGAGTACAAGCGACGTATCTTGCCGAGCAGAACGGCATGCTTGGCTTTTGCAGGGGTGCTGTGGACGCCGAGCGGAACTTGTTGGTTGTTTGCATGAGCCGCATCGTCTTGACTGGGTATAGATATCTTGAGGCCATCGTACAGCAATCCCCAGTAAGTCCGGGATATGCCGAAGGCGACCACTATCTCCCGTGCCATAACAATCTCTTGGCTAATCAAGGCTCTTTTAAGTAATTCCGACCGAAAAGACGCTCCATGGCGGGCCAAGCCTCGTAGCCCTCTGGGGGTATGCCGCCGTTGTTCGTTCGACTACTCGTCCAGAACTGGAGAAAGTGACCATGGCTTGGCGGCGTCCATATCTTTCCGGGCTAGCGCGCGGATCTGCAAAAGCGTCTTCATTGCCAGAGCAGAGTCGTCATCCTTCTCAACCTCATCCACCCATCCGTACACGCGTCGGGCGCTCCAATAGATGTCTCGTATCTGCCTGACCTGGGCCACTTTCTCGTGTGTATTGCTCTGATCGATAGATACGGGGTCGGCCTAAACATGTATCGTTAATGAACTTGTCTCGGCCGACATGGCACTGCAGATGGCTGAGTCACACAACGCTGGGACCCAAGCGGCACCATCAAGCGTGTCCTGCCGGTACGGCTTGAGTCCAACTCCCCAAACATACAAGATGGCAGTGAAGGCCGGAGCTGAAATACTTGCAGATGGCCCCAAAGTGGCTTGTCTATCTCAGGGTGCTCCAGCCTTCTTGAAGGAAATCCTTCGTCGCCAACTCCTTCAGAAGCCCTGCAACAGCCCGCGCTTTCGCAAATCTTCCTCGACACTCTTCAGACACATGATCAGTCTGACACCAACGCAGCTGCAAGACTCGTCCCACCCGCTATTCTTCTTCCCGGCCGATGGTCGAACACTCCACATCCACGCCCGGCGCCAAGGTATCCACCCTAGGTCCATAGGCACTGCTGACCATTATGTGATTGGTACGCCGGACTGCGCTCACTGACACCCACTGGTTCATTCCCAGCCGATACAACGCAAAGCACTCTCACCTCGAGCAAGTTCGATCAACATATGCAGCCCGGGCTCCGTGCTGACGGGTCCACCAAACGACATGTTGATTACAGAAGCATCCTATTGCCCCTAATTTCTAATGTCGACAATTGCCCAGATCAGCCCGTCGATAGTTTCCGACCCCGAATGGCGGAACACTTTGCGGTTCAACCCGTCATCGAACACAAAGTGTGTCCTTCTTGACGGAAATGGGTTTCGCGGACCGGGCTACGTCCAATGGCCATCCACCCATGAGACTGGCTAATGCAGTGCCGTGCGAATTGGTTATTATCGACTCGCGCCAATAACCGTGTGATGCGCGTCAGCCGAAGTCAGTGTGGTCAATGTCGATCCCGGTGACGGCGACGTAGCCGAAGGTGTCTATGCCGGCGTGAGCATCGAAGATGTATTTGTCACGATGGTAGGGTGTCCGGTGGGATTGCTGCCTAGGCCCCAGGGTGCGTGGCGCTAGATGGACGGTTACGTGGTTTTGGCGTTTTTGTGGTCGAGAATGCCGGGTCACGGGATCCAGGGAACGAGCTGTTGGAACGGATCGCTGATCATTCCTCTCGTAGGGCTCATCGACTGTCTGTTTCGACAGCGGCTATGTCGTTGCTGTTGCAAATCTCCGAGATGGACTCGTCGTCGAACTTGCCAACGTAGGTATGCAATCCCAGGTCGCTCCATTTCAACGTTCTTTCGACGCCTCTAATAGTGGTGGGCTGTCGGGACAAGCTGCGCCGGTGGGTCTCGGTGGCCCATTGCACATATGCCCCCGCAACGGTCTGGCTGAGGCCCTGCCTGAGAGTGATGATGTATCTGTCAGGGATGACATCACTTGCAGTGATGTCCGAATGAAGGCCAGAACAAGAACGAGGCGATGGGTGGCCGCCATGGTCCGTGGTATCTTTGACTCCGCCGAGTTAGGGTGAAATATTATCTCCGGAGAGCTGTTCGACCAACTCAACGTGAAAGCAGAGAAACCAATCAGAGTTCGCCATTTATCTGCGGTTCTATCCTTCCACCCAACCACTCCTTCGTAAACATAGCGAGAGAATGTTGCACTCTTGTAAGATACCTACATAAGCGTGTTGCATTGCGGTTATTTCCCGAAGCGCCGTTTCATGCCCGCGTGCATTGAAGCTCAGCCGGCGGCAGCCCGGTGTCCGCCCAAGGCTTCCAAAATTCATTAGCTGGCGGATGGAAGCCTCAAGCGAGGAGAATGTTTGTTGTCCGTGATACAACCGGCCCAACCAGATTGAACACAGACGTTTCAGTGCACAGAAGTCAGAGAAGCTGGATCCAGTGCCCTTCCACCTGCATTTTCATAAGTGATCATATTTGCCACTGAGGTGCCTTGCTCTGAGGCCGGACGCAAGATTAGGACACTGCGGCCTAGGATCTTTTGATCACATTGCAAGTGACTTTCCCTAACATGAGGCACGACTTGAAGAGTGGTTGACGGTAATTAAGATCGATAAAAAGACTTTATTTTATTGGTAAACACCAAGAGTAGGCTGACGTAAAACCTGAATCAATGAATGATGCCAGGAAGGAGTTTCATCCCCTCTGCGGACCCAGCTTCCACGGACCCATCTTGACCGATTCTTGTTATTCGTCTGCACCGTCCCTCCCGAGGACGACCAATGGTGATCATCATCGCTGCCTGTCTCCGCCAGAATAATCACTATCTACACTCACATACACTGAGGCACAGGTTTGGTTAAATAACTCAAGGCAAGAACTATTACATGTACCTGAGCCACATCGCTGTCACAGATCGTGCTACAATACCAGCATGAGCACGCTAGGCAGGGACTCAGCTGCTCCTGTTGAGCGTCTGCATGGTGTCGGAGCAAAATGTCTCAGCTACCCCGGCAAATGACCTGCCATCTACTAATGTGATTGGACATATGAATTACGCCAAAATGCTGCCCAAATATATGCCCGGCCTATAAGTAAGCTGCCCTATCGACTTCCCCGCAGTTGAAGCTCAGATTCTGTCCCTCCAACTGCTCCAACCTGAACTCATCGCCCGAGCCCTCCCACCGCTTCAACCAAAAGCTTAGAATGACAAACAGCACCATGCCACAGACTGAAACTACAGCCGATGAATCCGCTGGTGTCCGTGAACTATCGTCAGCGGCTCAGCGCAGAGAAGCCAGGGAGAGAGTTTGGACAGAGTACAAGAAGAGTTTGACGGTTGTGAATCTCGTCGGGAGCTTCATCTTCTTTACGACATTCAATTACATCTTCTCTGCTGTGTAGGACTATTTTTTCAGGAACAACAAAGGCGGCGGTGGAGATGGTGGTGCTGGTGCTGGGGATGCGAGTGGATAGCTGGGTATAGGACAGGTTGGGCGACGAAATGAAGCTTGGGGAACCTGTAAGTAAATGAGACGCACTTGGAACCCAGAGGGAACAACTATGAACTCAGTTAACCCCTGTGCAGAAACCCCCCAACAAGCCCCAACTCCGCACCCCTCATTGATGAAACAAGCTCCCCTGTCTGCCTGCTCTTCTCAGCCAACGCATCTCCCCGAGTGTGCGTTCCTGTAAAGTACTCGAAGTTCTCATAGACCTCCACTGTGAACAGCTTGGTTGCATTCTTAGGATCCGTGTAAGCACCGAAGAGTAGCGTCCCGGATTCTTTCTGTGAAGCAGCTACAACACTCTTCCAGGCAGGTAGGAGTTGCGGGATGGCGGTGTGGACCTTGTATGTGAGTTCTTGAATCAAGATCCAAGGTTTGGAGTCAGCAGAGAGCGGTTTGCTGAATCTGAAGTTGTCGAGGACGTCGAGGAGGTTGACGGTTGGGGTTACGTGGATGGTGTCGAGGAATGTGAAGAGATTTTGGACGGTGTTGGATGCTAGGTGAGCGTCGAGGGCGGCCTGGTTGAGGTATCTTTTTAGTGAGTTAGATGGCAAGCTCAAAATGGCATAGATACTTCTGCGAAGAACGACGCACTCCTCGACAGTAAATAGAGTCTTGCCATCGCCACTTAGAGGCGCAAGAACCCCGTAAATAGGAACATTGGCGTTTTTGGCTGTGGTCTTGGAAATTTCTGTTGAACGTGTTTCCAACTACAAAACTTGTCAGACATTTACGTAGATCAAGAGCCATGGTCGAATCGAAGCCTTACATCTTCGCAGTCTTTCACGTCCGTGGTGCGGAATTCCGCGATTAGCATGATACCATTTGCGCTGGAAAGGGATATGTGCATCAGGATATGAGATGCGAGGATGAAATGAGTGTTGGAGAACCACATCTTGCGCTTATGGAATGGAGTATGACGGATGTTTTTGCTCAGATCAAAGTTCTCCAGCTCAGTCTGCATGAAAGAAGTGGTTGATCGCCGGGATATATGTACCTCGGGAAGGTAATGTCGTCCCCTGAGCGCGGTCTCGCTAGTTGCTGGTTGGCTTCCGTTTGTAGAATATATAGTGTCAGAGGTCGGCTCGTCGGATAGTAGTTACACCGACGGCTGAGAACTTTTCATTAGCTAAAGAGGCAGCTAAATTTTTACGTTATTCACAATATACAGTTGCGAAGACAGTGGGCTGCAATGAACAAGGAATCTCGTGATCGTTTACGTATGGATAAATTAACGTAGCCACGCTCTAGCTCAGCCCCTCAAGTAATCCCTGGGTTGAGACACATTCCGGGTGTTCGGCCCGCCATGAAGAACCGCTCGTCTGACGAGCTTCCCCTCAATAGAGTTCTCCAAGTCCGAGGTTCGGCAAATTGAAAAGAAATTGAAAATGCAAAGCTAAATACACCAGCTACTGCAGTCTATATCAAATTATACGAAAATAAACTTAACGCCACGGTTTCAGTAAGGCATCCAGATTCCCTCGGCTATGTAACAACCATTAACCAGTTAGCAAGATATAACCTCCGGGTGATAAGATCTAATCAACTCTTTTATCTTAAAGGAATGGCAGTGGATATGGGTCCACTCTACCGAACTACCAGATGGACGTCGCGGGAAGTCTGAGGTCAGATGCCTAAACGGAACAGCGTACTTTGCATTAAGATAAAGGTTTTCCTCGTTGTGGCTGGGCACGTGTGTTGGTTCCGTATTCAAAAATAGCAAAAAGATACGTTAAGAGGGAATCGAACCCCCCTTAACATTAGAAGGGTTGAATTCTTATGGAACGTTTGACTGAGGAACGAAGGGCTCGCGAGCAGCGGAAGTACAGTTGCAGAGTGACTTGATTAGGTAGAAAAGGGAAGTGTGAAGCACCCCCAGTTATATATAAATGGAAGCTCCCTGTGTATGGGGAGAGCATATAATCTAAGGCCCTTACGCTCCAGCTAAGCCTGGTTCGGCAGGGCACCTAAGCGCCTAGTAAGGCAGCTGCAGTTTAATACACCCCTTAGGTGTTTAGGACTTATACTGACTCGGGGCGCTTATTCAGGCCGACCCTGTCGTTCTTTTTGGTCTCTGTGTGTAATATTACTGTAGCCGTTTATGTACATAGCGATGCGTTCTCTGGCGCGTGCCACCGTCAAAAAGGGGCCGCGCCGCGCGGTTCTTTGAACCGTGCTTCTTTCAATCAAGAATCGAACCGACGATTTTCACCACGAAGACCTCCCATTGAAAGCCCAGTGACATTCTGGCCCTTCGATCGAAGGAAGATGACCTGATCTACGGTCGCGTTTCCTTTGTTGTTCCATGCTAGGCTCCGTTCCATGCTAGGCACCGTCACATACTAGGTTTTGTTCCATACTAGGTACGTATCTGTTTTTCTACGTCAGTTGCATTTGTGTCCCTCTGATTGGAGAACCAGTAGTCTGGGAGTCGGCCTTTCAGGCCGACAACAACGTTCTGTGGGTGTGATTCTCTTTGTGGTTTCTTCCCTGTTGCGCCATCGCACCAGTTCATTATTAAGCTTTAAGTCCAGCTCTGTCCACGCTCCCACAACCTCTCCCTTGTAAAGAAGGTGGAAAAAGAGGAGGAAGAGAAGGAAGAGGAGAAGGACGCTCTTTAAACCCTTATATGTCCTACTTTTATCTTTTTAATAAATGCTTATTATTAACTTTAAAAATAGCAGATTACCTAAGCCTTACACCTTTAAGTCACTATATTACTTACTTATTATAAAGTGTGGTAAAGCTTACTTAAGCTGCCTTTAAAGCGCTATTGCTAGAAATAGTAAGATTAATAGAGATATAGAAACGCGCCTTTTTCCACGTACCCCTTTTTCCCCTTACCGTTGTAAGGTTACCGGAGCTTTAATACTAACTTTAACAGACCTAAGTTGACTGAGTTTACCTCTGGCAGCTGACACTAGGGCGGGGGAATTAAGTACCTGCCTAATCGATAACTATCTTAGTACTTTAGTGTCTTGTTTATCGGAATCGGGAGGTGTTAACCCAGTTATCTCTCTAGTCTTAACAGTTAAGCTAAACAGAACGTGTTATAGTTAACTCCGCGCAACGCCAGTCCACTAAAAACTCTTTTTCTTCAGCTTCTTGATATTAGGTATGAACAACCTAAACATTACGATTAGTTACTGCCAAACTCATGCAACTCGACATCATGATCCCTCCCCGGACTACGATATTAAGAAGTGAACCAGTCCCATGTAGGATGTGGGGATGGCCTTGGGGTATTCGCAGCGCTGCGTCACCGTGGCGAGGAAACTTGAAAACACTGGCATACCCCCACTGACCTCGCTATATATCAAGGTGGCTAGTGGAGCTCCAACTAACGTAATAGCTGGTTTCACTTCAACACAGTCTCCTTGGTATTGTGGTCAGTACCTGGGTATTTCTGACAGCTTCTCTTTAGTACCCGGCTTTAATTCCTCGGTAGTACACGTCTATAATTTAAGTTTCTAACCTTCGCTTTTTTTCTCTCGATTGTTTTCTGAAAGCACTTTTTTTTCCCTCCAGCCTACATAATCTTCAGTTCAGGGCTATTTTGGTGCTGGGTACCCGGGATTATATGTGTCTCGGTACCTCGGAAGAGCCTGAGAGGCGGATAAATCAAACTTCTAGAAGCTATCCGCCCCTTGCAGGTTACCGCCGCTAAACGGTCGCCGGTGTTCTTGGTAGAGATGTTTGCCATAGTACTTAGATATGATATCCAAAGCTTCGCGGGGTATATAGATCTATGCAGTGAACTTGGATTAAGCGACAAAGAAGCTACCCAAACGCCGAGAAGTATTGATAAAGCGGCTTGATTCATATCCTTAAATCACGGTCAGCCCAACGTCAACACCGATCCTCAACCCACAGCGCCAACCCCACGGCCCCCCTCACCATCGACCAAATCACCCTCCTCGACCCTTGGCACCCCCCGACCCCGAATCCATCCCCTTCACCATCATCCAAACCGCCCTCACCACCCGCACCATCCCCCCTCTTTCTCCCGCTCTACCAACTACTACCACTAAAAGCACCAGAATCGTCTATACCCTCTGGACAATCCAAACCCTCGACATGACCTCCTACGAAACCCCCCACCCGCCCCTGACCAGACGGGTGTTCCTACCCCGCGATAAAACCACACTCCACCTCGGATGTGGCAGATTTGGAGGATAGGAAGGGGAGGGCGGGGAAGAAGGACACGATGTAGTGGTATATTTGAGACGGGAGGGAGTGGA
>Ga0247760_1003384_pt1 | contig 10466 bp, 12 predicted proteins | sample UWRJL171409R4_FD_179936 | JGI IMG/M metagenome (GOLD analysis project Ga0247760, IMG submission 179936) | Plant litter microbial communities from Arlington Agricultural Research Station in Wisconsin, United States - UWRJ-L171-409R-4 | ecosystem: Environmental > Terrestrial > Plant litter >...
GATACACATTGGTGGGGGAAGCGTATGTTTATGGGGTTATGGAGGGGGAGGTATTGCGGGGGGTAGGAATGGGGGAGATGGGAAGGACGGTGAGGTTGGAGTGATGGAGGGAGAAATCTCATCGTTCTACTTTGAGCCGTTTCGGTGACAGTACAGAAATCTTTTTTTTTTGATTTTTTTTTGTTTAAGAGTGTCTCTAGAAATGAAGGACTGGGACCCTGAGATCAGTTGACCCAGATGGGTTGCGGGGAATTATACTCGAGGGTTCAGATTCCCTAACCCATCACAATAATGAATCCCAACTCCTCTTGAGAAACTAAAAGGAAAATGTTCTAGGTACTGTCAAGGTTGATTCTTTGCAATGGATTAGGACGTGGGTTGTGAAGGACACGAGGATGGATCTTGTTCATCTTGCCAGCTACCTATCTACCTACCTAGCTACCTAAAGTACCTACCACCTTCGTTAAACAGGTAGTGTACCGACAAGGCTGTGTCTGTCTCTAGCAGCAACTATCAACAAGAGAGAAAAAAGAGAGTTCATTGTGCACCTGTGTTTCTGTCTGTCTCTGAGAAACATTTATTAGGTAGGTACCGACGTATTAGAAGAAAAACATGTCCGCTATCTTACAAAGTTACAGCACCTAGATGAATTCACCACCGCCTCCGCCTCCGCCACCGGTCCCGCCGCTCCCACTCGTACGCCTCGTCGGAGAAACTCTCCCACCGGTCCGGCACGCGTCTCGCATATTCAGAAACCCTCTCCCCTTGAATAACCGCCGCATCGCTAATATCAAAAGGACTGAGATTGATACATCCGACGAATTTTTGCGCTTTGTTGTCAACAAATTCGAGATATCCCTGGAGTGTAAACGTGTGGATCATGCCCTCTCCCAATTCCCGTCCCCGGAACCGTAGCGCCATGCGGCTGTCTGGACCCATTTTCGGAGTTCCACGTGCGTCTTTCCATCTTTTAACGGGGGTTTTTTGTCCAGCGGACGGCCCGCCGTAGAGTTCTATCACGAAAGCTTCGTTTTTCTCCAGAGCGAGTTGCATCGTCCCCTGCAGGTTATACTCAAAATAGAGCGTCCCTAGCAAAACCCAGCTGCCTTCGCGGCGCTCAGAATCAATGTCCAGAATGAATTCCTGGCGGTTTCCGGGGTTCCACGCATCGCGGCAGTGGATCTTGTATGAGACCCTCCAGGTTTTTAGGTTCCATTCAATTGGTTCGTTATCTTCGCTTTCTTCGTCAACTTTCTTGGTCGTTGTCCGTCTCCTGTTCCCCGTCCATCTCTTGTTCATCGTCGTCCATCTCTTGGTCCTCGTGGTCGTCCAACTCTTCTTCGCTGTCCGTCTCTTGTTCGTCGTCGTCGTCGTCGTCGTCGTCGTCATCATCCATCTCTTTGGTCGCTTTCTTCCTCTTGGTCCTCGTCGTCCATCTCTTGGTAGCTTTCTTCTTCCTCCTCCTCCTCCTTTACTCTCGCATCTCGCGTCGCCTCAAGTGTCTGCATCTGTGTCTGTACACATGGCGCATCAACATCAGGATCATCTGTAACTGCGTTCTCCTGTCTTCGCTCCAGCTCGAGACCATGCGCTTCCTTCTCTCTTCTTCTGCCTCTTCCCTTCTCAAACTCGCACTCGCCCTCGCACGCGGACGATAAGAGGAAATATTTGCGTGCCCGTGCCGCTTCCCGTTCCGCCTGAACCAGTCGCTGTTGTAGTTCCAGCTTTTTCTTCCGTCGAGCGGCGAGTATGGCGTCTCGCTCTTGTTGCATGGACCATTTTAGCAGTCGGACTGATTCGGGTACTTTGTTGCACTGACCAAACCAAACCACGTTAGCAGGTACATGGTAATTGTTGGGGGGGGGGGAGAGAAAAGAAAAAAGGGAACTAACAAGACCGGAATCTACCGCTTTGAGAAGCAGTCTCTGTAACGTGCGACGAATCTGGGCACACAAAATTTCCCTTTTCGCACCTCGCTCACGTGACGTTGCTCACCCCGGCTCAGGGCCGGCTCAGGGCCGGCTCAGGATTGGCTCAGGATTGGCTCAGGCTTGCTCACCCTTAGAGCCATTTCTGGAAGGCTGCGCCGCAGCATCCACAAATATTTCAACTCTAGCCGAGTAAGCCCAGAATTAGTCCCATATATAAAATGGCCACGCTAGTCCCTGTCTTTTAAAAGCAAATGGTTCCGCCTTCACTTAGCTTTTACAACATCTCGCACCTATAGCTAACTATATATACTTTTTTATAATTTAATACCTTTAACCTTTTTATTATTTTCGGCGAAACGTAAAGATATAAAGCTCGAATCAACGGCGTTTAAATCAGCAGATGCTATTATTAAACGGGCGGTAAGAAGAGGCCTTACAGCAGACCGCTCCAAGATCGACCCTCGTACGGTTTATAGGAATCTGAGGCCTAAGAGTAAAAACTGCTATTTACGTGTACTTGAGGTGTAATATTTGTAAGTAAATATAAATATCGCGTATATAATTTATACTAAAGTCTAATATAATTTAGATATAAGAAGATATATAAGCCTTTCGATCCTTAAGATATATAGGTTATAAAGTATTTTGCTGAAATTGTGGCCCTTGGCACCAAAGGTAAATTTGATAAAGAGGATGAATTACTGACCCCCAACAGCCTGAGAGTTAAAATACGCCGATTTTATAACGCCTGGGAACGAGAGTATGATCAGGAGATACCCTTGGGTGTTAAGTGGTTAATGGTACCAGTACGTAAAGTTATATTGCTGCTTGAGGATAACCTAGGATGCTGTGATGAGCCAAGATGCTAACCTGTATAGTATATTTAAGGGAAATTAGTTAAAAAACTTAGTTTGAAGAACCTTTACAAGGACCAGGCGTTCCTGACTATTGAAAATTATGTCATTTTGCAAGAGTAGCTGTGGTTTAGAGATCACCACGACTATACGTATAAGGGATTCCGTGTTGATAACGCCAACCTACTTGTTGAAATTACAGCCTAGTTGCCCTGTAGCTACAGCACCCTTGGGTGCTGTAGCTTAGTTGATCTACTGCCCTGGGAGTGCTGCGAACTACACTATAGTAAAGTGCAGTCACCACAACCACGAGGAGATGGTGTTGTGGTTCAGGGGGGCTGCCAAGCCCCCTGGACCTACTGGAACCCACTAGAACCGACGGGGAGTTCCGGGGACCCACTACCTGTAGGCTTAGCTTATAGGGGTAGACCTAGCACCATTGTTACGTCAGCCCAGCCAACTCGTTGCCCTAGAATCCTTCGGATTCCAGCGTCAACGTAAGCACCTTTCCCTTTGTAGTATAGGCTTTCCTTTTGTGTTTTAGTGCCCTCACCCCCTGTAAGATTGACCTACACCCACTGAGGGCCCTATAAAGAACCATCTCCCCTCCTGTGTTTCTGGTGTCTGATTCTTTTCCTTTCTTCTACCTCAAGCAAGATAGTTTATATATAGCCTTAGGGCAACCTTTTGACCTTCGTGATCTCTGTGCAAAGCCCACTGTAGTCACCCTGTTACAGGGCATAGACCCCTGTATCTCTGCTTGTTACAGCAGGTTGGTCTGCTGATCTTAGCTTCCTTTGACCCCGTCCCGGGCAGTCATCGTACCCTCAAAGCCTTCCGCTGCGCCCGTTACACGGGACTCACCCCCTGTAACCTCCTGTACTGGACCTCACTGAGACCAGTCAGGCCACACAAATTATAACCACTATTTATCATCTTAACCGGGCAATATTACCTTGCCAATTAATATTAAAAATGCAACCTTCCGGCTAATTAACACATTGCAATAACTAATAATAACTAAACTACTAATAAAAAAGGCATAGATTGGATTTGGCACTTTAATTTCCATATAGCATCTCGTACAAAGGGCAAATATTGGCTACTCATCCTTAACGGCTATAATAACCACCACTCCAAAAAATTCGAAACCTACTACTAAAAGCACAACATTATTATACTCTACATACCTCCGTACTCTTCTTACCTACTTTAACCATTAAATATTAATTATTTTAAGCTATTAAAGAAGGCGTATAGCTGCCAAATTAAACAGTTAATGCAAATGAATATTATATATATTAACAAACTGGAATTTCTCTATACGTTTAAAAAGGCGTTTTTTACTTTAATTACAAAAAAAAATATCCAGGGGGGGTTTACCGAAACCAGCCTTATACCGTATAACCTAGAAAAGGTAATATCTAAACTAAATATACGTATTTAAACCCCAATACCCCCAGCCTCAAGCCCAAGTACAATACTACCTTAGGTCTCCTAAACGCCACATAACCCTTAAGAAGCCATCTTATAATTAATACTTATAAAAACTCGAATTTCCAACAATTAAGGCAGCTCTCCAACCTTAATACTAACTGCTATAAATTAATTAACTAAAGGTACAATAGCTGTAATGTACAAGGTAGCTCTCCTACGTACGGAGGTCTCCATACTACGAAAGGCCAATAAAGGGCTTAGTAAGCAACGGAAAGCCAAAAAAATATATATACGGCTTGGAGGGTTACTTACTATATAAGAGGCATAGGATTTACTAAATCAAAAGGCTATAGGTGAGCAGGTAGCCCAGGAAATACGACAAAATAGTGGTGGTGCAGGGGGGTCTTATACGAAGATTCAGTACTGTGGCGTATGCAGCAAGCCTGGCCATAATGCACGCACGTGCAAGGAGGCTGCAAAATCATCTGATTTATCCGTTTCTGATTCAGTTATTATTATTTCCTAATGCTATGGTTGTGTAATTGAGGATAGTTATGGTGGGGTGGTGGAAAGTAGTACACTCGCTTATCTGGTGCACTCGCTTATCATGCACGTTATAGTGTATAAAAATCTACTTTTTACTTTGTAAATTTATTTAAAAATAGGATATAATTATTAAGGTTTAATATTAGGGGTTTTAATTATAGTTCCTTCGCGCGTTTTTTAAAGTAAAATCTTTTAAAGTAGATCTCTACCTCCTTACCTAATAGTATTACTCTCCCAGCTTTTATTAAAGGGGCTTGTTACGGTACCGTGATGCTGCCTGCCTGTGGCTGTAGCTAGATGTAGAAGGACTACGGTGCAGTGCCCTGACTACACAACGTTCCACTTTTTGTGGTATTTAAGCATTACGTCCTTTGGTGCCGTGACAAAAAGTTTAGAAAACTAATTCCAGCTTAATTTAGTTACGTTAGTATACGTAAAAGGTAACAAAAAGGGGGTTACTATTAATTATAAGTTCGGAGTTAATATAATAATTAAAGTTAAATTTTAAGTACTTAACTATTTTAAAATCTACTCCCTTTCCGCGTAAGGGGGTTTAGTAATATTAGGGTTTAGTAAAGGTTAATTACTCTTTATATATTAGTAAGAATTTTTATATTAAGTTTTTAAACCTAATATTTTTTTTTAGCTTTATTTAATTATAAAAAGGCCGAATTAAGGTAAATGGAAAGGGTAAGAGTTATTTCCGCTATAACGGTACAGTTTTACTTTATATTTATAAAAAAAAAAGTTAGTAAAGGTATAGATTAGGTTAAATTCCAGATATTGCTAGGTAAAGAAAGGAGTTCCTTATTATATTTACTATGTAGGTTATACTATACTGGGCGTAGGGGCGGTTGGGAAAGACCTTAACGTAGCGGGAGAGAGGGGGAGTAGATAAGGCAGGTTGCCGAAACCACTAGGTCGGCGCGCAATAAAGAATAGGGGGGTTAAAGTTATCGTAGTAAAAAGAGGTTTTGGGGTACCTACTTTCGGCGGCTTCTGATTGGTCAGAACAAAAAGTCGTAAGATATAGGAGGAGAAGGTGGTAGCAAGTGAGAGGTTGTTGCCTAAAATACACTTCACAATGTAATACTTTGCTCAACGGATGCATGTGCCAGCCAGCCGGTATCGGCCGAAACAGAGATTCCTTACCTCTACTAAATGCACACAAGTAAAGTAAGGAAATACCCCTCATTCAAACTACTTGACGCCGCTCTCAACTCAGCTACAGTACAGTGAACCTAGTATGTCCGCCCATCCACCCATCTAATAGGGACATCTATACAGCAGTGTAGGTAAGGTACCTAGGTAGGTAGCAATAGCGATTCCCAGTTAAGTCTTCTCCACCCCACTCCACTAGTTCGCGAACCGAACATCAGACGCTACGCTACCCACACATGCATACATATAACCAACTAAGACGTTGAGACGTCAGAAGGCTCCCTCACTGTCTCTCTTTCTCTCTCCAGTCAGATGAGTTTCGCAAAGGCAAAAAAAAAAACAGTGATTAATCACCTCCCACTTTCACCTCTCAGCCTGCTAGCCTCCATCCTTACAGCTAATCATTCTCCCTATTCTTCTCATCGGTTTGGGAGGCTTTGCTTCCCGTCCGCCTTATTTCATGCGGCCTGCTCGTTGCCTTTTGCGTTCTTCTTACCTTCTTTATCTTGCCTGCCTGCCGCTGACCCAATCCCGCTTGGTGATAACATTTTTTTTTTGTTGGGACTCTAGCTACCAATAGATTGGAATCTGGGTGTGCTTGGGCTGGGCATGCATGCTATGAATGGTTGGCGGAGGTGGCGCACGAGCCGTGGGGTAACACAAGACACATCTTACTCCCTAACCTATCTGTCCTACCTACCTACCGGCCTACAAAACGCTATGGCGTCCAATCCAACTTCTCATACAGCCAAATACAGGGAACGGCGTCTGCCTAAGATATCGATAGAGTAAAACCAGATACACAGAACAAAAAACAGGGCGACATCCACTACCGCAAGGTGACCAGTGGTAGACAACCTCCGGAATCCTCCTGATTAATGACAGCCTGCACGATTTCCCGTGTGTAAGGTAAAAGTGCCCCGAACCAGGCCAGGGCTCCCAAGGTTTTCACTCCCCGGGTCACTGCCCGCAAAACCCACCATGGCCGACCCATTCACCATCGCCACCGGCACCGCTGGGCTGATCCAGGTCCCCTCTCTCGTCTACAGCGGGATTGCGACCGCCTTGGATACCCCTAGACATCGACAATACGCCCAAGAGGACCTCGATAACGCGCAGGCATTGGTCGACTATGTGGAGCAAATGGGCCTGCATCATACCGACCCTAACGCCAATCGTGTACTAAGCCAGCACCTGAACGCCGTGACGAAGAGCATGGAATGGCTTCGTAACAGACTGGGCACGAAGATCCATGCCATCAAGGTGCCACAATGGATCAGGACCATCTTTGGCGTGAGAAAGGTCAGAGAAGGCAGGGCCCGTCTCAGCCAGACTCGAAGGGATCTTGAACAGACATTTCTTCTAATGTCGGTGACACAACGGCAATTCGCCAATCATCAAACACAACTTGAAATGGCTGGCATGTTCGGTCCCGGCCAGCCCGCCGTTTTCCTGCTCTTCGGCCAAGCCAATGGCGCCTCCATCGCGCTCTGCTCTCAGATCCACGCCTTGATTGAGTTTCTCATCAACATCGAGGATCAACATGCCGGCGCGAATGCTGATATGGGTTGGAGGGTCTTTCTCTCCGACATCTTTGGCATTCTCCACCATCTCGGCCCAACCGGTGGTCTCAAGCCGCTCATCGTCCAGCAATCCACATTGTCCTACTCCTCTGGCCCCGGCGGCCCTCATCGCCGTGGAATCCAACGACTGCCACACGAATCCCCTCGGTCACCAATCCCATCCTTGTCAACCGGGCGAATATCCGGAAGCCCTTCCATCCTTGCTAGAGTTGCCTTTAGCGCCACGTCGTCGGCGAGGCTCCAGACTCCCGAGGGGACAATCTCTATCGCTGGCACGGCGTTTTACTCATACCACTTGGGCAAGCGGACGCACATTGCAACTGCCAACCACCTTTGCTTCGTGCCAAGCCTGGGGTCTGACAAGTCTGGCGTCGTGCTTCGCATCTGTCGGCCTGCCTCTCCTGACGTGTCCCCGCCACCCCCGACCGTGTCGACTTTCCGTGTCCGTCCCAGCAACACCGGTGTATTTCATGCAGTGAAGAACCGGGAGAGTACCGAGGTGGTGCGGGGATTCTTCTCTGATGCGTCGGATCCAGTTTCGCCCAACGATCGGGACGAGCAAGGGTGCACGATGCTATCGGTAAGCAAACCGAACATGAACAAAAATTGGGGTTTTACGACTAGAATGCTGAGAATCATGGCCGTCGCAACGTCCACAGCACGCCATTGCCAATGGGGATATTGAGACGTGTAAGCTCCTCCTCGACTACGGCGCAGATCAGTCAGACTGCAACAGGTGAGAACCTCTCTACTATTAATAATGTGCCCAGCAAAAAGAAAAAAGAAAATGAGTGGACAGTATTGACCCGAGGTCGATATGATCTTGTAGGTTCGGCGACAGCAGCGAAGCGCTCGTTCTTGAGCCTCCCGTGATTGGTCCAAATCACAACTCCACGCCAAAGAGGATGCCCGGAGCCAAGACGACACCACTGCTTCGGCTTTTCAACCAGTACACCAACACGCTGTATTACCGCTCTCCCTCGAGTGGTGTCGGCGGTAACGGAGGCAGTTTCCGCCCTCGGGGTCATGTCGCGGGCTCCAATTTCTTCCCGCCCATCATGGCCGATCAGGTTGACCCAACTCGCGACGGCGGCCCACCCGTCATGACCAGTGCGTTGAATTCCTACGTGAAGCTGGCCCAGGCCGGGGGCGGGCTCGAGTCGATGGACTGCAACGGACACACGTCGCTGTTCTTTGCCATTGCCAGGACAACCATGCCACTCTCACTCGACATTGCCATCTGGCTGCTCGAGATGCGAGCGAATCACAAGGTCGTGAATCCTCGCGGCGAGGGACTCTTGCATATCCTCCTCCGCCGTCTCGGCGCGTGTTCTTCTCGGGTTCTTCATCATCGGTCGCTCAAGGTGACGGCGTTCCACCTTCTCACCATGCTGCTGCTGAAACAGGACGGGCAAGGACAGCAACGGCGACCGTGTGGGTGCTCCTCAGACGCACCGCATCTTCTCAATGCACTACTTCAACGCAGTGAGGCCGGGCTCACGGCTTTTGATGCTGCAATGTCGCCGGCCGTGTGGCCAGTTTTGTGCTCCGCGGTAGACAAAGCCGGCTATAGCATGGGGGCCCATCTCCGAGAAGTCGACAAACGGGCGGGAGTATCAACGCCATCTCATGACCAGATCGAAAGGCAATGTGATCTGGTGTTCAAGTCGGGTTCTTTCACGTCGCCGCCACCACAACCCATATTTCTTCCCCATGTCAGCAGCAGCAGAGCGAGCCACTACAGCAACAGTAGCAACATGGACATGCCCCCTCCCCCTGCTCAAGCGCGTGTCTGTTACATCTGTGGAGCGGGCTCCGAAACGCATCCCCGATCATCGCCGTTCAACCTCTATCTCCCCTGCCTTGTCAACGAGCAAGGACTAGATATCCACGACATGCATCGTAACCCGGACGTGACGGTAGAATCGCGAAGTGAACAAGAGATGGAGATGAGCTGGAGGAGATGGGTCGCGTTGAGACTCTGGGAACGGGGGTATTTTGCATGAGGAAATGTCTCTGCTCCACACTCACCTTTTAACCTCTACTCTAGGGTTAAAGCTAGGATGGGTTTCCTTATAGCTCACGCTCTCCGCCCAGTCCGCTGGTGTTTCTCCGAGACTGTCGTGAACTACGCATGGCTCAGGAGCGAGGTCATTCCAGACCGCAGCCCATGAGCCATCCCATTTGTAATCCTGGCGCTTCCATGTCCGGCAAGCGCGCCGTGCCGTTATTCTCTGGAGCTGTCGGAGAGACTCGGTGGTCATGTTCGTTCGGTAGGCGGCGAAGCCAAGCTATGATATTCATTGCTTGGTCGGGACGGCGATAAAATGTCGTACGCCTGTCGCACCTGATGCCCGCGCCCGTTGGGGTTGCTCTGATCGATGCAAATGGCGTCAATCTAGAGAATGCGGGCATAATCGGGAGTCGGGGAGTCGGAGATTGCGCAGGGCTTTGAAGAGGTTCGCTCCGGCAGAGCAGTCGGCGCAAGGCCCGTCTAAGAAACTGGCAGGCATTGTTGCGACGACCGACTGGCGGGTTGGCGGGTTGGCGGGTTGGCAGGGTCGCTGGCCCGCTGGGTGCCTCCTGCCTTCGAAAAAGCCCATTGAAGACTGTCACATGTGACATGTGCAGCCCGGGGCCCACTTCCTTGCCGGGGGTGAGGAGAAAGAGCTGATTGCGCTGGCGCACTGTGGGTGCCTAGGTACTTGGGTAGGTATGCACGCAAATGCACAAGGTGCAGCGACGGTGAGGACCAGGGCGGCAAGTCGAGGCAGCCGTCAGGACGGGCGGAAGGCGAATGTCAGACGGCACGGCAGTGGCAACTTGAACAAGAAAAAGTTGAAAAGGTACTGAAAACGCGAAGCTGACCAGCGTCTCCTGTCATCGTTCTGAAGCAGTTTGATCTACTCCCACTCAGCATTGAACCACTCCATATCATTTTCTCGCCATGTCTT
>Ga0247760_1003386_pt1 | contig 10458 bp, 13 predicted proteins | sample UWRJL171409R4_FD_179936 | JGI IMG/M metagenome (GOLD analysis project Ga0247760, IMG submission 179936) | Plant litter microbial communities from Arlington Agricultural Research Station in Wisconsin, United States - UWRJ-L171-409R-4 | ecosystem: Environmental > Terrestrial > Plant litter >...
GAAGTAGACGCGATGGGGGACGCCGACACGGACGACGCCCTCCTCTAGGGGTGTCAGTCGGCACCAGACCAACGAGGTACAATACCATTGACATTCTCTGGAGTTGCCTCACCACGACCTTTTTGTGCAGCTAGTCCTGCGTGTGCCTCAACCTGCCACCCCCTGACTCCACGCCCCACAGAAGGACTGACTGGATGCAGCGCGTTCGCTGGCAGCTATTCACAATCTCCTTCCCCGAGGTTTCACCGTCAGCCTGGCTGCTGAGCATTGGGAATCTGCCAACCAGGGCGTCAAGAAGTTCCGCAGCCTTGGCTAGGTACGACGATACCTTCTTCATCCCACAAGCACGCCTTCTTCGTCGACATGGGTGGCATCATGCTCCCAAAGCCCTGCATTTCCCGCCTTCCCTACCTATCGACTCCAGGAGCTCGCGTACCTAGGTAGTCGAGAATGGCTACCTACCTACCTATGGATGCCCACCATCGCGGATGACGACATAGTCGAACTTCTTTCCGCATTTGTGATGGAGTTGTGTTGAGTTCTATGGTACTGGTAGTTTTAGTGTCGGCTATATTGGCCTACAGACGAATCATTATGAGCTCCACGGCGCAAAATACGAACTAGGCTGCTGGGGTCGGACGGTGGGCTTATTAACCGGCGGCAGATACTAGACCCCCCTGCCTATAGAAAACGCGGCCACGACAACAACAATAACACTACGCCGCACAATGGGCAATCTCCCCACAACAGTCTCAAAGGGGCTGCTCCGTTTGATGCATCACAACCGCGCTTTTGCTGGGAGCCAACCTTACCCATGTCACAACTAATTCACTCGCCTTTGACACGGAATCACTTTCCCTCCTGTCGTTGTTTTCATTCCAAACAACCCGAATGCACACCACCGCAGCGGCTCCAGCTTGGAGCCCCACCATAGCACTCGGTCCCGGACTTGCAATCATCTCATCTTTCACCTACGCGCTCTACACCCTCGCCTGCCCCTTAGAACGATACAACCCCCGAAACTTCGCCATCATCGTCCTCCTCGTCGCCATCTACTTCCACCGATTCGATCACCTCTCCCCAGACCACCAACTCAATATCATCTTTGCACACGCCCTTCTCCTCTGGCTCCTCCACCTAATCCACATCCTCTTTATCCGCCGCGACGACGGCATCATCCCGTCGGATCTCCCCTCTTCTTACCGACGCGCCTACAAAACCATCTTCAACCCCCGCGGCATCAACACCTCCTGGGCCGTCATCACCACCACCACCACCACCTCTCCACCACCCCCTGAACCTAAGAAGCCCTTGCACCCTATAACTTTCAACCCGTCCGCGCCGCCCTCTCCGCGCGTAGCATTCCTCTTCGCGCAGTCACTAATTGTTCTCTGTCGATACCTCTCCCTCTCCTTTTTCCACCAAGCATCCAGTGCCCTGCTGCTGCTGCTCGCCGCCCCTTCCTCGCCGCCGCCCGACAGCAGCAGCACATCATCCCTCCTCCCCTGGAGCACACGCACCCACCTAACCCTCAGCTTCTTCCTCCACAACTACCTTCTTCTCTCCTCCCTGCACGAGATCTGTTCCCTCGTCTTTGTCTCCCTCCTCAACCTAGACGAACCGCACGAGTGGCCCCCGCTGTACGGATCTATCCAGTCGGCATACACCATCCGTCGCTTCTGGAGCGAGTTTTGGCATAGGGGGGGATATGCCTCGTTGAAGGGAATCGGCGGCGGCGTTGGGGGTTGGATTTGGGATGTATTATACCCATCATATTCGGGTAGTAGGAACCAGAACCAGAGAGGAGATGATGACCAAAAGGGAGAACTGGGGCGGCGGGTTGGGGACCAAGCAAAAAGGAGGGGCGACAGGGACGGAAAGGGGAAGAAGAGCACGGAGAAAGAAAAGGAGAAGGGGAAGCTGTCGGCAAGGAAGGCAGTGGAAATCAGCGTGGCGTTTGCGGTATCAGGGTTGATCCAGGTGGTCATGGACTGGAAAGGAGGGAGGTGCAACGCGTGGGCATCGGGTGAGTTTTACTTTGTGCAGCCTGTGGGGATCGTGGTGGAGGAAGTTGTGATGGGAGTTTGGGGGAGGATAATAAGAGGGAGAGCTGCGGCGAAATTCGGGACGAAGTTGGGGAGGATGGAGAGAGCAGTTGGGTATCTGTGGGTATGGGGGTGGTTCTGGTGGTGGTATCCGAGGAGGACGGCGCTGGAGATTGAATGCCTGAGGAAGGCGTTGTCGGTTTAAGCAAAGTGCTTGGCTGGGGATAGCATTGTTTACAGATGAATGGAATCACCGATGTTGCGAAAGAGTGACCAACACAACATTGGGGTAGGTAATTGTAAGGCCATCGGAAGGGGTAGGGCTACCAACTCTGCGATCCTCTCTCTAGGTATCTCACACCTCCCACCGCATACACATAGTTGAAAGCAGACTTAGAATTCCGACTAAGGAGATGAGTAGATAGATAGCAGTTAATGCGGTTCACATGACATGAAATGATTTGCTGTTCCCACGTAAAAATGGCATCCAAGACACCTGCGGCCGGGCAGAGAGCATCTTTAGTCGCTCACAGCACGAACACCCATGCACTCCCTACTGGTGGTGATACTTGTGGGTATACCCTCCTCCTGCTGCTGCCGCGTGTGGACAAAAACGTGGGCGTTAAAGCCCAACGGCCAGTCGTAGCCGTCGTAATCCCGATCATTGTGGCAATAGCGGAAATGTAAGTTTTTTAGCCTTGCCGGCGCACTTTGTAATTTAATCGAGGAAGTGACCTAGAGGCAATTTGTTCCTAGTATGCTATCTAACCCATATCGGAGTTTGCTTACCTAGAGAACAGCTATACGTATGTTGCTTACATCGTAATCTCTTACTCTCAGCAACTTTCCGACCAGTTGCCCTCGGCACACCTCCAGGCCTTCAAGTGGGCCAAGTTCCATTTTGATACGCCACGGGCTGACTTTAGCGTTGGGCAGGATCGGCATCGGCCCCCGGCGATCTCAGCGCCTGGTAGATGGTCTTGATGCCGAATACATCGGCCTGGGACGGCCACTGGCCTTGGGTCAACCTCTCGCCGTCGTTGCGGAGGTAGATGGGTTGACTGGTCGCCGAGAAAGCCTTTGAGCCGTACAGCATGATGGACTGAGCGTCCAGCTGGGCGAGACCGGCCGGCTGGCCGAACGGATGCGACGAATGGACGTTAGATTTAATGAGTAAGATATTGCTGGCAGCATTGAAGTCAAACTAGAGTGTGCTGAAGCGCGGCTCGCAGATAGCCGTGAGTGCCAAGTCCTGGCCCAGACTGCGGTTCTTGATTTGTTACCAACTCCCTAATTTCCACGTTCTCACACTTCCGGTCGACGTGAGTGTCGCTATTATTGTCGGTCTAGGACGTGAAGGTATTCTCGCTACCCAGGTGAGATAACCGCCGTCCAGATGCCGACCCTGCCTCCGGGGCGATGGCGGTGGCCGGCGAAGAGTAGACGGATACGACAAGAACCCCTCAGTAGCTGTGCATCATCACCGGCTACTTTGACGGGTCGTAGGGAGACTGATATCTTCTGCCTTTTGCCAGGCGCATTCAGCAAGCTAGACGCAGGCGTTGTGGTATCTGGGGCGGACCGCCTATGAGCTTGCTGGCGGGGAATGAGGGACTGTAATTCAGCCCGTCCGGGGGGCAGAGAATCCAAAGCGCGCTCCATTTCCTCGGCCCTGGGGCGGAACGCGCGCACGATGTGTTGGATATGCTCGATTCGATCGAACTCGAGCTCCAACTCGTCGATCTCTCATATGATATCGTGGCATTTCGCAATCTCCGCATCGGCGGCATCGATCAAGTTGCCCTGCGGATTATCAATATCCGTAAATGGGGTGTTGGATTGTTGCGTGAGGTGGGTGATCTGCTTTTCTATGTTTTGCAAGATGGTGTCAAAGTGTCGTCCGAGCGCGCGGAGGCTAGATGTGTCGAGGAGGAGCGATCCATCACGAGCCGTGTTCATGTTGGTAGCCACCGGCTTTGATTCCGATGGTGGAGCAATGGCCGGCTGGCCGGCGCGCAGAGTTTCGAGCTCCTCGGCGGTGGGCCCGAGTTGAGTCTCTGGCACCGTTGCCGGCGAACCCTCTTCGAGCGTGTCAGGCATAGTGCGGGGGTATATCTCTGAACGGAGGGTTTCGACTAGTCAGAGGGAGATTGCCCTGAAGATAAGGTGTCTCGTGTTGGAGCATCCGGTGCGAAGTAAACGGCGTTGGAGCAGACGCACTGGCTGGGTTTGACCCTTCCGTTTTGGATCTCGAGTAGATAGACCTCTTGCCATCCCAACGCTCCCCATAGGTGGTGCCTTCAAGTCCCTCGTCATACTTTGGAAAGAACCATCGTCCCAATGGCTCCCGCCACCAAGCTTGGTTGTCTTTGGATGGAAGGTACGAGTGGGGAACATGGTTTCCGTACAGAACCATTGGATGAACACAAAAAGGAGAAAGTCCCTCAGACCGGCAACAGGGGGGCACGCTCCATATACTGAACCGAATGGTACGTATCGTCTTGGTCGACGTGGAGCAGCACCCACCCCGGCCTTGTTTGCATGCAGGGGTATTCGGCAGCCATCCTCTCGTAGCCTATCGGAAAAGGATTCTGCCCGTCGTCCCGCAGGTGCCTGTCCTGGTCACCGGGCCTGACCACCGTCCGACAGCCTGACACGACACATATACCCCTGGACTCAAAGATATTCTCGAATGCGTTCCTCGCTGCCGGGTTGCTGAGGTACCCGTCGCTCAGGATGCGCAGGGACTCGGGCCTCCCCCCGGCTGAGACCCACCGGTTGATGATGAGGGTTCGCCTGTTGACCGGCAGCGTTCTTGGTTCCCGGTCGAAAGTCTCCGTCGTGAAGACTCTCTCCGTGTGGTGTATCCCGAGCGAGACATTGACGTTGTTCTGGAGGATTTCGGAATCGTTGTACTTCGGCTTGTGTTTCTCGTCGGGTTCCACGGAGCCGACCATCCATTTTTCCACATCGTTCTCCGGCGGGAAGACGGCTAGGATCTCTTAGCCTGGCGCCGCGCTGTTTTCCAGCTGGAATGCCGCCGGGAGCACAAATCCCTGCTCCCTCTCCCATTTGCCGTTCATCCCCCACCGCTGAAGCTCGACGTTGGCGGCGTCTACCGTGTTCGCCTGCGAACGCAGCTTCAGGGGGCGGCTGTGACCGGCACCAGTACCAGTGCCTGTAGCCCCACCCGTGCCCGTGCCCATGCCCGAACCGCCTGGACCCTCGCTTCCACTATCGCCTGTGATCTTGAGCGCCCCCGTAGAAGCGGCAGAAAGGGGGACGCCATCTTCAAAGAGACCGACCTCACAGCCCAGATCAGGAGACATGTCAACCGTGCGGCTGAAGACGGCGGGCGTGTGTCGGGGTTGTGGGCGAAGAGTTGAGGGCAATGACAAACACCAGAAGAGCTATGCTGTTGGCCTTCATGGTTTCGACTGGCGCGGGAGGGGGCAGCGAACTTGAATGATACCTGATATGCCAATATCAGATCAGGTTGCGGCAGGTGGGTAAGTGAGCGACACCAAACGTATAAGAACAGAGAATAAATTGTAGCTGACGACAAAGTTGAGGTTGGGCTGGACTGGTTGTGTTTATTGGAGGTCTAAATACCTAACTTTTGTACTTAAGCCGATGCTCGGCAAGGAGGATTAGGTTTATCACCTCGGTCTGCACCCGTAGCAGAAAAGAATAGGAAAAGGGTAGGCTAGTTACGAGCATCTACACCATACTCTCACGAGGAAGCTTATTCCAACTCGCAGCGAGAAAACTCAGTTGATCAGAGTTCGTCAAGTGCTACTTCACACACGTACTAAAATCTCACTGGAAGTAATATGGAGAGAAAAACTTTGTACTGAAGTCGGCTGAGGCAAAATCTATCGCCACAAATGTAAATATTGTACAAACTGTGATAAGACCCGCCAGGTGCCATCCACGACAAGCAACACCATCACCATCATGCGGTGTGACAGAGACGGCCGTAAGAATAGTAGATCAGGATTGCCTTAAGAGTGATAGTGCCACTGTCACAGTTACTGCTAGTAGCTCGAATTTGAGTCTCATGCGGTCCCGTAGGTTCAAACTGCTGGCTGGCTGGCACCTTGGCAAAGAAAGCTGACATCAGACCGCGACATAAACCATCTCTTCGCTTTCTCTAAGATGGAGGTGTGCTTCTTGATGAAATGGCGTCATGGAAACCACCTGCTCCCAGTGCCTGTCTCTCAAGCGGCATGGAAAGCAGGGCTCCAACCGACGGCCGTGGTTACGCAACCTTCTTCCCGACCTGCGAGAGATTTTGGTCCAGACAAACTTTTGAGCTAAATGCTTACTTTTAGTACTATTATGGAGAATAAACAAATGGACTGACTGGGTGTGGAAACCCAGTGGCGTCTCGCTGGCACTACGCCCCACCCACATGCTCAGGAACAGGAATGGAGTGATTAAGAATATGTACGCGAGGTAGGTAGGTACGCAGGCTTTTTCACATATGACTCACAACTTAGGTATATAAGAGGGTAGCGAAAGAGCCCACCAAAGGAAGAGGAAAGTACCTTACAAAAACCACCACCACCGTCAGAGCCCATCATATAAAGTGAATTTCCTCGAAATCCCGACCAAACAGCACCACAACCTTCTCACCGCGCCGCTGGTAGACAGTCGCACAATGCTTGGGTACCCCTGGAGCCGGATCCCAGTCAAACGGGTTGGGGTCGATGATGGCGTTGGCCATTCGTCTGTTAGGTTTTCCGCCCATCCACAAACCACTGCGCACCTCTATACCGGCTCTGTAGAGTCTTCGATATGCAATGTTGTCGTACGAGGCTCTCCTGCTAAGCAATACAGAGATCCTCCCATTTGGTATTCGCATCTATTGCCTCTCCGTGCATAATGCCATGGACGTATGACCCTCCCACCAGCTCCACACAGTTGGGGATGGTTGGATGGGGCCCGAAAACGAGAGGCTGTGGACAAGTTGAGACAATCCAAATCTCATCCCCGACTTTTGTTGACAGGGGTGCCGCCCCGAAATAACCACTTCCTGTAGCGAACAGCCGGCGGCTTCCTGCTGCCTTGGTTGCTGCAGCTGCGTACTCCTCCATTGCTGCCTCCAGGTCTTTCAAGTTCCTTACAGCCGTACGGAACTCTTCCGAGTCCTCGGGCCACTCCTCGTCTGGGGCCAGGAGCAGGCCCAGACCTTCGGCACACCGCTTGATATCATCAAGTGAGGGGATCGTGCCCGTTGCATCTGACCGGGCGAGTTCATCCAGGCTTGTGAGGCGTTGAATACGGACATGGCGCCGTTCTCTGGCCCCAGCCCCCTTGATGCGAGAGATAGGGGCAAGAATTTGATTGACGACCCACTGATGGAAGGCTTTGCCGAGGCTGTCCGGGGCGGGATGGCTCCTGGTTGTCCTGTCATGCACGATGGTGCGCCAGAGAACCTCGACTCGATCTTGGCGGGTGAACTTATACACCTGGTTGCAGCTCAACAACACCAGGGCTGCAACACTTTCGAAACTGGCCTGCCCGGCATCGCCGCCTCGGATGTCTTCCGCAATGTCATTGCTGACTCCAACAACTTCCCCCACTCTGTAAGCTCTGGCATGCAGCTTTGGGCCATCCACGCGAAAACCCATTTTTCCGACCTCTCGATATTTGGATGCATCCCATGCCGGTGACCTGCTAGTGTTGGCGCCTGTGAACCCGTGGAAGACGTCAACGCCGCGTTCGTGCCTAAGATCACGGACCCATGATGGGATTTCACGATCCCTCGCGACATCTGTGCTCATTCTCTTTCCCGCAAGGGCGAGGTAGCCGAGATGTTGACAGTCCTCGAGTATCCGGACAAAGGCCAGAGTAGATACACTGGCACTTGTACTCCCCGCGTGGTAGCTCGGCTGGATGGCGATCTCGGGCAGTCCTTTCAGCTCGGGGGTGGCTTTGAGTATCCCGAGAAGAGCAAAAACCTTGTCTCTTGGGTCGGAGCACTCAAAGCTTCGGAATTTCCAGAGGAGAAGCAGCAGGAAGTGCGCGGCAGTCCTCGTACGGGAGGTGTAGCCGGAGAAGTACTCCATAAACCGTCGCTCGTGCTTAGCGGTGTCAAAATGCTCAAACCAACCATTGCTGAGTGCTGCTGCCAGATCAATGCGGCTTACTTCCCACCCGATGATATCATCCGCAAGGATGCCGCGCGAAGAAGAAGAAGAAGAAGAAGAAGAAGAAGAATCCCCTCGTTGCGCCGTGGCCAAACTGCGGTTGAGCTCGGTCAATTCGAGAAATACGCCGCACCGAAGAATCCGGCCCCATGGAAATGTCTGGGAGCCGTAGATGACTAGAGACTCCCTCGCCAGCGCGCTCTCTTGGACAATCCACATTCGTCGGAACCACGATGCCTGGAAAACGCGAATAAACTCGCCCCAGTTCTTTTCTGACACGGGTGGCAGGTCGTAGTACTCCAAGGCCCCGTGGTCTTTAGGGTCGTTGAGCTTCACAGGCCGGGTGCGATGATGAACCCCCCCGCTTTCCATCAGACGCTGTTCCTTCGCTGTGTCCAAGGATGATCCATCAAGCTGCTGCCGGACAACGGTGGACTGCGCTTTGGATATTCTCTGCATCAAAGGGTCGAGCTTCTTGCTCCTCCCGTTGTGATCTCCAAGCCAAATATCCACCTGAGTCGCAGCTTGGTATATTTGATCCATGATGGAAACCTGACTGCCGCGCTCCGCGAGGTCTTGCTGATTGATGCATATGAAGTCGATCCAGTAATATTCGGCCAGGCCCAAGTCTTTCAATCGGATCAGGGCGTTGAAAAGATTTGGCAGGACGCGGAACACTTTTTTGTTGATCAGTATGGTACGCAGATCGCCATCCCCGTATGGCGGGCTCGTCCTATCTGGGGGCCCCCAGCTGTATGATAAGGCGTGAAACGGCGGAGCGGTGCTGAGGGGGTGGTGCTGCACTTCGAGTGCTATCGTTTGGAGAAGCCGCGATGCGCGGAGGATGCGGACCAAGCGAATTGTGGAGGTGTCGAGAGGGGTGGCGGCATACCGGAATTCCGATCTCCCGCCGAGGTTCAGGAGGTTAAGCGGCTGGAAAAGGTTCATGTTTGGATAGGTACTGTGACGCGACTCGAGCAAAGTGGGATTGGGTGAGGATGATTGAAGAATTCACTTATCGTTTTCGCCCGTGGTGGCAGCTGATTTTGATAGTACTCTCCCCCGCAGGGCCTGCCAGGCAGGCTGCAGTTGACCCACACATATCGAAAGCTCTTGACTGGTGGTTCAGGGTCTGCACTGCCCCGTCCAATTGTCCAGTGCGGTTCGCCGTGTTTTTCGGAATTCCTCCTGCACAACGCGCGATCAACTTAAATTCACCCAAAATCCACCTGATCACCTCCATCACGATGGATTCACGTACAGTGCCATCTGGTACGGCAAAACATTGTTCAGTTTCTTGAAGTCGCGAGTCGTCTCGTCTTTTCACTACAGCCCATCACCACTCTTCCTCACCACCACTCTCGGCTTCCGACCACCTCAATGGCCCGTGTGAACGTGCAGGCTACCTCCTTACACCCTCGGAGCCTCCAAAAACAACTCCCCATACCCATCCCCCGACCCCCTCAGCGTATCCGACGTCTCCGCAACCCCATACGGCAGTCCCCCCTGGAACGACGGCGTCCCCGGCGCCGGAAGCGCCTTACTCGCCGTATCCCTGATCAGCGCCGCCTGGATCCTCGCCGCACTACACAAAAACCGCTTCACAATATCCGGGTACTTATTCACTACCAACTTGAAATCCCTCTTCTTCCACTTCCCATCCACAATCACATACTCGACATCCCCCACGCTCGCATGCAGCAGCACCGCCGCGACAGGGTCGTTCCATCCCAACAGTGCGGGCGAGTGCCCGTTCCACACGACGACGTCCGCTTTCGCGCCCACGGAGATAACGCCGAAATCCTACCGCCGCAACGCTAAGCCCCCGTAGCACGTCACGAGTAGGAAGGCCTACGCGGCGGACTGCGGGCTGTTAGCGGGGACGCGGCGGGTTTCGAGCACAGCCGACGTAACCAGGCGGCGGACGGACTGCAGCCAGAGGCGCGCCTGCGTGAGGATGTCGCTAGAGAAGGTGAAGTAGGTGTCGACGCCAAGGGCGGCTTGATCCTACGCGCGGTACGTGACGGGGCGGGCGTACCCGTTGGTGGCTTCGGATTCGGGCGTAATGGAGATGTATTGGTCGTGCTGGCGGAGGAGGGCGGCGCCCTCGTCGGTGAGCGCCGAGGCGTGCGAAAAGACGATGGGGATGGAGAGGTTGAGGAGGCCGAAGGCGGCGAGGGTTTCCGGGCCGTTGTTGCGCCCGCCGGCGTGCGTGGTGATGACGCTGGCGTTGGTTTCGAGGGCGAGGGAGATGATGG
>Ga0247760_1003387_pt1 | contig 10456 bp, 8 predicted proteins | sample UWRJL171409R4_FD_179936 | JGI IMG/M metagenome (GOLD analysis project Ga0247760, IMG submission 179936) | Plant litter microbial communities from Arlington Agricultural Research Station in Wisconsin, United States - UWRJ-L171-409R-4 | ecosystem: Environmental > Terrestrial > Plant litter >...
AAAACCCATATCGCGTACCCGGTGGCCGGGCCGCCGGGTTTTGATCCCTCGCGATTTACCTGCCCTGATACGCATCCGGTCAAGATTCCGCAGCTGATGCTTGAGGTTCGTTACCGTAGTTTCTTTTTATTTTATATTTTTTCTTTTTATTCCGGTGCTTCGTTGAACTGCTGAATAACGCTGCTCTCTCAGATTGTATGGGACACGTCCGGCTTTACCGATAAGTCAACTTGGCCCGCGGACGGCGGCCAGCCTTTACATCTGAGCACTGGAGACAGGTAACGCACATCCATCCATCTGTCCCGTCTCATGATAACATAGGATTTTCGTTGACGTATCTCGTGTCTACCTAGAACCGCGTACGGCCAGCACGCCGACTATGTTTTTGGGTGGAAGGGCGACGCCCTGCAGAAGGCCATGGACGGTGGCTGCTTCGGTTCCAAGTGCGCCGGCCTGAAGGTTCAGGACTTTGCCACAGCAAACAAGTGTGGCGTTCAGCAACTCGTTAAAGAGAATGTCGAAGGATGTGAGTTACTTCCTCTTCCTCCGCCGCGCCACGGTCAACGAAGCTGACGGTTTTTTTTTGCTAGGGATTGCCACTCTTCCCGGCGAAGGTTCGGGAATGTAGAGATTCCAGCACCCAATCTCTTCCTATTCGGGTCGGAATCCTTACGTCGTTGCAACAAAAGCCCCCTCACTGGACCGCTCCCATTGAGGGGCACATTTTCCGTAAATACACCAAAATTGTTAGGCAACTTTTTCCGGGCTCCAAATATTCCCCCTGCGCCCCCCAAACCCGGAAATTACGCTGCCAACCCCAGTTATCTATTGGGTGGGTGAGGGATTTGTTGGTTGTTTGGAACTGTGTGTGGATCATGCAAATAGTGAACTCGAATTGAAACCTCTGTCCCGTGACATTTTCCAAGGTGTCTTGATAGTAAGCGGTTTCGTTGTGCTGAGCCTACGCGAGCCGCCATGCTTGTACGAGGGTCACATAGGGTCGTGTCGTCAGACCATGCTCCCCATTACTCGTACATGTGGTTTATACAACACTCTTCGCCGAGCTTTTGTTCAGGTATGTCGTATACTCTCTTGGGATGAGATGCTTACGAAGCTACATATCCATGGTACTGCTCATGGGAATATTAAGATTGCGTTACATCATCCCATCCCATGGCGTCAGCATTGGGTAGCCTCGCCAAGTCACTGTCAGCCTGACGACACAGAACAAGTAAACCGTACCACAACTCAGCGACTGACATGATCGAGTCGGAGAATTAGTGATGACGTAGCCGGAACTCAATCATGGTAAATGCTTTGTCTATAAATCACCCCGAGCCCACAATCACCAGTCTCCAGCAACTACCCTCCATCACAACCCCCATCCCTAGTATCTCTCCGACTCGCCATGAACAATGGTCTCCGCAACCTCTCTTCTTCTCAACCTCTTGGCCCTTGCCACTTCCGTCACGGCCCGCGGTGACCCGCCCTTTTTCCTCGGGTATGCCGACCAGCTTTGTATCTCCAACCTTAGGTTCGACCAGTCCATCACCTGCGGCCAATGCTATACTTTTAGCGGACCTATCACGTCGTTTCTCAGTCTTAACCAGCAACATAATATTTTTAAGCTCTATACTGAGGCGGACTGTAAGGGTAAAGCGGGGACGTTTTACGCTCGGCCTGGGTTGAGCAGGTAAGTTTTTTTTTCTTTTTTGCTTTTCACATGGGTACTGTGGAAATAGAAATGGTCATGTCTGACAGGATAAATAGTCAGTGCCAGCTTGTTGCGGCGGCGAATTCCGAGTTATCGCGAGGAGCGAGGAGCGTGGTGGTTAATTGCGCAACGGACGTGTTGAACGGGCGGTAGTACTATTTGTCTTTACACCCTATGAACACCTGTGTACGAAGCGGTTGAATACCTAGGTTTCTACCTAGGTACTCATCACTGACTCAATCGCTGTAATGACTCTAAACCTCCACCACTAGTTTTTCCCCGTGAACCTTCCCGGTCTTGAGCTCATCCAGCCCAGCTTGAATTCCCCTCAGTCCACCCTCCACCACTCTATGCGCTACCAGGATTAGTTTCCCTTTCACAAACCACTTTGTTGCAGCCTCAAACAACCACTTTGCATAACCTCTCTTTCTATCCAGAGTACCTCCACACCCAATTGTTTTGTCTCCACCCCTTTGGAATTTTCACAGCTTCAGGCCAGGTGAGCACCTCCAACGAGTGCCCAAAGGGGCGGTGATACAGCTGTACCAGCCAAATCGAATGCGTTGGAATGTTGGCAACCCGGTAACAGAACTCGCGAACTCTGGAGCGAGCCAGTCAGGTCGTCAAATAAAATCGCATTGTTTGCAAATAGATTGAAGCTTAGGTGACCGCACTGATACAGATGGGCACCAACTAGGCATGTAACAAAGTCCCACTGAAAAGCCACTGTCCCAGCAACGGCCTGCTGTATGATAACACTGCACAAATTCCAAGTATAGGACATCATGGCATGAAGCATTAGCTGTGTGGGCTTTGTCTTGTATTTCGAGTGGACAACCGGACCTACCGCACTACCTAAGGTGCACCATATATGTCTATATGGAATCAAGCAATCACACATGCAAGTAGATATGAAAATTGCCAGCTAAATTGCCCACTCAGAAATCCCGTCTACGACATTTGCTCAGCCTGGGTCGAGCTGTGGAAACTCTCGTTCCATTTTACAAATCCACCCATATTCTATTTTGGGACCATGTGACAACGCAAATTCGACCAATCCAACCCCGGCGTCCCAACACCAGCTTTACTATATACATGTACTGAACTTGCATGATTTCTTTGCATCTTGGCCTCGGTCTGAACCGCCACTAGCTAACCCCCGAAGAAATAGCCAGCGTAGGTTCTAGTAGGGGCTCCATGGCGGTTTACTATATACCTACCTATACTTCAACACGCATACCATTCCCAACAACAGCCACAAGGGTGAGACAAGACAACTCCCCTGCCCCGCTACTCCCATCTCCCTTTCATTTATTAGAATGGGCGGTCGGTCGGTTCCCCGCCCCCACATCGCCGTTCCCGGGGAGGAGGACACACAACCCCATCCGACGATTCCACGGACAAAAGACCAAGATAAGTAAGCAAGGGTTCTGAAGATCCTTTGCCAGCAACAGCTTAGCGTTTTGATATACTTAATTTGTTTAGGCTCTTCTTCCTCTACCTCCTCAACTCTCTCCTCTTCAGTTATACTATTCTTTGATATGCAGGTCGCGAATTGCCTCAGGCTGCAAACTTTATGACGATGTTCCGGTTGGTTGGTTGGGCCGTGAATGATTAACTCGAGCCATGGCTCTGGGCAAACAGGTTACGAATTCCGGTCCTGGTCGTACCTCCACTTCTGGCTTACACCAGACCAAACTAAAGAAGAACAGGTCGACATCTGCGGCGACTACCCAAACGTACATATTAGACAGCGAGCAACCCCCATTGCAGTCAGAGGAATCGGATAAGGCAGGAATGGAAGCAGTCAGCGAGTTTCTCTATCAATCTATTGCATTGGAACTGGATTTGGTCATGAGGGGGGCTGGATATTACGGTAGTGAATGAATATCAGACAAGCGGAGACGAGGGGTGACAATGGTCAGGACACTAAATCATTCCTTGAGGCCCTGGTGAGAAGTTCAAGTGTCCGACAAGAAAGTTTAAGCTTCGACTGGAAAGTTTAAAGGCAGGACAAGAAAATTTAATACCTCGACAGGATAACCCAAAGTCAGACACGAATATTCCAAGGGCTGACGAGAAAGATTCAAAGCCTTGAATTTAGCAACTAAAGCCTTGTCTTTTTTCCGTTGCTTGAGCCTCTGGCAAATAACTCCCGATCCAACTGGATATTATACAAGCTTCTTTGCAATTCCCATCAGATCCTACGCTTTCAGCCCTCTAAGGAACGAGTAGACGGGTTCCGGACAGGGGAAATTTTTATCTCGTCCCGTTCTAGTCTAAACTTGGAAAACAAAAAGAGTACACGAAATTTTGAGCAGCTTTGTTTTCCAACAGTTGTATTTGATCAGTAAATCATCAACGTCTAACAACCCCACGCTCCTTACTCATGATATGTTCACTCCCAGAGAATCTTCAAGACAGTAAGGGAAGAGACCAAAAGGGAGTAAGGAAAGAAATGAGGACATGGCTAGAATACAGCACAAAGTGATCTGGCCCACTCTCAATCTCCGATCGGTAACATAACCATCAACGGTCCGTTCCGTTCCAGGCTATCTCTTATCCCTATTTGAACATAGAGTAGACCGTCAGCGATCGCCATTGGAACAACTACCTGCACACACTGCATTGAATCCGCCATTCACGACTGGTAAGGGGGAAAGCAAGAGCATATTATGGCTGGGCTCCCAGTCGCTCAAGCAGACTGGACTGGACTGGACTGGGAATTCCCCCACAGCCTGATTGTGTTCCGGTTCCGGTTTACCCAAGGCTAAAAAACTGCGCCTGCACCTCGGTGACTACAGTATTCACCAGCACAAACAAGTGTTTGCGAGCAAGGCATGGCTCGAAGATAACCCGAAAGTTCAGCAGAACATGCTGCACCTGCGGAGGCGGAAGGTGGAGAGCGAACCAGGGGCTCACGATTGAAGCGTGCTACTATCTCGGTTCAGCCCGGCGGGACACAACACGTGAAATCGAAAAAGAAGAAAAGAAGCGGGCCAGACTGTGGAGGGGTGCAGATCTCCAGCCCCAGGTTCTGTCTGTGCAGGCCTGGTGCGGATGGAGTTCTTCAATGGGCGCATGTATCTGCCTATCTGCCTGCCTGCCTGTCTACCTGTCAGTCAAGTATCCATGTCTCCGAGGGAGTGGGCGGGCTAGAATATCTAGGCGAGTAAAAAGGTAGAAAGTATAGAGCGACGTCCAAATTCGGCGCAAAATCACAGGGATGGTTGGGGCATCACCCAGCTCAGAGAACCCTACACATCCAATGATCCAACATTTGACCAAAAGCATTACCACTCAAACAAACTGCATAGCCAAAACGTCTGCCCACAGACGCGTAGTGGATTGGAGAAGAAATGTAAAGGTTGCTGACTAGACCATTCGAGTTGAGCATAATAGACCTCGTCAATCCCGCAGGTATATAGGTATCCATCATCAGAAAAATAACATAAAAAAAAGCTGCTTCTTATCTCATCAGTTTCTACCTTAGGTGCGGATAATAATACTAGAATAGAATTTTTAGCAAAACAGTTCTCATGACCGCTACGGTGTCGCCTTTGCAAGTCCCCTCCCCGAAATTGGCATCTAGATATGTTGAACACCCACTTTCACTTCATTCGCATACATAGCCCCTCGAGCGGAAAAAGACCAATACAACCGATTTCTAAAATGATTGGACGCAACGCCACATTTTAGGTTGAAGGCCGCACTGAAACGGGAGGGGTTCGCAATCCCCTTGGCTGTGGTGACGGTGTCTCGCTAGCCTTAAATTTCTGTACTTAGGCCACTTCTTGCAGTTGTTGTTAAGTGTGCTGACCGCCACCAGTCTTGCTGGCTGATCAGGTGATTTTATTCTCTCCAGCACCCTGTTCGGCCCACTGGCTTTCTTCGGGCACCTGAAAAGGTCTGAGCGAGCCCGCTGAGCAAGAAAAAATCCCAGCGTTCCAGTTGGTCGGCCACTGAAAACAGCAGGCAGAACAGGGCCGTCACAGGCCACCCTGAGGCCCCGAAGTACTGTGGGTTTGGGCCCTTGCTATTGCGCAAGATTGATTGGCCAGGAAAATAAATCGGCGACGGGTGACACCATCGCCACAGCCGAGGGGATGGCGCGATTGCCTATTCTAGAATCACTGCAAATTATGGCTCTCTGTAGGGGATCAAGAACCCTAACCCACGGTGACTGATGAGTAATACGGACGATTCGGCCGAATTTCGTCCGTTCCGCCTCATCCGTGCCAAGACTCGGCGCTGACCTGAGCATTTCGCATCCGAATCCGAGGCCGGCCACAAAGTCCCTGCCACGAATAGCGGTTTGTTGAAATAGCTACTGGGCTGCTCAAATTGCTCCCTCGTGACGGACGACTTTGTCATCCCCACTCCATGTCGTCTAGTCGCTTGTCCAGAAATGGCTGAACAATTACTCCGTCCGGACACCGAGCCGAGACGGCGAAAGGTCCGAAAAGGAACACACAGTTGTTGGGAGTGTAGGTCAGGATTCCAACTTACCCATTTCCTACTAACGGGGATTTCCAGGTCGTCGCCGTAAAATCCGTTGCCAGTTCGGACCCGATGACAGTGTTTGTCTGCCCTGCCTCTCGCGGGGCAGTGCTTGTCGTAGCCAGGAATTTGTCGACGAAGCTCGACTCCAGCAACCTGACCGCAAGCTAGTGCAGCGCCTCGGACGGCTCGAAGACCTCATGTCCAGATTGGTCGACCGCATTATCCCAGACACTGGCCCCAAGCCCCAACCCCCCACCGTCTCGGCGTCAACATCCACGCCTCCGTCGGATGATGTAAATGCCGCCTATTCCCAGAGACTCGAAACTCTAGAGGCGTCTATGAGCCAGCCCCAGCCCGTATTGACACCAGAGTCATCGTCAGCCCACCCTTCTGCCACACCAAGCACTCACGACCCACTTGAGGAGACCCGTCGCGGCCTGAACACTTTGTTCCCTTCCCAGTCCGATATCAGTACCATCACTGGCGCTAGTGTTGCTGTCTTTTATGTGAGCACTGTGTTTCACACATTCCGGGACCTTATCGAAGGACGTTGTGAGAGCACCGATGTCGTTTCCACCATCCCTCCGCCCGACAGCCACCCCGCAGCCTTGGCGAGGCGGCTGCTGCAAATCTGCATATGCATGCAGCAGATCCCACCGGGATTTGACCTGCAGAGACTGGACATGAAGACAAGTGTCGTCGAGGTAATGAGCACTATCGTTGCGACTGTATCACGCCTTGTGACAAGCGACGATGACCTCATCACCAACTCTGAAGGCCTCCAGTGTCTTGTCCTCCAGGGGTTCTGGCATTCCAATATCGGCAACCTCCGCAAATCATGGCTAGCCTACCGAAAGGCCGTCAGCTTGGCTCAGCTCATGGGTCTCGATCGGGGCAGCTCCCGGGCCCTCAAGTCGGTCGACCCCTACGGAGACCCGAAGAAACTGCCGACCCCGTTCGGGCTGTGGTACCGAATCAACTGCTTCGACCGCTTCTGTTCGCTCCTGTTGGGTCTTCCCGCTGGGAGCGCGGATTACAGCTTTGCCTCTGATGAGAGCATGAAGCGGGATACTGATATGGAAAAACTCGAAAAGATGCAGACCGTTATCGCGGGTCGGATAATCGAGCGCAACACCACAAAATCGTCTGATGGAAAGTCGGTGGATGCATACACCATGACGCAGGCCATCGACATGCAGCTGCAAAGTGCCGCTAGCACCATGGATGATGAGTGGTGGCCTGAGCCGGCCCTGGATCCTTTCGAGGGCAAAGAGCACAATCTGGGCTTGATGTTTCGCCTTTTTCGGCAGACCCAACACTACGATCTGCTCATCCACCTGCATCTGCCCTACATGCTGCAAAGCCCGCACGAGAACCAGCTCAACTACAGCAAGGAAACCTGCGTTCGGGCCAGCAGGGAGGTGTTGAAGCGCTTCGTATCGTTCCGGACGCTGTTCAACTCGGCCTGGTCCTGTCGACACATCGACTACTCAGCCCTCGTGGCGGCCATGACGCTATTGTTGAGCTATCTGCGCCAAGGAGATGCACTGCCGCTGCCGGCAGCGACCAGCGAGGAGCGCTCTGCCGATCGAAAACTAATTGAGAAGGTGCGGGAGCGGATGCACCACCTCGCAGTGGTGAACCGCGACAAGCTGTCGCAGGAGTCGGCCGAGATTGTCGGGCAGATGAAGTCGATTCTCGATTCGGTCGATTGGCCGCAGATGACCAGGAGCGACCCCAGCTGCCATGACTTTGTGCTCAAGTGCCTGCAGCTGAACATACCCTATCTAGGCAAGGTCAACATCCATCCCGCGCTGAGTGCGGCAGTCAGGATTGTGTGCGAGAGCAAATCTGCGAAGACGGCATGTCCGGGCACCACTGCTCTTTCCCCAGAAGTCAGCATGCTCGGCGAGATGACGACACACCAGGCGCAACAGGTGCAGGCGCCCCTGGCAAACCTGTCCAGTGGACCCGCTCCAGGCTTCGCGCCTTCCTCCTCGGTCCTGGAAGGCATTTCGCACCTCGATTTTGGCAACCTTGACCTTTCGCTCCTGCCAGACGACGCTGGCTCCGACCCCATCATCCAGGGCATGTCGATGCAATTCGACCCGCAGCCGCTGGAAGGCGTGCTGGAGATGCCGCTGATTGCCGATGCCGACGACTGGATCTTTCAGGGAGTCGACACTGCCTACTGGTCGCTGCTGAACGACAGCGTTATAAACCCCGCGTCCTGAGTTTTTGTCCCTGTCCAGCGACCGACACTGCATCATTGCCGACCAACATTCCCGTCAGCCATTCTCGTCGATCATTGATCATACCAGGCTATCGTTTGGCACTCTCACGGCGTCACATTAGGCCGCCACCATGTGTTGCTTAGTTCATATATACATTACGTGCGCGCATTGTCATCGAGTTCTGGAGGATCGCACGATCAAGACTGTCAAGCCATGTCCCGCCGGCACTCGGCCCCTAGCCTCCCCAGTTCTTCCCCCTCACCCTGTGCCACCTGAACACTCTGGATGCAGCCACTACGTTCTGAGCAACCTCCCACGCGAATGGCCGTGCGAAACCGGCCATTTTGATGAGTCATGGAGCGGTCAGCTCGACTTCGTGGAACCTCCACAGCACGCCTCGTATCAAATCTCCAGCTGCAAGAAGTGTAACGACGAACCTGATGACCAGGTCCCCCACTTTCCCAAACCGGAAGAAGCAGCAAACCACATTTTCACCTATGACGACATTGTTCAGTGCATGTACTCACGGCACCCCTCAGTGTCGAGCAAGCTGGACCCGTCCCGTCTTCGCAATCTAATGGGAGATGTCAAACGCGGGCTGGTTAGGGCTGACACCAGACGCGGCCTGCCCGAACAAATGACGAGGGAACTAGTCAAGTTTGAGAAAGTGGCGGGAGAAGATATGGAGCTTTTACAGAAGATCAAAGACGACATCATAGCCTACATCTCAATCCCAATACCTTTCGTGTGTCCGGACTTTGTGAACTAGGAGTGGAGTCTGGAAGCTCTGAAAGAGTCGATTCGAGCGTTCCGGGACGCCCACAGCAAAGTGCTGGCGTACCCCGTAGGGAAAGTGGCGCCGGCCGCCTTGGATGATGCAATGTCGGGTTGGGATAGAGCAAGAGAGGCACACGCATTGGCGGGTTTTCACCGGATGGAGCAGAATCCTCACACCGCGCGGTTTCGAACGAAACCGTGCCAAGAGATGATCTGGAAGGGAAATCATTTGTTCCGACTTCAGCGCCATGAAGTGCGTACGCTCACAGATGCGAGGGTGCAAGAGATAGAAAACCGGGGGATGCAAATTATGATGGCGAGATCAGCTGCTCGGACTGCCCGGAGTCTTCCGCCGCTTCCTATTGTTGTGGTCGCTCACGTTGGTCAGGGCGAACAGGGCGAACAGAGCGAACAGGGCGAACAGGGCGAACAGGGCGAACGGGACGAAGAGGGACGAGGAAAATGGTCAGGACGGACAGCACAATCAGAATGGTCAGAACAAGCAGAATGCTCAGGGCGACCAAAAAGCTGGCCAGAACACTCAAAGCGACAAGAAAATGAACGCCCAACGCGACCAGAACGCCCAGAACGCCCAGACTCTCCGACCGCCACCCAAGCCAGGCGGGCATTGCACTAGTTGGAGCAGGACCCCCGGGGCAACAAGGACAACGAAATCACTCGAGCTGGGTGAGTAAGACAGGTCTCTGTACCTACACCAAGCCTCGTGAGGCGAGAGCTAGTGATATGTTGTCTTAGCGAGAGTGTTTATACTGGTTCAAGTGTTAGATGGCATAGATTCTTAGTATCATAGTTATGCAGATGAATCCGAACAGCGTCATCAACTGTCTCTGTATATTCATGTTCGGTCGAGCGTTTTTCCGACTCATTCGTGCCCTGGATAGGACGATCGGAATAACAAGTGAATTCTGACCGGCAACGCTGCGGGGGTCTAAGTGGTGATGACGACGGACATGGAACAGGCCTTTGCGGGGGTTCCTAGACCTTGGTTCTAAGCCTAGGGGGAAGACCTCACAAGTGGGAAGGTCAGTGTTATTTAAAAGCTGGCTTGACCTTTGAGAATCTGCTGTTACGAGGGTAAAGCCCGAATGCATTTCCCGCTTTTGTTAGTGAGAAGAGCCGACATTTCTCTCAGGGTATCTCGGCCAGACAGATTGACCAGGTTGCTTTCAATGTTCTCGATGTCGCAAGCCCAAGTTATCTAGGTACC
>Ga0247760_1003390_pt1 | contig 10434 bp, 11 predicted proteins | sample UWRJL171409R4_FD_179936 | JGI IMG/M metagenome (GOLD analysis project Ga0247760, IMG submission 179936) | Plant litter microbial communities from Arlington Agricultural Research Station in Wisconsin, United States - UWRJ-L171-409R-4 | ecosystem: Environmental > Terrestrial > Plant litter >...
TTTTTACTTTGCCTTGATTCCCTGGGTTCTGTCTTTTGTATTTCACTTTTTTAGAAAAAAAGAGAGAATGCACTCCAAATCTCTCGTCGCCCTCGCCCTGGCGGCTCCCGCCTCGGCTCTGCTCCGTTTCGGATGCTCCCAGTTGACGGTGGTGCGGGTTGATCCGCTGGTGAATCCGGGACAGACGCCCTCGCCGCATTTGCATCAGATTATTGGTGGTGTAAGTTTTTTTTTTTTTTCTTTTTCTTTTTCCAGATACTATCCCGTTCTCCTCTCTACCTTGGGAATATTCTAAAACTGAGATAAGGACGCCTTCAACGTAACCATGGATCCCGCCAAAGACATCCCCCGCGAATCCACCTGCACGACTTGTCAATTCTCCGAAGATTTCTCCAACTACTGGACGGCCGTGCTGTTCTTCCGCGCCCGCAACGGGTCGTACCACCGCGTTCCGCAGATTGGTAATGCCGGGTTTGAAGGCTCCAACGGCGGCATGACCGTGTACTACATGCAGGATGGCCTCGCCAACTATGCGCAGGCCTCCAAGGTTACCGCCTTCAAGCCTGGGTTCCGCCAGCTTGTGGGCGAAGCGGGATTCCGTACCAAGGCGCAGACCAGACGGTTTAGACAGCTGACTTATACCTGTCTCAAGACATTTGGGGTATGTTCCCTCCCTTCCTTTCGCCAGTTAGGCATTATGATAGTTAGTTGCTAACGCGTAACCAATCAAATTGTAAATAGACACGGTATCCCGAGAGCTTAGACCTCCCAAAAGAGCCATGTGCCGCGGGGATCATGGCCAACGTACGGTTTCCTACCTGCTGGGATGGGCGGAATTTGGATTCGCCAGACCATATGTCGCATATGGCGTATCCTGAGACTGGTAAGCCCCTGTCTCTCTCTCTCTCTCTCTCTCTCTCTCTCTTCTAAGATGTGGACGAGAATGCTAACGCAGTGTGTGTGTGCTAGGAACCTTTGAGTCCTCCGGCCCCTGTCCCGCCTCCCACCCCGTGCGCGTCCCGCAACTGATGTACGAAACCATCTGGGACACCAAAGCCTTCAACAACAAAGATCTCTGGCCCGAAGATGGCTCTCAGCCGTTTGTATGGTCCATGAACGACGCTACCGGCTACGGCACACACGGCGACTACATCTTTGGCTGGGAAGGGGATTCGTTACAGAGAGCGATGGATTCGCCCTGTTATGTCAACTGTCCGACGCTAAAAACGCAGAGCATGGCGGCCATGAATAAGTGTCACAAGAAGATTGACTTTGATGAGCCGATTGATGGGTGTAAGTTTTTTTCTTCTCTTTCTCTTCGTCACAAAATCCGGCAGTGAAAAAGAAATGGCTACTGATGAGATGAAATATTATTATTGTTAAATAGGGCTCGATCATATTCCCGGAATGCCCGACACGGCAGCTATCAAGCACGATCACTGATCTTTGATATCGTTTTCTGTTTTTCGAGTCTTGAAAGAATTCAACTTTATTTGACTTTTAACTGCAAATATTTAGATGGGAGACTGGCAGACGGGGAGGTGGGAATGGGAATGACACAATGCAAATCCCATTTCATTCTTGCCTGTGACCAAAATCTTTAGAAGGGACACAGCACGAGTGAAACTAAAACTGAAACCGAAACTAAACTGAACTTGCAGAGGAGAAAAATGGCATTCCCTTCATGTCTGGTTCCAGTCCCTCTCTGTCTACACGTCAACATCCCCTTTTCCTTTCCTTGGCACACACCCTCTCTCCCTCCTCATCATGTCATCATCCCCCTCGCCCTATCCCAAAGCTCTTCACAGGTCTTTTCAAAACTCTCCGTTCCAAAGTCATATAGCTCCGGATTCATCCCGGGAAACCCGCCCGTATCTCCTGGTGCCGCCAGCTCCGTGGGGATTCCCCCGTCGGTGTCATCGTCGGTGTAATAAAACAGCGTGCCTGTGGCGAGCATTTCCGCGAGGCAGGGATTGCCGTGTCGGTAGTGGCCCATGTACAGATCGATATGGGGGCGGTACTGGATACCGTTGGCGGGGTCGTCAACGTGGTTATCCGTGGGGGTTCTGAAGATTCAACCCGAGATGGGTTAGTATAGATATAAAGCGGTGGGATAAAAGGGGGCTATGATGGAATAGAAATCTAAGTAGACCCTACCGTATAACAACCACCGTATACCCCAGCAACATGCAGGCTTGGCGACAAATCTTCTCGATGCCTTCAATCATGGCTGGCGTCTCGACCGTGGCATTGCGTGTCCACACAATCTATCCATGGTAGGGAATGGCGTTAGTTGGTTGCAGTCATGAGATATTCGCTTGCTCAAGGGTTGAAGTTGAGTGGAGGTAGACGATATCAATGCTAGGTACTTACCCTCGGATCCGAAATATCATCTCCCGTTCCAGAATCACGAGACCGAGGCGGCTCGTTATTCATCTCGTCCAGGTCTCGACCCGAAACCCATGATGCGAGTTCAAACAGTTCGTTCAGATCGTTCATGATTCTGTCCAAGAGATGTTCACTGAGAAGGAGAGGCAGACATGCATGAGAGAGGACACGCTTAGATGTTGCTATGTTACTGCGAGGAAACTGTTGCGCGTGGGGAGGGGCTCTTAAAGTTGGAGGGACACAGCGCCCTCGCATCACACATGTATCCGCTTTGGTCCCGCTCTGAGTGTGTCGGCCAGTCCCCGCTTGAGTGTGTTGGTCAGGCTCCGCGAGGGTGTCGGCGCAAGACTGGAATCACCAATGCCACCAGCCGCTCTCCGACGTGGAAGTCCAAGTGAACACAAAAGGCACATGTACCCCATGACCAACCGGATTCCCATGCAGATTGGAATCTGCCATGGTAGAACTGGCCTAGTGACATGCGTGAGGCAGACTTCTCAAGTTGCAATTTGTAACACACGGTAGATACGTGGCATCCGTTGATCATAGAAAAGTCAGTCTGGAAAAGTGTAGCACGGCTGGAGGTTGACAAGTATCACCGTCACCGTGACAGATTGGCGTCATCACGGGAATCGTCATGTACCTGGTTAAACAAAGAGGAGACCAACATGGCAGATAAAGAAGTGACAAAGGTGTGGTGAAAGAAATTAATATAATGAACAATAATAATTGGGTATCAGGGTATCATAGGTTGAACATATCAAAAATGAGTTCTTCCTCCTTTTATGCGCCCGTAGCACCATCTGCAGGGACTTCTGCTTGCCATTTCTCCTCTAATTGCGCGAGAGCCTCGTACAGCCCCCGACTGGCCTTCTCGTCTAGGATTCCCCTTGCGTGCCGGGGAATTTTGGACAAGACAAAGTTGGACACTGCCGACTGGTCTCGGCTAGCTGGCCTTCCGATTCCGACCGAAATTCGTGCCCACCGGCTTTGAGGATTCGGCCGTAGGCTTGCCAGTACGCTCTTGACTCCGTTATGGCCCCGATGGCTCTTATTCCACTGCCGAATCTTGACTACACCGAGGTCTTCTTCTAGGTCGTCGTGTACAATGACAAGGGCGACCTCTTCTGGTTCGAGGTTGTTGCTTGCTAGGTATTCCTTGTAGGCTTTCGCTAACCAGGGCCCCGAGACGTTCATCAGTGTTGGGCTTTGTAGGAGCGTGTATTTCGGGCCGGTCGATGCGAGGACTGCCTTCTTTCCGTATCGTTCTGACGAGAATGCCGAGAGCTCAGAGGGGAATTGCCGTTGGAGCGACTCGAGTGCGAGGTGACCGGCCGAGTGGAATGTTTCGCGCAACTTCTCGGGATTGCCGAGGCTGACAATAAGAAATCGCCGTACCGTCGACATTGGCTTGGTTTCCGCTTGGTTTGCGACTGTTTGCTTGGAGGAAAGTTTGGCCACGGATCGGAAATCTTTTGATCGCTTTGCTAGGAATTGAGGGCGCAAGTCGTGGCTGCGTGGGAGGATATGATTGATGAAGTGAGAGAATATCCCACACCTAGCCAGGACCTGCGCCATATTTATTCGTTGTCGGTGACCAGTGACTCGACTGGAAATACTTTGAACCTTCACGGCTGTTCGGAGAGTCAAAAAAGCTGCGCTGTCAGCAAGTGCCAAGATCAAAGAATGACTCCACTCGCCGAGGGCCCAGTCCGAAATGTGGCGCTCCTGGCTCCTGGCGCTGACGTCGACACTGCCCGCCCGACAGACAGAGGGGAGCGGGCGGGGAAGCGCTGCAAAAACCGGGCTGAGGTTGACCTCAGCACCGCCACAACAACTTCGTCACCTCCCGTCCTCATTCCGGCCAGGCACAGCAAGGTTCCTAGCAAACTCTCTGGTTCACTCATCTGGCCGCATTCGTACTTTGCGACGCAACCGCCTGCGACCGACTGACCAACGATAACGACATTTTCTTAGCGGCAAATATCTCATCTTGCAGCAATTATTCTGGTTGTGTCTTTTCCCTGGTCTCGATCCTCGGCTCCCCACAAATTCGCCCATCATGTCGTGGGCAGGTATGCAACCCCGCGAGGGCCTCACCTGGCTGCCAGCCAGGCTGACAAGCTTCCCACAGGTTTCAAGAAAAATGTCAACCGCGCGACGACGCAGGTGATGATGAAGACAGGTTCGTGCTCCCTGCTGCCCCGCACCAACCCGACGATCCCGGTTCGGTCGGTCTGATGGCTGCTGACGCGCGACTTTGCAGGTCATGTCGAGAAAACAAACGACCGAGACTATGAAGTCGAAGAGAGGCGATTCAGGACAATGGAGGCTGCGTCATTGCGATTACAGAAAGAGGCCAAGGGGTACCTGGATTCTCTGAGAGGTATGACATCAGGATATGACAGGAAGAAAAAGGTGGCAGTGGCTGACAATTGGGGTGGGTAGCAATGACCGCTTCGCAGATGCGTATTGCAGAAACGATTGATGCTTTCTATGGAGATGCCGGTGCAAAAGATGGCGTAAGCAGGAGCTACAAACAAGCCGTCGAAGACCTCGATGCGGAAACGATCAAGGCTCTCGACGGGCCATACCGAACCACAGTTTTGGAGCCGATCTCGAGATTCTGCGCCTATTTTCCCGATGTAAATGAGTGTAAGTTTCCACCGTGCCTCAATCCCGCTGTTCCCTTTATTTACAATTGGCTATTGCAGGCATCAAGAAGCGTGGCCACAAACTCCTCGACTACGATGCCCTCCGCGCTAAGGTGAAGAAGCTCGTCGAGAAGCCTGATAAAGATGTAACAAAACTTCCCCGTGCCGAGAAGGAGATGGATATGGCCAAGGCAGCGTACGAACAGCTCAACGAACAATTGTGCACGGAACTGCCGCAGCTGATCGACCTCCGCGTTCCTTACCTCGATCCCTCATTCGAGGCCCTCGTCAAGATCCAGTTGCGTTTCTGCGCCGAAGCCTATAGCCGCATGGCCCAAGTTCAGCAGTATCTTGATCCAGATACACGGGAGCAGTACGCCCAAGGCCACCTCGACAGCAGGGTCGAGCAAGTGCTACAGGAGATAAGGGAACTGAGCATTAGCGGGACTGTCTGAGGTTGATCAAGGGGGAACAAAATTCTTTGAGATTGAGAAGGGATCGACATCATTAATGGCGCACAAGGAGGCATGGGCATGAGTATAAGTGTGAAAACCACGAGATACATCTGGCGTGGGATCGGAATAACCCTTAGTGTTTACAGCTTTGAACGTGAATAAGAACTTTGGGGTGGTGGGCATTTAATAGGCGTCTGTAACATAACTTGGTGGCTACGAGGGTTTCCTCGTTGGCTAGCTGTTCATCAGTGAAAATATTTTGGATTCAAGTAGATTCTTGAGTAAGTACTAGGTAGGTGCCGGCGTTCAAATGCATGGACATCAGCACCGGCCTGAAATGACATTGTTGTCCGCGTCGCTCTGTGCGGATGGCGGAGGACCACAAAAAAAGTCAACGTCAAAGATGCAGAAAGCTAAAAATCCCATGCAATGCATGATGCCCAGATCGCGTCGGCGGAGATCGTTCTAGTCCGAACGTGTTTCGCCCGGGTTGGGACGACGGCCGAACCATTGTCGCTGTCGTCGGGCCGTGCGCAAGCAGCACATCATCGGCAATCCTGGAGCCCCTGGACATCCTGGACATCCCTGTGCGGCAGTGGCAGTTCAGGTCCAGGTCCAGGCCCAGGGACTGTGTGGGCTGTGTGGGCATATGAAGATCTCATTGTCTCAGACCTACTACACGAGCACAAGGAACACGAACCTCCACCCTCCTCCACATTTTGTGTAATCCTGTGCAATCCTGTGTGATGCTTTTTTGTATTTTTTATTTTTGTGAGACATTGGGTGGGCGGGGAAGCGCTTGTTCTTTCACTTCCATGTTGGGATCTACCATGTTGAGGGGGACGGGGCACAAAGGGAAAAGTGAATTGACGCAAAAAAAAAAACCTGCACCTACACTGAGTGGTTCATGTCTAACTAGGTATTCTATTCTATCATTTCTCTTTTTTTTCCCCTCTCGTATTCGTATCGGAGAATCATCATGCTATATTCTATCCTTTTTCGTTACTGTATGGCCCGTGGTGTTTGCATGGCACAGCCTGAGGTGGCATGGCTGCATTGGCTGGGTATGAGTTGTCGAAAAATAAACTCAAGTTTTTTTTTGTTGTGTCGTTCGTCGGCCCCTATCCTAGCTCATTGGATCAACGGCAGCGCGGCTCGCCCGGTCGAGCAGGGTGTCGAACAGCGCTCATGGTTTCAAAAAAGGAAAGAAGGCGTCCAGTGGAAGGGAAGCGCGTGGTAATGTGGTTCCTTCACTGGTTCGGAATCCGGAACCTTGACCGTGGACGGGTTGAGGGTTGATTGGAAGTTGCTGGGTCCGCGGCTGAAACGCAGCCGTTCCCAAACGTCCAAACGTCCAAACATCGGTCGGTCGGCGGCGGCCATTGCCTTTGCCATGCCCTGGCAGGGCACCGCGGCACCAGGGTGGCAGGGCCTTGCCTCAGCGCGTGAATGGACCGGTTGGTGAGTGGGGATTGATGGCCAAGAGTCGAGACCTATACTACACTACCCCCCATCAAAGAAAAAAAAAAGTTACTGAGCAGAAGGAAGGAGGTTGAAAGGCGGGTGTTTCGGAGGATATCGATGGCGGGTCCATTCATTGGAGACCCAGACACCAGACATCCATGCTTGCCTTTGCCTTGCTTCCTCTCCGGCGTTTCGCTGTCCTCTCTCTCTCCGTCCGTCCGTCGATCCGCGCCGTCCATCCATCCTCCATCCGTCAGCAGCAGTGATGCATTCGGATAGCGCGACGGCCCAGTAAGCAAAAAGACATGAGGAAATGTGTCACTGTCAATAGTTATTGCGTGCCTCTGTATCCGACTCCCGTCGCAGCTGCAAAGACGCCGCGATGCATGACCCCCCTTTGCCCCCAAAAACGGTCTAGATTCAAGCATGTCTGCTGACCCTCCTCGGGGGACATTACCCCGCCATCTCAACTTTCGTTGAAAGGGTGGGAATCGCTTCCATCTGTCTAAGGCCCGTGATCCCAAACATCCATACATACCAAAAACTGCGGGGGAGGGAGGAGGAAGAGGGAAGGGGGGCAGAGAGGGGGTAGGGTAGATTGCTGCAAGAGAGCAAAATTGGCAGGTCAAGTGAGGTGGGGAGGGATTATTGGGACAATATCCAGACCGTTCCGATCAAGGGTAGGTAGGGTACATCTGTCCTCAACAGAATAAAAACAGGATGAACTCTAGTCTTCCGTCTTTTGTCTTTGTCTCGGTCGGGAATATGCCCGGCGCATACACTAGGTCTTTTTTGCTTGTGTTTCTAGTTATCCATCAATATCGGTGGAGATTTGCACCTTGTGAGACGGCTGGAAACCGACTGCGCCTCTCCCCAAAAATCAGGGTCCAGATCGAACTTGGTTTCCCCCCAGCCAATGAACCCCCAAGGAATGGACTGGACCTTGCCAACTTGCATAGACCATGAATGAACACGCAACAAGCATTGCTGGAGTTGGGTGAGCTGGTCAGCGACTACGTTCGACCAGTTGAATTGGCCCACTGGGCTGTCAAGGAAACGTCCCATCAGCTGTTTCACCGAGGGGAGTAGGTGGAGGCACTGGAGGCGCTGGAGGCGCTGGCAGGCCAAGAGTATGGGGACTTTCTGCATCTATGTAGGTCTAGGATCACCGGGGCGAAACCCGCCTTCCTCTTTCCCCTTTCGTGCCCGGCGCCAATTGCCTGCCCATGACGATTACCTGACCAGGTCTGGATGGTGGTGTCGCGCGTCTGCTGTCAATCGCATGTGCTTGCAGCGCAACGAGGCTCGACCAGTAGGGCGAGCGCGCGTCTAGCACATGTCGCAAGGCCCGGGATCACCTGGGCTCTGCAAAAGTCTTAGACGGTGGTACCTGAAAGATTAATTGCCATGGAGATGGTGTTGCCCTCGTATCGATGTTCGCCGTTTCCTGGGTTCCCCGTCGCTTGCCATCCCGCATTCCATGTAACCAGAGGGGAAAGCAACAGTGGAAAAAGGTGAATTCATCCAGACCCGGCTACTTATCCCGCGGCCGCTCTGCTAACAGTTGCATGCCGCTGCTGTGAGGCGGCCGCGTTAGTGCATCCCACTTTTACCCCCATTGACTTGGCCCCTGCTGCCCTGGCCTGGCAGATTAGCGCCATGCAACCACTGCAGAACAGAGTGGTATTCTTGGGAAATCACTGGTCCGACGCGAAGTGGCACCCCCCCTGTGCCTGCCATGGGACTGGGGTATCCAATTCAACCGTTTTGACGAGTTTCGCACCCAAAGATACACAAGCGGGTGTTGTTGCCACTCCCTACATATCAGGTCTCGTTTTCCCTCCCTACCTCTGTTGCATTGTCCTTGGTCTCTTTCTCTCTGTTCTTTTTTAGGCACCTTTGTGGTTTTTGTCACCCGGGAAGACCGTGTCTTCCAGCCACCGGACAAACACCCCGAAGCCAGCAAGGCGTCATACCCCAACCACAAGCGCAAGCGCCGCGACTCATTACGACACAAGTCCAACCACCAGCCCCAGCAAGAGGTTGGAGATTCAGTCTTTGACCGCGACCTGGTTTTAAAGTAACACACAAGGTCGTCAGTGCAACCGGCCACAAAATTCTCCTTCTCTGAAATCAGTGCATTGCAATCACTGTTCGCCAAGATGAATATCACTAAGAAATTTGACCGCGCCTTCCAATGGGCGGGCGAGAAAATGGGCGCTGAGGCGAAGACGTCTATGTCGGACGACTTCAAGCAGCTGGAAACCGAGATGGCACTCCGATTTGATGGTAAGTCTTCCCCGTACAAGTTGCCACTTGCTGGGCCCAGCTGACCACCACTGTCGGCAGGAATGGATCGCCTTCAAAGGTCAATGAACCTATACGTCAAGTGGCTTGGCCGCCGCACCGAAGCGTCAGAGGACAAGGAAAAGGGCCTGCCAACCAGCTTCCTCGGGCGCACCATGATGAATCATGGCGAGGAATTCCAGCCTGACTCGGAGTTCGGGAATTGCCTGATAGCAATGGGTCGTGCGAACGAGAGAGTGTCGGCAATCCAGGAAACCTTCGTCAGCGAGGCCACCACGACGTGGCTCGAGTCTCTGGAGCGATCAGTTGCTATGATGAAGGAATACCAGGTTAGTGTTAACTCAGAGGAGCGGCATCTCAGGTCCGAGAATCGAGACTAACGCCACGTCCCTGCAGGCTGCACGGAAGAAGCTCGAAAGCCGCCGCCTTGCGTATGACGCTAGCATCAGCAAGATGCAGAAGGCGAAACGTGATGATTTCCGCCTCGAGGAGGAGCAGCGAGCCGCGAAGGCGAAGTACGAAGAGTCATCGGAAGACGTCATCCGCCGCATGCAGGACATCAGGGACGCCGAGGTTGATAGTGTGCGGGACATGACACAGTTTCTCGATGCTGAACTCGACTACCACGAGAGGTGCGCTGAGGAGCTCAGGCGTGCGCGCAAAAACTGGCCCGCTGCTGTCTCTGGGGGGTACGGTGGTCTAGACAGGCGCCCAACTGGCAGAAGCAGATCGAATACGGCGCATAGCTTTACGGAGCGTCTCTCTCGGACAAACAGCCACAACGTCTATGAGCATGACGAGATCGAATCGGGGGCTCCGCCGGTTCGTATGCCCACGCGTAGCAATACTAGTCGTATTGGTCTCTCGGCGTCTCAGAATCAACCTGATGCCCCTATTCGCCCTACGATCGGGAAAGCTAGCACCTTCGCAGGTGGCGCGAGTTTGGACCGGGAGAGAATTGGAGGTCGGATCTCTGGCGCGTCGACGCCTAGCTCGACCTACGGCGTCAACCAGAACATTGCCAACATCGGGGCGTTGCGCGGACAACTTCGTCCAGTTAGCAGGATCGTAACGACGCGGGACGATGTCTTTGCGGATCGTGATGATGATACCACGGATGGCAGCGGTAGCCCTGACTGGGGTAACCGTAGCACGAGCCCAGCAAC
>Ga0247760_1003391_pt1 | contig 10433 bp, 9 predicted proteins | sample UWRJL171409R4_FD_179936 | JGI IMG/M metagenome (GOLD analysis project Ga0247760, IMG submission 179936) | Plant litter microbial communities from Arlington Agricultural Research Station in Wisconsin, United States - UWRJ-L171-409R-4 | ecosystem: Environmental > Terrestrial > Plant litter >...
GCGCAGCCCTATCGGCATGTCGTTTGGGAAATCTTGGCTCTGGTATGCATTGAGTTGGGTAGTGGATTTTTTGGCCGGTGCTTGGTGTGCTGACGGTTAGGGCGCTTCAACGCCTCGTTGCGCCTCCTGAGCCGCCATCTAAGCCGATCGACCGACCGTTGGTGCATTTTAGTCTGGTCGACCATTCTGGAAGTACATAGTGTGCATGAAGGAAACAAAAGTTTAAAAAATTGAAACACTATGTTTGTACTGCGTGCATCTCATATTTGGGCCTATCTGAGTCGCGAAAGTGCTACATCCGGAAGCCATGTCGCAGTCCGATATTATCAACCGGCCACACGGCGTTTACACACGACAGTGGCCTGCATCACCACCAACACAGAGCGTGGAGAGATTCGCCTACTTTGAGGTGAAGCGTGAACAGCCAGAGACAAAACCGTTCCATTCCACAGACAGACTCCAATGTCCGAGTCGATGGTCTGAATCAACAGCTCGCTCATCCAATTCCACACCACCAAGAACACTACGACCCTTCTATTCAAGCCGACAACTCGGTTGGCACTCCCGACCCAGCACCGCTCAATCGGCCTGCTCCAATTCAAGTTTACCATCAATTCCCTGCAACGTCGCCCGGTATCATTCGTCATCTCACTCGATATCTTCCAAAGCCAGCTGGACCTCCACCGCGACATGGGAATCCCGTGGAAGTGATAACAGCAAATGGAGTCCTCGAATCAGCGCCGAGTCTTCACGATACAGTTTGCAAAGTAGCGCGCGATCCTCCAAAAATCAGTATCCTCTATCTGTGCCGAGTACGGGAGAATTCTCAGGCGCAGACAGGTACCGCTTGCACCGAGAAGGACTTTCCACGAGCGGCATTGAGTCGACAAATCACTTGCAGCGGGACAGCCACACCACCATAGCACTAGGCTATTCTGACCGGAATACTTGGAGGTTTCCGTCATTCTCATCAGGCAGTGCCACAGTCACCGACAGGGACAGCAGCGATCTAGAGAAAGGCGAAAAGGGTAACGGAGAATCGGATCCGACAAGAGACAAGGACAGAGAAAGGCCAGACTGGGAAGAGCGACCGCGGTGGTCCATCATGTTAAACGCCGGGGCTTTCATATTATGTGCCGTGGGCGTGATAATTGCCGTTGCATTTTTAGCGCAGTATATTTGTAGAGTCATTCAGGGCGGGAAATGAAGCACATATTTTTTATCAAGTTATTTCCCTTGATTTTAAGCAGGAAATCATGGATAAATGGGCTTCGCTTCTGGGATCACAAATGACACGCATGTCTAAGGATTGACGACAACATCTAGAGGCTGCGACGCTTACATTGATAGACTGGGACATGGAGTTAACAATGATTCCAAGTGTGGGTTTTTTCGCTCTTTCTTTTCTTTTTTAACCCGGATTTCTGGCTCACGCGGTAATTGTTTCTTGAGAGAGAATCAAAGCAGAAAATTTTTTTTTAAAAAAATTATGACAGTCCCCATCCGTGAACTACTACAAGGCGGCTTTCATTTTACCACTCTGATATCCAGGCACCACCCAGGTAGAGGTACCTGGGTAAGTAGCTGCAAAGTAACATAAAACAGCCTAGTTTCATGCGACGAATCTGGGTATACGAAATTTCCTTTTTCATTCTTAATCCTGAGCTGGGGTGAGCTGGGGTAAGCTGTAGCTGATTTGTCCTAAGCTCTCCCTAATTTTTCCCTAAGCTGGGGTAATCCCGTACACCGCTACCACACAGCTTTAGGCCCCTTTCTAATTCCTTTAGTTAAACTTTGTCACGGCACCAAAGGATGCAATGCGTAAACACCACAAAAAGTGGAACGTTGTGCAGTCAGGGCACTGCACCGTAGTCCTTCTACATCTAGCTGCGTAGCCACAGGCAGGCAGCATCACGGTACCGTGACAAACTTTCCCTATTAATGGAAAGTAAACGACGCGTAATTAATAAAAATAGCTTTTAAGTAATGTTGAAATTATAGCCCCGTTGCCCTGTAGTTATAATACCTTTGGGTGCTATAGCCTAGTTGATCTACTGCTCTGCAAGTGCTGTCGACTCTATATGACAAAGTGTAGTTACTATAACTACAAGGAGTTCTGAAGGCTTTACTACCTATAGGCTTAGTTTACAAAAGTAAGCCCTAGTACCATTTTTACATTAATTAAGCTAATTATACTACCCTGGAATCTTTAGATTCTAATGCTAACGTAAATACCTTTCACTTTGTAACGTGCGTGATAAGCGAGTCAGCCAGACAAGCGAGTCAGCCACTTTCTACCACCCCACGACAAGTATCCTCAATTACACAACCACAACACTATGAAATAACTATAACTGAATTGGAAACAGATGAATCAGACGATTCTGCAGCTTCCTTACACGTGCGTGCATTATGGCCAGGCTTGCCACATACGCCACAACACCAAATCTTCGTACGAGACTCTCCTGCACCACCACCATTTTAACGTCCTTCCTGAGCCAGCTACTTACCCACAGCCTTCTGATCTAGTAGATCCTGTACCTCTTATATAGTAAGTGACCCCCCAAGCCGTATACGTGTTTTTTTAACTCTCCGTCGCTTACTAAGGCCCTTATTAGCCTTGCGTAATACCGAGACCTCTATACGGAGAAGAGCCACCTCGTATATCATAGCCATCGTACCTTTAGCCAATCGATTTACAGCAGTTAGCATTAAGGTTAGAGAGCTGCCCTAATAGTTGGAAATTCGAGTTTTAATAAATATTAATTACGAGGTAGCCTCTTAAGGGTTATATAATATTTGGGAAACCTAAGGTAGTACTGTACCTGGGCTTGAGGCTGGGGGTATTGGGGTCCGAATGCGTATATCTAGTTTAGATATTACCCTCTTTAAATCGTACGGTATAAGGCCGGCTCCGGTAAACCCCCCCTGGATATTTTTTTCTGTAATTAAAGTAAAAAACGCCTTTTTAAACGTATAGAGAAATTCCAGCTTACTAATATATATAATATTTATTTGCATTAATTACTTAATCTGGCAGCTATACGCCTTCTTTAACGGCCTAAAATAACTAATATCCAATGGCTGAAGTAGGTAAGAAAAGTGCGGAGGTATGCAGAGTGTAATAATATTATACTCCTGGTAGTAGGTTTCGAATTCTTCGGAGTAGTAGCTATTATAGCTATTAAGGATAAGTAGCCGATATTTACCCTTCGTACGAGATACTATATAGAAATTAAAGTACCGAATCTAATCTATACCTTTCTTATTAGTAATTTAGTTATTATTGGTTATTATAATACGCTAATTGGCCGGAAGGTTGTACTCTCGATACTAATTAGCAAGGTAATATTGCCCGGCTAAAATAATAAATAGCAGGATAGCCTAGCCCAAAGCGTTTACTCCTTAAATGACTATAACCTACTCTCGATTGCTAGGCTGGGCCTATTTAACCCTGTTGCGGCCGTTTAAGGCAGTAACTACTATAGTAACGATAATAATACCTATTATAAAACCAGTTTCGTCGAAGTTATATATATCGTTATTAAGGATCCCGTATTTAACCTTTATATTATATACAAGCGCAAACCACTTGCGAATAACTTTTAAATCTTCGTATTTGGCCCTTTAGTAATTGTATTTACGCGTAAAACGCGTCTAAAGTTTTAATTAGTACTTAACGAAGTTATAAGCCCATTATACGCCCACTTTAGGCGCGTTGCGTTCGCGTAGTAATTAATTGGCTATATCTTCTACGTACGAAAACCGGGGGTAAAATACGTGTATATATAGCTTAATAATATATTAAATAATTGTTTTCTCTTTTAAATCCGTAAGCTTACGCGAGTTAGCTAGAATATCGCATCGTATAGGCTAGCCAGTATATTGGTTACGAAAAGTATTTTTATTAATAGTATAAATCTTCGCTACAGCTTGGTTACTAAGTTTTGGATCCCTTTAAAGAGCGTTAAGTACTAGATTTATCCTAGCTTCGTATAAAGTAGTTTCCATTATTAGTTGTAGAAAGAAATGGTATTTTGTGCAGAAGAGGCGCGTCGCGTCGGAAAGTGGCTGACTCGCTTGTCTGGCTGACTCGCTTATCACGCACGTTAGTATAATCTTTTCTTATATATTTAAGGATCCTTTATTAATTTGGATTTTAAACTACTACTAATCAACTAACCCTTTTAAAAACCTTTGGAATTCTGTTATTTATAATAATTATTACTACTAAATATATTATTTACATAGTGAGTATATAATTTATATAGTAGGTTGGCCCCCTATTGCGACCTTTACATCGTCAATTACTTATTAACAATCCCCTAACCCCTTACGTACCTACTAATTAAGATAAGGGCTTTGGGCTCGCGATGGTTAACCGATTGCCGAGTATTTCGAGTCCTCTGGGGCTCATAAACGCGGTAAAGAAGGCTTATGAGCTTCGGTTGGGATTCGACAAAGGGAGGCGCACGTCGGCCGAGAAGCGGTATTGGGATTCGTTGGCCTTTTGTTGAGTTCTTTGTTCGGCACCGGGATTTCCTGTGCATTGAAACTCCTCTGCTTGAGGAACTCGACCGGGAGGTATCTATCCGAGTTGATGGAGGAAGTTAGGTTCTTGCTGATGTTTGCGCTTTGGGAAAATATGGCAAGTGACAAGTCTAATCACCTGCTTTAAGTCTCCTACATAATCCTTACAGCTTCCCACGGCGCATCAGGCGTGACAGCATTCCCGTGCATGACACCATGCACATAGCAATCCCCTACAAACTCAAACCCATCCTGTTCCCCTGTAGAACGGAGCACATACGGCGTCTGTGCTCCTTCAAGCACCCAAATCGCATCGCCCGGCTTGGCAAATCTCGGGACGAGACACAGAAAGCCCTTGTTAGTGATAGCAACCTTCCTCCCATGCCAAGCTCTCACAATCAAGGCACCGTATAGATGCCCTGGTATGGAGCGTGCGATCTGATCATCCCCGACTGGTTGGTCCCCCCCCCGCTTCTGAAGTTGAACATGAGCATCCTGAAGTATTCGCAGCCCCGCCGACCAAGTGTCGAAAAGCTCGCGCGCAGCGGGCGGGGCAGGCCACTCTGTTTCCGTGCGATCACCAATCAGTAACCTCCAGAAGACATCGTCAAGGGGGGTTGGGACTCTGGCGTATTGATACGGGTCGTGGATTCGGCCTGACGTGAAGATCATATGCCGTGAGGCATCCAATGCCGCCCCCAGGACAGCAAGCTCGCCGGTCTCATAGTCAGGTGCCCCTGCGCCGAATGCAGAGCTCAGCACAAGCGGCGCTCCGACTTCATCAATGACATCGAGCCTGAACCCACGAAGAAGGGCCAACGAGCCTGAGGCTTCATCAAGTTGAAAGCCCTCAAACACTTTCCCGTGCGCTGCATTACCACCAGCCCGGTAGTTAGGCACACCGTCGACATATCCGAGAGGGACAGCCATCGGAAACACATTCCAGTCAGGCACCCACGACGGAAGACCTGACACGGCTGCGGGATTGCCAACATCAATATAGCCCGTTCCAGCATGAGCCAAGACCTCGAAAGCTCCGTTCTCCGCAACCAGCCGCTCAGCTGCAAGCACATACACCTGCCTGACATCCTTAGTGTAATCCGGCTCCGTCCACTTCATCTCCCCCGGCCCCGCCAGCCCCTGAACCCCAAAGACCTTATCCCGCGGATCCGTCGCTTTCAGCAGCCTCGTGCTGCAAATCACGTCCTTGAACGACGGTGGCCCCTTTGTGATGCGTCTCGCCCTCCACGCGTGCATCGTGGCTGCGTTTGCATAGTGTAGCGTGGGTACCATCGTCCGCTTGTTGACGTCTTTCGTCCATTGCAACAGACCCGTCAGGATGATATTTGATGCAAAGACATTGACACCCTGGATGAAGTCCTCCCAGTCGTACAGCACCCGCCCGTACATGATGCGTGCCTCCGGGGCGAGCACGACCTCCTGAGCGACCCAGACGCGCTCGAACCAGTCGTGCTCGAGGAGGTGTATGAAGGGGGTCCATTGGGGTGTTCGGCGGTATTGCGCTGCGTTGCGGTATGCCTTGGCGCTGACGGTGCTGAACAGGCTGTTGATGCGGAATTGATCAATCATCCTGAAGGCGAGGACGCCGAAGATTGCGCCCACTAGCTTGTGCCGGAACTCCTGTGCGTCGGACGATTCCCCAGCCGCGTCTTGTTGTTGGAACGCTTTTGTGAAGTACGCCAGCCACGATTCGAGAGTGACACGTGCTGACGGGGGTACCCTCTGCAAATCACCTCTCATCCGGTGAAGCAAACCCATCGCGAACTCCCGACTGGTGTCGGGGGACGGGGAACCGAACCAGATGGTGACGAGCGTTGCCGAGGAGTAGATTTTCCCCATCAAACCTACCTGATAAGACTTCTCCTTATTGCAGCGCTGGTTGGTGCAGATGGAGTCTATCCAGACGATGCGGGGGAGGAGACTAGATCGGAAGTCTAGAAGAAGGCCGAAGACGTTGGTGGAGACGGAGAATGCGCAGTCGTTGACTAGGATTTGCTTGCCGTTGTTACCCTTGTCTTCGACCCATCGGTATGATACGGCTTCGTATCGCGGGGCGCGCGAGAGTTCGACCTCAAAAAGACTGCAAGAGATGGGATCGTCCCGGTGGCGGGGGTGGAGCAATAAGAGTCGAATCGTTTCTTTGTCTTGGGCTAGTGCTGGGTAGCTGAAGGGTGACGCTGAGCTAAAGGGTGACGACCTTGTCCCTGGGCTACTTTCACTGGCCCTTCCCTGCGGCCTCGGCTTGTAAATGTAGTAGGCATCGTGGATGTGTCGGACATGTTTCCTCCCTGACCATGTCATAGATAACAGCGCGACGTTGTCACGCCAAGGGACCAAAGAAGGGATCCATTGCGAGCCCAGGACGTGACGGGCGACCACGAGCCAGAGAAAATGATCGACCAGAAGCCTCAGCACGTGGCGAGCGCAGTATGCCGCAATGTAACGGATGTATGGCAAGTAAAGGGGCCACCAATACGTGACCGCCCGGGTGCTGTCATCCACCAAATGCTGGAGAGCCATTCCACCGATGGCATTGAGGGCACTCCACATCAGACGAAGCTGCAGCCGCACCCACTCGAGAATATGGCGAAACCAGAACAAGTAAATAGCAGGTATGACGAAGCACCATGCCATTTGGCTCGTATAGGTCGTCAAGTACCTGCTACCAAGCGACAGAAACCAGAGGTGTCCGATGAAAGAATCGGGATACAAGCGTTGCAACGCATGAAGACCAATCCATCCAGCACCTGCCCTCACCATCTCCGTGGTCTTGATACTGGGATTGTGTCTGGTCCCGCCAGTCGAAGGCTCGGAGAGAATGTTATACGAAACCCGAAAAATGACGATTGGCAGTCCAACGAAAAGGGGGTTGTGGGCGGCTGTAACCGGCGCGCAGAAGAAAAGGAGGAAAAGCAGCTCAGAAAAGTAGAGTCGCGCTCGATGCCCGACATTGAGACTCCGCAGGAAAAGGAGGAAGGAAGCCGTCCGAGTCCATCGCCGCTGAGTGTCGCTGAGGGTGTCGCTGAGGGTGGCGGACTTCATCCTCGTGGTTGGGTGCTGCCGCAAGGGACCAGATGAGCACTTGTAGGTTGAACGCTGCCATGGGCGCTCAAGTTGAAGTTCGGGCGGAGAGTTCTTTTGCGATTGAAGTTGGAAACAGGGATGGAAAGGGGTCTGCAGCTACGGCTGAGTCTGCGGCAGGTTGGTGCACCCTAGGCAGGTAGGCAATCGGGCTTGGCCAGCGGCAAAACCCATCTCTCATTGGACAATGCCTTTTGAGCCCCTCTTGGGATCAATATCCCACACAAGGCTGTCATGCGCTGTGAGGAGCACTTCAAATCAAGTATCTTCCGTCGAGCTACAGTCAAGGCTCGCCGCCCGCAAGGGAGTTGTGATGCGGGGCATGATCGCGATAACGCTATGCTGTCTTCTCAATTCAACCGTGGCTGCGATGGCAGCAGTGAATCGCAACCTCAGAACCCAAACCGAACCCCGCCACCTTGACGACGGTCGACCTGACCTTGGATGCCTGCCAAACCTCCATCCACAGCCATGCTGTGAAGAGCATCACGGCATCACCCGGGCGCATGATGAACGCCTATAAAAGAAAGGCAGGCGATGCGAGCCAGTGAGTGCCCATTCCCTTCCTTTTTCCTGCAGTGGCCCATCTGCACAGGGGCTGACAAGCGTGTTACGCACGCAAGCGCCATGACAAAGCCTTGGCTCTCTTTCGGCTTAGACGACAGGCTCCGCCACCACAAGATAAATATGCCGCACCAATGAGAAGGGCCGCCCACCCTACATGTTCACGGATATTGACCACCTCCAGCAGCCTCTCTGCATCCGCACGCACACTAGCGATCAGGCTTTGGCACCCCTTGATCTGGGAAATTAGGGGGTTTCGAGTAGTCCTCTGCCTTTGTTCATAATCCCAATGGCTCGACGTGTCCGGACGATCTTCGCAACCTATCCTAACGGTTCCACCAAGATCCTCACAAATCACTGTCTGAAATACTGCAGTTATGGGGCGGCTCGGGCGAGTCATATCCTTGCGTGGTTCGGCACAGCGGTCTGTCTCGGTATCTGAACTTGTACTTTACAGCCTGCTTTTCTGCGCCCCAGTTGCGCATGCCGACAACTGCACCATAACACCACTGGTTTTACCCATCACTGTATGTGAACCTTCCCGTGCTAATGTGGGTCCTGCCGCTGAGCACCTATCTTATTGACATGCTATTACATGATAGAACGTCACCTTTCCAGATGGCGTGGGCATGAACCGTGGCATCCGCGTCCTTCTTGGTGATAAGCCGAGCCAGGTCCAAGGACTCCGGATCTCGACGATTCTGAACAACACTCGTGTCAGGAATATACTTGACTGCCCATCGGGCCCTAACATAGTCGCTTGCGAAGGTCAGGCAGGAAGCGTATATAGTACAACAACGGGCTCCTTCAAACAAGTTCACAACTTGAAAGATTGGAATGTTGGGTGGGTTTCGACGAGTCTAGTACCATGAACAGTGCACTGACTTCAGACAGCAATGTGGATAGCCGACCTACTGATGGCACATCAGTAGTCCAAGGCTATGACAGTGCCAACTTCACTGATGGACCCGCGGTCATCGGTGATTTTCCACTAGAAGTATGGGCGAACGACATTGTGGCCAATCGAAGCGCCCTAGCACTTGGTCCCAAGTCATCCGTTCTTGAACGCCTTGTTAAAATCAACTCCACACCGAGCAGCGCCTTCGGTATCGACTACGGCTCGCGCTCAGAAGCTTTTCCACGCGACGGCCAGCTTGTCTTGGGTGGACATAACGTAGCTCGACATAGCAACGATAACAGAACCAAGGCTCAGTTTCCCATGTGGGGCTTCGCGGCGCCAGTCAACTGCCCCTTGCAAGTCCTTCTGGCCGATGTCATGCTGACCAACGACTCGGGCAACCACTCATTATTCGAGGACCCGGACTGGAGAGTCACAGCGTGTGTAGACAGTGTGCAAAATGCCTTCACCTTCACCCCGGCCATGTTCTCAAAGTGGCAAAAGCTGACCGATTGGATTGAGTTTGATGGCTCAAATTACACGCAGCAGGTCTACCCCCTTGACCATGAGCGATTAATGGGAACAATCACAATCAAGCTTGCAAACGGCTATACATCTGTTATCCCACATTACGAGCTCGTGACGCACGAACGGGGGAACGATACTCTGGGAAAATATACCGTTACCAATACCTCGCGGGTCATGGCTGCGGTAAACTCGGGGCAGACGGATCTGGGGAATAACGTTCCTGTGTTGGGAGGCGTGTTCCTCTCGCAAAATTACTTGTTTGTGGATTACGCAAGCAATTCGTTCTGGCTGAGTCCTCAAGTCGGGAATGGAACAGCCCCGGATGATATCAGAACTAGCTGCAAAGTGGGTAATGAAACGAGCGGTGCTGGAGATGCAGGGGGATCAGGAGACGACGGCAAACGGTTTTCCACCTTGGGACTCCAGATCGGGCTACCTGTTGCCTTTGTTGTTGTTGCTCTGGGGGTCTTTGGCTACTTTCTGTACCGCAGGGGCAAGGTAGAGACGGATGGTAGGAAGAGTGTCAAAGTTGCACCGGCTCCCGGCTCGCATGGGGGCGGTGAGAATGAAGTATTGCCCGTGGCCCAAGAAGGGCCATCAGAGCTTCCTATCCCAACGATTCCACCATCGGGGAGCAATAGGAGAAGGTCAGAGTTGAGCTGAGGCAACATCAGTTAGTCTGGTGAGAGCGGGTTCTCGGACCGCATTCATGTAAAGCAACACATATTCGCGATGAACAGTACTAGCACTAGTATGCGTGCGAATTTGTTATTAACCTTGGAGACGACTTGATACAAACATATGCCGGCTC
>Ga0247760_1003392_pt1 | contig 10432 bp, 4 predicted proteins | sample UWRJL171409R4_FD_179936 | JGI IMG/M metagenome (GOLD analysis project Ga0247760, IMG submission 179936) | Plant litter microbial communities from Arlington Agricultural Research Station in Wisconsin, United States - UWRJ-L171-409R-4 | ecosystem: Environmental > Terrestrial > Plant litter >...
GGGCTCTTTCCTTTGTATTTGTTGCCTCGCTTTCGGTTCGCCCACAGTTCGGACGATGGCCTTTTTCCACGGGTAGTTTGCTTCTTTCTCTTTCTGCGGTTTGCCTCGCTTTCGGTTCGCTTTCGTTTGTATTGTGGGAAGGCCATCGTGGCAGCGGTGCCATCGTGACATCGGCGGTATGTTCGGATGGAAAGAGGGAGGAGGGGGGGGTTGTGTTTTCCTTTGTAGTAGCGTCGTTGTCGGTTTGCTTTCGTTGGACTCCGGATGAGAGGTTATGAGGGTGTCGCCAGTGTGTTTTTATCTGATATTCCATCCTCGTTTGACCGGGGCAATCTCGTTGCCTGCTGAGCGAGTGCGGTGCGTAAACGCAGATTCTCGCCCTTTCTTGCCTATAAATAGGGGGTTCTCTCCCTCGTTCTCTTCTTCTTTTTATTATTATCTATCGCTTTGCATGCCATGGCTTCCAGCTCCGATGCCAACGCCTCGCTCTCGAGGATCGAGACCGTTGCGCGGAACCGCGCAGTCGCCGCGTAAGCACTCCGCCATCGCTTGTCTCCTTTGCTAATTCTCGCAGTCCTGCTAATCTTCATCCTCGCGGCCCCTGCCGTTCCTGCGTCGGCGGTATCTATGTCGGCGGTTGTTGGGAGCTCCATGAGTGTCTGCAACCCAATGGTACTTCTTCTACGCGCTCTCGCTGCTCCTTCGGAGTTCTTGCTTACTTCTCGCAGCTCCGGGCTCTCGCCGCTGCTAGCGCTGTGCGGATTTTAATCGGACGTGTGTCTTTGTATGTACCTTTCTGCGTGTTCGCTGCGGCTTTGGTACTTGCTAACTCTTCTCAGCTCACCGATCCTGAGCAGCAAGCTGCTGCTGTGTTCGTCGTTCGCGCCGCCCGCGAGTTGACTTCCGTCGTCGTTGGTTATTCTGTGAGTTCCTAGTACCTTCCGCGTGCCGACTACAGTGCTTATACGGATCTTAGCGCCATCTTATTCTTACCGATTAGATGATCCGCGCCTGGCAGGGTTGGGTTACTGTGAGGCCTGCTCCGTCTGCTCCGGCGACCCCTTCTCGCGGTGCGGCTGCGCAGCCTTCTCGCGCCGCTGCCGCGGCTCAGACCACCCCTGGTGGAACGCCCTACTGGGCGCACCGTTTTGAGCGCATTACGGATATAATATACCTAAAATACAAACGTAACTAAAAAACTAACGCCATTTAATAAAATAAAAAGGTTAAGGATACTATAGCAAAAGCGAAAAGGGTTAAATATACTTAAAGGAAAAATTGTATAAAAGTATCCCTTAAGCATCTTAGGGCAACGGTAATAAAATAGGAAAAAGTAATAAAAAAACGCAAATAAGGTACTAGTACAACGTCCTTAAAAAGGCAATAAACGATAATTAAAATCTTTAAAACCTAAAAAAATAAACTAGATTACAAAGCCATAAAAAACCCAACCCCCTTATTATTCCCCCTTTTCGAAGTACCCCAAAAGGCCTACAAAATACCATCTTACATAAATAAAAAGCCAAAATACTATTAAAGCGCTTCTTCCCCGAATTGAAGGCGGATTTTTCCCTAATCCCTAACCAAAATATAAACCCAATAACGTTTAAAAAAACCGTAAAAACCAATTAAAAGGTAAATACTAGGGATATTAGCATAATAATATTAATAGTACTACTAAATAAGGTATTAAAATTAAACCGCTTATTTAATAAATTATTAAAAACCTATAGTAAGGAAGAAAAACTTTCTAAAATACTATTATTAATTATATAAGTAGGCTTTAAACTATTATACTTCCCTTAATACTTCCGTAAAGTAATTATAATAGTACTTAAAAAACCGAATAAAACGTTAAAAAACTAAAAACTCCCAGGGGCCTATAAACTAATCTCCCTTCTAAATACGCTAAATAAAATAATAAAAATACTAATAGTAATACAATTTATAACCGTAATTAAGGAAAACGGAATATTCCCTCGCATATAAATAAGGTTCAGGTATAAAAAATCCACAAAAGTAGCAATCAGATTAGTAATAAATATAATATATATTACCTAAACGTATAACATAATAACGTCTCTACTATAACTTAACCTTATAGGCACCTTTAACTAGGTAAATTAAATATAACTAATATATATATTCCAGAAACTAGGCTATAAATAGTAGCTTATTTACTAATTATAATCCTACTTCGAGGATAAAACAACCCACCTTTACTTTAATAAAGTAACATCAAAACCTTATAAAATTACTTAAAGTATATTACAAAACTCCCCCCTCTCCCCTATTCTCTTTATCATTTTTATATCCACCCTATACTAGTAACTAAAGAAAATCCCCAACCTTATTATAGTAAAATTTACAAATAATATAAACCTACTAACCTATATATACGATATAAAAATAGTATACGAAACGTTAAAAAGGGGATATAAAGTATATAAAAAATAAGCAAAGAAAAGAGGTATAAAATTTAACCTATTAAAAAGTAAACTTATATACTTTACGAAAACGAAGCAAATACGTACCGATATATTAAATATCCTAAAAAAGGGGAACCCGGGTCTAATACTAATAAAAAGCACCCGCTTTTTAAACGTATAACTAGATCAAAAGCTATCCTTTACTAAATACCAAAGGATTATCCTATAAAAGATAAAAACCCAAAAACTAACACTGGAACAACTAATAGGGAAAACGTAAAAAATTCGCCTCAACCACGTACGGTAAATCTACATAATAGTTATACGAAACGTAATATCGTATAAAGCGAATATATAATATATACTAATATTAAAAAAGGGAAAATATACTAATAACACCCTTATAACCTCTTATCCGGAGTCCAACGAAGGCAAACCAACAACGACGTTACTGTGAAGGAAGGCACAACCCCCCCCTCCTCCCTCTTTCCATCCGAACATACCACCGATGTTACAATGGCACCGCTGCCATAATAGCCTTCCCGCAATACAAACAAAAGCGAACCGAAAGCGAGGCAAACCGCAGAAAGAGAAAGAAGCAAACTACCTATAGAAAAAGGCCATCGTCCGAACTGCGGGTAAACCGAAAGTAAGGCAATAAATATAAAGGAAAGAGCCCCCCCCTTCCACCTTCCGACAACGATACAACCGGGGCACCGGGGCCAAAGAAGAAAGAACGAGTACGGTCCGAGTTCGAACCGACACACGGGCACCCCCCATTTTCCTTTCTTTACAAATTGTGACAACTCCCCTCCTGTCACACATCCTGGGTAGGAGAGACCCAGACTAGTAGACAAAAGGCTGGAAGTAGAGTTGGTTTAGGTGCGATATCGTACCGATACCTATACTATAGAAGCACCCACGGTGCCTAAACAGATAGATAAAGGGGCCGCTTGCCCACTGGGGCGAGGACCAGAGGTCCTCTGCGGTGTAAGATTAATAATAATAATTTTCATAACCCAAGCGGAACGGGGTTAAGGTATTTAATTCTACTTTACTAAAAACGTTTAAGTAATTGTAATAATTAAGAGGGATTAGCTTTATAACCTTTTATCTTAATACCTCCTTATTATAAGGCAAGGCGTACCCCGCCCGCTAACGGTTATTTAGGATTTAGTAAATTTCGGCGACGCTAGTTACGTAAATCTCCCTAGGATCTACGTATTTTAAAAACAAAATCGCGCCTACTATAATAATATTCGGTAGCTTTTATTAATACTAGTTAATAAAATCCCTAATTAGGCGGTACGGATTTTAGGAGTCTCTTAATAGGTATAAATCCTTTAAAGGCCCCTTACTGGACCTTAGGGGGCCCTCCCTACCCGGAGGTAGGGGCTTAGTAGTAGGTAGATATAAAGGCTTTTTTATTATTTCTCTTATTTATATAATATTACGTTTTATTAGGTCCGTTAACAGAAAAAGCAATTATTAGTACGTTTTCTACTCTAGTTATTACAGTTTTACTAGGAGACCTATTAATATACTACTTAAGTAGAATTGGTCTATTAAATTTGGCCCGTTGGCCTTAGCAATTACCGTTACTTTTAACTTACTAATATAGGTTTTTATAGCTTTCCGGTATTTATACTTTTTTCGTTAATAGTAATTTTCCACCTTTATTTTTACGTTTCGTTTATTAGCATCCTTCTAATAGTACGGGTTAACATGTTGGTCTTTTAGATTGTCGTTTATAGGGATATTAATTTATATAAGTAGATTTAGTAGTTACTTAAGCGGGAATAAAGGTTTTCTTTAGCGGCAATTTACCAAAATATCTTAATATATAAACTAATAAAGGCCTAAAATAATATCATAATAGGTATTAATTTCGACAATCTATTTATTTTATATAAAATACCCGTTAACGCGGATTGTGGTTTATATGGCTTTTTTTAATAGTTTAAACGTTTTATTAGGTATAATTACCGATATATCGTAGCGTAAAAAATAAATTTATAAGGTAATTTAGTAGCTATTTTATTCACTTTACAAATTACTAATTAGTATAAATATATCCTCCGGCTTCTAAATTAATAAGGATATTAAGTATAGTTAATAATTTCCTATTATAGGTTATTTTAATAGGGATAGTAAAAGTAAACCGCCTATTAATTAATTTAAAAAAATATATTATTCCCTACTACTTAACTTATTAATTTTATCAACCTATCCCTGGGAAGGGAGACCACTTCTCCTAAGGTATTTAGTTTTTCGGTATTTTACTTGGAATCGCCGTAACTTCCTCCGTTACCTCCTCGATCCGGCGTTTACTATATTTAATCTAGTAAATATTAGTAACTTTTTAAATATAGGTTTGTTTTTTAGGATAATTACGGTTAATATATCCTAATTTATAATAGGTAAAGTAACGTTTTTTAAAATAAACTTCTTTACTTCCTCGCGGGAAAAACGGGCCTGTTCTTTAGCTGATTTTAGCGTAGATTTCTCAGACGAGGCGGGGGGGGGGGTGGAGGGTATAAGGGTAAAAAGGGCCGTAGGCTTTTGCGGTATAGAATATTAGTTTATAAAAAAATATTTGGGATTTAACTTTTCCCGTTCCTTTAAAAGCTTTTAGGGTAATTTAACGGGATAAATTCTATTTTTGGAAAATTCTTGTAGTAATTTACGTAAATTACTTAAAACCTATAGTTATATCGTTATAATTGCGAGCTAAATGGCCCTGTATGTAATACGGGGAAGAGGCGATGTTTAAATTCCCGTTTCTATTAGGCCTTTAATAACAGGCGTTCTCCGGTTAAATATATAAAATCGTTTTTAAAAACGTAAAAATTAGCGTTCCGTACGTAGTTTAGGTTATTAAAGGCTTTAAATACTTTTTCAAATATTTCGAAATTGTAATACTAGGTATATAAGTAATTTAAGAGGGCCTGTAAGGTGATTAGTCGATTAGGGTACTCTTCCCTTAAATACGGCTTTAACTTATTAGTAGTTTTACCACCTAACCTTCCCTTAATATAAATACGTATTGCCTTATTATTATTATAGTAGTTGGTATTAATATATAATTTGTTTTTAAATTATTGGAACCAGATGGTAAACTTGACTTTATCCTTCTTTGGGTCGTTATAGAATATAGGAGGATCCGCCTACTTAACGCTATAGTTGGACTATTTAATACTAGCTTTTATAAGTATAATATTCCGGGGTAGGTAAAGATTCCGTAACTTTAGTACGGTTAACTTAAAGGTAAGTAGATAAAACGTATTAGGGGCCGGATTAAAATAGGCGTTTTTGTAATAATGATACGGGTATAGGTAGTAGCTAATTGGGTTTCCAGTAATATAATTTTCTCTTTTAGCTAGTCTTTCTTAATTAGATACTCTCTAAGGAGCCGTATAGCGTAGGTTGCCTTAGCTTTAACGTCTTCCTGGCGCTTTATTAAGGTAGTAAGCTTGTTGGATAAGTACGTAATCACGGCTTAGTTGCCCTTTTGGTATTCTTTCTAGTAGCGGTTAATTAGGACCTTTGCGGCGTCGTAAATAATTTCCGTATTATAGCTTTATTTTATAATGTATTATAGGAGATTGGTAGTTTATTATTAGTATGTTAACCCTAAATACGCACGGAGCTTTAACTTGTAAAATATAGCCTCGGGGTAAGCGGCTACTAATTTAATAAAGTCTTTTTATCCTATTAGGTAGTTAAATCTAATCTTGTTGTTTAGTATTTTTGTAAAGGAGAAGGCTAGTCCTTTCTTTAACTAGCCGAAGTACTTAGCCAATATTTTAATACGTTGTTGGAGGTTATTATCGAGGTTGATATCGTTACTAGTAAAGCGGCAGTATTATATTTAGCCGATAATTTACTCCCAATTATTAAAGGAGAATTTATCGTTATCTTTTGTCTTGCGATTGATAATAGCTATTAGGTCTGGTTTTATAGGAAGCGATTTACGATAAGTATCGCTTAAAGTGTAATTTTCCAAGAGGTATTTAATAGTACCGTATATTGCGGCCATGTATTTGCGAATAGCCTCGAGGTTGTAGCGGATTTGGTTAAGCGTAATACTTTACTAGATGGCTTCCTCGCCGTATTTGCTAGTATCGCGTACTATCTTATTACACCTTTCTTTTTATTGGTTCTTTTCGGGTTTTTGGATATTATAATTTTTATAGGTAGAGGGTTTTGAGCTTTAGATTATTACGGCAGTTAGAATGTAATTGCTTACGCAAGGTTATTCCATACCATTAGCAGAAATCTAAAGCTAAAGAGAAAAGGAAAAGGGAAAGGAAAAGGAAGCCCTGAATTGCACCACCCTAATGATAGTGCAATTAGTGGGGCGGGCGGGGTAGGTTGGCAGAATGTTCCAGTGGGTCCGGGTCGGATTGGGAGGTGTGGTCAGGCACGACGGCCAGGCTGCCGTCACTAGTTGGAAGAGAATTTTCGGAATAATAATAATGAGGAGGAAGAATTATAATTATAATGTTATGTATTATTAGTTTGCATTATTAGTTTATTTTACTTAGTTTCTATTATATAACTTTAAGTTATTATATTATTACACTATTATATTATTATACTATTATATTCAGGGTTAGCAAATTAGTCAGTAGTCATTAGTCAGTAGTCACTGACTACAGTAGTCAAGTAGTCAGAATCACGGCTTTGACTAGACTACAGTAGTCAGTAGTTTGACCACTGACTACTGTAGTCTGACTAGTAGTCAAGTATAATATATTATGATTAATTTGAATTTATAAAAACCTTTTAATATTGATAATTTAATAGCTAAATAAGGAATCGTATTAAAAAAATAAAAAGTAATATAATCTAAAGTTCCTCTTCTTCCTCTACCTCTATTGAAGTATTTTGGAAATTATCCTCTAATTCCTTTAAACTTTTAATTTTCCAACTCTAGAGAGACCGCTTGCCCACTAGGACGAGGACTAGAGGTCCTATGCGATGTAAGATTAATAATAATTTTCTAACTCTTTAATAATACTATCCGTTTAACCGTATCGGGTTCTAACCTATTCCGGTTTTTTGTAATAATATTACCACTAATAGAAAATACTCGTTCTACTGGAGCCGAAGTTGCTGGAATTGCTAAATATCTTCTAGCCATTAGGCTTAAAACTGGGTATTTAAAAGCGTTTATTCTCCAGTATTCTAAGGGGTTTATCTATTTTTAAATATTAGTTTCTAAAATCAATAACAATAACATTAGATTACTAATAATAAAAGAAATTTAAATATATACCTTTTTACCAGCTACCGGCTCACGTAAGTAATCGATATATTCTAAGGTTTCGCTTGCTAGCGTATAAAAATCATCTTCGTCATCTAAAGCGTTATATATATCCTCTTATTATTATAGAGGGTTTAAATTTAATTCTTCTTTAACCCTGTAAAGTAAGTATTTGTAATAAAATAAAAATTATATATTAAAATTTTACTTACTTTAAAAATTCTTCCTTTATAAGTTTGCCGACCTCGTATTCTATTTAGGGATTGAAAATAAATAACCATTTTGCCTAAAAGGCTGCGTTTTAAATCGAGGATCCAGGAACATAGCAAATACATAATATTTACTAAAATAATAAATTCTTTACATTACTAATTATTAGGTATAGCTATTAGTAATTAGTAATTAGTAATTAATTACTTATTAATATTAATTATATAGTAAAAATAAAATATTATTTAATATATTTACTTACTAACTACTAGTCAGACTACTGACTACAGTAGTCAAAGTAGTCTGACTAGTAGTCAGGGCCTTGACTAGACTACAGTAGTCTGACTAATTGCCAACCCTGAATAAGGGTATAGTGAAGCCGAAGTCTATTTAGCTATTACTAAAAATCTACTTAATAGAGGAAGTTATTAAGTTAATTAATTAAGGAATAATTTACAATTACCGTAGGTATCCTTATAAGCGGCTTAAAGGCGAAGCGAAAGCGGTCTAGTATTTTAATTACGGGAAATAGGGATATAAGGTTAAGTTTTATACGAATAAGGCGATATATATACTTTGCAGGGGCGATACGTACTTAATGGCGACGAATATTAAGGAGCGAAAGGTAGGATGCCCTGTAAATATAAGGGCGGGTACCCTGAAGCGATACCTTAATTGCGGCGGTACGTATATAGTGTTTAGTATAAATTACTATATAGTAAAGGAGTAGAAATAACGTATTAGAGAGAGATACCTAGATAGACCTATTACCTTTATACCCCTCCCGGTACATATATAAACCGTAGGTAACGTAATTAATCCTATAAATAGTATTATTAAATAAGTAATTATAATAGTTAGATTAGTATTGGTAGCGAAGTATATACGGTTTTTAAGCGCAAATTAAAGGATTAGATGAAGAAGGAAAGGAAGATTAATTAATTTGCAGAGAGTGGCCGAAGGTAATAATAATACCCTAGTAAATTGGGTAGTACCTACTAATATTGTTGCCACCGCTGTAATTGCCCCTAAGGAGGACTTTCTCCCCCTACCATTTAGCGTATTAGTAGAAAGCTAAAATAACGATTCCTACCCCCTTTCCCCGTATTTTATATAGTAATATAATTAAAAAAATATTATATTGGAATATAGGAAACGGATAAAAAAGATTACAAATAATACTATATAGTACCGTTTACAATATATTAGCAATCTAGGAATTACCCTATAGCGGCTTAACTAGCGCCCTCCAATACAGTAGATTTGAAAAGTATAATATAATTTTTAGTAGTGGAAAAGTAGCGTTATATATAAGTAAAAGAATTAATAGAATAACGTAGATGATTGACGGTAGTGAAGATTAGGCGGTAGTAACGTTTGGAAAAGGAGATAACGTATTAATAGTAATATCCAGGGTTGGTAATTAGTCTGGACTAGTAGTCCGCAGCTAAATATTACTTAAATTAATAATATTTCCTAATATAATAACCATTACTAATAATTATCAAGTATTACTAATTAATTAACTATTAACTATTACCTAATATAATTAATAATTGATAATTACGCTAGTAGAAGGTTTTAGAGGTAACTGAAATAATTTAAGCTAATTTAAAGATTTTAAACCTTTAAATTTTAAACTTACGATTATATACCTGGTTTAATTAATTATATAATATATTTTTATAATATAATAAAAGCTTACTTAAGTAATAAACAAGTCGAAAAGTTATTATTATTATTAATCTTATACTGCAAAGGACCTCTAATCCTCGCCCTAGTAGGCAAGCGGTCCCTCTGTCTATCTATTTAAGCGCCGTAGGTGCTTCTATAGTACAGGTATCAATACGATATCGCATTTAAACCAACTTTACTTCCAGCCTTTTATCTACTAATCTAGGTTTTTCCTACCCAGAATATGTAACAGGAGGGAAGTTATTACAATTTGTAAAAAAAAGGAAAATAAGGGGTACCCGTATATCGGTTTAAACTTAGACCGTACTCGTTCTTTTTTCTTTAGCCCTAGTACCCTAGTTAATTATATATTTAAAAATTAAGTTTAAAGCTATTTAACGTAATTAAAAAAACGACAAAATATTATTAAAAATATTAATATTACCTTACTTACTCAAAATAATTAAAATTTAAAAACCTTAAGTAATTAATTATATTATTAATTATTAGTAGCTATTTTTATATATAAGCGTATTTCCTGGATTTATAGGAGGTGGTTGGAAATTAGGGTTTCTATCTTAAGCCAATTGCAACTTTTTGCATATGTAGATTTCCAATCGTAAATTAAAAATCCAAATTAGCCAATAAATATAAAATAATTTATTGGTAAGATATGTAATTAAAAGACTTTATATAGTACTTACAGCTATTAAGTTAATCCTACAAAAAGGCGTAAAAAACTAAGTTTTAAAGCTTTAAGGCCTATATAAATAAGCCGTAGCCTTTATTTGCTATATTTTATATACTTTCTTTTATTATATATTTGCTTTTGTGTTTTCATACTTATTTT
>Ga0247760_1003393_pt1 | contig 10430 bp, 1 predicted proteins | sample UWRJL171409R4_FD_179936 | JGI IMG/M metagenome (GOLD analysis project Ga0247760, IMG submission 179936) | Plant litter microbial communities from Arlington Agricultural Research Station in Wisconsin, United States - UWRJ-L171-409R-4 | ecosystem: Environmental > Terrestrial > Plant litter >...
CGAGGTTGGCAGTGGAGTCTGGCGTTCTTGGCTGTGCAGATCCACGGATGCAGCCGCGGAGCGGCTGCGTGGATCCAGCCACACTGTTCCAACCACACTGGCCGGGTTAGGGTTGTAAAAACCCAACTGTTATTATTCTTCGCTAATTACAGTAAGGAGCTAGAGCTCTGTTAAGGTTTACTTACCAGCACTTCCTAAGCTGCAGTTTACACAGATTAGATATAAAAGTTATATAACTATTTATAAGCCGAACTTAAGTTTACACGTAAATAAATAAAGAAGTTTACTAATAAATACTAAATTAATTAATTAACGTTTAAAAAAGGACTTTATTATAATAGTGAATAAGTTAAGGGACCGACTCTTTAGGAGGGGGATTACGTTTACCTTTTTTTACAAAACTTATATTCAAAATGGTTTAGTAAGAAGCTTAATTTTAAAAAGTACAGACTGTTCTAAATTAAGAAAAAGGTTATTACCTTTAATTACAAATTAAACTTACCTGCTAATATAAAGGTATAGATTAAGGTCTTTCACATCTCACTTCTAGAACCTACTTTAAAGGGAGTTCCCCTAGAAAAGAAGATTAAGGTTAATACTAACGAAGATAAGTATAACGTCGAAGAAGTTGTAGATTTGCGAAAGGGAAAGAATACGTTTAAATATCTTATTAAATAGTTAGATTACGGCTTTAAAAGTAACTTATAAGAGCTTATTAAAAACCTTAAGTGCCTAAACCTAATTACAGAGTTTTACTAAAAGAATCCTAATTAATTAAAACTAATGATAAGAATTAGAAATAAGATAAGATCTAATATCTAAATTATTATATTAAAGAGTAAGATTACTGTAAGATTTAAAGCTTAAAAAGTGGTAAGAAACTCCTTAGTAAGTATAGAAGGATATTTGTTAGAAACCTTAACTAAGGTTATAAGGACTTTAAACCTAATAAGGAGGTTAGGCCTTTAAAGCTTCTAGTAAACTTTACATAAATTACACGTACAGCAGTACAGAGAACTAAAACATTACAGACTGGTAGCTTACAGGACAACTTACCCCTTATAGCTAGAGGACTTGCGCTCTGCTGTGGGTTTAGGGAAGGAGTTAGAAGGTAAAAAGCGATCCAGTATACCTTAAGGTCTCCTAAACTAGTTATATAATAATGTGTAGTAGAGAAGCGTGTCTATAAGAACAAGCAGTGTTAAGAAAGGAAGTTAGTAAAAAAAAAAGAGAAGAAGCTACTAAAGGCTTAGGACTAGACTGGGCAGAAAGTCGGGCTAGGTTCTAGACCTGTAACGGAAGACCCTCATAGGACTTAAACTTACAACATCTTACTAAAGGTAGCAAATGCATTATTATTACGCTAAAGAGCTGTTTTGTTATTAAGGAAAGGAAGCTACGAACTAAGTTAAGAAGACGTTATAGGCTGGGGCAACCCTTTAAAGGGAAAGTTAGTAAGAAAAGAGTCCCAGTCTTAGGAGACTAGCTTAGCTCAGACAGGGTCTAACACCTTTACCTGCTCTTAGAAAGACAAAACCTTAGCCTTATAAGAAAACACCTTTATTACTTTCACTTTAATAATATACTATTAAGTTTCGACACGCTGTAACTTTATAAGGGAGTTATAGTGCTTAGTAACTACTTAGTCATATAAGGTGTCTAGCTCCTTTTTCTTATCTACTAAACCCTTAATAAACTCGTTAAAGTGACTAAACGCGTTATATAAAAAAGGTATGTTAGTAGATTAGTATTTACTGTAACTGTTAGATTACGCTATAACTCAGTGTAGTAAAAACTTAGTTTAATAATAAGTGCAGGGAGATATCTATAAACTAAAGGCGTTAAGGGACTTTATAAGACAAATATAACAGTCGTAAGGGGCTTTTTCTTATTTTCTCTGTCTCTTACACTTTTTAACGTAGTTAAAAGATATAACAAAGGTAGGGAAAGGGAGGAAACTAACTTAGCGATTCTCTATAGGAAAAGAATGTTAAAGAGGGGGAATTATATAACGACCCTACAGGCCGTCACTTAGGCCAGGGCGGCCTGACAAATCTCCCGTAAGAGGAACAGTGTAAGAGGACGGTGTACACTGTCTAAACGCACTGGGCCAGGGGTGTAAAGACCTGAAGCCCTTACGACTAGTAAGAAAAGTGCTTAGTGGCCTATAAGGACTAATAACACTAAGCACTACTCAGTTAACTGCTTAGCTGTAACTGTGTAGTGCACTACTAAGCATAGTAAACTAAGTAAAGAATGAAGTACCTCTTGGTTAGTTAGTATAGATAGTTATAGTTATGCTTATAATTACTGTAAGGGACTCTGGTTCCTTATATTAGTATTTAATTATTTATTTATATCCTACTGTTTAGACTTACCTCTGTGCATTATAGTGACAGCGACTTACAGTGATATTAAACCCCCGTCTAGGAGTGCTAGCTTAATAAGCCGTCTTCGGAACACCCCTTACCTATTGGCAGGGTAGGCAAAAAATGACTTGCAAGTCATTTATAAGTCACACTTTAAAGTAATATAATAAATAGATTACTTAAGTTAAAAATATAAACTGTACAGTTATTTATAGTATATAAATCAAACAAAAATATAACATAACTTATACGTCTTAGAAAAATTTATTAGGGAAGGAAATTATGATAAGTCACTAATTTTCCAAATGACTTAAGTCATTTACGATTTTAAATAACTTAATAGGGTTTTCTTATGTACTAAATTTTTTTACGAGGTATAAGTTACGTTATATTTTTCTTTGATTTATTTCCTATAAATAACTGTACAGTTTATATTTTTAACTTAAGTAATCCATTTATTATATTAATTTAAAGTGTAACTTATAAATGACTTATTAGTCTTTTTTTGCCTATCCTGCCTGTTAGCGTCCTGCTATACGTTCTGTCTTAACCTGCGCCAGTCCTCTCGAGGCCTGTGTCAGGTGCAGGTCGTAATAGTAGTGTTATACGTAGATATTAACTGTGATTCTTAATCTAAAGCCTGATTTGGAATAGCTATTAAAACTAGAGAGATATTTAAGTTTATGTTATTATTATTCTTATTATTTAAGTTTAAACAGTAATATCTTTGTTATTATAAGTCGTATAGTAAAAAGAGCTCCAGCTCTGTATTCTACGTATTACATTGTATAGGAAACTTAATTATTACTTATTATTATACTACTTATTAACAGGTTATTATTATAATAACTATTATTATCTAACTTTAAACATTAATATCTTTCTGAATTTAAGCAGTATGGTAAAACTGATTCCATTTCTGGATTCTACGTAATAAGCTATATAATAAACGTAAGTAATAGAACTTATTATATTACTTATTAACCAGTTATTATTTAAATAATTATTAATATTAGACTTTAAACAGTAATATCTTTCTTATTATAATTATTATTTGTCTTATACCGTAGGAGCTGAAAGCTCCGCCTGTGAGGGCAAGCGGTCCCTCTACTACTAACTATCTACTGTTAGGGTGTAGTCGGAGCGTTTCCACCCCGCCCACTCTTCTATTTATCCTACTGAAATATATATAGTTTAGTCTTAACTATTAAACGCGGTAACAGGTTATAGGGTTAGTACCTTATACTGGCATGTGTTATAAGTAAGATAGGGGTGTAAGCGGGTTGTTCTTAGTTCTGTTACGTTTACGCCCCTTAGCTGTAATGGCTTAAAGGTCTTATATTACCTCCTTTTTCGTCTGGGGTAGAAAGGGAGACCCTTTCGGCCTGGGGCAGCTCCCTGGGGTTTAATTAGGACTGAGGTGTTAACGGCTTAAGGGTAACTCTGTAATATCTCCCCCTTTTAATCCAGTCTTCTTCACACCGCTTTAATTATTACTAATTTGTAGTTCTTTATTTATTACAACTTTCAGTTTTACACTCTGTTAACTCGCTTCCTTTAGGCTGTTATTACTTTATTTCTTCTATTTAAGATTACTAATATGGCCGGCTAACCTCCGTGTACCTTTTTTAATAGCCTTATAGTTTCCATTTAACCTTTTTATTAAGGTTAGCTAGCCTTTACGGTTCTTACAGCTTTACTTTTTAACCTTTATAAATTCTTCCTTCCTCTCTAGCCTTCCTTTAAAACTTTTCTTCCTTTAACCACTAACTTCCTCCTTTTAGGCTTTAAGCCTTATATGCCTTATAATTATCTTTTTATACCCTTACTTACTCACTTCTACTATTATTATATCTATTTTAAGCCCTTATAAATGTAACTTTAATAGTTTTAATTATAACCCTTTTACTACCACCACCTGTAATTACCTTATTAACACCTTATTAATCATCCACATTATCCCCTCTTTATTATATTATTAACGTGTTATTAGTAATAACGCTAATAAGTTACCTTGCCTAACCTATATTAACTTATTAAATAACTATACCTATCTAAACTCCCCCTTAGACTATTATAAGTGCTATCCTGTTCGGAGTAGGTAACTACTTTTACCGTTTGCGGGACGTTTATTAACTAATTATAAACTTAGCTTATTATTAAAAGTGTAATAACAGTTATAATAATTATCTTTATATAGTAAGTTTTTATATTACTTACACTTTATTTACTATCTGTTAAACTGTCTAGGGTCTGGGCTTTACCTATACCTTAAAGTGTTACGTCGTTATTATAGTAATATGTATATCTTATAAGCTAACTACTACTTTAACTTATTAAGATATAAGTAATTCCTTCTATTAAGTTATATATAGGTTATTAATAGTATAATAACTAATTAATTAATTTAATATAATCTAGTAAGTCTAATTATCTCTCCACCTTAATATTAAAATAGTTAAATAATAAACTGCTAAGTATTCAGGCTACAGTTAAAACGTCTCTCCCACTCCTTTTAGTTTAGGTTTATCTGTTATAATTCATAACAGTCTGTGACAACCCTGCAGGCTGTCACTTGGGCCGGGGCGGCCCGACGAATCTCCCGCAGAAGGGACAGTGCCGAAAGACGGTGTACACCGTCTGGGCACACTGGGCCAGGGGTGTAAAGACCCGAAGCCCCTGCGACCAATGAGGTGCTGCTCGCAGCATGCCGAGTGCTCGCATCGCGAGCAGGAGAAACCTCACGAGCAAAACGATTGCGCGGTGTAAAGTGCTTGCATAACGAGCACTTGCGACACTACGAGCAAGGTACGAAGTACCTCTTAAGTTAGTTAGTATAGATAGCTATAGTTATGCCCACAACCACTGTGAGGGACTCTGGTTCCTCACGCTAATATTTAATTATTCATTTATATCTTACTGTTCAGACTTATCTCTGTGTATTATAGTGACAACGACTTACAGTGACATTAAACCCCCCATTTAAGAGTGTTAGCTTAATAAGCCGTCTTCGGAACGCCCCTTACCTGTTGGCGTCCTGCTATACGTTCTGTCTCAACCCGCGCCAGTCCTCTCAAAGCCTATGTCGGGTGCAGGTCGTAATACAGTCTTAATAACAGTCCTGTAACGCTAGTTTAGGCTGCTTAGGTACCTTTGCTTATTACTCTTACAAGTAGCTTATATGTTAATATTACTTTATCTGTTTAAACCTAGTGTCTTAAGACACGTTTAGACTTTATCTAACATTATCTGATTATATTTAACGGTCTTACTAATCTAAAGAGTTAGATTACTTAATAATAAGTTAGTTAAGATGTAAGTATATGTTAATTATAGTTTATCTACAGTTTGTTCGCTATTAATTATTATTATAAGTTATTATTAATAACGTTTAAGATTAGAACCGTCTTCCTCTTAATAATCTTTAAGTTAATAATAATAACTGCGTTTAGTTAATATATAATAATATAAGGGTTATTTACGGTATATTTACGGTGCGTTTATAATATATTTACAGTTTAGGTCTTTAATTATATAGTTATCCCTTAATATTATTTATTATCTTATCTTCTAAGTTAAGTCTTTACTATACTACCTTAAAATCTAAGCTAACATCTTAACATTTTCTTCTTTTTTATACCCTATATGTTATTAAGGTTAATACAGTCCAGTAACGGTCTACCTAAACCTTTTTTATTATCGTTAAGTATCTTAATTAAACTATATTCTTCTAACCTTTTAATTTCTATAATCTAATTAGTAATAATTACTACGTTTATTAAATGTAATAACCTTATTTTTAAGTCTTACTAGTTATAAAGCTAAATACTGTATAAGGTGCTTTTATTATATTTTAGGCACTTTAAGATTATATATACTGCCATTTCCAGGGTGATACTGTACTGGTATTAAAGCGACATTACCTTAGGGACCTTTCTTTAATAAAGGAAAGCGTTTAAGTTAATCTTCTTTATTTTAACTTACGTAAAGATAAAGTTTTAAGCCTTTATAAGTTCTTAATAAAGTTAAAGTAATATCTTACTTTTATTAAGGTCGTATATATCTATTATAGTAACGATGTAATTACAGTACGTGAACACCTTATACCTCTTTTTTTATCGTCTTTCCTTCTAATTACGAAAGGTAGAGATATTAGGGTTACAGTCTGTCTATTTCTTTTAATTTAGGTTTTCCGCTTTTCTTAATATAAGCTTTAACTAGTCTTTTATCTATACGGTTTTTATTAAACCGTTATTTATTAAAGGGGTATATACTGTTACACCCTGTTTTTATTTCACTTATTTAGTTATCTTCTTATTAATATTATATAAAAGCTTTACGATCCTTATATATTTAAGTTATTACTTAACTTTTACTATTTATTAGTTTAAGTAGATATTAAATAGTAAAACTTAAACTTTTAACTTTAAGTTCTTTATTAAGATTACTTTATATACTTTAAGTATAATTTATAAATATTATATCTAAGTGGTTTTTAGCTTTTTAACTATCCCTTTTATTAATTTTCCTGGCTTTATTAATATATATTATACATTTGCTCTGTAAGTGAGGACACTTTTAATAACTTTAATGTAAATTTCTTAAACGTAAATAGCTTACATTTCCCATATTTTCTCTGTAAATCAGGTTAATATAAGGGTTTAAATTTCCATTTTTTTAATAATCCTCTTTTAATAAGTTTTCCAGTTAAGCTTTCTATTAAACCAGACTCTTAAAAACCTAGTTAACTTTATTAACGTTAATCTTAAGTAATTTTCTCCTAGAAGTTTTACTCTTTTAGTTTATAAGTACCTTACTTATAAGAAGTAAATAAGCTTACTCTTTTTTAAGTTAAACGTTATCCCTTTTTCCTTTACCTATTCCATACAGATCTTATATACAGCTTTAAGGATCTTATAACACGTTAATATATTATATATAAAGGCTTAAAGGTTTATATTATCAGTAAAACCTAATGTAATTAAGCCTTTAATATATTTTAGCTTTTTATATAATGTATTAATAAAGAGGATAAAATGGATTACCGATAAGGGGGATCCTTAAGGGATCCTTTAAGTAATATCTTACAGCGTTAACAGCCTGTTATTAAATAATAATTAGGCCGTTCTCCCATATATATAATTAATTAGTTAAAGGATAAGCTTTCTTTTAAACCTTAAGTCTTTTAATATAGTAAATAACTAGTTTTAATCTACTTTATTAAACACTTTAATAATATTTAATTATAATAATAAGGTGTAAGCTTTATATAACTATACTGTGTGAACGTTATTAATAATAACTTAGATAACTATATCTGTTGCTTTTTTCTTTTTAAATCTAAATTAAAGGTTAAGGAGTATATAAGCTGTTTCTATTACGGTAAAGATCCTCTTTATTAGGATAGTTTTAACGATCTTCCCTGTTACGTCTAATAAAGCTATAAAGTGGTATACTTTAATATGTTTCTTATTATTAATCGATTTCCTTAGTTTTAACAGTATTATAATATGTACGGTATATTAACGCTCTAGGTAATAACTAAAGTTAAAACTCAATTATATAATCTTCACTAAGATAGCCGACAGTCTTCTATCCTTATCACAGGTCTTTAAAAGGCTGTTAAAGATCCCGTCTAATCTTAGCGCTTTTAAGGCGTTTACTCTCTAAATAACCTCTTTTACGTTTAAGTCCTTCACCTTCCAGTCTATTAATATAGTCTTTAAGAAAAAGCCTGCTCTCTAATTAAGGTCTTTAAGTTTTAAAAGGTTTACTTTTAATGTAAAGAAGAAGTGTTATTAAAATGCAAAAGGGGTCAAGGCATTGGAAAGCAGTGTGTGTTGAAGGTGATTTATTATTTCTATCTTCGAGAGTGGAAGCCGTGTTATTATAGCCGTGAGGGTGGCCAGTGCACGGAGTGCATTGGCCACACTCGCTTCTGCGAAGCGAGGTTGGCTGACTGAATACGAGGTTGGCAGTGGAGTCTGGCGTTCTTGGCTGTGCAGATCTACGGATGCAGCCGCGGAGCGGCTGCGTGGATCCAGCCACACTGTTCTAACCACACTGGCCGGGTTAGGGTTATAAAAACCCAACAAGTGTTTATTAAGTTCTTTTATTTTCTTAATGTGGGTAATAGCTATTTAGGGTCTGTTAGGTGTAATGTCTTTCGTAACTTATAATGTTAGAATAGCTGGTAGTTTAAGGGGTTAATAACTGCGTAATCTGGCTTAACATTTAATATTCCATATTACTTTTAAGTCCTTATTAGTTATTATCTTATTAAGGGAGCCTTATTAACACCTTATTTATACCTTACTAATTACCTTATCTCTATACCTTTTAACCTTCCTCAGCTCCTTCTTTACAGTATAAGAGCGCAACGTTCTTTATATCCTTTCCACTCTCCTTACGTCTTTTATAACTCTCTTTATTTTATTATTCTATTATAATACTGTAATCCCTATATTTAGTTTCCTTCTAAGTACTGTAACGTCTACAATACGTAGGAGCTCCTTTAACAGTGCTTTAAAAGCTTCTTCCAGTTTATGGATATTATTTATACTAACTGGTATTATAAAATGTTTTACTATTACTACAGTTATTACAGTATTTATCATTTTATAACTATAGCCTTCCTCTCCTTCTTTTTATTTTGCTAATATATTGTTAATTTTAACTATTTACAGTATATAATCTAACCCGATTATACTCTCTATACCCAGGTCATTAACACCTAACGTACAGGATACCTATATGTAGTTTATTATACTGTCTCTTTCTCCGTTTTTACGTTTATATCGTATTAATTCCCTAAATAAGGTCCTTAACATTAGGTTTTAGTTTTCCGCTAGCCTTACTAACAGTTTAGTTTTAAGGCTCTTATATCCCTCTTTATCTTATATTAAGTTATATGTGTTAAAGTCACTTATTATAACTACTCTCCCTTAAGGCGCTTTCGCCCTAATTTTAGTTAAGGGGATAACTTAATTATTTAATTTCTTACTTAATATGTAGATTAAGTAAACTGTAATAACTTCCTCTCTGTAGCTGAACGTTATTAACGCTTAGTCTAGGTTAAAGTTTATAGTTTACGTTACGTTAATAAGCTGTTTATTAACGTATAACACTACCCTCCCGCTGTAATAGATTATGCTAAATTTCCCTCCTCTTTTACATCTTAAAGTGCTAGTAAATTAACTTTAAAATGGTTCTTATATTGCTATTAAGTCGCAATCGCTTTATATTTCCAACACCTCGTTAAGTCTCACGTTCTTATTATCGATATTCTAATACAGTAATTTTAACTTTATTAACTGTTTTATAAAGGGCTGTTTATAAGTAGTAATGTAACTAGTTATAAGGGTTATTAGACTTTATTAATAGTTACTATTAGTCTTATTAAGGCTCCTGTAAGCCGTTATCTAAGTAAGGTTAATATAGTCTCTAGGGCGCCGTTAGGGTTTAGTAGCTTTATATATTACGTAATACTGTTACTGTTAAGTATTCTTGCTTTCTTTAAAAGATTAAGTCTCCCTGCCTTAACCTATAAGATTTATTTTCTCTTATTAGCTACCTAGTTTCCATATCCCTACGTGACTGTAAACTAGTCGGCTGTAGTGCACTTACGCTTAGTGATAAGGTTAAAGTTCAGGTTATTCCTTTCCCTATACAGTTTTTTATATATTATAACTCTATTAAGGAAAATCGCTCTAGCACGCTTACAGTGCTCCTTTACCACATAGTAGTCCTTATCCTGTCCGGAGGACAATTTGTTGTAAGGGTGGTCCAAAAAAAAAAAATTACTATGGGAAATTCAGTTAAAAATGATAAGGAAATTCAACTCGACCTAGGACTGGTCGGTTCATTATCAAAAGTGGGTCTGCTCGGGCCCCTCCGCTCGGGCCCCTACTCGGGCCCCAAATCACGTGATATGATATGGTTTCAGATACGTCACGTGACCGGGAATCCAAATCTGAAGTCAGATTCAGGGTTAGGGTTACGGTTCAGGAGTTATTCGCGTTTGAAAAAATTAAACAAATGGGTATTCGGAAATAAAAACAA
>Ga0247760_1003394_pt1 | contig 10425 bp, 5 predicted proteins | sample UWRJL171409R4_FD_179936 | JGI IMG/M metagenome (GOLD analysis project Ga0247760, IMG submission 179936) | Plant litter microbial communities from Arlington Agricultural Research Station in Wisconsin, United States - UWRJ-L171-409R-4 | ecosystem: Environmental > Terrestrial > Plant litter >...
CCCCCCCCCCCCCCGCGGCACTGTGGTAGGTGGGTAGCATCCTTCCTGCAGTTCTACCCCGGCGTTTGATCACATATACATGCAAGTTGGGTAATTTAACGTATGTCGCCTAATTGAGACTTCCTTTCTTGGAGGTCCAGCTGCCAAGGCGCCATGCAGTGGGGTTGCACTGCATCCAACTCAACTTCCAACGATCTCCTCCTTTTTCAGTGTCGAGGGCTCTCCCTCCAGATATGCCACATCCCCATTATAGGGTTGACTGGGGATAAGTCATGATATTTCTTTTTGTTCTTCCCCCTTCATCTACACACTACTCATTGAGGGGCGGATACAGAACAAAAACTTTGGTGCTCAGCTTGTAACATTGTCAAGGCTCTCTTCCACCTTTTGCTAAGGCCGCGAATAACATAAACTTATCCTTCTGAGCTCGCACAATGGCTGACAAGATTCTTGAAACACTACGGCCGATAGTAGGGAAGGAGAAGTTTGAACTGGTTGCTCATGAAACCCTCGAGTTCCAGCATCAAGATGCTAGTGGCGACGCAACAATTCCGGTCCAGAGAGCTGTGGAGAAGCTCAAGGCTGAAGATCGGATATCTTCTGCCCTGAGCGACAGATTGACGCTGGCCGTGATAGTTGCCGGGCTCAGCGATAACAACGCGGCGCTTGTCAGGGCTGTCGACGAGGACCCCGCTGTCAACGACCTTGGAGCGTTCGCGCTTCGCTTCGATACAAAGACTATCCAGCAAGCCATCGCTTCAAATGCTACTGCTCACAATGGGGAAGAAGGCGCTGGTAGTCTGGAAGCAGCAGCGACAGAAATCCGGACAGCCGCCTTCCGCGCCTCGCCCACCGCGACGGTTCAGGGCATGGTCATGAACGACAAGGTCAAGCTGTCCAGTGGCGACGTCCATGTGAAGGCCGGCCTTGTCACGGCGCTCGCCGAGATGGGCGTCGAGGACATTGTTAGCAAACCCGTCACGACTCTCGCATCCGTTGCCCCCATAGCAGCCGAGACGATGCCGCCCGAGAGACAGGCTGCCGTTGTCCACGAAATCAAGGCATTGTCGCGAGTTGCTAGCATCGCACCGACAACCAAGGCAATGCAAGGTCTGGTTAACCAGGGCCTGACCACGAGCTTGGCCATCGCCAATGTACCCAGAGAGTCGTTCGTCTCGTCAATGGCCGAGCACATGGAGGCCGCTGATGCGAGCGCTGTTCACGCCAATGCCGTGGGCGCCACCGTGCGGAACCAGAACCTCCTCGTGGAGCTTTTGCAGGCGGTCAGGGGCACGGGATTGCAGGCTATCGACGGAAGAGAGAGTGCAGCATTCCAGAAGCTCAAGATGAAGGAGTTGAAGAGCGCCAAGTCATACGATCTGAATTTTGAAACCCTCTTTGGGAGCATGGACCAGGCTGTCAGCGCCGAATGCGCTACCGTTTACTCGCCCGCCAGTTACTTGGTCGACCTTCTGCAGTATCTGCGGTCTGCCACCCTCGAGCCCTCGACTCCGGCGGCGGATCCCTCACCCACAGGCACAACACCTAGTATAAAAGGGACAGTTTTGGAGAAGCTCTTCCGGAGACGACCAGACCTGGGCAATTTGCAGCTCACGTGTGAGAATACCAATACGGTGCTTCCGTATATTGACCTCGGCAACGAAGTCATGGAGTCCTTCATTCGGAGTCTCGACACAGCAGCCTTTAGCCAGGCTGGAGACGCTGGAACCCAGGGAGCGGCCCCGTCATCGAGACAACTCGCCATCGATGCGTACAATGTCGTTGACCAAGATTCCAGCGAGCTTGTTGCCCAGCCTCAGAACACTGATTACGACTCGTACGAGAAGCTAGCAAGAACGCTTTACCCTCTCTCGTTGCCGTATAACCAGCCGCTCGACCGGCAGCGCGCCCTTTTCGATTTTCTAAAGCTCTCGAGACATGGATTGCTCGACAGATTCCGCCCGAAACCGCCCAATCTGAACTTGGCAGTTCACGGCAGCAAGACGACGGAACAGCTAGCCCTCCTCGACGCACAGCTGAGCAGAGCACACGCTGTCGTGCTGGAAAGGCAGCTGGATGCAGAGACTCTTGGCCTCTCGCAGGCTGAGTACCTCGCACTCACCGGAGAGCTCTATTTTGGAAGGGAGTATTTTGAGGCTACCGAGGGGACCATGCTGGATCAGCAGGCCTACCGCAGACGAGTCGAGCTGCCGCCGGTACACGCCTGCTGGGGATATAAAAGCCCGGAGAGCCTCTCTAGCACAGATGAGGTTAATCGCACCGGCCTGCGTTTTGTCAAGCAGCAGTTCCTCCCCAGAAGCGGCGCTTCCTTTTCGGACCTCGTGGACATGGTGCAGACCGGTTTCGTCAACCCTCACCAGCTCCAAGGCAAGGATAAGGCAATCCTTGAAGAAATCAGCTTCAGTTACCAATTTCTGCAGACGCTGATTGTTTCTGGCGTCGCTGAGCCAGAAAAGCGTTACGAACGGGTTGCCGAAGTCCTCGTCGGGACAATTGGCAAGCTCCTCCCTCAAGCGGAGGAGAGTCTCGAGACTCCCTCGACGGGAGGAGCTGGCCAACAACAAGAAGAGGCTAGTGCGCAAACAAACACAGACGCCTCGCAGCCTCGGAGCCCCGAGGACATCCGGAAATGGGTCTATGATCATTTCGAGCGCGTGGGGAAGCTCATCGTCTTGGACTCTGGGGAGGGGCCTCGTCTCTCGTTTCACGGCGAACTCTGGTCCGTCGAGGTTTTAATCCGCGCGACTAGGGAGACCAAGGTCGGCAACATCTCTTCGGACGGTACCATCACCGACGACGCTGGAACCACCATCGGCACTGTAAACATGGCCGGCCGGGTGCTGATGGGCAATCCCGCGGATGAGGTCACCATAAACCAGATGTACAGCGGCAGGCTGATCAAGCTCATGATCAACGGTCAGAAAGCAGCCGACGTCAGCAACGGATATTTCACCTCGTTTACCGAGGCCGGCGCCGACGTCGGGGCAACCGGGGTGTGGCAGCTGACAGCTGGCATGGGCGGAAGCGGCAACATCGACAACGTCCGACTTAGGCACCTGGATGGAACATTACTCTCTACCCAAGACTGGGACCGGATGCACAAGTTTACTCGTATCTGGAGACGGCTCGGATGGTCGATTCAGGAGACGGACATGGCTCTTGGGGGAGTACTAAACTCGAAGCTCATGAACGAAGCCAGCGAGCCTGATATCGACGCCGAGACTCTTCACGGCCTCGCAGCCATCAAGCAGCTGCTGCCAATGACGGGGCTTTCGGCCGAGCAAGTTCTGACCTTCTGGGCCGACATGCCCACCCGCGGACCCCAGTCCCTCTACCGACGACTGTTCTTTGGTACCCTTATCAAGAGCTCAGACCCCGTCTTCGGGCCAGATGCCAACGGCGACTACTTTGAGACCTCCAGCTATCGCATTTCCGACTATCCGCTCATCGTCCTCGCCGCTTTTGGCATGAGGGCTGCAGACATGGACTATCTGCTCGGACGCGACGTTGGCGGCGCGACGCCCCTGGCTACCCCTATCCCGGACTTTCTGAGCGTGGCAAACTTGTCGGCAATCTACCGGCACGTCATGCTGGCTAGGATTCTCGGAGTCGCCGTTACCGAACTCGGCCAAGTTCTGGCAGGCGGCTTCTCGGACCCGTTCAGCAGCCCGAGCAATTGCCTCGGCCTCCTCCAGACTTGGACCGAGATGAGCAATGCTGGGTTTACGTGGCAAGAGCTTCGCTACCTCGCCGCCCGAGACATGTCAACGCTCGGTCCTCTGGTTCCAGACGCGAAGCTCATCATCCTTCAGACGGCTAAGACGTTACACGATGGGTTTGATACCATCAGACAGGACCACCGCGCGGTTAAGGACGGCGACGAAGTACCAATCGACCTCGTCAAAGCCAAGGCGGGTCTCATATTTGAGGAAGGCGTGGTGATGGACATACTACAGCTGCTCAACGGGGAGACTGGTAAGTCACTCACTCCTATTCTTTGTCTCTCTAGTGGGAACCTGAAACTGACGATTGCCATGCAAACATGATCAAAGTCTACCGTGCCCGTGCTCCCAAGATTGTCGACCCCAAATTTGCGCAACTGCTCACTGAGGCCTCATCTGGAAAAGCAACATATGTGCCCGGTGCGGGAAAGCAGAGCTCTCAGCTGCAAGTGAAAGGCATCCTCTCCGAGGATGAGAGCAAGGCCATGACCAAGTTGTTGGCGGGTAATTCGAAAAAAGACGCCGAGCTATGGGGGAAAGCTATTCAGCAGTGAGTTGCGAGACTGACTCTTCTTCCCAGACGCCGAAATAGGGGGGGGGGGGCTTTTGGGTTGGGTTTGCTCTTGTTTTTTTGCTAACGGACTACTAGGGTAGCAAAACAACCGCTGAGTGTCCTTTACGACTCTATCAGCGGCATACTTCCGCAGCACGTTTTTGATCTGGAGCTTTCCAGCAAAACAGCCACCATCTTGGCAGCGGACATTCCCGATGTGGTCAACCCAAACTCGGATACGGATAATAATAATAATAATAACAATAAGAAGAAGGAAGTCGAGACCCCCCTCCTTCCGGGGGCAATCTCGGGGAAAACACCGTCGCAAAAGAGAGCCTACTTCTTCAAGTACTTGATACCTTTTCTTCAAGATAGGCTCGCAAGCATTCTCATCAAAGACACGATGGCATCAGTTGCTGGCTTTAACGACCGCGTCATGGGACACTTGCTCTTGGACACCATTGCCGTTAGCGGCACAACGCCACCCATGACTGCGGTTGATTTTCTCCTCGACAACCTCAGGAAGTCAGACTTTGAAGAAAAGTTGGGTCACTGGGAGGGATACCTCGTGCCGGCCACCACGGACCTGTACACCTTCTCAGTTGTATCCGACAAGGGGCCCCCGCCTCTCTTGTTGAATGGTAGCCAATCGCTGGTGTTCTCTCTGCAGCAGGAAGAGCCTGTGTTGCTGTGGTCGACCACCTCTCCGATCAAGCTCGAGGCTGGAAAGGTGCAGAAGCTAGAGCTCCGTCAGATCGCTCCCGCTGACCTGCAGTGGAAAGCGAAAGGAGGCTCCCGCGCCGCCATCCCCAGCTCTGCCTTCCTTCCCGGCCACGCCGAGGCTGGGCTGCAAGAGGGCTTCCTGCGCTTGCAGAAGCTCGCTCTGGTTGTGAACAAATTCCGGCTGCAAGCTCGAGATGTAGTACACATCAACAGTCACCGGGAGGACTTTGACAACATCGACTTTCGGCGCTTTACCGTGCCACAGTGGAAGCGGCTGCAACAATATGTCAAGCTACGCGACAGTCTCCCCCTGAAAGCGGAGCTCGCACTAGTAGACCTCTTCAGCTGGGCTGCTGGCAACCCGGACGCCACAAGCAGCGACGACGACGACGAGCAGCTTGCGGCGCAGATTGCCAGGGCGACAGGTTGGAAACCCGCTAGAATCCACGAGATGTTGCGTCACTTTGATTTTGGCCAACGGGATGGCAGCAAGACCCACTACTTTCGCAACGAGGTCATCCTGACCCGCTTCGCCGATGTGATGGCCACATCCGACAAGGCGGGCGTCGATATCCCGCGGCTGTTTACATGGGCAAGTCCTCTCACCACATCATCAGCCGACTTCTTCAAGCTCCGCGACATGGCCGAAGACATGCAAAAGGTGGCCCGGTCACGATACAACCTCAAGACGTGGCCCGATGCAATCAAACCGGTCAACGACGGGCTCAGGGAGAATCAGAGAGCAGCCTTGGTCAGCTACCTGCTTGTCCGCGACGAGATCACCTCTGTCGGGATCCACGACGCCGACGGCCTCTTTGAATACTTCCTCATCGATACCCAGATGACATGCTCGGTCGAGACGTCGCGCATCAAGCAGGCCATTGCCACGGTGCAGGTCTACATCCAGCGCTGTCTGCTCGGCCTCGAGGAGCCCTACGGCGTGCCGACCGGCACGCTGGACCGGCAGCGGTGGAGCTGGATGCAAAAGTACCGCGCGTGGGAGGCCAACCGCAAGATCTTTCTGTATCCCGAGAATTGGATCGACCCGACGCTCCGCGACGACAAGAGCGACATCTTTCGGGAGCTCGAGTCGCAGCTCCTCTCCACGGACCTCACGAAAGAGACAGTCTCGGCCGCGCTGAAAGGATACGTCGACAGGGTCGCCCACATCTCTAATCTATCCATTGTCGGGCTGTGCGTGGACGACACAAGCCCTGCGAGGCCGATCCACCTCTTTGCCGGGACGCGCACCGCCCCTTTCTCGTACTACCACAACATCTTTAGGGAAGGCAGCTGGAGGGACTGGAAGAAAATGGCCATCGAGGTACCGCACTACACGGTTGACGAGGGCGGCTCTGGTGTCTACTTTGCGCCGATTGCTTTCCAGAACCGCGTCATTGTGTTCATTCCTCAGATTTCCAAAAAGGCCGTCGCGCCCAAGATCGATGAGGGTGCAAGCTTCACGACGCTCGGCGGCAAGGTTGGCGATACGATGCCGGGCACCGCGTGGGAAATCAAAATGAGCTGGACGGAGCTTCGCAACGGGCATTGGACGCCTCGCCAGCTGTGCCCAGACGGATTTGTCGACTCGGCGGGCGGCTCGACTTTGGGCGCCGGGTCTATCGGTGCCTACGACTTCATCCCGGCACGGGTGCCACCACTTTCCAGCAGGCCAGGCCCGCAGATCAAGATCATGGTGACAAAGTGGCACGTGGACTGGGCCAATATTCTGGGCGAGTGGCACTTTGGCAACGGCCAGCTTACCTTCTACGGTCCGGGATCCACTTCGCAAGGGCTGAACGCTAATGTCGCACTATCCACGTTCGGCTACAAGGCGGACGGCGCGCTGCACTCGGCCCAGGCGGTCATGGATGGCGACGACAGGGTCGAGAGCAAATTCTACTCCTCGCCGCCGTATGTAATCGAGGTAAGGCCGAGCGAGGGCCGCTGGGGATCAGCCGTCACTCTCCCCGACGAGACCGGGCAGCAGCAGACCAGGCAGCAGCAGCAACAGCAGCAGCAGCTATTGTACCACACACGCATCAGTGATCTTATCTCGGCATCGCTGGCTTCGTATGACGACGACAGCGCCATCTTTCGGTACTTTTCCTCGCTTCTGCCCTCGTCGACCGACGACGTCATCAATGTTTTCGGAGGGTCCAGGACAGCGAGCGGGGACTGGACGTTCAACGAGCTCGCCCGGCCCTTCTCGCTGTACAACTGGGAGCTGGCCTTGCACGCTCCAATGCTGATTATCGACCGCCTTCTGAAGAGCCAGCAGTTCGACCAGGCGCTGGACGTCTGCCATTACATCTTTGACCCCACCTCTAAAGGGGCCAGGGACGATCTGACCAGATTCTGGACCTTTCTACCATTCAAGATGATCACCGAGATGACGATTGAGCAGATGTTTGAGGCTTTCCGCCCTGGAGAGTCGATGTAAGCCTCCCCCCAACTACGACCCCCAAATTTTTTTTTTTTTTTTGGGTGAAGCTACCTACCTAGGTAGCTAGTTGGTACTGATTCGAAAACTTTTTCATGCAGGCTCGAGGTAACAGCGTGGCGAGACAAGCCGTTTGCACCACACGCCGTCGCACGCAGGCGGCCTATGGCGTACATGAAGTGGATCGTGATGAAGTATATTGAGATTCTGATCGAGTATGGCGACTATTACTTCCGCCAGAATACCCTCGAAACAATTCCGAACGCGATTCAAATGTACGTCACGGCGTCACATTTGTATGGACCTCGCGGCCAGAAGGTGAAAAAGCAGGGCAAGGTCAAGCGGTACACTTATAACAACCGTATGTGTGGCCCCCTCCTCCTCCTCAACTCTAAAACTCCCAGCTAAGACATGATGTGTGTGTGTGCAGTCCTGAACAAGCTTGACGACTTTTCAAACGCCATGGTGCAAATGGAAGAGATGTTCCCCTTTAGCAACCAGACCCCGTTCCCTGTTGGGAAGCTTCCAGACGATCCCGAGGTCCAGCTTGCCAATCTCTTTGGTTTTGCCGGAACGCTGTTTTTTGCCATCCCGGACAACCCAGAGCTGAGAGCGCTCGGCGAGCGGATCGACGATCGCCTGTTCAAGATCCGCCACTCGCAAGACATCAGCGGCACCCTGCGCAAGCTGCCGCTCTTTGAGCCCCCCATCGACCCGGCACTCCTGGTCCAAGCAGCTGCCCAAGGCGTCTCCCTCAACAGCGTCCTGAACGACCTCAACGGACCCATGCCCAACTACCGCTTCCCGTACCTGCTGGACCGGGCTCTCGCGCTCGCCAGCGAGTGCAAGTCCCTCGGCCAGTCGCTGCTCGGCGCAAGGGAGAAGCAGGACGCCGAGACGTACGCCGTCCTCCGCGCCAAGCACGACAGCACCACGCAGACCATCCTCCTGGACATGAAGAAGCTCGCCCTCGAGGAGGCCACGCGCAGCCTCGAGGCGCTAGAGCACTCGCGGCGCGGTCCCGAGAACAGGATGCGGTACTACCTACAGCTCGCGGGCGAGCAGCTCGCATCCGTTCCCGGAGCAGCAGCAGCAGACGCCGACTTCCAGGCCCTCAGCGAGAAGCTGCAGACCCCGATCGAGGTGGGCGGCCTCAAGCTCATCCCGTCCGAGAAGGAGGAGATGGACCTCGGATCCAAGGCCGCCACGCTCACCATGGTCTCGGGCGCCTTCGAGACGCTGGCGAGCTACTTCAACGCCATCCCGTTCACCAACGCGCACGCGACCCCGCTGGGCTGCGGCATCGCCGTCGGCTGGGGCGGCCAGAACCTGGGCTCTGTCGCCTCGGCCGTGGCGCGGGGCATCTCGACGGCCAGCGCCGACGCGCAGTACCGCGCCGGCGTCGCGGGGCGCCACGGCCTCGCCACCCGCGCCCTCAGCGACCGCCTGCAGGCTGCCAACGCCGCGGGCTTCGAGCTGTCCACGCTCAACCGCCAGGTCGCGGCGGCGCGCGTCCGCGTCGCCCTGGCGGCTCGCGACGTCGAGGTGCAGCGCACCCAGATCGCCCAGGCCCACGAGGCCGAGGCCGTGCTGCGCGCCCGGTACGCCGCCGCCGAGCTGTACGGCTGGTTGGCGGGGCAGACGCGCCGTCTGTTCTCCAGCACGTACGCGCAGGCGCTCGAGCTGGCGCGCAAGACCGAGAAGGTGCTGCGGTTCGAGCGCCCGCATGCTGTTGCTGCTGCTGCTGCTGCGGCGGCGGCGGGTGGGGGGGCCAGCAGCAGCAGCAGCAGCAGCCTCATCCAGCCCGGGTTCTGGGACGTGGGGCGCGATGGCCTGCTCGCCGGCGAACAGCTGCACTACGCGCTCAAGCAGATGGAGGCCGCGTACCTGGCCGAGCGTGGGCACGACTACGAGGTGGTCAAGACGCTGTCGCTGCGCGTCGTGGACCCGATGCAGCTGCTCCGGCTGCGCGACGAGGGCGTCGCCGAGTTTGCCGTGCCGGAGCTGCTGTTCGATCTCGACTTCCCGGGCCACTACGCGCGGCGCATCAAGGCCGTCACCGTGACGGTCCCGTGCGTCATCGGCCCGTACGCCTCGGTCAACGCGACGCTGAGGCTGCTGTCGAATCGCTTCCGCGCCACGCCGTCGCTGGCCGGAGGGTACAACGAGAGGGTGGATGGGGATGGCGCGGCGGCGAGCGATGAGCGGTTCGCCACGTCCAATGTCCCCGTCGCGGCGGTGGCGGTAAGCCATGCGAACGGTGATGCGGGCGTGTTCGAGCTGCAGTTTGCCGGCGAGCGCTATCTCCCCTTTGAAGGCGCGGGCGTCGTGGCGGCGTGGCGGCTCGAGCTCCCGCCGCTGGCGCTGCGGCCGTTCGACTACGGCAGCATCGCAGACGTGGTGATGCAGATCAGGTACACCAGCAGAGAAGGAGGCGAGCAGCTTCGCGCTGCCGCCACCGCCGAGGCCTCTGCGTTTGTTAGCGGCACGGCAGAGGCCGGGGGTGGCCTCTTCGCCTTCTTCGATATCAGGAATGAGTTCGCCTCCTCCTGGGCCAGGGTGCTGCAAGGCGGAACGCGACATCTGGACATGTTGCATCTTCAGGCAAAGGTCCCGCTTCTTGCCGCCGGCAGAGCCAACGGCAGCATCGTAGCACAGGACGTATGGGTTGTGAGCCAGGAGTCGTTGCCCGATGGGGACCTACAACTCGACGTGGTCGGAGAGACAAGCCAGAAGAACCAAGCTACATTGGTCAAACAGGAGGGCAGCTTCCAGGGGCTTAACACATACGGCGCCATAGGTGCTCGGATTGTGCTATCTCACTGGAAGCTCACTCTGCCGGAAGGTAAGATAGAGAGCGAGAGGCTGTGGGTGCTGGTGAGATATACGTGTACTATGGCTTAGTGATGGCAGTGCCCCCCCCCCCCCCCCGAATGGGGGTATAAAGTTTTGGTTTTTTTGCC
>Ga0247760_1003396_pt1 | contig 10417 bp, 8 predicted proteins | sample UWRJL171409R4_FD_179936 | JGI IMG/M metagenome (GOLD analysis project Ga0247760, IMG submission 179936) | Plant litter microbial communities from Arlington Agricultural Research Station in Wisconsin, United States - UWRJ-L171-409R-4 | ecosystem: Environmental > Terrestrial > Plant litter >...
CCTCCGCCCCCAAATACCTCGGCCTCTGCCGCGCGTGGCTCGCCGACGCCGAGCCCGACGTCCGCTCCGTCTTCGACGCCGCCCTCGCCCACCTCATCTCCCCCGCCGGCGGCTCCCACATCCCCGTCGATATCGCCCTCCCCTTCCTCCGGCAAGGCCAACTCGCCCACACAGCAATCTGCCTCCTCGAGTCCGCCGACGGCGTGCGCGCCCGCGTCCCGCGCCCCGGGAACCCGATGTCACTGCTCAGCGCCGCGAACCGCATCGCCGTCGGCATTGGCGCCCAGACTCCCGCGCTAGACCTGTACAAATACGGCCAGATCCGGCAGGTCATCATGAGCCATCTCGCACACCTCTGGAAGGCCTACCCCGGCATGCTGGTGCTGACACCCACGACGCGTGCGGCGGGGTGGCCGATCATGGAGGAGGATCTGGTGCATGGCATGCAGGACGGGAATCGAACGGTGGCGAACATGGCGTATGCGTGGTATGCGAATAGGGGCGGGTGTCCGGCCGTCACGTGCCCGGCGGGATATGTGAAGCCGATGGAGGACAGGGAGGGGGTGTTGCCGGTGGGGATTATGGCGATGGGGGAGTGGGGTGCTGAGGAGCAGCTGTTGGGGTTTGCGAGGGAGGTTGAGGGGTATTTGAATGGGAGTTATCCCGGGGGGAGGAGGAGGCCAGAGGAGTGGGTTGATCTTTTGGGAGTGGCGAGGGGGGAGAAGGGGGGGGGGGAGGGGAGGGGGGAAGAGGTTGAATGTGGGAATGGTAATGGTAAGGGGTTGTTGGCGTGAGCTTCGTTTTTAGAGAGGGAAAAAAGGAAAAGGAGGAGAAGGGAGCTGAGTAGGATGGGTTGGATAATAGTAATCATTGAGAGGTGGGCGTGTTTGTTGAGAGAACGGCCTGTCACTGAGAAGTGGAAGGCTGTCACTGTACGCTTATGGTAAGCTGAGATTACTGGTGTTGTATCGACCACAGAGAAACTGGCTAAGATGATGGGCGCTCACACAGCCCTCCTGGCGGGTTTACATCCCGTCTTCCGGAATGTGGTATAAAAGAGCTACAGTGAAACTCTACGAGTTAGACATTTCGTCCTTCCTTGTATTCGTAGACTTCAGAGTACCGGTGGTTTCTTATCTCTGCACGCGGGGGGCTGTAGAGCTCCTGTGTAGGAAGGCTCCGGCCACAAAAAAGCGCTGCTCTGCTCGTGCGGAAATGCATGGGAAGGACCAATGGTGCCAGAGTGGCAAATCTGAAGGGGTTATCTATCATCGGCCTTGATTGCATCGTGAGTGATCTCGATTGTGTTGTGATAGACCGTTGGACCGTGTATGAAAGTCTCCAGTGTCTTGAGGATGTGAGATAGCCAGTGTACCCAATAATTGAGTATGGACTACCTTGGCCTTATGGTAAAGTAAGAAAGCATCTTCCCTACTGGCTGAGGAACCTTTTTCATTCTTGTTTATTTTTTAGCCAGAGTCATGAGACTGGTAGTCTTCAGGGATGGGAACGTCATGATGTGAATTGAAGCATTAAATGCGAGAATTTATGCCCTGCAGCTCTAGTCATGACGAAGCAAATAGACATTCTCCAACTGAAGGGTGTACAGGTCCGTAATTGAAGATACCATTCGGGAAGGATTGATCCATGATGCTGCGTGTTGATCTTCATTGCCACCCGCATCATGAAGGATCGCGGATGGACTTTATACCCAGTCACTAGACTGAGGTGCGCCCTTGTGAGAACAAACCCCACCTTCGCCAGACGGCATTGGCTGGCGCGGTCTCGATTTCGCTTTATGAAATCGCAAAGATCTCGTGTATATAAACTGGCTGAACTCTTCGTAACTCTACCATACAGTTGTGATTTATACGACTCTGAACCTCAAGTCAGGACTCAGATATACCTCAATTGACAAGCCATTGCCCAAACCAACACACTTGCAACCACCTCGCAATGGCAACCTCAACCCCCTCCCACCCCGACCTCACAGGCTTCAAAGCCCTCTCCTTCGACTGCTACGGCACCCTCATCGACTGGGAATCCGGCCTCGCCTCCTCCCTCTCGCCCATCCTCTCCCAACTCCCCCCCTCTCACCCGTGGAACCTCCGCCCCCTCACTGCCGTAGAGCACTTCAACACCCACTCCGAGCATCTCTGGGCGACACAGCCCCTCCTCCCCTACGACGCAAACCTCACCTCCGCCTTCCTCCTCCTCGCCGCCGAAGTAGGCGTCTCCCTCCCCTCCTCCCTTGAAACGGACCCCTCGGATATCGGCACCGCCCCCGGCCGCTGGCCCGCCTTCCCCGACAGCGTCGCCGCCCTGCTCAAGCTAAAGAAGCACTACCGCCTCATCATTCTTTCCAACGTCGACGACGCCAACATCGCGCGCACCATAAGCGATAACCTCTCCCCGGTGGAATTCGACGGGGTCTACACCGCGCAGCAGATCGGGTCGTACAAGCCCTCGCTGAACAACTTTGCGTACCTGTTTGCGCACGCCAAGGAGGACTTTGGTGTCGACAAGGAGCAGGGAGAGCTGCTGCATGTTGCGCGGGGGTTGACGGCGGATCATGTGCCTGCGAAGGAGGTGGGATTGAGGAGCGCGTGGATTGCACGGGGGGGAGATCGGGACGGGAATTATGGGACGGGAGGGGATTTGGGGAAGTTGATGGCGGAGGGGAAGCTGGGGTTTGAGTGGAAGTTTGATACGCTGGGGGATTTTGCAGAGGAGGTGGAGAGGCAGTTTGAGGCGGAGAGGGGGAGAGAGTGAGAGAGGTTTGGTTTGGGGGGGTTGTATTGTTATGGGAGGCTACTCTGAAGAGGAGTTTCTGCGGGAGTCTTCGTCGTCTGATCCGGGTGCGCGTGAACGTGTTCTGTATCTTGACCCGCGGGGTCGGGTCCTGCCACGGATGTCTTCTGATCTCCAGCCTCTCCTTGTCTTGATGACTTTTAGGAAGCGGTCGGTGTGGACGGCGCCGTCCATCTCCTCGGTGCTGTCTTCCTCCTCAGCGGCCATGAGCTGGGCCGCTTCGCTGCCGTGTATGGTCTTGAGATGCCGGGCGAGGTTTCCTCTGCGGGAGAGCCCGTTGACTGCCCTGGGGCAGGTGGCATGTGGGCAGAAATGCTCCTGCATTCCCGGCGTCGCTGACCTGCGCCGTCTTGAAGATTCTCTGCCTTCGGGCGATTCACTGGAAGGTCTGACGCTGGGCTGGCGACTTACAGCGCGGAGCTGTTCGAGCTCGTGTTCGGCGTTGTCTTCCTCGTCTGAAGACGGGATGGGCGGTGCGTCCGGTGTGTATTTCACCGTCTGCATGGGCGCCAGGGCTGACTCTTTTGCTTGCTCGGGCAAAGTGTGGAGGACCATCTCCTGGCCGAACAGCGTTGAGCACCGTTGCGTGGCACGCGCCATAACAGACGGCGAAAACCCGGCCAGCGCCGCCGCTGCCATGACATCCCGCCAGTCTCTCGTGCCCCATCTGGCAATATAATCATCAGTCGTTTTGTTCACACTCCTGGACTGGGATCTGCTTTTCCTCTTGCGGTTCACCTCGTCTTCCGTCTGCGCTTCGTACCCATAGTAGTCAGGCATCCGCCGCTTGGATTCTCTGGCAACCCGTAACAGCATCTCCTGGTGGTTCTCCCCGTCCTTGGGGTGGTGTGTCTTCCTCGGCCGCCCGGTCGTCGGACGTGGTAGATGCTTCTTTTTCGGCGACTCCTTCCGTGGTCGGCCGCGTTTCCCATGGGACCGCTCTGTCTCCGTGTCTTCCGGGTCAGATCCGGCAGCGGTCCGCACGCCGGCCATCCTGGCGTTGTGAAGTATGGTAAGCGTCTCATCCAGGCGCGCCAGTATCCTCCTAGTTACTGGACGCAAAAGCGAATAAGACAGCTCATCATCTGCCGACGGGACTGGCGTGAAAAACTCCTCTTCTTGTTCCCGCACAGCTCGCGACCGACCCACCCTAGATTTAGTCTCAACCTTCCTCTCGGCGCTCTCTTCCGATGAGTCCAACAGCGGCACATCGCCCGAAGACACAGAATCACTATCCTCATCATATTCCACACTCTCAATCGTCTCCATGACATCACCCTCAGAAACTTCCGCCTCGGCTACCAACTTGGGCATCAGCTCCCGCCGCCAAAACTTCTCCTTCGCAAGCCGCAGCATCGTGGCCGAGACCTCGCCCTCCAGATTTTCGCTCGGCCACCCCGTCCCACCCCGGCGTAGCGTGAATTTGTCGTTGCCGTCATCCAGCGCCTGCGCCATCACCCCGTCGTCGGGCACCTCATTTAGGCGCATCGGCCACGCCGTCCACCGCGTGCTAGGCCACGGCCGCCTGCGTTTGCCGGCGCCGGCATCTTGACCCTCCCCCTCCGTTTCCCCTTCCTAGGAGTCTCATCAGCAATCCACCCCAAAAAGAGAAAAGAGAGAAAAAAGGTAAACCCACCTCCCGCCTCCCCCTCATCGCAAACGCATTATACAAATGCACACTCAAATCGCCCCTCCGTTCCCCCAGCAGCGCCGCATGCATCCTTCGCTCCTGCTCGGTATAACTCCGCCAAGTCGAGGCGGCGCCCGTCCACCGGTTGGGGCGCGAGCGATGCAACTCCTCCGTGGCAAGCGAGTTGATGTCGTCTGTGTTCTTATCCCACTCGCCATCATCGCTGTCATCGCCGTCGGATGAGTTTTTGTAGCTGTCATCTGAGTCGTTATCATAGCGGGCGCGACGGCGGGGCTGAGAGGGCTGTGGTTTGGCTTTATTTTCATGTTCGTTTTCGTCATCTTCAGACGAATTCATTTTTTTGAGGCCAAAAAGGCGGTCGTTCAGTTGGGTTTTGTCTCAGGCTTGGTGTCGTCTTAGTGCAAGGGTTGGGAGTTTAAGTTCTTGCAGTAAGAGCGGACGGGGCGGAAAGAGTTTGAGGTGTGAGATGTGTGGCAAAGTGAAGTGAAGTTTTGTGAAGCTGTAAAACTTCCTTCCCGGAATTCGAGACAGCAGAAAAGCCCACCACCTTGACCCGTGCAGGCAGAAATCTAGACTTGAGCAGCACAGCGACACCCGAAGAATTGGGAAATGACTTTGCTCGTTTCTTTTTCTCGAGTACCCTAACCCTAGAGTTGAACAACAGCAAACTGGGACAATCATATCACTGAGAATGAGAATCATTGGAATGAGCATCATTTTTGGTCAAAGGGACAGATTGATGAGAAACAGCCGGTTGGTATCTCCCCATACCTATGTACAGCAATCCCAGGAATTCATTACAGAAATCTAATCTACGCCTTCCCGGCTGCCTTTGCCTTTTCCTTTTCCAACTTTCTCCGCTTGGACCGCAGCTTCAGGTCCTCAGCGCTCTTCTTGTTGTTGGTATACTGCATTTGCTCAAACAGCTTGCGCTTCTTCTTGCTCAGCATGCCCTTGGCACGCTCCAGATCCTCCGCCTCCTCGCGAGCCTTCTTGTTAAGCACCTTCTTGGCATCCAGCTTCGACTTGGTCTTCACATCCGTCTTGCTCTTGACCGATTTCCCGCTGAGTTCCGCCTCCAGCTCACGCTGGCGCTGCAGAGTCGCGTTCTCATCATCGTCCTCCTCTTCGTCATCCTCGCCTTCGGAGAGATCACCATCGTCCTCCTCGTCCGCCTCGTCCTGGTCCTCATCCCCAGAGTCAACGTCCATGTCGTTCTCGACATCCTCGTAATCCTGCTCCTCGTCGTTGGCGTCGGCAATCTCGGCATCGAGAGCCTCACCCTCGGTCTCCTGGGCACCCAGGGGAAGAGTTGGGTCGTACTGGCCTTGCTTGTTGCTAACGAAGGGGCTAAGATGAGGGGGCAGCGAAGCGCCAGGGGCGTAGAGCTCTGGGCTCTTGAGCTCAAGGTCGTTGGCCGAATCCCACACCCACTGCGGCTGCACGTATATCCTGCCGGGGTATCTCTGGTTGGGCGCAAGCTTCTGTGCAGTCTGGTTGTCCTCACCATCACCGTTTGCGGTCGTCGCAGCCTGGATGACCGGCCTGTCAACGATCTGGTGAGTGATGGACGGGTCGGTGTCGTCCGTTGTGATAGAGCCCTCGCCAAGAACAGCGTCCCATCCTATCCTCTTGCAACCGAAAGCGCGGAGGATGAACTCCAGGGGCTGTCGGGGCGTCTCTCGGGACAGGAAGATGGTGAAGTGGGAGAAGAGTTGGGCAGGGTCGTTACTGCTTTCCTCAGGTTGAGGGAGAACGTCACCACCTGGAGCAACCGGCTCGAACTTGTCGATAGAATCGGTGGCGGCCTCCTCCGCAGCGTCCACCTCCATGGGGGTGTCGCCGTTCGAAGAGTCGGCCTTCAATCGCTTCACCACCTTGTTGACTTCGGCCTGGACCTTGGGGTCGGGGCCGTGGGCGGTCTCGACGTTTGTGATCGCCTTAACCTCGCCGTCGGTCGCAATGTTGACTCCCTCAAGGGAGAACGCAGCGAGCTCCGCACCTTGCTCATCCATCAATTGGTCAAACTTTGGCGGGTACTTGAGTCCAATTGACGTGTACAGCCTGTAGTTGACGAAGCTGAGAAGCGTCATGTAGAACTCGACGAAGGTACCCATGATCCTGAAATCAATGTCGCCCATGATCCTCTGGTTGAACTTGTACGGCACCAGCCACAGGATGTCCTCGCCCTGGATGTTTGCTTGGTAGTAAATACCCTTGATCGAGAGGAACGACTTGCGCAGGCTGTGCGAAACGATAAGGTATTGTTGGAACTCCTGGCAGAGCCTCTCGCACCGCGCAATCATCTTGGCGGGCACGGCTGAGGTAGACGGAAGGTTGGCGAAGAGGAACAGCATGGACAAGCAGTCGTCCAGATCCCTCAATGCGTCGATAAATGTAGGATAGCGCTCGCGAATGACATGGTTGAGGGTGTACCGAGGCTTTCCCGTTTGCTCTGGCTTCGACGCATTGCGCTCGAAGCGCGCGGCGTCCCCGACATCTCCTCTCCCGAGAGCCCTGGAGATCTTCTTCTCGAGAACCTTCTGGTCGCGGAATTTCCCGAGGAGCGGCTCGTGGAGCAGATATTGGATATCCTTGGTGTAGTAGAAGGTTGTCGACGCGGTGGACGACTTGGAAACCTTCTTCTTATTTCGGGGCTCGCGCGGGTAGATTCCCTTCCAGATGCAGAGCTTTCGGAAGTCGGGCAGGCTGATTTGCAGCTTCTTGACAGCCTGTGTGCGGGTGATGTAGTTCTTCGCGGCGCCGGTCTGGCCCTTTCTCTTGATTTTCGCCATGGTGCCTTGATTGTGTGGTGAAGGCGACGAGGTGGTGGTTTGGGTGCAGAATGCAGAGGAAATACTTCAAAAAATTGGTGGGGCATTGGCTGAAGCTCAACTTTTTTTCGACTGCGACTTTTGCGCCGCCCACACCGCTTCCCGATAAGATTAGCCTCACAGCTGTGGGGCATTCCCGCCAGCCGGCACCGTTCAGCTTACGGCTGCCAATTGATTCGCTGTCAAGATCCCCCTGATTCGATGTTGGACTGGCCTCCAAACTTCAACAGCTCCGAATCTCTTGATCCGCCTTCCCATGTGCGGGCGATGGCGAATTGAGCAATGGACGGCACCAAGGTAACACTGGGGAGGACGGCCGGCCTGTACATCGGCGCGGCCGTCCTGCGGCTCGCGCTCTTTACCCTCTTTCCCGGCCTCCCGGATCTGTTGACGGGGCGCGTCGAGATCTCGACCCCGGTGACCAGCTTCAAGCGCCGTACGTTGTGCCCCCGCTCTCTTTGGCGATTCCACTAACAACCTCGGCGCAGTGCAAGAAGGCCTTTTTCTATACAACCATAATGTCTCTCCTTACGACGGCGGCGTCTACCACCAGGCGCCCCTTTTCCTACCGCTATTCTCCCTGCTCCCGAGCTTCTCCAGCCTCCCTATCTTCACGTATCTCCTATACATCGCCGTGGACCTGCTGAGCGCCGGCGCGCTGATCAAGATTGCGGACTCGGGCGAGGCAGGCTCGTCTGCTCTCTTCACCTCCCCGCGTCGGGAGAAACGATGGAGCGGCTTCATTATTGCGGCCGTGTAAGTGGCGAATACATCTCAGGAACGACGCGCCCACTGACAGATCTCAGGTTTCTCTTTAACCCTTATACCGTCGCCACGTGTATCGGACGATCGACAAGCGTATTTACCACGGCTGCCATACTTCACGCCATAGTCAAGGCCATCTCGGGGGCTCCGTTCAGCGCCATGGTGGCGCTATCATTCGCGGCGTATCTGTCTATGTACCCGCTACTGTTACTCCCGCCGCTGCTCCTACTCTGCTACGACAGGCAGCTTCCCTCCAGGGCGATCAAATCCGGGGTTCAGTTTGCGGCAATAAACATTGCTGTCGTGGCAGGTGTGCTGGGAGTGCTCTTCCAGATGTCGTACTTCATGACTGGCTCATGGGAGTTTTTGCCGTCGACCTACGGCGTGCAGCTGACGCTCTCGGATCTGACGCCCAACATTGGCCTCTGGTGGTACTTCTTCATCGAAATGTTCGACTCGTTCCGGTCGTTCTTCCTGGCAGTCTTCTGGCTGCACCTCTCGTGCTATGTGGGCGGCCTCACTATCCGCATCAGACGCCAGCCGTTGGTGGTTCTAACCCTCTTGTTGGGCCTCTTCGCTATCTTCAAGCCTTACCCAAGCATCAGCGACACATCGCTATTCTTGGCCATGGTACCGCTTTACAGGCATGTCTTCCCACTAATGCGCTACACGTTCGTGATCGCGGCCGTCATCATGTACACTACATTCCTGGGCCCGGCCTTCTACCACCTGTGGATCTACGCAGGCAGTGGAAACGCGAACTTCTTCTATGCCATTACACTGGTCTGGGGTCTGGGCCTGAGCTTGCTGGTGTGCGATCTCACCTTCGCTGTCCTCCGAGACGAGTGGGAGGTTGAGCGGCCCGAGATGGTCGGCAAGGATATCCGACAAATTTAGAGGGAAGAGAAAAAGGTTATTTTGTTTATACCCAGGTAAAAGCACGAGCGTATGATTCACGTCGCATTAGAAGTACAGGGCTGTTATTATTCCTTGTATAAGTGACATGTGGTTCGAACGTAGACCCTGCCAAGGGAGGGTCTGCTTCGTGAGGTGAAAGACGTTCGGGCACTATGGGAAGAAGCCTCCTCACTGTCAAGCCAAGCCGTTAGTCTTGGTATACAAGCCGTATCATATGTTCGCGAGGCCTTTTGCATCTTCCAATCGCCTAAACAACGACAGACCAATGGCTACTCAAGTGCGGTCGAAGCCTCTCACGATCCAAGGAAGGCTTGCCAAAATTTTCTTTGCATCTCTCCTTCCGAGCACGCATGTCATTACCAATAACTCTGGACATCAGGTTCTTTCGTCTCCTTGCCATGCCTTACCCACATCGTACGTCGTGACAGGCCGTAAATACATTATAATAGTCATGAGGTAAGAGCGGGAGCACACAGCAATGCCTCTCCAGAATACAACAGAGCCTGAAATGTCAAAACCTACGCGCCTTGCGCTGAGAGCCAGAAGGCATCATAAGACCCGTTCGTTCATCCAGACAGACCCATCTAACACCATCCCCGCTCAAACCACCGGCGGTTTATACAGCCACCTCGCCGGATCAAAAACAACATCAAACGCCACAGCCTTATACGTCCCCACCGCACAGCTCAAGTCATGATACCCCTCCAGCCCCGTAACCGGCAAATCCTCCTCCGCATCCGTCTCCTCATGCAGATTCCAACTCCCGCTCAGCCGCCCCTGCCTCGTGAAGAACACCTCCGTCTCCAGCCTCCCCCCATCCACCACGCGGAACGTCATGCCAATACCGTACGTCTCTCCGCGCTTGAACGGCTCGGTGAACGACTTCCCGCCCCACCGGTCGTTGATGAACTTGTGGCCGTCGTCGCCATGCACGGCGAGACTCCCGCGGTGCCAGCCCGGCATGCGGAAGCTTGGGTAGGGGAGGGCGGTGAAGCCTAGCGCGAGGTTTACTTCGGAGGTGGCGCTGCTGTGGTGGAAGGCGTTTCCGCCGCCGCCGCCCTTGACGGTGACTTCGTAGTAGACTGTGCGAGGGCGGCCGGCGACGAGCGGGCTGTGCTCGCGCACGGAGTATAGGGGCGGGTAGCCGATGATGCAGCTGTCTGTGGCGGCGGGGTCGGTCGCGCCGGACCAGACGCCGGGGGCCGTCCAGGAGAGGGTCCCGCGGAAGCCGGTGGCGGGGTTCATGAGGCGGATGTCGGAGGTACGGAGGGCGGCGAGGGCGGGGACGTCGAGGGAGAGGGGTGCGGTCAGGGGGAAGTCGCGGCACCATTGCTCGCCGGCTTCGGCCTCGGCTTCGGTGGCGTTGGAGGTGGGGGATTGGTAAAACCCGGAGAAGATTGCCGGGGGCGGCGGGAAGAGGGAGGTGTCGGGCACGGCG
>Ga0247760_1003398_pt1 | contig 10405 bp, 9 predicted proteins | sample UWRJL171409R4_FD_179936 | JGI IMG/M metagenome (GOLD analysis project Ga0247760, IMG submission 179936) | Plant litter microbial communities from Arlington Agricultural Research Station in Wisconsin, United States - UWRJ-L171-409R-4 | ecosystem: Environmental > Terrestrial > Plant litter >...
ACGCGAAGCAGTCCGGACGCGATTGCAACATCAGTCATGAATCAGATAAAAAGTATGCATAGTTCTTCTTCAAGCAGCCACCAGCTTGGTCTGTCGAGTCAGAAGCGAGAGCGTTACGCAAGGCAAACGCTATCTTGTGTCTCGGTCACGATTCTCCGCGGCTGGTCATGGTTATGGAAATGGATAGGCCAGCGCACGCATACACGACGTACCGATGCGACAGCATAGAGGTTTTCAGAAGATCAACAACCCGACTTTGCAGGAGGCATCGGTTGCACGTGCGAACCAAATGGGCGAACCATTGGAAGGGTCGCCAAGACGACCAGACAAGGCAACCAAGGTTGCCCGCCCGAGTTTGGTGTGCCAGATGTTTCCCCGCTTTCCAGCCGGGCAACAACAGCCTTTCATGAATCATGCGTGCAGCGCCAGAGCCAGAGCCTTGCCTGCGGTGATTCGTCGGCCCAGACGAGCCTGCAGCTCCTGGTCAACCTGTAGACTGCCCTGGACGAGAAGAACCAACTTGATCGAGACTAGAGCTGCGTTGGGACGACACATCAGATCCTTTCTCATCTGCCGGGTCGGATAGCAGCCGTTCTGGACGGTGGGCTTCCCGTCAATGACACGGCTGTTCATGTCCAACATCACAGCCTCGTCTTACTCGTTTCTGGTCTCTAATGTTAGCATGTGTAAGGCTACGGGCCAGCCGGACCATATCTTTTTTCCTTTGGGTTCATTTCATACCCATGGGAAATAGGAGGATGGGGGATGCGTTCCATTGTCAAAGTCACACCGTGGAGTCGGCCATCGCAAACCCACCCAGTTGAGAATTACCCGCCGATACAAACAAGGCAACCCCTCAGGTAAGTCGGGCGAAGAAATTGCCCCGCATGAGAGCTCGGAACTCACTGGGGAGGTGTGGTATGCTCGGGAAAACGGACCAACCGCCTCTCAGTGTCGTTTCCCGACATGTTGAGCCTCATTCCATCTACCTGTTGGTTCTTGTTAAACCCGGCAGGCCAAACCCGACAAAGTCGGGTATATTTGTCCCAGTATTGGACAAGATTTCTACTCTGTTTCCTTGTTTTTGACGACGCGCATTGCCATGCCGAGTTTATCGCCCCCATCGTTGCCCGGAGGATGCGGTTCTCCCCTCGCCGCTCGCGGGCGTTCGTTGCACCTCTTTCCCTTCCTCGGGCGCAGGTGGCAAGAAAACGCATTACTTCATGGATACCCCCTCTCATCCCCAAGGGGGCGAAGCTGGTGAAATAAAGAAACGAGATTTGCTTATTCTCTCGGCTCCCGGCTAGCCGGTCTGTCATGTAAGGACAGTCGGTAGTGGACCGCACTCGACACCTTGTCTTCGACCCAGTTCCTGGGTATTGGGAATAGCACTTTTGGAGAGCCGCAATCGTGTGAGGTTACAGTCTTGCACTTGTATCGGACTTATCCCTGTCCAGTTGCCCGTCTACTTGGTGTAGATTGCTTTTCCATGACATATGTGACTGAGCCATGAGGGATGGGGTATTCTGGTTGGCTAATTTGGCCTTGATGAGATTCGATGGGATGTGACATGCCGGCATGGAACGCTACATTGACTGACGTGTGGTGTGGTGCATTGATGCCCAACTTAGCCTGCCCTATGTTCACTTTGTATCATGTCTGAGCGAGTCCAAGTCTCAGTCGCATGAAGCGGTAAGGCCTAAGTGTAGTCCAGCACGGCCCGGAATCTCTGAGCTTCAATGTGAAGCCGACGAGCGGTAATGAGAGGATCGAAACGGAGTTGGGGGAGGGGGAACGGAGCGGATGGCCTTGCTGGGTTTGGCAGCTACCGAACTCGGGCAACATGCTTGTATGGGATGAGCTGATGTTGCTGTTTTGGGGTGATCTGGCCAGAATCATGTGATGCCTGCCTTCCCTTGCCTCTGCTCTGTTATCGAGGTACGTAGGCGAGCAGGCACAGGAGCTTTAGGGAGAAAGCATGGAGGAAAAAAGGCACGAGAAGCTGCAAATGAAGAAGGATACGAACGCTGAGGGAGTGGAAGGTAATAGGAGGTTGACAGGCCGAGGTAACAACAAACAGGACAGAAGAGAATCACGCAAATGGCAGCAAAGGCAGCACACAAAAAGAAGAGAAGCAAATCTCACGGGCACAAGGAATCATATCTCGGTCTGCCAGCCCCGTCGCTGGAAAAAAGCAAACTCCGAGCATGTAGAGGCTAGCCATGCTACCGCTGCACCATGCCTGCTGAGAAACATTCTTCGTCTGCTTCGTCTCAGTAGTCGGCAATTGTAGGTGAAGGATGAAGATGAAGATGAGGGCCTGGTAAGGGAAGGGTTGCGGGGTAGATATACCCAGAAAAAAAAGCAAGGGGGGGTACAGTGAGGGCGTAAGAGAGGAGACTACCTCGGCCCAAAGGTGAAAGAGGCTGTGGCGACATCTTGTGCGTCCTTTCGTCCGGCTTCTTTCTTAGGCTCCTGGACGAGGCACCAGGGAAGTGGTGACATGTGGGCCCCCGCTGCCGATTTTGTTCATATTGGGTTCTCCCTTGATTCTAGAAGATTTATTCTGTGAGTATTCCGGTAGGTGAGATAGGTGGACAATGAGAGAGTCTGAAGAAATTCAGGAGATAGCCTGGGTATTACGTGAGCCTGGCGCCCCTATGTTATTGCAGACCGCTGGACTCAACATCTGAGCTGCTCCCAATTGACCGGAGGCAGGTACAAGAAGATTGTTGGAAGTGCAGCGCTCGCGTATTTTGCTGCTGTCTGGAAGTCATGCGCATCGGCAGAGAGGGTACCGGAGGGGTGTGTAAGTGCGCCCCAAAAATTCGTAAATCCAAACATCGTGTTCAATTGATGGAGCTATTCCTTTCTATACTGCTCTATCTCTATCCTTGCCGACAGTCAACGCAACAAAAAATTAGGAATTAGTGAGAGAGAGACACCCGTTGTTACTTTGCCCTCCAGACCATCAGTCCTTGTCACCTTTGTCTTCATTAGTCTCCAACGCATTTCCATCTGGCACCACGGGACGAATGTCCGGCACCACAGTTTCCGACGAGAGTACCTGCGCGGCCTCCTAGGCCGTGATATCTACCTTCATCACGCCGACCGACTGGCAAGTCGGGTTCTGCGGCAGGCCACCCGTCACCCAGCCCAGCACATTGTAGTAGTAGCTGTAGGCCATTGTCCAGCAGACATGCCACTTTTGAGAGTTGATGCCAACGTTGTTGGGGTAGACGCCCTCCTCGTTCCTCGAGTCATCAGGGTACGTCGCCAAGTAAAGGGCGGTGCCGTTGAAGCCAGCACTGACTGGGCGGCTCATGCCAGGAGGCTGGAGAACGGAGCAACATCGGTTAGCCAAGTCATGGGAACAAAACCGGGATGACAGAGGGAAATACCGCGAGCCAGGGGAGAGCCACGTTGGTGCCCGCGTTAAACTCAAGTGAGAGAGGCTCCCCAACAATCATCTGCGAGCCGTCGGCGCCTTGAGCCAACTTCATGTCCCAGCCCAGGATGCCAGTCTCTGCCTCCCGGCCATTGTATACGGTGGTGTTCAGGTAGAAGGTCGACGAATCGCGGTTGGTGACTTCGGTCTTGCCTACGCAGAGTGCCTGGAGGGCAGCACCCGTGTGGCAGGCAGTGAGGTAGCGGCCATTGTATGTCGAGTTGTTCGACGTCAGTCTCAGGAAGAAGGGGCTCGACTGCTTGATGGTCTGAGCAACCGCGCCCGACGAGGCAAGGACTAAGGCGATGGGAAGAGACTTCATGCTGTCTGTTTGTGCGACACGAGGCAAGGAACGAAAGAATTGATGATGGTGCAGTTTATCTGATTGTTAACAGTTGGTGGGGTTGGTGCTGGAAACTCTGGTGATGATGGATCGATCTGGGATTCGGGCTTGTGAACGAAAGTCCCGGGTTATATACAAATTCTGATGCCATGGCCGTTCTTCTCAACGTTGCATCTCGCATTAGTTGAAGGATCTTTCCTGATGAGTGAAATGATGGAGAATGACGCGGGCAGCGAAACGAGCGGTGAGAAGGCACAAGCGAACAGAAGAGAGTGCCACGGAGTGCGAGTTGTGGCGGTTACCAGCTTGCACCTCCGGCTGTAACCTGCCATCTGCCCGTTATTGATGAAAATGGAGGCTCAGCAGCAAACATGGGGGAAAGAAGGATTGGAGCTGACGCAAAGTTCTGGGCAACACGAGCCCGAGGGCCGGGTAAGAAGAAGAAAGTACGCGCGATGGACGGGGACCGACTCGCTTCGTATCTGCGAGCACAGATGATATCGGGAAGGCACACTTGCCCACCAAGATGTTTAAGAGAAAGAGGAAACCATGGCCGTCCCCACCCGTCCTGTGCCTTCCAAGAAGGTTGCGGTGACTTGAAATACCCGCGTTGGGATGTTACCCGGCTAGCATCCAGTGCGAAGATTTCCTTAATACCCGGCCGGTGCGTCGTTCGTCAGAGTTGATAAGTCGCCCAAGTTGGCGTTACACGCAGATCTCCAGCCTTTTGGAGTAAACCTGGCTACAATAGACTGAAATGCCGGCTGGGCTCGGGGAAGTGAAATGTTATGACATGATCATCTTGGGTATCATACACGAGGAAGGTGCTTACTAGCGTGCAAAGACTTGGGTTACCGTCAAGATGCTTCCCTTGGGCTCGGCATCCGGGGATGGTCATAATGCGATCATTGTATCTGACTCTCACAGAATATTGGTCAACTTCTTGTACCTCTGGTTGCTGCCTACGAAACAGCTCGAAAATGATGTGGCTAGTGAAGGGCGGCCACTCTTCATCACTGTTGAGACAGCCGAGGCTGGCTAAAGTCACGCTGATCGTGCTATCATGGCAACCTAAGAGGGACAACTTAGGTGGAGCGCTTGACCTTGACTGCATGGGAGCGTTCCGGTTCCATTCTACTTGGTCACGCATCTTCATGACAAGTTCTGCCATCAGCGGGCCTGCGCCAAGCATTCGAAGTTCGTCAGAGACGCGGTAGCCTCCAAACCACTCGTCGACCACGATGCGATTAATGACTTTGCGCACCCTCCCGTCGTAAAAGTCGTCAGGAAGCCAGGTATCGGGTCCATGGGCAAGTGTTGCGTTGATCATGTCCATGACGCCGGACAAAGTGCGCCGAGAGTCTACCGTCAGGGCTTTGCTAGGCATCCACTTTCCGAGCTTCTCGGAAAGATATTTCATGTCGTCACTTCCGTTCCAATTCTCGGCCGTTCTCCGAAGAAACGCTCGGGTAAGTTCTGCGAGTCTGGCACATGATTTGGTGTGTCGAATGAGTGTCTCATCGCCATGGGAACGCATGGCGATGTCCCAAGGAGCCGACGTCCCGTTCATTTCCGGAGGATATAGATTGTGCAACATCTGCTGCACTGATTCGGCGACTCGTGGCAACTGAGTACTTCGAACGTAGAGAATTCTAGGGCCTGAGAGATGCTTTGGCAAGAGGCCTAGTTGGTCGACATAGAGCCAGCGCAGCCATTTGCCGAAGGCGAGCGAGGTTTCCCGTCCTCTGTCAGTGAGCTCCCCGGGGATGCATATACCGCTGACCTCACCGCCTTTCCCTCGGGCAAGCTTCGATGTTCCGCCAGGGCCGGATGTCTCCAGGCTTCTCCTCCACGCCATGGATTCTCATCTGGAGCCATACTCGGCAGCCATGACGATTTGGGTGAACCGTCGAGCCGCGTTGCAATACGGCCAATTTATAGGCGTTAGCTACCGAGCCAGGATCCTCGACTTAGTCTTCTTACGGGGAGATGGACCAAACTAAGGCACAACGCACAGTCAGCTTCAAGTAGATACAGGACATTGGGAGATGGGTATTGGGCCCACATCGACGTACGTGCCCGAGCCGGTCCCCTAGTGGGCTTCACTCACCATGACGGACCAGCTGTTATCATCACATCAGTTAATTCGGAGAAATCCGAGCTAGTAGTATGCTCGGGTTGGCAAACGAACAATTTACCCCTGTTCAATATCCACCCCGCTTGGACAAGCTGGGGGAACTATCGGCGTCATGACAACGAAATGGAAAGCAAAATAGATAGATTGATCTGCTTGACAGTTTGGTACAACGTACTGCGCAAGTGAGGTTTGAACACAGGCTAGGCTGCCCCCTTTAGTCACGTGCTGGGGAGCACATGAGTGTGCACAAATCAGCTGGGAGCTTTCTACTACATGTGGGGTGGGATGGGTCGCCACAGCGCCACACATTCATGTGGCTTGATATTCCTCGGTCTCAAATACGGTAGCAACATTTACCTCGTACTGAAGCAAGATGTTCCTCGGGGGGTGATGTGGCAGATCTTCTCATTCGGAACAAGAATTCGCAGAGGACTCATTTCTTCCACCACGTGCATGGCTGCTACAGTCCTCTTTCTAGTCCAACCCCAGTCGGTTTCCGCTGGGAGCTAGGCGTATCCTCGACAGTTAAGTTGCAGCAAGCAATGTACCGTCTTCCTACCATAATAACTCTGGTGTTAGATGCCAAATCCCACTAAAGTCCTCCTTGAATCCAGCTGGGACCCCCAGTGACCTTTTCTGTTTCTTTGAACATGTTGCATGACTGCTATATATCCACGCTTGCAATTTATAATTGGCTTGTTTTACCGTTCTGATGTCAGTTGTTGCCCGAGAGACATGTTGGGGGGCTGGTGAGGCAGGCGACCGCCTGCCAACAGCACTACAACACACCGTCTTAGATACCCACTAACATTGAATAGTATACCCAACACGCGTGCGGACATTCCGAGAGGGATATGGACTCCACGCGCAATCATGATGAAGGGGTAAAACCTAAAGCTGATGGATCGAACAGGCGCCCTTGGCTGCCTTGGTCGCGCGCTGCATAACGCCGTTTCCCCCCGCATCTTGGGACGCGCCTGCCAAATCATTATCTACATTGGAGTGAATTTCGCGGCAAGAACGCGTTCTCAGAGGACTCAGAAAAGGAGAGAGCAGATGGCCGTGTACCTTCCAACTACTGGGGCCACCGCTGTTTTTTTCCCGCGCCCTCAGGTGAAAACCTTCTCCGGGGCCCATTTCTTGTGTGAAGCAGGGCCTACCACAAACCAAAATTCGTGGGGCGGTTTCCGCGTGTTTCTTCATTTCTCTTGCTCTTTTCTTACCGGCAAGGCATCTTGAAGGTCTTTACACGGCAGGACCTCCTAACCATCATCACCCCCGCTCCGCCAGCCGTGGTCTTGATCATTTCCAAGGGAACTGTTGTCCCTGCCTTTGAATTCACATATTCGGAGCAGCCACAAATCGCAAAATCATACAAGATAGCTGTCATGTCCGATTGCAGCTCCCCAGTGTCCAGCCCGCCGCCATCCAGCCAGCTGGTTGACCCTTTCAGCCCCGGCCCCGGTTGTCAGGAAACTGCTATCGTAGACGCTGATCTTGACGATGCTTCTAGCGATGAACAGGAGTCAGATAGTAGCGACCCGGGAGATGACGGCGTCTTTGAGCGTATACGGGAAGCGTGGGATAAGGCTCGCAAGCCCCGGCGGAAGCGGTATGCCTTCAAAAGGTTCCTCAAAGCCTACCTCCGTGCAGGTCATGGTGCCCGGGTGCGCCAGTTCAAGATAGTTCTTCAAGACGAAAACATTCGCCAAGTGCTCAAGAAGGTCGGCGTTACGGTTTCCTTCAACAACGAGCCCGCCGAGGACACGCTTCCACTTGTCCTTACCGACATCCGTTCCGAGATGCGTAAGCTACGTCAATGCAGCTTTTTCACAGACCCCGGCCCTGTTGTAGATGAAGATATCGGTTATGAAGACCTCACCCACGAAGTCATCGATGAAGGAGACGCCAATGGCAAAGCCGTCAATGATGGGCCGTCCGCCGCCGATTGGATCCGCGACAGCCTCGACGTTTTCTGGCCAGAGTTCGAGACAGCTGCACCGAAGCTTAGAACCTTGCTCATTAGCCTCTCTGAGCATGAACGCTTCAACCGCAAAAGCTACCCAGCAGAAGACGAGGATAGTGGAAGCAACATCAAAGCACGCATCCTGATGATTATCGCCATTCTGTTCAAGGGCTTCTCGCCGCGCTCGACACGGCCCGTCACCGACACTCTAGGCGTCTACCTACGCAAGAGCGGTGTCCCGAGACGTGTCCAAGATACCTTAGCGCGGTTCGGAATTTCAGCGGGTTACCCTCGGACGCGGAGGCTCATTCGTGCGTACACTCTCGGTACTTCCACCCCAACCCAGCCATCTACACATCTCCCGCGTCGTGGAAAACTAGCTAATCACGACTTAGCAAATCCTCAAGCACCTGCTGGCCCCGGCCTGGTCGAGGATGGCAGCGGGGTGGGCGCTGTGATTTAAGAATTGGGCGGCAATCAGGACATAGGTCCTAGGTCTGCGGAGTCACTTGTGGATGACAGCACAGCCTTACAGAAGGATAAGCAAGGAAATACGTCTCTGATGATTTCGCCAGACACCCAGGGAGCGAGAGAATGTATCAGAACCAAACAGTCTGGAAGTACGCTGGGGGGGTGGGGCTTACATCCACACTGTGTCCATTTTGATAGAACGAAACGAAGGTTAAAACGCCGCGACCGGCGAATATTGTTCACCGAATAATAGGTTCAAATTTAGCGACATCTACTATGATCAGCAACAAGTTGAAGCGGCAAAGTACGGGTGACGCAGACCTTGGCTTTTCCTTTACTATTAGTTTTTAGGATTTCGCGGTTGGATAGCAACCGCCCATTGAACGTCAATTCGGTCTCGTATATGGCGGTAGGTCACTGGCAAGAGGCTGAATAGGAGGTGACCGCGGGGGGGTCGTGGAAGGTAACCCCTTGGGCCGTCTGAAGAATATGGTGTCCAGCATACGCCGGTCATCGTTCCCGGTGCGGTGTTGAATCGTGGTGTGCGCAGTCCAGCCACATTGGTCCAGCACGTGGAGAATACGCAGGAGTAAAGCTCGTGTTTTGACACCACCCTCTCCACCTCTGGACCACGGCCTCCCCTTGAGTTTGTATTCAACCCAGTTATACTTGGTCTCGGCACTCTGAAGCACACCTGACTCTCTCAACAGCTGAGTGAGAGATATGGTCACCCAGGCGACGTGATTCGTTTCTGCCAGCATGCCCCGGGGTGCCTGAAATACGGGCTGTGAGTCCCCAATGACATATAGCCGGTCAGATTTGGCTGGAGCTAACGCGAGCCATTCCATCTGGAGCAGCGGAGCCGCTTCGGGTGGGCGGGGTCGGAATATCAAAAGATCCTTGGAGCTGAGACGCTCGGCGTAAGCAAGAGGCATGACAGTTTCCCAGTTTGAGTAGTAGATGAAGGCGAGGATATCGCGAACCAGCCGTGCACCACCTACGGACTCGCGGTTCATTAGCCAGCCAAAAGGCTTTCCCTTCAGCTTGAACTGGTATGAGCCATCCGTAGTACCAAATGGCCCATCAGACTCAATTCCTAGTGGCCAAGAGGCGAGGATTGCGTGTTGCAAGTTGAGATAGATCTCCTCGGGGAACTGGAGGAGGCGGATTGTATCCGTTTTGTGAAAAGAGAGGCTGGCAAATGGCATGGTGGTGGGGTGTAAGCAGCATAAGGGTAGTATTTATTCTCTGGCCAGAGCTAAAGAAGAGAAATGTTGAGAAGACAAGAAGAAGACATGGAGTTGAGACTGGTATCCAGCAAGGGCCTCTACTAATCAGACGGGGCAAGCCCCCCAGACTCTCCAGAAACAGGGCATCCAATGAGCGACTAGTCGGTAATCCCAGCCAAGCTTTACCTGGCGGTACATCTGCCATAACCGTATTTCGTATCGGTGGTATTGTAAAAGTTGCTGCAAAGCCAATCCAGCCTCGTCGAGATCGACGCATGGCGAAACAGGGCGGAAGGAACAAGGTATTATTACCCGTATAGAGGTGTGTAAAACATCAAGACCGCCATCTCTCCATGAGAAAGCATCAAGGACTTGGTGTCTCGATTTTCTGCAACGAGGCATCATGTCAAGCAACAATCACTTTTGCCCATACTTCCTTCGGCGCGATCGGCACCTGTAGCGGAGGGAGTCATGCACATCGCATCCACACTCGAGCAGGATGTGCCAGGCGCATGATTCCTTCGCTGTAAGCGGTTGATATTACTACCGCCACTCCGGATATCGGGCAGTATTTTCGGACCGAGGGCTGACCTTTCGTGTGGAATGCGGGGGAGCTGTGGGAGATGCACCTCACCACTGATAAGATACACTTATCGTGGGCGCTTTTAGCTGATGTAATCCGCGTAATCGGCTGCAGTGATGCAGATCTTCAACGATAATGAAATTTATCTACATTTGAGGCACGTGCAGCCCCTGAAAACGCGATTTTTAGCCTTCTTGGCTCTCAAACCCCTGTATCTCGATTTCTCAA
>Ga0247760_1003399_pt1 | contig 10400 bp, 8 predicted proteins | sample UWRJL171409R4_FD_179936 | JGI IMG/M metagenome (GOLD analysis project Ga0247760, IMG submission 179936) | Plant litter microbial communities from Arlington Agricultural Research Station in Wisconsin, United States - UWRJ-L171-409R-4 | ecosystem: Environmental > Terrestrial > Plant litter >...
GCGGAATCGCAGGGCAATTTTATGAAAACGCAGTTCACTTGCGTTTTCATTTGAGTTTAACCGGAGTTTGTGGTCGCTTTTGCAGGTGAAAGTCTCTGCAGCGTCCACGCCCGCGCCGCTTCGAAGGCGGTGATGCCATGAGCGCCGACAAAACGTTGTTCGAACTGGTTCGCCATCCGTTGCGCGTGCGCCTGCTCGAGGTCGTGCGCACAGAGTTTCTCGGCCCTCGTATGCGTCGGATCACGCTCGCTGGCCCCGAGCTGGAGGGCTTCGTCTCGCTGGCCCCCGAGGACCACGTGAAGTTGTTCTTTCCGCGGCCCGGCGAGACCAAACCCATCGTGCCCGCGTTCGGACCCATGGGGCTCGTGCTGCCGAAGCTCGGGCCGAAACCCGCCGGGCGCGACTACACGCCGCTCCGCTTCGACCCCGTCGCCCAAGAGCTCGACATCGACTTCTTTCTTCACGGCGGAGGCCTCGCCTCTACCTGGGCGTGCCGAGCTGCCCCAGGTGACCTGGTCGGTGTCGCCGGGCCGCGTGGTTCACACGTGTTGAAGCGTGATTTTGCGTGGCAGCTGTTCGTGGGCGACGAAACCGCGCTGCCAGAGATGGCGTTTCGTATCGCTCGATTGCCCGAGGCAGCTGCCGCGATCGGCGTCTTTCTGGTCGATGACGCGGAAAACGAGCTCCGCACCCTGCTTCGACCGAACGTCGATGTGCGCTGGGTTCACCGCAGGTCGACCAACGACGCGGCGGCCGCGCTGGTCTCCGCGGTGCGCGCGATCGAACTACCGAACAGAGACGGCTTCGCGTGGCTAGCCGGCGAGGCATCGGAGGTTCGCGCCGTCTACCGTCATTTGCTGAGCGCACACACGCTCGTGGCCTCTCGCATCCGCGTCTCGGGTCACTGGAAGCGCGGCGTGACCGCGCACGATCACCACGAGCCAATCGTCGCCGAGTAATCTCCAAGCTTGCGACGGGTGCGTTCCCGACGTGCTCGTCGCGCGCAAGACAACGCCCCCCGATCGAAACCGGGAGGCGTCCTCACGCTGCAATGGCTCGGTTTTCGCGAGCTCAGTTCAGGTCACGGCGCAGGTGTCGTGAAGAACAGTTGCAGCCCGCGGAAGCCGGTGTTGGTCGCCGCGACCCAGTTGTTTCGGCACTGACCACCGGTGGAATTGGTGCACTGACCGAACCACTCGTTCGGCAAGCGCTGATCATTGGCGACGTCGGCAGCCGTCGCTTGCTCCACTCGGCACTTGTAGTCACTGGTGCCGTTGAACTCCAACTGATTGCGGGTCGTGGTAGGACTGACACTAACGCTACCAGCGACGAGCAAGTCATGCGACGTTGCAAGAGTGCACACCGCCATGAAACGGCACCCATGCTGGAGCGTGTCGGAGCACACCGTCGAGCCACCGGCGCAGCCCTTGGTGGTGAAAGCGGTGCCCACTGGCAATGCCAGGCAAGACGAGTCACCAGCGATCGCAGGTTTGCTCGCGAGCGAGCAGGCGGCTTGGCCAGGTACCGTGCACTTGCCGGTCAACTTCCCGTTTGCGTCGAACGTAGCCTCACAAGGAGTCCCGGTCTCTAGGCGCCATTCGGCCTTCTTCGCGGCCGCATCCGGAAAACGACCGCTGAAATGCAGGTCGCTGCCGCATTGCACGTCCCAGACGCAATTGTTCTGGCGGTAGGCGCACACAGGCTCGCCGATACCCGGGTTCACACCTTCGCCTTCTTTCATCAACTCGCACGAGTCGAGCGCGAACAACTTGGCGTCGCCTGCCACGAGCGAGGAGCAAACCGGAGGCAAGTTCGAGAGCGTCGACTCCACCCCGCACACGCTGGTGTTCGTGCCACCGCGGCCCGTCGCGCCAGCTACGCAAGTGCCGGCGAGGTTATTCCCGGTGATGCTGCCCGTGCAGGTGTGGCGAACGTCAGCGCCTTTGAGGAACGCCGGGTTGCCGTTGGTGGGCTTCTGCGCATCGGCCAACGCCGTGAGCGTTTGCGAGAAACTCAAGCCAGTCTCGGTGACGGTGCCGGCCAGCACCACGTTGTTCTGGCACTCGGCTTGGAAGTTGCAGCCGTCTTGCACGACGTTGCACTTACCAGCCGCGATGGTCGTGCCGCCCGCAGCCGCGCCCTCTTTACAGATCGTCAAGGCGTCGAGCGTCTTCGGCAGCTCCTTGCAAGTGATCGCAGGCAAGATGAGCGGATCGAAGGTCAGGGCGCAGGTCGTCGTTTCGGGTGTTGCGAGGGCTCCACCGCTGGTCTTGATGTCGCATTGGCCGATGGCAAAGCCGTTCTTGGTCTCACCCTTGCACGCGATGGCCGTCACCGCGCCGTCCGTAGCCGTGGTATCGGGCGGTGCCATCTTGTACACGCCAGCAGCGTTGAGCTCGCCCGCGAACAGTTTGCCACCACAGTTGGCGGTGAACGCGCAATCGTTCTGGGCCACGGTGCACAGCGGTCCCACACCAGCGCAACCGCTGAGCGACAGCACCGACGGCAACGCCGGGCACACGTTCACGGGCGCGCTGCCGCCGGCTCCGGCCTCGCCCGCTTCGCCCGCGGCGCCGCTGGGTGAAGCACCCGCTTCGCCGCCCACGCCGGCATTCGACCCGGCCTCACCGGTCTCGCCGGCTTGTGATTCTCGGCCTGCGCTGGCACTAGATCCGCCGCTCTTGCCTGCGGCGCCTGCGCCGCTCTTGCCCGCTTGACCGTTGGCGTCGTCACTGCTGTCGCCGCCGCATGCCCCAATCGAGCTCAGTGCTGCCAGCGCAGTCAGCACAATCAATCGCCTAGAATCCAACATTGGATGTGACCTTTCTTAGTCCGTCTCGGGCCGTGGCCGCAGCGTGGTGCCGGCAACCGGCGTTCGCGCTCTTTTGCAGGCTTCGTAGCCAGCTCATATTGAAAATGCAAATCATTCTTATTTTTGTCCTGAGCCCGGCTTGAACGGCGGCGTGACCACGGGCACGCGCAATTGTGCCGTCATTTCAGACAGTTATGCGTAAGGTGCGGGATGCTCGATCAGCGCAGACGCGAATGCGTGTCGAGCAACGTGGCCCAGGCGAGCAAAGTGGGTTGTTCCGCCAAATCCCCGAAGGTGATCGGCGCGCCGCGCTGCTGAAAGCGATCGACGAGCATCATCAGTCGGATCGAGTCCAAGCCACGATCGAACAGTGATTCGTGGGGCGCGATCGAAGCTGCGTCAGCTTCATCCAACAGCTCGGCCAGTTCAGCGCGCAACTGCTCGATGAGCGCTCCCTGCTCGCCGAGCAGGGTCGGCGTGAGCGCAGTGAGCGCCTGCTCCGTCGACAGCGTGACGGCGCAGCGGCCCGCCGCGTAGCGCAAGGACATCTGGTGCAGTTCGGCGGTGAAGTCCGCTACCGCATCGGCGACGAAGAACGGCGCAATGTCGTTCATGAACGCCTCACCGGCGGTCAACAGGCAGCCCAGGTGCGCGTAAACTCCGCAAATGATCAGCTGATCTTTGCCGCGCGCGCGTAGCGAGGCCAAGAGCTCCGTCTTTTGAAACGCGCTGTAGCGATGCTTCGTCAGCTGAATTTCGTTCGGCCCTTCGCGCGGGGTCAGCTCTGAAATAATGCTTTGATCGGAGGGCGCGGCGCTCAAACCGGGACCCCAGAAGTCCGACAATAACCCCCGGCTCTCCTGAGCTTGGTCCCCGGGCTGCGCGCTGTAATAAATCGGCATGCCCGAAGCACGCGCCGCGTCGCATAGACGACGTACGTTCGCGATTAGCTCACGCACTGGCGACTCACCCGCGGGGAACGCCTTCACGAAGTAGCCTTGCATGTCGTGCACGAGCAACGCGGCTCGACCGGCCAGAAGCGGCCAGGTGGCGCGATTGCTGGGGAGCTCGCTCGGCTCGGGCATCGCATAAGCGCTGATCTTGGGCAAGGCCATGGGATTTCCTAGGGCTCGGCTTTCACGGAAACTTTGGCAGACAGCTCGGCGCTCAAGGCGAGTTTCAGATGCTCACGCAGCTCGCTGCGTCGAACCTTGCCCACGCCGGTCTGCGGAAATTCGGCCACGAAGCGCACGCGATCGGGCAGCTTGTAACTGGCGATCTCTCGGCGACGTAAGAAGCCGAGCAAATCCGCCGCCGCTAGGCCGTCGCGGGCGGGGATCACGAACGCGCACGCCTGTTCTCCCAGAAAGCGATCGGGAAGTGCGACGACGATCGCGTCACGTACGTCCGGGCTGGCGAGCAAGTGATTTTCGATCTCTTCGGCGGAGACTTTCTCACCGCCGCGGTTGATCTGATCTTTGACTCTGCCTTCGACGATCACGTGACCCGTCGGCGTCAAGCGCACGAGATCGCCCGTGCGGTAGTAACCGTCAGCGCTGAAGGCGTCGCGATTGATTTCGTCAGCCTTGTAGTAGCCGCGAATCGTGTACGGGCCGCGTGTCCAGAGCTCGCCTACCGCGCCGGCTTCGACGTCATCGCCCGCTGGGTCGACGACCCTCAGCTCGTCATCGGGGCACATCGGTCGCCCTTGGCTGCCGAGTACCATCTCTTCGCTGTCTTCTGGTCTCGTGTAGCACACCAAGCCTTCGGCCATCCCGTACACCTGTTGCAGCTTGCAGCCGAGGCCCGGCTCGACTCGGCGCGCCAGCTCGACGCCCAACTTCGCGCCACCGACTTGCAGCAACGAAAGGCTCGACAGCATCCCTCGGCGCGTCTTCGCGGCCTCCAGCCAGAGCGAGACGAGCGGCGGGACGACCGCGGTAATGGTGACCTTTTCGCGTTCGATCAGCGGAAACGTCAAGTCCGGGCTCGGTCGTAGCGCAAACACCACCGTGCCACCGCTATGCAGCACGCCGAGCACGCCGGGTGAGCTCCAGGGGAAGTTGTGCGCGGCAGGCAACGCACACAGATAAACGCTTGCCTCGCTGAGCTCACAAATTTCAGCGCTTCGCCGAACGCTGTACAAGTAGTCGTCGTGTGTGCGGGGGATCAATTTCGGGACGGACGTGCTGCCGCCAGACAATTGTAGAAACGCGACCTCCGAGGCGAGCGGCGCAGCCGCCGCCACCGGAGTGGCTGCGCCCTGCAGCGACGAGAGAGCCGTCAGCTCCTCGGCCTCGCCAACGATGACGATGTGCTGCACGCTGGCCACTGCGCTCCGCAATCGACGACCCAAGCTGGGATAATCGTGGCCACTACCTGCGTCGCTCGTGACGTACGCCACGGCATCGGTGGCACGAGCGAATGCTTCGAGCTCGGTGGCGCGGTGTGCGGGCAACGCGAATACCGGGATCGCACCCAGCCGAAATAGCCCGAATAGCACCTCGACCAACTCCGGCACGTTGGGCAATTGAACGATCACGCGATCGGCTCGTCGCAGCCCCAACTGGAAAAACCCGGCACAAAGCTCGCTTGCGCGTCGATCGAGCTCCGCGTAGGTGACCCGACGATCGGCACCGACGAGCGCGGTGCGACTGGCAAACTGCTGTGCTGCGCGGTGCAGCATGTCGCCCAACGTCTCGCCACTCCAATAGCCCGCGCGCCGATAGCGCTCGGCAAAGGCCTCCGGCCACGGCGTAAAGCCCGGCTGCTCGCAACGATTCACCATCATGGATTCGATCCCTCCGAGTCGCGCGGAACGCCTAGAATTCGCAGCAGCGTGTTCAACTTGGCCGAAGTTTCAGCGAGCTCGAGCGCAGGCTCCGAGCCGGCCACGATGCCCGCGCCGGCATACAAGCGCAGGCGATCCTCTTCGACCTCACCCGCTCGGATGGTCACGGCCCACTCACCATCGCCGCTGGCATCGCACCAGCCCACCGCGCCGGTGAAGAAGCCTCGTTGGCATGGTTCCAAGAGCGCAATCGCGCGGCGCGCGGCCGAAAGTGGCTGGCCGCAGACGGCTGGTGTCGGGTGCAAAGCCAGGGCCAGCTCCAGACTAGTCGTCGCCGGATCGCGGAGTACACCGCGAACCTCGGTACCCAAATGCCAAAGCGTCTCGGTCTGCACCAACGAGGGCTCCGCTGCCCGCTCGACGTTCGAGCAATACTGGCGCAGGCAATCCACGACCGCTTCGACGACGATCGCGTGCTCGCGACGGTCCTTGTCGGAGGCGAGCAGGTGCTCTGCGCCGCGCCTGTCCTGCACCGGATCTTCGTGTCGCGACACGGAGCCAGCGAGCGGCTGTGACGTGACCAAAGGCCCAGAACGACGCACTAAGAGCTCGGGGCTGATGCCCAATAGGGTCCTGCGCCGAAGCTGATTTCCGGTTGCCTCACCCAGGTCCATCGCGAACCCCAAGCCGCGCCGGCATGCGAGCAACGTCCGCAGCAGGGCGGCGACGTCCAGGGGCTGGCCAAAGTCCAGCTCGAGTAAACGGCCGAGAACGACCTTGGTCAGCTGCTTCGACTCGATGAGCGAGAGCGCGTGCGACACGGCGTCTCGGTAGCTCGCTGGCGTCGGGATCGAACGCATCACCTGTGCCGGCTCGAAGCTCCTGAGCCAACGCCTCGGCGGCAGCAATAGCGGCCCTGCGCGGCGAACGCTGCGCGGGACGAGAAGTCTTGGTGGGAGTCCCAATTCGAACGGGATCGCGCCCAGCACGACCGAGCCCTGACCCTGGTTCAGCGCAAGCGCGACGTGCTCGGCCAGCTCACGCGGCTGCTCTTGCATCGCCCTTGGTACGGCCAGTGATGCGAGCCCCTGTCCGAGCAACGTACACGAGCCGGAACAGAACAGGGCATTCCCCTCTTCGTAAGCTTCGATCAGCTCGACGGCGTCCGAGTCGGCCGCCAACGGAACCTTGGCCTCGCCCTTGTCCAAAGCCAAAATGGGCTCTTTTCTCAGCGCGCTCGGCATCAGGCACCCAGCGTGGCGCCACCATCGACCCGCAAGTCGTGGAGCGTGATGTGGCGGGCGCGTTCAGAGCTCAGGAACAGCACCGCGTCCGCGACGTCTTCGGCGGTGGCCATACGGCGCAGCGGGATCCCGGCGCGGTACGTGTCCGAACTTCCAGCAATGATTTCTGGCGCGCCTTGAGTGTCCGACCAAAACGCGCGCTGCATGTCGGTGTCGGTCGATCCAGGCGAGACGACGTTGCAGCGAATCCCGAACTCGGACAGCTCCAACCCAAGGCACTGAATGAACGAGCGCAGCGCCGCCTTGGACGCCGCGTAGGCCGCCATGTTGACGCGCGCTACGACCGCAGCATTCGAGCCGACCGCGACAATCGTTCCGCTCCGACGCGGCGACATGCGCTTGGCGACACTCCGGCACAGGTAGAATGCGGCAGATACGTTACTCGCGAACGTGTCATGCCAATCTTCGTCCGAGAAATCACAGACCGAGCCGACTCTGAGGACGCCGGCGACGCTCACCAACGTCGCGATCGGCCCGAGCGTCGATTCGACCGAGGCAACCGCTCGCTCGACGGCCCGCGAATCGCTCACATCGACCGGAAAGCCGACGACGTCGAGCCCAGCACGCTGCTGCGCTGCAACCGAATCGCGCAACGCCATTTCGTCGCGGTCGAGCGCTGCGACACGCAACCCTTGGCCCGCCAGCGCGCGGCTGACCGCCAAGCCGATGCCGCGCGCAGCGCCGGTCACCAGCGCAACGGACTCACCTTTCGGCCGGTTCATGGCTGAGCTCGGACGCGGCCAAATCGCTATTGATTCGCGTTTTCATATGCAGGTTTCCAATCTCATGCTCTGCTTGCCCCTGTCAATCGCAATCGAAATTCCGCTATCGGTTGAAATGATGCGAGCCGGCTGCAGCTGATGGCGACCAGCGTCCTTCCATCCGAGGTCGGCCCCGCGACGTTCCGCGACTGCCCAGCTCAACCCGCGCGCCTCTGCAATCGGCCGAGCCCAAACGAAGCGCGCAGCCAATTGCGCCTGAGCGTATCGGGCTTATGTTTCTCGGCTATGCCCTCGCTGAAGCTGGAAGTCTGGTCGGATATCGCGTGCCCCTGGTGCTACGTCGGCAAGCGCCGACTAGAGGCTGCCTTGAAGCAGTTTCCGCACGCTGACCAAGTTGAGCTCGTATGGCGAGCATTCGAGCTCGATCCGGCGGCCCCGGCGGCGCGAAATCGCGACGTTTCCCACGTGGAATTCATTGCTCGCAAGTACGGGATGTCCGTGGCCCAAGCGCAAAAGTCGACCGACCATCTGGTGCAGCTCGCGCGCGAAGAGGGGCTGTCGTTCGACTTCGTGAACATCCGCTCGGGCAACACCTTCGACGCGCATCGTCTCGTGCACCTCGGTCACGAGCGCGGTGTGCAGGACGCGGTGCAGGAACGGATGATGAAGGCTTACTTCGAACAGGCCGAACTGATGAGCGACCACGGAACGCTGGTTCGCCTGGCCACCGAAGCAGGCCTCGATGCGAGTGAAGCCACGGACGTGCTCGCGGGCGACACCTATGCGGCAGCCGTGCGCGCGGATGAAGCGCAGGCACGTGAGCTCGGCATCACCGGCGTGCCCTGCTTCGTCTTGGATCGGCAGTTTGCAGTGAGCGGCGCGCAATCCTCCCAAGTGATGCTGAGCGCGCTCTCGCAAGCGTGGTCAGAGCGCGCGCCCACCGCGGAGTTCGCGGAAGGCGCAGTGTGCGGCCCTGACGGCTGTTGAGGGCCCGCGCCGTGCGCTGAAATCGCGCGCGGCGCCGACCCTTCTGTTACGGATAGCCGCGCATCACGGAGGGGCGGCGGCGCCGGCTTTGATCCAATCGTAGAGGATCTTCAGCTCGGCATCTGTCATCGTCTTGCCGCTCGGCGGCATGGTGGCCGTGTTGCAGGGCCTGTTCGCGTCTGACGAAGTACAACCCGCGGCCGCTGCCGTGCCGGAGGCCTTCATGTACAGCCAGCTCTTCTCGGGATTGCCGGGCTCGACCAGCTTGAACTGGCCACCGCTGAGCGTCCCCGTCTTGAGCCTCTGGACGATGCACTTGCTCGACACGGCGCCGCCCAGCGTCAGATTCGCGTACGGCGAGCTCTGTGACGGCCCGTGACAGCTCGCGCAACGGTTCGAGTCGGACTCGAAGAGGGGGCGCACCTTGGTGTGAAAATCACCCGATTCGTCGACATCGGGCGGGCAATCCAGCACGACTGGGCCGCTGCCATTTTTCTTGAGGATCTCGACCTCGATGTCCATCTCGTTGCAGGACTGCTTGAGATCCTGTTTGTACTTCTGCATCGCCATGGGGTCGGTCGTCAGGCCCTTGGCGACGCGGTACTTCTCCCACACGTTGTCGATCCAACCGTGGAGCTTCCAGAACATGTAGTTCGTGATGTTCACCTGGCCGTCGTTCAGCCCGTGTTTGCTGCCGACTCGAGCCCACTTGCCGTGGAGGTCGAAGTGCAGACCGATGTACGGCACGTCTGGGCCAGCCGCGAGCTTGGCAGCGCCGACATTGCATTGCAGCCAGTGGCCCAAGACGCCCTCGTTCGGAAACTTGGCGAGGTTTTCTGGCTTGGCAATGTTGTCGCCAATCTCAGCAGCCGCGAGAATGTTCGCGCTCCACGTCGGCGCGGGGAAAGCGTCCGGAACTTCCGCGGCCGTCTTCGGGAAAGTCGGGAAGCCAGCGAAGTCCGCCGCGTGCTTCGGCCAGAGCTGCTTCAACGTCTGCAGCATGTGACGATGAAAGAGCAAGAATTGATAGCCGTCGCCCGCGGTCTTGCAGTTCTGATCGGAGGGGATCAGGACCGGGTAGTCCTTGCAAAGGTTGGGCAAACCAAGCGGGCCCAAGAGGCCACCTGCCGTCCCGTCCGTGCAACCGCGGACCGCGTGCCAGATGACGTGGGCGCCGGTCCACTTATTGTCCGCCATCCACTGCAACACCTCCGGCTGCAGGGAGGTGTCGGTCTGATTCATCGAGGTGGTGAACTTGACCGGGCCCGCCGCCATCGTGTCGTCATTTGCCAGCGCGTTGTAGCCGTAAAGGCAGTGATCGGAGTTAGTCATCGCGGGGATCGTGAAGCCCGCAGCGCCCGCAGAGGCAGGAACCCCTGCCGCGCCGCCCGAGGGATTCGAGATGACTCCGCCTGCACCCGACGTTGAACCTGAATTGGCGCCACCGGCGGCGGGTCCGCCACCAGCGCTCGAGCCGGCGCCCGGAATCGAGGTGGGCGTGCCAGCTGCCCCGGCACCCGGCTGAGAACTTGCAGAGCCGGCACTCCCAGCAGGAGCGGGTGTTCCGTTGCCGCCACAGGCAGCACCAAGGAGGGCGGCAGCGAATGCCGTGATGGGCTTTCGTGCGCGGATGGCTAGATTAGATCGCATATTTTGTCTCACGCCTTGGGGTCGAGCAGGATCTGCATTTGAGCCGTCACGATGCCGCCGACGCCGGCAGAGTCACCGCTCAGGCTGGCCTTGGCGCGCAGATTGCTGTTGCCAGCCTCATCGGCGGCCATCGC
>Ga0247760_1003400_pt1 | contig 10396 bp, 10 predicted proteins | sample UWRJL171409R4_FD_179936 | JGI IMG/M metagenome (GOLD analysis project Ga0247760, IMG submission 179936) | Plant litter microbial communities from Arlington Agricultural Research Station in Wisconsin, United States - UWRJ-L171-409R-4 | ecosystem: Environmental > Terrestrial > Plant litter >...
AAGGAAAACATCTTCCTCGTAACCATCAACGACACGGCCCCCCTCGTCTTCTACTGCACGCAACCTCTCGGAACAGAATGCCAGCACGGCATGGCCGGATCCGTGAATTCCAACGAGACGGCTCTCGACTTGTATCGATGCGCGGCCAAGGATGTTGTCTCGGCGGGGTCGCCGGATGAAATCTACGGGGGGATAGTATACTCACGGGGTGGTGGGAGTTCTCCTTCTTCTCCTTCCGCTTCCGGGTCCGGGTCCGGGTCTGGTTCAGGCTCTGGTTCTGGATCGGGTTCTGGCTCTGGCTCTGGTGGAAACGGGGCACCAACCCAAACACCAGCTGTTGTCCCCTCGTCCACAGCCGGAGGAGGAGGGAGAGGAGGCGCCGGCGGTCCTGTGACCAGCGGTGGCGCCAATACTGCCGCTCCGCATTCACCAGATGCATCAAGCCCGGTGGGTGGTGGTCCCGGTTCATATGGCAGTGATGCCGGAACCGGCTCGGCCACTGCAACCGGCGCTAGATCAGGCTCTGCCGACACACCCACTGCCTCAGCGTCTAGTGTCTCCACAGGATCGCCCACAACTGATGCTGCGTCGGTGGTGCATGACGGGGTTGCCAAACTTGCCGTGTTGCTGGCCCTTGGTGTCGTTCTAGTCATTCTGTTCTAAGCCTGTTCCTAGAGGTAGCTGTTCTTGGAGGACATAATTGGGCACAACACGCGGTAATCCTTCACATTTCATCAGAAAAGCAAATTGGTCCAAATTCCAACAGTCATTACCAAGCATTCTAGACACATATCCCAAATAGTGGTATCTCTGACATTCTGACAAAACAAACACATAACGTGAACCTCCGAATGGTATATAATCCTTAACGCCCCTCAAAACATGTCATCGTCGTCTGCGTTCGCATCCCATCGCTTCGTCGCCAACTTCCGCACTTTCTTGGGACTGGTGCTGCCACTCGAGTTACGTATCGCCGCCTCATCGCTGACCCGTAGGTTCTCAAGCTTGCGTCGGAGGCTCCCTTCATCTGCAGCAAGGTTTGGTTTGCCCTTGCCAATCCTTGGGCTTCCCGTCTCGCCCATTTTTCGCGATGCCGAGGCCGTGTCGCTGCTGCGCTCCTGAAGCGGCATGCGTTTCGTCGGACTCATGGCTGCTAGTTCGCGGCGAAGGATCTCGTTATCCCGGCGCAGACGCTCATTCTCCTCATTAATGTCTTCCATGAGCACATTCTCCTTGTTCTCTCCCACGTCTCCGTCAATGTCACTTGCCTCACTCGGTGCTCCCCCGGGAACCGCCATGCTGCGCTCAAACACCTCAATCTTGCGACCCCAGTGCTCCTCTCCACGCTCCATCTCCACTTGCATGTTGGCGCGCCATCTCGCCATCTCAATTTCGAGCCGACGCTCAAACTCTGACATACAGTCTTCGCGAATCGCCTGCTCAAGTTCCAACATGCGGTCTTCCATAGACAACAGGTGAGCCTCGGCTTCTTGCCTCGCTGTACGCTCAGTATCGAGCGCCTGTCGGAGATACTCCAGCTCTTCCGAGAGGCGAGCAATCTCGAGAGCCGCGACCTCCATGGTAGTACGGTGCACATCGCTGCCGGGACTGCTGCCCGGTGAAAATGTTCGCTCAATGTTGGGTGACAAAGGCTGTGTAAACGAGGATGCGCCAGGAGGGAAGAAGGGCCGATGGTGCAGCGGGGGAGAGCCAACGGGGCTTGAGCAAGTCTGGGGTACAGGAACGGGGACGGCCGTCGCTGTGAGCATCGTCTGCGTTATGCTTGGAATCCGTGGAACTGTCACCTCGCGAGCCAGTGCGCTGTACCGCAGAATCTGCGAGGTTGCGTTGAAGTCGCCATGGGGATCGGCTGTCACAATCATGACCGCTTTTTGTGGGTTCCGATGTCGTGCCGACGAGTATGCGGTTGCCGAAGGAAAACAGTTGGAGAAGAGCAGTTCCGTAAGCTTGCATTGGCGGAAGGGAACCAAGTTTGGCTGCATTGGTTAGCACAATACCAGACTATACACATCGGGACAGAAAGTACCTTGTCCTTGTTGATCGCGTCACTCTGCATCTGCAGGCACTGGCCCAAGTACATCAAGCTTTCGTTGATCTTGCCGGCCTCAGCCAACGTCGCACCAGCCGTCTTGGCATCGCGCGCACGCTCGCTGCCGGCAAGATCAACAATGGTCAGTGTGCTTCCACCCCATGGGACTTCAAAGGCATTGCGTCGTGATCCCTTGTGGCGCTTCTTAACTTCGACGCAGAAGAAGCCGTGGCTGCGGGAGCTGACGCTGTTGCTTCCGGTTCCAGCGACTCGTCGCTCGTGTAGACCAGCTTCGAGCACCATCAGGGCCTGGTTCAAGCTGCCGCACACTACCTTTCGCAAGCCCGCCACTACCTTGCGGTCAGGGGATGATTCCGTGGATTTGAAGAGGAGCGGGCGTCGGCGGTACTCCTTGGTAGCAACGGATTTAATCGGGGGCGTGAGGAGATCGAAAATACGGTCGTTGTACACTTCGTACATGGAGATGACCACCGCGTAGTCGCACGAGGGGTCCGACGACACCGACAAGGCGCTGATGTCGGGCTGCTGAGGGAACGCGGACGGTCGGTATAGACGGCGCGACGGAGTCGGTCCTGGGCCAATCGAGTCGCCCTGTGAGTGTTTTTGTTTAGTGTATGTCTTTTTCATCATAGCAGTGGTTGTTGTCATGAAATGCTTCGGGAGGCGCTGGCCTCCCCGCAGCCCAGAGCTGACTTCGGCACTCCCTTTTACAGGGGACGGGCTGTTTCCCCGTAGCCGCTGCTTCCAAGGACTCAATGGAGAGGGCGGTGCAACCGAGTCTTCTCTGCTAACCATCCGGACGCTTCTTTGCCTTGTCACTGGACAAGGCGTATGCTCTGCAAAACTCTGCAGTGCTGAAGGTTGAGGATACTGCTCTTGCTCTTGCTCCTCGTCCTCAAAAATGCACTGGGATAGAAGAGTGGAAGGTCGTACAAGCATCGGTGTAGGGGCTCGCGAACTGGCCCTCGCAGGTGCTGCGTCGGCATAAACTGTGTCGAGGAATGCGGAAGCCGAAAATACAGCAGCCTCAGACGCTTCCGAGGAGCCGATCGAATGCTCGAGGGTAGGATCTGAGTTGCAGTCGAGAATATTGCGGCCGAGGGATCGGAAGATGACATCGAGGGCGAGTTGGGTCATTCCGCGCTGCGATCGCGATCCGAGGATTGTGTGCGTCTGGGGCAGTTAGTTGGGCAATCCACATCCATTCCTGATTCCATACGAACCTTTCCTGAGCCCGTGACGCCCAGCGTCGCCAGGAGGGCATCTGTTCCATCTCCGCCGTGAGGTGCAAGCACTCCCTCGACGAGACTCGCAACGCCGGTGCAATGGAAGACATCGAGTTGGCTGGCATCCTCCTCGAAGACCTGGGTGAATGCAAACTTCTCGATAGCGCGGCGCCGATCATTCGGTGGGTTTAGTGTGATGTGCTTCGGCGCGGCGTGGTCCTCTTTCGATTCTTCAACGGCCAGGAATCGTTCTCCACCCTGTGTTCCGTGGACTGGCCGAAGCCGGAGGAAAACCTGGAAGAGATTGTGCGACTTTTGCGGAGACGACGACATGGCTGATTCTCTATCCATCGTGCAAATTGGCTTTCCTCTTACGAGCGATGTCGAATGTGATTGCCAGAGAGCCACACACGATGGGGTTTGGAGTGGATGATGGGAGCAATTTGGCTGCTGAACACGGTTGGGTTCTGAACTCCCAAATTCTGTTTACGGCAGGGGCGCCCTGTCCAAGTTCCCCTGGCAACGCCAATCAATCTGGTCCGATAAGATAACAAACCTCCAAGTCAGCGCACGTGCCACTGCAGTGCCGGCGAGTCTGGGCTCTGGACTCGCTGAGGGACAGCCCCGCACCGGGCCGTGCTGCCTTGGGCCCACCTTTTCTCCCGCGTCTTCGAGACAGCAAGACGGCACACCAGGGATGTCCTTGTGCAACAAATTCGAAGGGCTCGTGGACTCCACCGGATCGGGGGAAAATTTCCATGTCCATCTCCATCTCTATTTCCCCAAAGTCCTCCGATGACGGGATAATACTTCCCCGTGAACTGAATGTTGCCGAGATGGCTTATGATCGTCGTGATAAATGACGCCCAAAGGAGGGGTTCCATATGCGCCCTGAGCGACGGTCGAAAACTCAGCTCTCAAATTCCAGGGTGGTAGTCATTAAATGACATGCATGGCGGCCAATTGGGGAGCGTGTTGCCCTCTGGCCGATCCGAGTCATAGAGAGGTGATCCAATGACCTGCCTCCGGCTTGCATGGGCGTGCAGGGCGTCTGACTCCACAAGAGAGGAGTTTGCCAGCCAGAAGCTCATCGTGTAGTCAAACGTGAGGAGCTGGTGACGAACATGTTTGAAGATGTGGGTCATCGAGACAGCCATACCCTGCCAAGGCGGTTGTCGAGCCGCCAGCTGGCAGGCCTCTCAGTGACCGCACCATCGCAAAGCACCACCTCATCCGTCTCCGCAGGATGGAGATGCGGAAAGAATGAATACGTGGAAGAAGCAGGCGAGATGACAGCGGTGAATATAATGGACTGTGGAGATTGGATCCAAGACTGAAGCGCTGGTCATGCTTAACACGTAAACTACATCATCTGCTTTGCAGCCGAGCTGCATCTCGCCAAGATGACCTCGGGTCCTGCCCCCCTTGCCGTCGCTTCTGGCGTCAACGCATGGCAGATGCGGGGAATTTGGTGGCCTTTCGTGGAGCCTCACACTCCCCGCGCCGAGAGCAGCAAGGAGCGGCAACAGCAGGGGCAACGCCATGGAAAAACTGTCCGTGATGACGTTCAGAGAGGACGGCAAGTTGGAATTTTGAGGCAGAGATTGTCTCTTAAGCATGCAAGTGCTGCTCATGCTCCCCTTTTGAACCGTTGAGACGGAGACACGGCAGCGTAACCGAGCCTTCTGGAGACGCTGGCAAAAGAGCGGTGACGGAATCGAGCAAGGGCGGGTGGGGCCACATCGGGCAAAGCGCCGTCTCACAAGGGACCCCTCGATCCAAAAGTGGCCCGTCCCTGCCAGCTGCCAGCGCCAAGACCCACAGTCCCTACGGAGTGGGCCCCACGATCTGGGTCCCCCAATTGGGATTGCGCTGGGCGAATCGAGCACCGACCCCCACCAGGAAAAAGTTTGGTCAAAAAGGTTTGACAGCTCCGCTTCTGGCTTCGCTTTTTCCCCCTCCCTCCTTCACCAACCAACCCAACCCCAAGACAACGAAGTCGCACTACCAATTCAGAGATACAGTATCTACCGATCAAACTTCGTCGAGAATATTCAAGATGCCTTCGGCCATCGTTGAGCTCTAAGCGCCCACTGCGGGCATGCCAGGTCTCCCGGCGTGCCTGCAGTCCAGCAGCCTCAACGAGAGATTCAACTCTGCCAATTCCTCGACGAAGTTTTCCAGGCTTTCAACCTCGAGCCTCGCACCCCCCACCAGGGTCCGAGGCTCTCTTCTCTGAGAACGAGAGTCTGCCTCAGATATTACCAGATTCTACTCTAGGCCCATGTTCAAAAGGCCCCAAGCGATTTCGACGTACTCGACCCCCTCCTCCTCCACCCTCCCCCTCTCTCCCACCCCTGGCCCGGCCGCCTCACAGCGGGGACCTCTCTCCCACCCGGTCCCAGCTCATCTTCCAGTGGTTGAAGAGCCAGAGGTGGTCCCCTTAATTGTTCTTCAATCTCGAGTTTCTTTTTTGCTGCGCGCCCGTGGCTCACCGCCGTTTGTCGCATCATCCGATCGGCACTTAACACGACCCAAATTTTTACCCCTGCATATCCCGTGTCATGTCTCGAAACGTTCGGCAAAAATACCCGCAAACGCCGGTCAAGGCCGCCAAGCGCCGCGGCTCGGATACATCATCTTCATTGAACCTCTCCGACGACGAACACGGTTACTCGGCTGTGGAGGATGTCAGCGATTCCGACGATGAGGACGAGGAGCATGTATTTGCGGCCGAGGAGGAGCACATTCTCAACAGTGCAGCGCGAAAGCGATCCCACGGCACCCCTCGGCCGCTTGAAACACTAGTCGAAGATGACGACGCAGACGAAGAAGCAGAGGACGACGATGATGTGGAGGAAGAGAATGAAGAGGATGCTGCCGATGAGAATGCCAGCTGGAACGGCATTTTGTCCGAGCATGATGTCAACACGAATATCAATGACGCATCCCACTTTTTTGATGAGGAGATGACAAGCGTGGAGCGCCACGTGCGGTTCACTGGCGTTCCGGACAGCGACAGTGATTCCACTCTCAGCGAAGCCTCAGAGGACCGAAATAACGACTTCTTCCCTGATATCTTCGTGGAGCAGACAACCCTTGATCCGGGCTTCCGCCGCGAAATCGAGAATGAGGTTGACGATGACTCGTCATCCATCTCTGGTTCGTTTTGGGATTACCATACCGGTGCCCAAGACCTTATTGGTGCCACCATGCCCGAAGATGACGATGTTACCCCCACTGCCACACCAATGCCCAGCGGCGCTCAGGCTGAAGTGTCGACCCCACCTCCTTCTGGAGATGACGGTTATGAGTGTGAGTTGGTCTGCTGCGGTTGACGTGCGGATGTTGCTAATCATTCCCCATCAGCCGACGGCGACACAACAGAGGAGGATATCTCAGAACCTCAGGTTCGCCGAAAGCAGATGCGCCGGCTCCCACGCGTCGAGCTATCTTCGGATTCCGAGACGGAGGAGGAGCCAACTCCCTTTCGCCAGGGCAAGCCCCGCGTTAGGCGCTTCAGACTGAACAGCGGCAAGAAGCCTGTCGCCGTGCTGAACCCTAAGACTAAGAAGATGATGATCTTTACTCCTCAGCGGGCAAACAGGCTCGACTTGTCCCCTGAGTCCTTCAATATCGACCTGCTCCCGGACTTGTCAAACTGTTCGCCCATTCTCAACCCAGGCTATATCATGATGGGGGCCATGCCAACTATGCAGACCCCCATGATCTCATCCAACGCTTTTACCGATTTCATAAGCATGACACCCTTCGGCCCCACCGAGGCCTTCTTCCCCACCACCTCCGATCCTCCTGTTGGGGAATCAAGTGAAGAGTCGGAGTTTATCCCCGAAGAAGATGAAGCAGAGGGGAAACTGAAGCTTGAGGACTTCATTACGTATGATGACTCAACGGACGGGGAAGAGAACGGGGGCGAGTTCGTCGAGGACTGGACCGTTGCTGAGGAGTCCAGCCCCACGCGGCCGAGAACAGCTGCGAGTGGTGTCAGCGCGGCTACCGATTCTTCAGCACCCGATGTTCATCCCCTGTTGAGCCATTTTGACAACAACTCGAACGCCGTCAGCGCTTTCCGACGGAACCAGATCCATCAACAACTCATTCTCAGCGACAAGGCCAGCCAAGAGTCGCTTGCCTTTAGCAGTCCATATCACTACGGTACTCTCCGAGGGATCAAGTCAGGCAGTTTAGAGACAGTGACAACGCCCATCACGCCAGTGCGTCGACAGAAGAGAAGCCAGACGATCAGCACGCATGGGCTTGAACTCCAGTCTAGCCCCTCGCAGAAGCGAAAGGCATCAAGCACCTTCACCGACAGTCTCCACAAGAAACAGCGGAGTATCTCGGATGTGGGAGTGTTGCAACTGTCGTAATGAGGTATGGCAACTACGCCGAAGGACGGTATGATTGGAGCTCTGGACGATCCGATCATCCCTGGCCTCGCACGCTCCTTTGAACAATGGCCTAATTTTGTTTTCTTGCTTGTGTTTCCTAAAAGTTTCATGACAGATTCGCGATTGTGTTTAGGTTTCGATTGTGTTTTTCCGGCGTTGGTCGCAAGGCTGACGATTTCGTTTCTTGGCATGAGCAGACGGCGGTAGACATGATCTCACGCTGATATGATGGTAGAGGTAGATAAAAGTGCAATGGGCATTGCCGGCTTTTGTCTTTCGAGGATACCATGATCTCCAAGTTCTGTAGACCTTGGTCTGGTAGATAATACATGACGAATTTCTCGCATTGTACAGTCCAACCCCTGAAAGATTGTTCGCGCGGTCCTTCACGGCTTGGCTGCAGCTTCCAGGCCAACCTCCCCCCGGCATTCTTTTCCATTTTGAGGGGCTATGATGGAAACTTGAGGCCCTAAGGAGTAAATTTCAAAGCCCCGATTGTTAGAGTCAAGACCTAAATATTCTGGCTTGACCCCTTGAAAAATAGCTTCCCAGCTGTTCATGTATTGTACAAACCCCTGCTGGATACTTACCAAGTCTTACGCTAACAATCTTTCAGAGGGTGGATTGTATGGCACTGTTGAGATGAGGTATGAGTGCCGAATTCTCCATATGGATCGTGTTGTTCAGACTTGTATTTTGTCAGGCCTGATCAATGTTATTTGAGTCGAGGTCAGAGTGAATTCGAGTTTTGGACCAGACCTGCAAATGCACTGATCCCGTGGTGTTGTAATGTATGTATCCTGCGGCGTTTCTTTATCAAGAGATGTGGGTGGTGGAGACAATAGCAACAGTAAACAAAGGAAAAGGGAGCTGAATATATAAAGAGCTCTCTCAACTCTATATAAATGGTCCGTACGCGATGTTTTTCCTCATACTCAACAGAGTTTCGTGCCAAGTTTCACTCCGTCGTCATATCATACATATCATATCAAGAACAGACACACAGGTGGGTCGCATTACTCTCCAACGTAAATGCAGTGTTGCAGCACGGGAGAGGGTCTACTCTAGTGCACTGTCGAATTCCGATTGGCTTTTTTTACTTGGTCTTTTTCTCGCGAAGTTTACCTAGGTACCTAGGTACCTACCTACCTAGGTGAGGTGTGACTTAGCGACTAATTCTCTCGGTGATAGATAGCAAAGTCACAGCAGCAGCAACAGCAACAGCAACAGCAACAGCCAAGAAAGATGTTCACTCTTGTCGATGATATCTTTACAATAGACCATGTGCGGCTGCATTTGCATTGGAAAGCTAGAGCCAGCCGATCAAGGGAGGCAATCGAAGGCAATGGTGTAAATGGTGGACAAACATAGGGGGACCATTGAGACCCGAATTCCTACCTGATGGTGGGACAGCCGCAGCCTGTTTAGTTAGTAGGGAGAGAGAGAGAGAGAGTGAGAGAGAAAGAATATTGTCTATGATGCACCGAAAAGGGCTGGCGCGACTCAATTCCCTCGTAGCTAAACCCCCAGAGGTCGACGAACTCCAATTTGATTTACCACGGCATACATGTACCTGGCTGCATAGGTACCTTCTGCATCAATACATATACGACATGAACCAATTATACTGGGACACTTTTGGCCATGAAGACGATGTGTACGACGACGTGCTCTTCTACTAGGCCCTGCATGCAACTCATTCGACAGTGTCTCTGCCGCCGCCGATTCCAAAGACCCGGGCTCTGTATCGCGCTGCGTTCGGTGCAAAGCCTTACACGCTCTGTTTGCCCGTCGACTCGAAATTGTCTGGTCTCATGTGCAGGCATCCACTAGGTCAGACCACCTAGCCGTTGAGACAGCAACCCTTTCGGAGGAACTTGGGAGGGGGGATGGGGTCTTGGACGAGCAGTGGGACGAAAACGACTCTAGGTCGGACGACGACGACGACGACGACAACGACGAGGGAAGGCTGGAATAGGTCCCGGACAGGCCACCATGGCGAGACATGGATGATACAAGCGCCGAAAAACAGTCTGATTATTCATTCAACGCGACCGACACAAGCGACGCTGGAACTGAACAACAGCTGGGAGCAGAATCCGATATTGGGAGCCTATATGTGAGCCCAGAATTCAACCTGGCTGCCTTGCAGCTTATATGGGAACATGAAATCCCACACAGGCTAAAAAAAAAACATAACACGACCTATCTGCGACGAGCAGCTCAACTCACTTTTGGGCAGTCATATGGAAGAGGGACGGCCCATGCAGTAGGCCTGTTTGCCAACTGCGACGATCCGAGTATCTGGCTCAGACTCGGTTATTGGATTCGATGGCAAAAAGAGACATGGCTTCTTCTTCTTCACACCAGCCGAATCGCATCCAGCTTGACAAAATAGCATCTCTTTCCCCTTTTCTCACTCCTGTTGGATACCGCCGTCCCACGATCAGCTTCACAATGAATGGCACCAGACACACCCCATGTTACATGAATAATGTCTTTTTTCAACTTCCAAAAAATGTACCACAACCAAATCTCACCATCGCCACCTCCCTACTAACTCTTACCCTCCTCCCCCTTTTTCGACCCTGCAATCCCAACCCACGCCCCGACCTATACATAACCACAACCTACCCAGCCATAACAACCAGGCGAAAAGGAAGGAAAGCGGTAGTACTTTGGCCGGG
>Ga0247760_1003401_pt1 | contig 10383 bp, 11 predicted proteins | sample UWRJL171409R4_FD_179936 | JGI IMG/M metagenome (GOLD analysis project Ga0247760, IMG submission 179936) | Plant litter microbial communities from Arlington Agricultural Research Station in Wisconsin, United States - UWRJ-L171-409R-4 | ecosystem: Environmental > Terrestrial > Plant litter >...
CTAGTGGCCACCGTCCCGTCCTGACATTATTTAGGTGTCTCGAATGCTCGAGATACACCTGCCGTCAACATACCGGCCAGAGGAGCATTGGACGAGCCGTCTGCGCACCCGAGCCGGGCTGGAGCCGTGCGAGAACCTCCCAGTCGACGCATCTACATTCACCATCGTGGACGGATCAGGCGAGCTCTCTCGCCTATTACAGCCAGGGCGCGCTAACAAGAAATGGGCGTCTCGCTGCACTTTTCACATTCACGTCATAACGACCACATCCGACCTAGGAGCCGGCATCCTGGTGGGCAGCAGCCCCATGCGCAAGGTGAGCAATACCGGCTCCCTACTTTGCCACCATTGGCCTAACCTAACCTAACCAGGCCGAGTCCCTCTGGCTGGATGCCCGGTCAGGCCGCACAGTAAAAGACGTCTTCGTCCTCGCCGTTACCTCCAACGCCCGCGTCTCGTGGAAAATCTCCCTCTTCGTAGATCCCTGGCACTTGCACACGCAGGGCAAGCTGCGGCTCGGCAACGTGGCGCACTACATGGCGCAGTTTGAGCGAGACACTCCGCACATCTCGCTGGAGGATCGGGCACCAGCACCAGCGGGCCGTCCAGCCAAAAAGAGACGCCTGACGCGACTTCAGAAGTCAAAGGCCATACACGACTGGCCCGAAGATGCGCCGTACGAGTACCAACCCCTCGCCTACCGCAGCTTCCGCCTACTCGAGCTCAGCCCCGGCAACCATGATTCCCCCCTCCGCGGCACCCTGGTCAACCACTCCCTCCCGTCGTCATCATCGCCCGCGACTTCCGCCTCTCCGACATACACGGCCCTCTCCTATCAGTGGGGCATTGGCCTGACCCCCTTCAAGCTCAGCACGCACGAGGGCAGCATTGCGATTACGTTGTCGCTGGACCGCGCGCTGCGCCGCGTACGCAATCCCGCCCACGCCACGCTCGTCTGGGCCGATGCGGTCTGCATCAACCAGCTCGACGAGTACGAGAAGCGCGCCCAGATCCGGCTGATGAGGGACATCTTCGAGTCGGCCAGCGAGGTGTGTGCGTACCTTGGCCCGGGCGACGAGGCGAGCGACAGGGCCATGGAGGCGCTGATCCAGATCTGCAACGCCCACCCCGACGATGATGACGACGACGACGAAAATCAGCGGGGCCGCAGCCGCAAAACGGTTACCACCTCTCTGTGTCCCACCTCAGCCTCAGGGAAGGGACGGGGCGCGCCCGACGAGAACGATCCGGTCTGGAAGGACATCAGGATGGTGCTGGACCGGGGGTGGTTCCACCGAGTTTGGGTTGTGCAGGAGGCCGTGCTGGCACGAGACCTGGTGCTGTACTGCGGCGACCGGAGCATGAGATGGGAGCACATCTGGAAGGCCATCAAGACGTGCATGGCGTTGCCGGGGTTCCTATCGGCCGTGGAGAGGGAGCACGGGCTGGAGATGCCGGCATATACGCTGGGTCTCGTGCGCGAGCGGCTCCGCGGTCCCGCGGCGTGCCCGTACGGCTTGCTAACGCTCCTCCACGTCTTTGCGCACACGCAGGCAAGCCACAGCGTGGATAAGCTGTTCGGCTTGCTCAGCCTCGCACCGGACGCAGGCGACGCGGCCTTCGAACCGGACTACTGCTCCCCGAAGGAAAGGGTCGCGCGGCGGTACGCTGCCGCCTTTGTCGCGCGCGGCCATGCGGTGGAGCTGCTATGTCGCGCGAGCGGGTTGAGGTCGCCGGGCCTGCCGTCGTGGGTCCCGGACTGGACGTCCACCACCCGTCCGGAGACCATCTCGACGTGGTACGGCCCCAGGGGCCTGTTTACGGCCTCGAAGCGGTCTGACCTCGACGCCTCCGTGGATAAGGCCGGGAACCTCCGCGTGAGAGCCACCCAGCTCGATAGGATCGGCACGGTTGGCGGCACGGCGTTCGAGACCTCGAGCCTCTTCGCCTTCCTCGCCTCGATCCAGTCCGACATTGACGACGCCCTCCTGCTGCCTACGCCCCCGGGCACGTACCCGCACACGGGCGAAACGCGGCACCAGCTCGCCCTCTCCCTCCCTATCGGCGGCACAAGCAGGCCACACCCCTGCCACAACGCCATCACCAACCACCTCAAGTTCCCAGTGCTCGACGGCGGCCCCACAACCAGCGCTTTTCTCGACATTACGGACAACGCCGCGGCGAACAAGGCGCCATTGGCGCTCCTCGACCTGTCGGCAATCCCGGTTATTGCCTGCATCCAGGACCTCCTCAACTTTCTCAAGAAGCCCCCACCCGCTCGCCAGAACGTGTGGAGTTACTGGCAGACGGTGACGGCCTTCTCGCGGCGTCTCGGGAACTCAAGGTTCTTTGCTTATGCTCCTGGCGATGGCGACGCTGCGGTAATGCGCGTCGGTGTGGGGCCAAGCGAGACGGAGATGGGCGACGAGCTGTGGATTGTGCACGGCATGGCGACGCCGGTGGTGCTGAGGCCGAGGCCGAGACCGACACGCATGACGGCGGAGGGGGTGGAGGGAGTCCGGGTGCCAGAGTACGAGCTGGTTGGGGAGGCCTATGTCCATGATCCACGGATCATGTACGGAGAGGAGCTGGAGTCGATGGGTAGGTGCTCCAAAATGGTTGCTCTTGTTTAGAAAGTGAGAATCATCGGCATCTGGCAGCATGGGTACCGATATTCTACCCTAACGCCGTTATTTCTAACCCCACACTTCCATAAATGGGACTGCCGAGGGCCAGATCAGTAGTTGGGTCGTGACGGCCAGTGTGACAGTAAGCGAGGTTACAGGGATAGACTCACCGCCTTTGACGGCTATCCAGTAATTCTGATGCAGAGAAACCTTTTGAGATCGCTTCTGTGTGCTGAGATGTCCAAGACAGCCTGGCTGCAGCAGAAGGAGGGGACTAAAGAAGGGTAGGGAGGAGAGGAACGGTAATTATATGTAGTAGGCGCATTGTATGTGGGCTCATTGTATGCCGAAGGAAGGGCTCACTGTATGCCGAAGGAAGGGCTCACTTTCGGCTGCCACCCCCAAACACCGTCTCTTTAGGCTCCCCTGCCACGCTCACTTTTATTACCCCGGCGAAGGTGTATTTAATTGGGGGTGTGTGGGTCGACCTGGACTGTGCCTCCATGCAGGAACGTTATGCCTGATCGGCGGATCAGATCGGTGGATCAGATCTGTGGGTTAGGTGAGCTTCCTTTTTTTTTCTTCTTTAGGGCTGTGGGAGCTCTGTAGGGCATGCGCTGTAGGGTACGCAGCGTACCCTGCAGCCTTCCGCCACTTATAGTGGTTCCAATGGCTATACTTCAACACTAACAACTGTGGATTGACTGGCCAAAGGCACAATAACTGTAATACACGAGGTTGCTCTTCTCCATACAGAGGTTTCTAAATTACAAAAGGCTTATAAGGAGCCTAATAAATGTCAGAGGGCTAAGAAAACACATGTACAGCTTAAAGGGTCACTTACTGTATAAAAGGCATAAGACCTATTAGATTAGAAGGCTTTAAGGGAGCAGTTAGCTCAGGAAACACGACAAAGTGGTGGTCGTGTAGGTGTGACGGCCTGCAGGCTACCCTTGTTGAAGTGGTTGTGGATGCTGCGGCGTAGCCTTCCAGAAATTGGTTCAGAGGGTGAGCAAGACTGAGCCAATCCTGAGCGGCCCTGAGCCGGGCCTGAGCCGGGGTGAGCGACGTGACGTGGGCGCGGCGCGAAAAAGGAAATTTGGTGTGCCCAGATTCGTCGCAGGAAACAGCCATTTCACTATACTAAAATCGACACCAGAAATTTCCCTTTCCTTCTTCGAAACTCAGTTAAGCTGAGCCAGACTAAGCCAGACTGAGCAAGGGGGTTTATCACCGCGATGGCACCAAAACGATGGTAGGATCGAAGACGGGCAATCATGATATAAAATTACTTGGCTGAACTATACTGTGGCCGTGGTGTGCTTAAGGTGGGCACTGAGACGGTTTGAATTGATGCGTGGCAGTTGGATAGTCTGGCTGTTTAGGACATATTTAGAGGACGAAATGGGTTGAGAGATAAAAGGGGATTAGAGGTCCGGGATTGCCAATCTTTCAATTCTGATTTCACATTGGAAAAACTGAGCACCGGGTGCCAAAACCAGTATGGATGCGTCGTAATCCTGGCCGGGTACTCTCTGGCTATTGGAAAAAAGTTGTGTCGCCTTGCCGCTCAGATATGACAATGTCAACTACATCAACGAAGATATCCTCTCCCTCGAGCTCCATCTGCTCCACAGTCACCCGCACGAAAGGGAACGGTGCAACATCAAACTCCCACGTGTCGCATGGGGCCGACATGATATGGCCGTACGGTGGTGAAACCATACCGAGGGCTTGTCGCACATCAACCCACCGGATGCCCCCGCGCTCGACATCATCGCGCTCGCGAACCCCATCCAGAATGACAGGGACAAGTGTTATGGAAAAAGAGCCCCGCTGAGCTGGGGTTGGAGACATAATACGGCTAAAGCAAAGTGCAAAACCCAGATCTTCACCCACCTCCTCCGGCATCTCGTAGCCGATGGAAATGAACCTGTCGTAGATGGTGCCGTTTACACTAAGCACGCCGTCGTCGTCGAACTCATTGTAACCAGTCCCACCCTTCCAGTTGGAAGCTTGGTACTTGCGTGGGAAGAGGTGTCGTCGCAGAATGATATCGCCGCACCCAAGGTCTGTCGGCTTTTCAGGCGCGACATGCAGCAGCCGCAATGTTCGGAAGAGAACCGTCTCTCGCTCCAAAGTTACCGTGTCATCAAGGAGCAGGTCCTCAGTTCTGCCATAGTTCAAGAAGCCCGATCGCTGGAGGGGGATCTGCACCAGCCATAGGGGGTGCTCCTCGTCGCAGCACAATAGGACCGTGATTAGGCCCTGCCGCAACTGTGACATCTTTGGGCGATGCCAGTGGTAGACCGAGTGAAAGCCGCCGGGAATAACTGGAAGTTCAATGCGGATTCCCCCGTTTACCGGAACCGGTAACGTAATACGACCACGGTTGGACCGGTAATACACGGCGGCGCAGCGCGTATTGATAAATCTCCCCGAGCCAGCAAAGTTTCTCGGCGACCTTGCAAACAGTCCAAGAAGCTTCCCACGCCTCACCCACGGAATCTCTGTGATCCCTGACAGCTGGGCCGGGTTGGCAATCTCAATCGAGGGCCTTGGGACAATGTTGCCCCACGCGAATAGAGAATGATCCTCTGGATTCGTCGCTATGATTTCCTCCTGAAGCCTCCTAAAGGCCTTCTCTCCCTCCCCGTACAACAACGGCATATTGATGTCAAATATGCCAAGCAAGCAGTACGCGATATCCTCTGTTCGGGAAGTCTGTCGGTGGGCCGCCCAGGACATCTTTTTGGCCGCGCTCGCGAGCTGAAGGTTGGCACCGTTGAGAAATTTGGGCTCGATAAGGGTTGTAGAATGAATCAGCCCGGAGAGGCTCGATCTGCTGCCAAGGAGACGCCAGTCCTTGGAATAAAACATGACCACAGACGGTGCGATGAGCTCCTGGAGGGTCCAGCCGCGTGTGAACCAACGGCTTTTGCAGAGTTCTGAGTTGAACATGGCCCGGTCATGTCGAAAATCAACATCGGATAAATAGGCGTAGCAAACCTTCGAGTTCGCATACCATCGGAACATGGAGTTGATAGATTCCGAAAGCTCTGCACTGCTGGTCTTGTCGATGCAGCATGTGTCAACCCAGACCCATTCGAGACCCTCTCGCAAAGCCTGCTCACAACAATATCGAATCTTGGGGTGACCTTTTCTCCGGCCTAGCGCTGCTGTCGACATGCCTTGCCAATCTTGCAAGGTGATCTCTTCCTCGCCCCAAGAGTGGGAAAGGATGGCATATGGGGGGATGTCAGCATCAGAGATGAAGCTTATAATCTCCCCGCGGAGCGCATGAAGAAGTCGCATGTTGGATGTTTCTTTCTGTCCCGCCAGGCAGTACTGCGCGCAATGGGAGCTTCGGCGGTGACAACAGGGACGGCAACTTCTGCTCACGTTGGTAGCGGCCCTGAACGAGTAAGATCAGCAAAGAAAGCAAAAGTTGCAGAGAGAGAAAAAGCAGTAGAGAAAGTTCTGCCAAAGCAAGTAGTGCACAATTCATGCCCGACCCCGCACATTGCTTTTGCCGCAAGTTCATCGGTGCTAGTGCCTATCAACTCAAGCCTTTGTCGGGCCAATCACAGTTCAACATCCCTGTACTGCTCCAAGCATGATGTTGAGAGCAGCAAAAAACTCGAGCACTATACCAAAGAAGTGCGAGACTCAGAGACCAGAGCCAATCTCGGGCTGGAAACCACCCAAAGACGGGAACAGTAGTTTAAGGCAGGGAAAACCCATGACATGAGAAATGGGCCCACACTCACTCACCGGCAGCCCCAAGATGAAGCCGTTTTCCCTGCATTTAGCTGAAGTTCCAACTTGCTTGTTCGGGGAGTCGGAGATTGGAGATCTGGGATCGTGTGGCGCACGAAGCAGCTACTTCCGCTGGAATGTTTACCCCTTCCCACATTCTCACTCCTGAAATGCACACTGTTTTGGGAAAAAGCAGCTTACCTGCAAAACGTGAGGACTCTTTGTCCCTGCGAGAAGCAATTTAACAATACGAAAACGAAAAACGTTGACACTTGACATTGTCCCCTCGAGCCCCCTGACAAAGAAATCACCAAAGCCGATAAAACCACCAACTCTCCAACTCCCGAAAAGTTGTATTACCATCGCGTGCGACTGGCCCTGCTCCGGTAACTGCCACTTTGGCTACCACGCCAACCCATCCACCCGCTAGCCATTCCCCATCTCCGCCTCCTAACGCTGCATATAATCTAAGCTCTTCAAAGTCCTTGATCTCCCTACTGAGTCTAACGTGTTTAGATATGGGTCATGGAAATAGATATATTGTGGTTAATCTTACGTGGAATGGGAATTTAAGGATTACGGCGTTTGATGTTATTAAGAGGCATGTAGAGAATTTAAGGGGGAATATGGAGGGGCTGGGTTTAGGGGATAAAGTAAAAGTGGTAAGGGTAAGGTTTAAAGGAGTTAAATTAGGTTATATGGTATATACATCTGAGGCGCTGCTGTATACGACGGATATAAAGGGGGTACTTTATCAGTTTTTAAGGGTCTTGGAGCCAGGGGAGCATCTGGTACTGTATAAGTAATTATAATGATTTTATAGATAGGGAATTTATTGGGTTTCTGAGGGAGATTTTGCGGGTAATGGTGGGGTAGGGTGTGCTGGCGTTTACGAGGGTGAGGATGAATTGTAAGGGGTTATGGACAGGGTGGGGTTTAAGGCGGTAGTGGTGAGGAATTATTCGGATAATATTAAGCTTATAGTGAGGCTGTTAAATGTGTCAGCTAGGTATATAGAGGAAAGTGGTGATAGGGCTGAGGCTACAGAGGTTTTTCCCGAATACGGCGGCGAGGGAGGAGTGGTATGTTGGGCAGCAGTATTAGACATATGTTTCTGTGATTGGGAGGAAGCTGGGGGTGTTGAACTGGTTGTAGGTTTTGGGGTTTGGGGGTTGATTTGTTTGGTGTTTCCCTTCATTTTGAGACTGATGTCCTTTCGCTCTATAGAAACGGTACCCTGGATTGTCAAGACTACTACTGTTTATGTCTGAAGAACTTTTCTGACAGTATGTTGGTCTCGCTAAGCCCATCGAGGTACACGCGTACAGGTGTGTGTATCAGAAGGGCTTCACAGGGTATAGACCTAGAGAGCGGGCACATGATCAAATGACATTGCACAGAAAGGGTTTGAACCTAATACTTAGGCAGTTATTTTGAGTACTATATAACCCACCAGCGGGTTTATTAACCCCCGGTTCCATCATCTGCGTAATAATTTATTAACACATATGGTCTTACATAACAATATGAAAATGGGCACCATTTTGCCCTCCGGCTTTCATGGACAACATGACAATGTCTTGGCGACGCGCTAGGTGCGAAGCGGAAGTGGTTAGAATACATCAAGAACTAACCCAGAAAAAGAGCACCGCGATATACGTTTCCAATTATTATTCAATATCTCCCGCTTCTCTTTGACAGAGTAGTATCGGCCCAATGGTTGCATGATTTCCTAAAGTGGAATTGGAGGTTCACTACATGTACTGATTGTTGTTCTTCCACTCATTGAGATTATTCCAGAAACATTAAGTTATATCTAAAACGCATTGTCGTATGTACCCTTTCAACCAACATCGCACCCGTGCGTCCATCATCCCTAGTGCGTAGAACGGGTCTGAAACCGACGCCTCGTCATGCCCAATTCTAGAGCTACTAAATCCTCTCCAGCGAAAAGTCTTTTGGACCAACATAAGCCGTGTAGTCCCCGGTGGGTGTCACACCCGGCATGACCTTGATCTGCTCTGTAGGGATGAAGTGCGCGCCTCTTGTGTAGCTCAGAGGAGACACCTGGACGCTGGCCACGACGGTCATGCCCGTCTCGTTTTTGTACACGTCGAATGTACGCGATGAGGGAGGGCAGGTGCCGTTCTTGATCTCTGGGAGGTAACCGATGCCGCCGACGCCCGAGGCGGTGCAATTGTAGCCTTGGGTGTCCATGGTTCCAGGCATGAAGACGTTGAGGGAGTAGCTGCGTTGCGTTCAGTCAGCCACCATTTGATGATACAAACACCTAGAGTTATTAATGTTTAAGCAAGACTGACAGGCACATGACGCTATGAGGGACGCAACTGGCGGTGAAGTTGCGGGCTTCAAAGACAGCATCGCGAGTGTTGATGACAGCCGCGGAAGCCGCAGTGGCTAGGGCAAGAATGGAGACCTTCATTTTGTGCGTTCCGATTTGATTTATGCGAGTGATGTGTGAGGTAAAGTACCTAGTCAAGTTTGTCTGAGGTGATAACCAAGTGAGTCTGAAGTCGTTGAGCGACGGTGAAGGATTCAAGAGGCTTTTGTACCCAGACCCGGCATTTGACTACTGCCGCAACTAGCGCAAATGCAACGGTATGATGATCGGTAGACTCAGAGCTCGTATTCATCGGCGGGATGTGGAGGAGGTTTGGTCGCATCGCGGTCGGTGCTTTGGTTGCGTTTTTAACCGGAGATCCATTGGGGGCCTGCCACCTCGGCTTCCAGGTTTCGTGCTTTGCGATCACGACGGGCCGTGGTTGGCGAGAATTGAAGTATTGCTAGCCATATCGGACGTCATATGTCCCAAGGCTACATAAGGTATGCATAACAAAACGAGTGAACTATATTCCGGACTGTCTGTCCCAAAACTCACAAAACCTCGGTCGGGTATCATATAAATACCTACTTCGTATTCCTAATGCATGATCCCGGCATCTTTATTCCGGTTGTTATCTGTCCGGGGTGCTAGGGTCAAGGTTTACCGCCATTCTGTTACATGTAGTCGGAGGCGCACCAGTGGAACAATCGAGCGAAGACATTTTAGCCTGGGAAACATTATCGTAATGATGCGCGAAGGGCCTTCTTGATGCTGTTGTTGCATTCGGCGGCGCACGTAGTTTGCCGATTCCACCCCATCGTAAGTGGTGTCGAGAGAGTGTCTACTGAGAGCGGACGAAAGAGCTCAAAATGGCAATGGGGTCTGGTGATATGCGGTCTTGGCTCCCCTCTCGCCCCCTCCAGCGCGCCTACCGCGCCAACCCAACTGACGCCATACCGGTGCCGCCCTCATCTCCTGTACAGGAATCCGAGCACTTCAGGATTTCAACGATTCTACTTTTGTCCCAAACGATGCCGGGGGCCAGACCAGACCCCCCTTGAGATTTCTCGAGCGCAAAAGTGCTGACCTCGACATCACAACCAGGTGACAAGAGAGAAACGATCACCACTCAGAAAAAAGAGAACGTCAATCCCGGCCATAATCCTCGTATATGCACCATGAAGCTGATACAGCTGAGACCTTGGGGGGTATTTAGCCGATGTCTTCAGCACCCATCTTCAAGACCTCATGATATCATAAGAGAGCGGGGCCTTTCGCAATACGAACGTGAGGAATGCCGGCAAGAATCTTCAGCACGGCACTAATCCTCTCCATAGTAGCCGAGGCACGGCCGAGATGTCCTCTTTCCTCTCCACAGCTACTGTTTCTACACGTAGATTTGCTTACTACGGTTTCTACATGGCACGGCAATGAAAGTTGGCAAGGAAAAAGTTACATCTCTTGAGCCAAGTCCGCTCTCTCCTCTCAGCATCCGGTTGGTCAAGGCGCGGTAAAGGGCCGGGAAGATAAACACCCAGAGTGCCCGTATGGCAGGCGGGACACGCCACTGGGATTTTATGAGCGTCCACGGCGAGAAGGTCTCGGACATCAATGCCGAGGTTGAGGCGATGTCAAAACACACCCGGCCCCACA
>Ga0247760_1003402_pt1 | contig 10380 bp, 9 predicted proteins | sample UWRJL171409R4_FD_179936 | JGI IMG/M metagenome (GOLD analysis project Ga0247760, IMG submission 179936) | Plant litter microbial communities from Arlington Agricultural Research Station in Wisconsin, United States - UWRJ-L171-409R-4 | ecosystem: Environmental > Terrestrial > Plant litter >...
ACCGAGGGTGCGAACCACTCACTGTAAACCGCGACCTCGGGCTCCGTAAGTGGTGCAGTAAGCACTCGCAGTGGCTGCAGGAGAAATACCCTGCGCCAGCAACCCAATGAGCCCGACAGGTGGATCGGGTTGCGTTGGAGGGTCGCAGGCAGAGTTTGGTCAAGATGATCCGGGATGCCGCCCAAGCGAGACTCCAACCCAACTTTAGTAACTCCACGCCTTCCAGACCGTCGCTGTGTCTGCATCGTCCAGGGAAATGTCGAAGCCAACAAGGAACCGCGCCGGGGACGGCCCCGAGGTTGGAGAAAATGCGCTGGTCAAGCAACCCGATAAACTTCGACCAGATTTCCCGAGTTTCTCACACAATCTCACCCGAAACCACCCACCGAACCAGCAGGATGTCAGCATCCCCGAGCAACCCACAAACTTGACGCCATTTCCACCGAAAGACCCAAATAGCATTCTCTCCGCCCAGGAGACGCTGAATGCCGCCGCCGCGTCGATCCAGCAGAGCGAGACTCTCATCAACGCCATCCGCGCCCATGGCCTCGGCCTACCCTCAGCCACTGGCAAAGGGACAGCACCCTCAAGCCCAGCTATCCCCTTAGCATCAGACAACCGCGACCCAAGCACCAAAATCACGTCACTACTAGACATGAAAACCGAGATCGACAATCTCAGAAACCTCGAGCGGAGACTTCGAGCGGCAAGAAGCACAAAGAACCCCAACCTCGCTCGTGAAGCCGACTCCCTGCAAGAAGTGACCGAGAAGCTGAATGAACTGAGCGACTCGTATCGCCAGGGCCTGGAAGCCGCCCGTTCAGCGAATGCCGAGATGATGCGGAGTTTGGCCGAGGAAAGACGGAGAGCTTCTGAGCTGGAAAGGGAGGTCAGGGGTTTGAAGGGGGAGGTTGCGCGCCTTTCGGGAATTCTGCAGGGCCAAGGGGCTGACGATCACCGCCCTGATGGAATGGACGGGGGACTGGTGGATTTTGAGGCGGAGGGAGGGGATTTGAAGTTTCGGAGACCGATGAAGAGGATGGAGACGGAGAGGGCGGGAAGTCATCGAAACTCTGGGCGGAGTGGCTAAGTAGGTAGGTAACGTGGGCGGCTTTTCGTTGGGCGATGATGCATTCACGTGGAACCATGAATCAAAGCGGCAAATACCACAAGGTGTCCCGCATCAAAACGCAGTGCGATCGAAAACGTTCCATTAAATTCGTATCCATTCCCTAATATAAATAGACATGAAGATCGTAACAGAAAGAAGCGAAGACATAGCCAGCCGAAGTATTACAAAGCCTAGATCGAAATATCCAAATAAAAGGTTTCGAAGAGTAGGGACAAAGGAAAGCTCGTTGAACACGAGGCATTACATCCGTACTGTCGCTCGATCCGCGCTTTCGAACTCGAACCAATACTCGGACTCGCACTTGGACACGCTCAAACATACATTCAAGCATACAACCCCTCAACCCAGAACCGACACCTCGAGTTTGCCGCCGGATCAGGCTGCACAACCGTGTTGCCCGTATCCGTGACGTTCAAGATTTTGTTCTGGCTGGTATAAACCGGCAAGATGGTCGCGCTGCTGCCGCCCGTGACGCCCGAGATGGCATAGTCAACAAACCACTGCTGCATCTGCCTAGCAATGCCGCCGGGGATGGGAATGCCAAGCCAATCGACAGGCTCGCCGTTGTAAAAGGTGAAGGCGACGTCGTTAGCGTGGAGGGCAGGCCAGACGCTGAACTTCATGTTGCGGGTGGTGTTCTGATAGGCGATATCGGTGGCGAAGGCGTTGCAGAGGACGATGGCCTCGGAGATGGCAAGCTTGAGGCGGCCGGTCTGGGTGGTGTAGGGTTGGGCGCCGGAGAAGTCCTCAGGGTAGACGGTGGTGGCGAGGGCATTGATCTTGGCGGCGGGGATGGACGGCATGAGGCCCTGGAAGTAAGCCTTGAAGGCCGTGTTGTCCTGCACGCGCGGGTCGGTGAAGATGAGGCCCTCGTCGGCGGTGTAGCTGACGATGACTTCGACGTCGCGGTCGACGCGCTTGAGCGCGAGGGAGCGCACGAGCTGGTCGGGGAAAAAGAAGCCGTCGACGTTGGGGCCCCAGGTGAAGTGCCCGAAGCTGGAGCCGCCGGCGATGGCGAGGTTGGCGCCCTGGAGCTGGGCGTAGGAGAGGCTGCGGGCGGCGTTCATGCTGGTGACGCCGGCCACGGACTTAAACTGGGTGTAGACCTGGTTGTAGACGGCGGCGTCGGTGGCCGGGCGGGTGGCCGGGCTCTGGAGGATGGCACGCTTGAACGGCATGGAGCCGTCGATGCCCCAGAACGATGTGAGCTGCATGGCAATGCTGCTGGCGCCGGCTGACTCGCCGATCACGGTGACCTTGTCCGCGTCGCCGCCGAACTTGTGGATGTTGGCCTGCACCCACAGGAGGGCGAGGCGCTGGTCATACAGACCGGCATTGGTGGCAACATCCCAGTCTGCGGGGCCCTTGGGAGGGAAACCAAAGAGGCCGCTGCAGTGAGTCAGAGTCTGTTCAGGGTGTTGCTGCGCATCGTGAACACTTACACGCGATAGTTGATGCCAACATAGACGAAGCCAGTCTTTCCATTTCTCAAGCCTTGAGCAATAAGTCCGGTGGGATCAACACCGTTCTTCGAGCCACCGGCAAAGCCACCGCCGTGGATCCAGACAAGGACGGGGAGGTTCTTGCGGCCGCTCTCAAAGACGGCACGGGGGGACTTGACGTCGAGGTAGAGGCAGTCCTCGTTCTGACGCGGGTCCGGGGCTGGCGGCGGGCCGCCGCCGCCACTGGGCGGGGGCGTTCCCGTAACCTCCCCGATGGCGAACGGAATTGAGATGCCAAACCACCCAGCATCCGCCTGGGGGCAGATCTTGGGCGTCGCCAAGCCATCATCAACGGTTCGGTTGGTGGTGATCTTGGGGATCGGCACCCGGAAGCGAAGCGGACCAACCGGCGGCTCAGCAAACGGAATATTGTTGAAGCTGTAGAAGCCGTGTGTGGTCTAGTGTCGCAGTGTCAGCGTCAGTGCCAGATAGCCGACTTTTGCTAAATTTCCGAGTCGGGTGAAGGGTGGGAGGGTGCTCTCACATTACCAGCGACTGAACCCCGGTGCACAGATGTGAGGAGATCGACCACCGGAAGGCTCTGTCCCGCCGCCAGGCCCGAGAGAGCCAGGGCGGACACACACCCGGAGATATAGCTGCGGAAAACCATGGTAAGTACCAATAAAAGAGTGACAGCAGCGTAATGCGATAGCTACGGATGGTTGAGGAGGAAAGGAGCTGCAACAAAGACCCAGGGTTTGCGCTCTATTAATTTATTTTTTCAGTCTCCATTTGCCTCCGCTCTTCGCCTTGGCGGCTTGTGCAGTCGACGAGAATAGAAACTACGATTCGAAGTCTCGTGGCCCCCGTGGGATTAGCGCCTTGCTACGCTGCTGCGCTGCTGCACTGCGTCCAAGGCCTCTTAGCTTGCTTGTGATCAGTGGAGACGCGAGAGCATGGGGCACCGGCTGCCCGGAATCTGGTTGCGGACCCGAAATGTCCTGCAGACGGGGTGCTGACGGGAAATGCCATTGCTTGCCGCCATGAACCTCGCAACGTCTGCAGCTTTGCTCGCCGAAGGACCTTGGCCTTTTCTTCAAACTGGGTGTTGCGTGATACCGCGCATGTCTTGGGGGGCAGTGAGATGCACGAGTGCCGTACTCCAGACTCTGGAAATGGCACCCTGGAAATGGCCTGGAAATTAGGTAGCATTTTGGTTCGATTGGGAAACATGGTCGCCATCCGGGATGCGGCGGGCAATGCAACGCTGAGACTGTCGGCAGCGCAATCGGTAACCGACGATCCCTGCGGCCATTGTGTGCCACGTAGTGTTCGGTAACGGTAACGGTCATGTTACCGATTTCCAGCTTTTGGCCCCTTTCCATTTCCTGACTCCGGTAATCAGGTAATGCCAAGATTACCTAGCCCCCTAGGGCCCACAATTTTAGCTGACTGGGCACTTGACTGGGCGAGGGTTTGGTGTCTGAAAAAGTGATATTTTGCTGGGTTTAACTGCCAAAAATAGAAACCTAGGACAGGGCTTCCCATTCTTCATCTTCTTCGCCTACCTCATCCATGACAGCCTTGAAGAATTCCTCTGCTCTAGGGCCTTCAAATAAATTCTGATGCTCATCCTCCATCTCTAATAGTTCGGCTAGATCAACAGACTCCCAAGAATCCAAACGCTCCTTCCTGTTATTACCGTCTTCTAGATTCCTAAGTCTTTCCAAAACGTTAGTATTTAAGAAGATAAAGGCGGTGTAGTTAGCTCTTTCTAGTGCAAGCCAGTTACGTATTTTACTGTGGAGAAACTTTGTTATAAAAAAGGAGCGTTTAAAAGGCACACTATTAGCCAGAGTAGAAAAGACCCTCTTAGCCAGAACGGCTAATTTAAAATTCGTGGTGTTATACCAGAGCCAGAAATCGTAAGGTTTAACCTCCTAATTAGCCACGTAGTCTACTCTAAAGTGTGCTCTATCCTAGTTTCTAAACTAATAGAATTAAGAGATCACTACTGGCTAGGATCCTACAGTATAATATTGCTGTAAAAAGGCCTCCACACACGTGAGGGTTTCAATGGAGAGTGGCTCGTTCCGGGTAAAAGGATCCAGGGCCTAAGCAACAAGGTGGAGGTTTAGGGTTTACTTCCGTTACCTAACAGCGATTATATAGTATAGTTAATATTAGTTAACCTTAGGCCACTCTGTAAACCTCTTTAAGTGTTACCACCTAACCTAGATCGATTACCAGTTTTTAATAGTGTAGTTAACGTGTAGACAGTCCGATTCTAAGCGTTCCTAAACTGCATTAACTGGCCTTAAAACCTCTGTAAAAACCTCCATATAGCGTTAGAAAATGTAATCTTTAAGATGTGTAATAACCTTAACCTAGTGCTGTTATATCTTGTAATCTGTAGTAAAAACTAGTTCACGTGCCTAAGCCTAAAAAGCCTCTTTACTACCAGAAACAGACTGGAGAGCTAATAATTAAGTGCCCCACTAAGTAATAACCAAACTGATTAAGGCCTTCTTCTTATTATAAAGCCGTTATTAATAGTCGCGTAAAAAGGCTAATTAAAGCTTAGATTTCTTAAAAAAGGCTATAACCTTCAAAACAGCAGCCATCACCTCCTTCCATCTTAATATTTATAAGATATCCTTAATTAATAACTAAAAGCCGTGGGAATTGTAAAGTGTATAGAAAACGTGTAAGAAACCAGGTCTTTTAGCCATCTTATAGTGGAACTTACGTATCGTAAAGTTTATGTCGGTTATTATCACGTTAATCTTTAATGTATTTAGGTTAATAATATCTTTAATAATGGGCTTAAGGAGCGACACATAGCCCTTAATAAAGTGGCTCTTAACACTAGTATTAATCGTCTCCCAGTAAAAAGCTGGTAGGTAAGGTATCTAGATCGATATATTAACTATTTAGTTACCAGTAGTATCGTTTAAGCTGTTAATAATAAGGTTAATTAACTAAGCTTAGTTAACATGCTTTTTAACCTCCTTACAGTGCTTTAACCACACCTAAGGCAGCCAGAGTGTAATTATATTACCAGACGGTGGGGTGTAGTTTAAATTAAGCTCTTAGAGCAGATCTTTCATCACAGGGTGTTCGAACAGCGTAAATAGCAGTCCCATAATAAAAACTACAGTAGCTGCCATCTTCGTAACTCTTTCTTAATAGTTCTTCGGCGCCTTACTGATCGTAATAAAGGGTAGAATCGACTGCTATACCGGCTTACGCTTACGGCGCTGGAAGTTAGTACACCTAATAAGGTGCCTTCTCTACCGTGTGACGTTACGCGTAAAGGTTATAAGGCACCACCAGCACCTAAACTGCTTACCGAAATTGAGGTTGTGGTATTTAGCGAGAATACTTACGGTATTAAGAGAATTGACGTAATTGTGGTAAGGTGAAATAGCCTTTGTAAATGGAGCCATTAAGGCCAAGAATAGAGGCTAAGAATAGAGTTGTTACGGAGAAGGTGGGTTGTGGGAGCTGTGAGAGCGGTGTGCGCAAAGTTTACCCTGGCAGAACGGGGCCTGGATTTCCCCCATAGAAAACCCTAACCCGGCCCCACTTAAGTCACGTGTGGTTGTCACGTGGGGTAAATTACCAGTCACGGGCTTGGGTAAGGTAAAAGGTGGTAATTCTTACCGCCTTGGGTGGGTATGGTAATTACCGAACACTAGTGCCACGAGGTGAGCGGGGCAGCTGCTGCAAGCCCGGGGAATGCGGGCGCACGGCGCAGTCTAACGCTAATAGGGGCGCCTGAAGCGGAGGGCGATCCATTGCGCGATGCCGGGTTTGTGTGCTCGCATGGTGAGATTGCCTGGAAACAAATTTGGAAACGCGTCATGCAAGAAACCAATTCTCCTTCAACGAGCCTGAGGATGTTATCACGTCGAGGGCAGGCGCGGAGAAGGGGCAAGGACACCGAGGACACAGCGTTCCTTCCGTAGCGTCTGGGCCTAACACAAAAGCACTCCAATTATCGACAGATTGCAGTGGATTCTTGCCTCGAACTACATAGCACAGACCCGCTAAAGTTTTCAGGGGAACCGCCGCAGCTTCCGGATCAAGCACGTGGGGACTGACTATGCAAGGCGCTATCGATGGGCGACGGCCCCCGCAGGACCCCCCAGCTCGCCGGCCCCACCTTCCCCAACCAGAAGCCGGGCGTGGCATCGGGCGTCAAATCCTCCGTAAGACCTTTTCCGTTCCGCACCGCGTGGTTAGGCCCGGACTGTCCCTCCCGCTCAAGCTACAAGCGCCAAAACAAGCGAGAACATTGGAATCTCATTTCCCCATCTCCCGGGACCAGCATCCCACAGCAGCATTCCTACTTCAGCACAGGGGGCTGCAGGATTGGAGTGCAGCGCTGGGTCCGTATTCCCTCAGGCGCTTTGATGTCAGCGCTATCGTTCTGCAGTGCATACCTTACCAACGAAGAGTTTATGTATAACCATGGCCGCTGTAGCCATTTCAGTCGCAACTGAGACATCTCTGCATATATTATCGGCGACCACATGCACGCGGCTGTCCTGTCATCTGCCAGAGTCATTTACGTCAACGAGGAACAACGGTGGGCTGAACGCACTCGATCGGCGTTGACGGACAGGTAGAATGGCTGAGTGCTCAGAGAACCTGCGATGTCCAGTCCATGGATGAGGCTTGCAGCTCCAAGTCAATTATCTAGAAATAGCACGGTTTTAGCAACCGCCACTGCCTGTAATACTAGTTCTCCCTACCAAGGTATTCAACCAGAGTCTGAGAAAGCTTCCACAACTCCTCACGTTCAATGCCATGCCCTGTCCCGTTGCTTCTCTCCGCCCCCTATCCCAATATGGCCACCTCAAGACTCTACGCCTCCTTCTCCCACCCAACGGGGCCCAGTTTGAGGTTGGGCTGCACGATGCCAACATCCAGGGGTACGTTAAAGTTGGTGGCTCGTGAAGGATTCTTGGCGAGGTTATCGGGCGTATTCTAAAGGAGGACCTCAGTGATACACATGGCGTGTTACAACTCTCTCGAAGACCTCAGGACGCCCAACGTTCCCGACACACACACGTTGCCATCATGGACAAGCTAGGCCGCGTGCCGCTCCATTTTGCCATGCTGAGTGGAAAGTTGTGGTTGCTTGAACTGTTTTGAGGAATGGTTTCTTCCTTCAGAGAGCTGCGCTCTCCCTTCATTTTATTCTTCTCAGCCGGCTTGTTTCGGCAATCTGAACCTTCTTTTCACAAGCCTGGTGGTATGACTCTGAATGGCGCGTCGTCATGACACGTATCAAAACCCTCGAAGGAAGTTCTCCCAACGTCGGGTGTGACGTTGAAAAACAAAGTTTTTCTTGACTGAATAGTTACATGCTGAGCGGAAAAGCAGATCTTCTCGAGGAAGTGTCACCGCGGTCGATCGAAGTAGGCATCTCCGTTGACAATATAGATAATGATGGGTGGACTCTACTGATGTGGGTGACTAGCGTGATGGAGGTGCGGTGTTACGAGGATGGGGACGTGATTGCGCTGAAGATGGTGGAGGTTCTGCTGGCGGGGGCCGCAAATATCAGCGTGAGGAGCGAGGCAGTCCAACATCAGAGAGATCGGTCAACGAAAATGACGATGATAAAAATGATCAGTGCTTTGATGACGAGGTTGTTAGTGATGACCACGGTGATGTCAGTTTGGCGCCGGGGAGTGACGAGGGGGTTTGAGGGGTGGGATACATGCTAGGCATTTGCTACCAGCCTCACATACTAGTACGGTAGGTAGTTGGATACGTCAAGATCTCTGTGTGTGTAACCAGACTTTCCCGCAAATTACATGTAAAAGATCCTTGCAGGCGTATAGATAGAGTTGATATTCATTTCGGCGCCAATTTAGGATTTTGTCGACCTGATACAACCTCACCCTTTACTGACTGGTGTAACCTCATGGATCTCTTGCGTTCGTGTCACCGTCAGCGCGCAATCAACTACAATCAGTTTCATTGAATTTGCGCAACCGGAGAATCCTTCAAGGCTCCCTACCGGTTTTCTCGGTGCGTGGCTCGCTTCGCCTGCTCAGTCCACAGCTTGGTTTTGTCATTGCCGCGGGCACTTTGGTAGCACTCAGAGGTATTTTGCCCCTTGAGAGCAATCTGGTTATTCAACTCGCGGCTACGCCACCACAACCAAGAGCAATTGTATTCGGTTGGAGATTGTGTAGCAGCCGATTCTGAGGGGCGCAGCTGTGGGAGCTGAAGTGTGGGAATATACTAGTAACTGTGTTCGATGCACTGGAAGACTACAACTTCAGTGCAAGTCTCGACTCCGGCTTGGGCGTCACGGTTACTTGATCGCAAGAGTTCGCTGAGTATAATAACGCCCCGTGCTGCTTCACAAGATCACACCGTGTTCCACATCATTCAGTGATCCGTCAGATCAAAACCGCAGAATATTAACAACTTTACCAAGCCTATGCGGAAAGAATGGTCAAGCTTAATACCATTGCGCTGTCTGTTCTCTTGATGGGAGGCTTTACCTCCGTGGCGGATTTCCGCTATCGGTTTTGTAAGCGAGAATGTGGCAGCCAGTTGCTTTGTTTTCCATTTTATCCTCAGAAGAAACTCCATGCCCTATAATGTCATTCGTCTTCAACTACTGCCTCCAATGTCCTCAACGGCAGCTGCTAACAACCATAGACAAAACCATCAGATGCGACCACAGCACAGCAGCCGCCAACACCCACCTTACTAATGATCGTGAACCGTACGTCGCCACCCGCCCCCAGCCCAGTAATGGAGAAAAGAAAATCCAACTTATCGAATATATTAACAACCTATACCCTATAGTCTCGATGGCTACGTTGGTTATTGCCACAACGCCCCGGCCGCCACAGTCTGGAATAGCTTAGAGGTCGACCACAACTTCAGCCAGCCAGGCGATCCCCGCAAGCTGGTGGCCTTCTGTGACACCGATTACATGGGGGTGCTTCTCGGTGGAAGGATGGGGCGAACTGCTATGTGACTATACTAGTGGGCTGTCTCATCGTTAGTTTGTAAGTGTTTTTTTCGAAACGCGATAGATGTGAGACAACTTGAAGCTGTATGCTGACGCTGGGTGTCCGATAGCGGGGTGATACGTTGAGGCAAGAAGACCTAGAGCTGGACTGCTTGGGGTGTTTTCTTCTTGTTTGGATTTGGGTGGCCTGGTTCGCTTTTGGAAGGCGAATTAGGATATAAGCATGTTGTGGATAAATTGGAGTTGCTGGTTTCTTACTCCTATCCTTACTTCATGTCGACACAGCGGTTCATCACCAAATCCCATACACAATAACTACCTACCTTACACAAAGCATATCATCACAAAACAGGCACCCGTCTTCCACATACGACCATACCCACTGGAGAATTCGGGATCCCGTCCGCTCTCCCATAGACAAGCCGGTGAGGGCCAGACTAGTAGTTGGGTCGGTGACGACCAGCGAATCCCTGGTGTTGTATGTCTTTTGTTTTTTGCCCATGCCCCTTCTGCATCTGTCTTTTATCATGCTTTGATGTGCCTCTTTGATCACGCAGCACAAGATCAGAGCTTCAACCCTATCTTCCAGGCACACACGTTTGAAATACAATTTCATTCTCGCCCCCTATCTACACATCTACCCCAGCTTAGGAACTTGGAACTCCTCAAAAATCCAGCGCCACCACCCCCTCATTAATCAGCTCAAACTCCGGCGTAAACTCCCCCCCATTCGTCACATACAACGTCCTCCTCTCCTTGGCACTCCCCCTCCCCCACGCCCCCCTCCCCGGCTTCCA
>Ga0247760_1003403_pt1 | contig 10379 bp, 1 predicted proteins | sample UWRJL171409R4_FD_179936 | JGI IMG/M metagenome (GOLD analysis project Ga0247760, IMG submission 179936) | Plant litter microbial communities from Arlington Agricultural Research Station in Wisconsin, United States - UWRJ-L171-409R-4 | ecosystem: Environmental > Terrestrial > Plant litter >...
TTATTAAAAACGCGCGGGAAGACGCCAAACCCCCCCCCAAACTGTTAAACCATCGCCAAAACGAAAAACAACATTGGAATTGCGTTTTACGTATCTGATTACCCCTATCTGCGATGTTGCAGCCAGGGCGTACCGAAGGCGTGAGCCGTAGTGATGGCGAAAGCCAGAATTACGGTACTAATTAAGGGCTTACGTAAAGTCTTTACGCCTGTAAAGTAACAACTGAAAATAATAATAACGCGATTAATTAAGGTTATAGTAATAGCGAGACGATTTCAAAGGAAGCGAATACTTTTGAAACTTAAAAGAATACACTTTATAAGTAATTTTAGGATATAATTAATAGGAGGGGAGTTTTTGATAATATCTTTAAAGCTATTAAACGGTACTTTAATTACGTCTTTTTATCGAATTTTAAGCGAGAACGTATTAAAAACGTTAAAAAACGTTTTAATTTTATTAAGGTAATATTAAAGAGAATCAAAAATTTAATTAAGATATAGTAATTAATACTAGCCGGTTATATATAGGCCTAAATCGCGAGTGGCGGATATAACGTAATTACGCTGCCCCTATTACGTAAATATATTATATTAAAGAAAATATTCCGCGAAATTATTATTATTTTACTAAAGGACCTATAATTATAAGCTAAACTTATAAGTGAAAAAATTATATACGGAATAAATAAAGTTATACTAATTAGAAGAGTAATAGCGGTTAAGTATTTCCCGTATAGCGGGGATATAATAGTTTCGTTTAAAAATAATAAATAGCCGTAGTATAACGATTTAAAGAATAAAAATTGGGTACGTAAGGTATTTATAAACGTAGCGTAAATACGTTAAAAAATATATATAATATTAGCGAAGGGGGTAAACCCAAGTATTACGGAAAGGTATAGCGAAAGCGAAGATAACGATATAGTAAAAAGCCTAAACGAATTTTAAAAGTAGATAAGTAAGTAAAGTTAGGTTAATATAATTAAAATTAGGATAAGGTTTCCCCGTAGGAGTAATAAGGGTATAGCGAAATTAAAGTTTATTTAATTATTACTAAAAGTTTACTTAGTAGAAAAAGCTATTAAATTAATTAATTAAGAAATGATTTATAATTATTATAGGTACGTTTACAAACGGTTTAAAGGCGAAGCGAGAACGGTTTAGTATTTTAATTACGGGAAATAAGGATATAAGGCTAAGTTTTGTACAAATAAGGTAATATATATACTTTGCGGAGGCGATACGTATTTAATAGTAACGAACGTTAAGAAGCGAGAGGTAAGATACTTTATAAATATAAGGGCGGGTACCCCGAAACAATACCTTAATTGCGATAATACGTATATAACGTTTAATATAAATTATTATATAATAAAGAAGTAAAAATAGCGTATTAGAAAAAAATACCTAAATAGATTTATTACCTTCGCACCCCCCCTAATACGTATATAAATTATAGGTAACGTAACTAATTTTACAAATAGTATTATTAAATAAGTAATTATAGTAGTTGAATTAATATTAGTAACGAAATATATACGGTTTTTAAACGTAAATTAAAGGATTAAAAGAAGAAGGAAAGGAAGATTAACTAATTTGCAAAAAGCGGCTGAAGGTAATAATAATACCCTAATAAGTTGGGTAATACCTATTAGTATTACTACTACTACCGTAATTGGAGCGAATATAACCCCTTTACAAACCGCCCTTAAGGAGGACTTTTTTCCCCTATTATCTAACGTATTAGTAAAAAGCTAAAATAGCGATTTTTACCCCCTACCCCTATATTTTATATAGTAATATAACTAAAGATATTATACTGGAATATAGGAAATAAATAAAAGAGATTGTAAATAATACTATGTAATACCGTTTATAATATATTAGCAATTTAAAAGCTACTTTGTAATAACTTAACTGGTACCCCTTAATATAGTAGATTCGAAAAATACGATATAATTTTTAGTAGCGGAAAAATAATATTATATATAAGTAAAAGAATTGATAAAATAACGTAAATGATTAACGGTAGTAAGGATTAGGTAGCGGTAATATTTGGAAAAGGAGATAACGTATTAACGGTAATATTTATTTATTTGGAATTATATAATAGAAATTAGAAGATTCTATTAAAAAAACTAATTAATAAGCCCCTATTATATAATCGTATTATTATTATAGGTAACTTTAACGCCTACTACCCTATATAAAATAAAAATTAAAAATAATTGCCTAAAGTAAAATACGTATTTCGCTTTATAATTAAATAGAATCTGGAGTTTTTTATATTATAGGGAGAAATAACAAAACGGTTGAAAAGGGGGGATAAAAATAGTATAATAAACCTAGCCTAGACCTTTAGGAACTTTAGCGTAACGTATAACGGATCGGATAACCTTCCCAAATTAAATTATATAGTATAAGTAATAATTATAAGTAACTTACCTATAAAACGAAGTAGCCTCAAGGACGAAAGATATAATTAGTTACTATTTTATAAAGTTATATACAAAAATATAGTTATAATATACCTTACTATTCCAAGGGAATTAAAAATTGTTAAAAAAGTAAAGGAAATAACGCTTAACTTAATTAAGGAACTTACCTATATCGTAAATATAACGTACCCAAAGTATAAACGTAATTAAGAAATTAATACTATTTAGTAAAATAAAAAGGTTAAAGATATTATAATAAAAGTAAGGAGGGCTAAACGTACCTAAAGGAGAAGTTATATAAAAGTATCTTTTAAATACCTTAAAGCGGTAATAGTAGAATAGGAAAGAGTAATAAAAAAAGTGTAAATGAGGTATTAATGTAACGTTTTTAAAAAGGTAGTAAACGATAATTAAGATTTTTAAAACCTAGAAAAATAGGTTAGATTACAAAGTTATAAAAAACCTAACCCCTTTATTATTCCCCCTTTTTAAAGCACCCCAAAAGGCCTATAAAATATTATTTTATATAAATAAAAAGCTAAAGTATTATTAAAACGCTTTTTTTTCCAAATTAAAAGCGGATTTCTTTTTAATCCCTAACTAAAATATAAACCTAATAACGTTTAAAGAAACTATAAAAATCAATTAAAAGGTAAATATTAGGAATATTAACGTAGTAATATTAATAATATTACTAAATAAGGTACTAAAACCAGACTATTTATTTAATAAATTATTAAAAACCTGTAATAAGGAAGAAAATTTTTTTTTAAAGTACTATTACTAATTATATAAATAGGTTTTAAGTTATTATACTTTCCTTAATACTTTTACGAAGTAATTATAGTAATATTTAAAAAACCGAATAAAACGTTAAAGGATTAAAAACTCCTAGGGGCCTATAAGCCAATCTCCCTTTTAAATGCTTTAGGTAAGATAATAGAAATATTAATAACGATACAACTTATAATTGTAACTAAAGAGAACGGGATATTTTCTTATATATAAATAGGGTTTAGGTATAAAAGGTTTACAAAAGTAGTAATTAGATTAGTAATAAATATAGTATATATTATTTAGGCGTATAATGTAATAGCGTTTTTACTACAATTCGACCTTACGGGCGCCTTTAACTGGGTAGATTAGATATAGTTAATATATACGTTCCGGGAACTAGGCTACGAATGGCGGCTTATTTGTTAATTACAATTCTACTTCAAGAATAAAACGGCCCGCCTTTACTTTAATAAAGTAATATTAAAACCTTATAAAATTACTTAGGGTATATTACAAAGCTTCCCCCTTTTTCCTATTTTTTTTATTATCTTTATATTTACCTTATACTAGTAATTAGAGGAAATCCCTAACCTTATTATAATAGGATTTATAAATAATATAAACCTATTAACCTACGTATACGATACGAAAATAATATACGAAACGTTAAAAAGGGGATATAAAGTATATAAGGAATGGGTAAAGGAAAAAGGTATAGAATTTAACCTATCGAAAAGTGAATTTATATACTTTACAAAAATAAGGCGAATATATACTAATATATTAAATATCCTGGGAAAGGGGAACCTAGGTTTGGTATTAATAAAAAACGCCCGCTTTTTAAATATATAGCTAAATCGGAAGCTATTTTTTACTAAATACTAAAAGATTATTTTACAAAAGATGGAAACCTAGAAATTAGTATTGGAACGACTAATAGGGAAAACGTAGGGAGTTCGCCTTAACCGCGTATAGTAAATTTATATAATGGTTATACGGAGTGTAATATTATACGGAGCGAATATATAATATATATTAATATTAAAAAAGGGAAAAGTAAAGGGGATAATACGAAAATTTTATAGTTAATAAATAAAGTACTTATATACCGTTATTGGGGCATATAAAGCTATATTAGTAAGGAACGTTAAGGCTGAGGCGTAGTACCTACTACTGGATCTATACCTTATAAAGTAAGTAGTAAAAGCGGAATAAAAATTCCAAAAAACCGGTATGACGGAGTTATTACGTACTGCGTACGAAGTAGTGGCTAGTTAATTTAAAAGGAGATAATTACGTAAAGGGGAAGGAAGGATTAAGTAACCAAATAGTGGAATTTTAAAGGCGGAATGGGCTAAATAATGGCTATAATTACCAAGGGGGGCCCAGAATTTAGGGGGGGAAGTTGATTAGATAGAACTTAACCCCGATAAAAGGCTAAAGGCAGAATGGAGGGTACGCTGATCGGTATAATAAATAATAATACTGCGAAGAAGAACCGGCTAAGGTATAAAATTGGCCGATTTATTTAACCTTCGGGGGAAACTACTTAAATACTTCCTACTTAACCTATATAGTGGGCTTACTAAGGTAAAAAGCTCGCTTTTTACCTAACTATATACTGGGGTAATAAGGTTAAACGCGTTCCTGTTTAAAATAAAGGTAAAAGACGTAAATATTTTATTATATCGATGCGTAGGAGTACCTAAAATAGCGGTATATATTTTCCTAAATTGCCCGGAATACGCGTAAAGTTGAGAATAAGTAGAATTACTAAGAGTACGAAATAAAAGTATCTTTAAAAAGGTTTTATTTTATATTATAACCGTAACGAAATTAATAACGTAGTTTTATAATATAGGTAAAATTGAGATATATAATTTGGTAAGGGAGATAAAGAGATTTAATAGCGAAAAAGAGGTAGTTAGAGGAAGGAAAAAAGTAGTTATTGTAAGGGAAAAAAGAAGACGCGAAAAAGAAAAACGATTAGCAAAAGGTGGAAGGAGAGGACGAATAGTACCAGGATTATAATATACTATAGCGAAATTATAATAAGGGTATTATAAAAATTAATAAAATTTATAAACGGGTAATAAGCTGCTTATAATCTGCGGAAATTACTAATCTCTTCCTAAGAAATACTTACGAACTCGCGGCGAAGTAATATTATATAAAAGCAACGTAAATCCCCCTATATACTATAATTAATATACTTTTATATTTTTATTTAGTATAAGCTAATAAAAATTATTAATAAAAGATTAAAAGTATAGTAAAAATATAACGAAAACGTAATAGGAAATAATATATATCTTATTAAATCTACTTTTTAAGTATTTTAGCTGGAATCCTATTAGTTTCGCCCGAGATTTTAAAACGTTTTTAAATAATAACGAGACGGTATTTAAAATGGTACGTTTAGTAGGGCGTTTTATTAAAAGTGGTCTAAATTATAGTAATAATGTAAAAAAGTTACGTAGTTATACCGCGAGAAGGAGTTATTGGAGTAAATAAAGCAGGTTTTATAATAACCTAACCTTATTAAACGCGGATTATTTAATTAGTAAGAATAAAATAGTGTTAAGATTCGTATAAGTATTATAATTAGTATATGGAAGGTATAAAAAACTTATAAAATAATTAATAATAACGGAAATTAGTTCGCGGGTAATGTAAATAACAAATATAGTAATAGCTTATTACTTAAAATTAGTAAATTAAGAAAAATTAATAAGTATTAAAACCGTAGTAAATATGTAAAAAGGTATATATAAAGATATATATTTGATTAAAATCCGTATAACGTTAGTAGCGGTGAGAGCCCGGAATTGCGAAAAGTAAGTAAAAATTTTAAAAAAGTTGTAAAAACGTGTAAAAAAAGTATTATTAGGTTGTAAATACTTATGGAGCTCTTAATAACTGCTAATATAAATACCGCTAATGTAGGAACGGTAGGGATTACGAGGATAAAAATTAGTAGGATTGTGAGAATTAGTAAAGGAGATAAGTAATAGAGGAGTATTTACGTAGTAATTACGTAATTTTACGCAACGGTTTTAATTTTTAAAAATAAGGTGTTAATATTAAAGTTGGAAGTTATAATATATAAAGTAATAAATAATAATAAAAAGAAGAAAAGAACGAGGGAGAGAACCCCCTTATTTATAGGTAAGAAAGGGCGAGAATCTACGTTTACGTATTGTATTTGCTTAGTAAGTAACGAGATTGCCCCGGTTAAACGAAGATGGAATATTAAATAAAAATATATTTATAACCTTTTATCCGGAATTTAATGAAGGTAAATTAATAATGATATTACTATAAAGGAAGGCATAACCCCCCCTTCTCCCTCTTTTTATCCGAATATACCGCCGATATTACGATAATATTGTTATTATAATAGCCTTTTTGTAGTATAAACGAAAGCGAATTAAAAACGAGGTAAATTGTAAAAAGAGAAAGAAGTAAATTACTTATAAAAGAAGGCTATTGTCCAAATTGCGGGTAAATTAAAAGCGAGGTAATAAATATAAAGGAAAAAACCCCCCCCCCTTTTACCTTCTAATGACGATATAACCGGGGTACTAAGGCTAAAAAAGAAAGAAAGAACGAGTACGGTCCGAGTTCGAATTAATATACGGGTACCCCCTATTTTCCTTTTTTTACAAATTGTAATAACTCCCCTCCTATTATATATCCTAGGTAGGAGAGACCCAGATTAGTAGATAAAAGGCTGGAAGTAGAGTTGGTTTAGGTACGATATTGTACCGATATCTATACTATAAAAGCACTTACGGTACCTAAACAAATAGATAGAGGGACCGCTTGCCCACTAGGGCGAGGACCAGAGGTCCTCTGCAGTGTAAGATTAATAATAATAATAATATTATTATTATTATTATTATTATTATTATTTATTTTATCATTATATTCTTTTATAATAAAGCCTTATAATTGTTCATTGGGTTCTTTAAAAAGGGGTATATTATTTATTTATTTCTTAATAAGAAACTGTCCTTTAAATATTTTTATATCTTTTAAACAGATTATCTTTTTATATTTCAGGCTATATATTTTATAATTATAATTATTTTCCCTATATCTGACTAAAATACCTTTTTTAGCTTATACTTCTAGTTTAGATCTTTTAGAACCTTTTATTTTATAATATATTATTAAGCCCCAGATCTTTATATTATTAATATTAGGTTTTTTATTATATTTTATTTTATATAGGGTTTTAAAATTCAGGGCATTGTAAGGTATTTTGTTATAAATATATACAGTAACTAGAATAGCTTTACCCTAAAGATATTTAAATATATTAGATTTTATAAATATTACTTATACTTTGGTTATTATAGTTCTATTTATTCTTTCTAGTAATTTATTACTTTTAGGTATATATAGTAGATTTAGTTATATTATTATTCCTTCTTTTCAGAGGTATTTATAAAGTATTTTGTATTTTATTTCGTTATTATACTGGAAAACTCTTATTTTATATCCTTTTAAATTATTCTTAATTATAGCTTTAAATTCTAGAAATATAAAATAAATTTCTATTTTATTTACTAAAAATCGTACTTTTAGGTATCAGGAGTTTTTATCAAAAAAGGTTATAAAGTATACTTTATTATTATATATTTTTATTTTAAATAAACCGTATAAATTACTAAATATCTTTTCCAAATAGTTATATTATATTTTATTATTTTTAAATTATTTATTTCTTTAATTTAGCAGCTTAGCTTATACGCAAATCTCATAGTTTAAGTAGTCTAAACTATCTTTATAAGTATACTTAAAGGTGGTATTTTTTATAAGATTTCTAAGGTTCTTTTTTATTAATATATACAAATCTTTTATATAGTATATTTATAATTATATTTATAGTATTATTTTCTGGTTCTACAGGTAAAAAGTATAAACCTTACTTAATATAAACCTTTATTATAATATTATTATTCTTTATAATTATCATCGTATTATTTCCACCAATCCAAAGGATATTAAATAGTAAAGCTATAGCAGCTATTATATTTATTCCAAGTTCTGGTATATAGTAGTATTTTCTTAATATTACTAGTTTATTAGTATCAAAAAATCGTATTATAACACTTCCTTTACCTTATACATCTAGGGTTTTTGCTTTACCCCAGCTAACACAGTAATTTATTTATTTATAAGAAGTAAACCAAGATTTATTAATTATTATATAGACTAATACCCCAGTATTAAAAATAAAGTTGTATTTATATACAATCTAATTATATAAATCTCCTATTAATTTAGTAACTAAATTAAAAACCTTTTCCAATTATAAACCAAGATTTAAAACTACTTAATTATTAATTATTATCTATATAAATTGGGGATTATAATTATTTACCTTAAGTATATTTTCTTCAGGTTAGCTTAAATTTATATCCTCTAATTCAATATCAAATTCTTCTTCAAAATTAGATTTTGTCGAAAAATTAATTTAACTTATTATTATAATAAATTCTTTCTTCTCTTTTCTCATAAAAGTATTTTTCTTTTTAAACTTTCTTTTAAACCCTTTGGTTATCCTTTAGCTTAGAAAAGTCTTTCCAGCCTTTAGGAGCTTTCTCGGGGTATAGAAAAGCACAGTCGGAATTAATATAACCACGTAATTTGTAATATTTACAGAATATTATTATAACATTTTTATTCTTCCAGTTTTTAACATATTATATAATTCTTCAACTCGAGACTTGGAGTCTTTTTACCTTATCTAACAAATTAACTATTAAACTTTCCCAATTATAAGCCTTAGGATCCACCCGTAGGCTTTAGGTAACCTAGCTTATAAAAACATTATATTTAGAATTAAGGTTTTAAAATAAATATACTATAATAGCAATTTCAGGTATAATTAGTTCTTAAACAGCTAAATTATCTAAAATAAACTTTAGCTTACTAATATAAACTTTTACAGATTTAAAATTAAATTAAGACGCCTAAAAAATTACTATAATAGTAGGTATTTACTTATAAAACTATTAACATTATAAAAATCTTTCAAAATCTTCCAGGCCTTAAAGCCGTTGGTATAAACTTGAATATAATTAGCTATATCGTATTCATATATCAGGATTATATCCGCGAAAGCCTTCTCTTAGATTCTATTCTATATATTATTAGCGCTTAGGATAGCACCTTTAAGGCCTTTACGTAGCAAGTACGCTTATACTATTATAACCTAACCCTAATAATTTTCAAAGCCTTTATTATTTACCCTAGCTTTGCAGCCATAATAGGCGAAAAAAGTAGTACAGTAAGGAGTTAAACTCGCTACCTTTCCAAAAGGAAACCACATGCCTAAATAAACATTATTACTAACTTAACCACATACGTTTGAAAACGTATTTGTAATTTACAATAGTAGTTATATCAAGTAGTTATATAATATGTAATATAGCTGTAAATGATTATAGGTATGAAAAGAGAAGGTTATATACAATATATATAGGGAAGGTAGCTTATAATAGCTAGTAGTTGAGATAAAAATTAAGGTAATTGGCGACGATAATGGTAATATTAGAAAATTGTAGTAGTCAGCGATAACAGTAGTGATATTGGAAAATTGTAGTAGTCGGCAACGACGATAGTAATATTGGAAAATTGTGGGGGTCGGTAACGACGGTAGTAATATTGGAAAATTATAGTAATCGGCGACAATAATAGTAACATTGGAAAATTATAGTAGTCGGCAATAATAGTGGTAATAATGATTGTGACCAAAGATTGGCTGGCTTACGCCAATAAAAAAATATGAAACGGCTCCGGGCTCATCGAACCCAGGCACTATAGTCAGCTTGCGTGAAGATGCCTGGCACAGCCAGCAATCCAACCACCAAGCCACCAAGGCAGTGTAAGCTAGTAGCCAGGTAGATCATGCAAAGAGGTCTATAAAAGGAGGGTTTCTGGCACTGCCAGAAAGCCGCAACAAGCAGAAGATAATACAATCCGCCGGGATAATAAAAGTTAGTTCGGAACATCCCCCACTTTTTTATAGGGAGTCCTTGCCAGGGCTCCACTGGGCGCCAAGAAGTTCCAGTACTTCAAAGACATAGTAAAATATAAGGAACATCTTGTATTAATACGGAATTCTACCCACTCCAGCCCAGATCACTTG
>Ga0247760_1003405_pt1 | contig 10375 bp, 8 predicted proteins | sample UWRJL171409R4_FD_179936 | JGI IMG/M metagenome (GOLD analysis project Ga0247760, IMG submission 179936) | Plant litter microbial communities from Arlington Agricultural Research Station in Wisconsin, United States - UWRJ-L171-409R-4 | ecosystem: Environmental > Terrestrial > Plant litter >...
TTTTTGGCTAGCCGATGTCATTCGCATGCTCGTTAAGATTTGCCGCGGCGCGGCGCGGCGCTGAAAAGAACTACCGAAACTTACCGCCTAAGAAAAGTGTGGTGGCATGGCCGCCGCCAGGAGTGAACAAGTTGAAGAGGAAATATATGCCAGAAGACCGGAAGGGGGTATATAGGAGTGAATGTTACTCTAAGGTTATTATTAGAAAATAATAATTAAATACCTTAAATCATTATATCACGTATGACTTTTCCTACCTCGGCCCGAGGTAAATGCACTTGTCAAGAACAAAGACTCCCAGCCTGTTTCCGCTGCCTGGAACCTGATCTGGCCTTCCCAGGGCCGCCGACAACGAAAGAGCCCTTCATCCCCGAAAGGCGAGAAGACACCAGTTCCGAAGAGGGAAAAGGGAAATTCGTAGTGTCGATTTTAGGGTGGTGTAATTTGTGTTAATATTACCTTTTCTTTATCTCTTCGGATAGTTTTGTCTTCTCGCCTCTGTAAACCAATTTTATCTAGGTAGGTTAGGTTACAGGTAGGTTCTTTGGATAGGGTATTGAGAATCATCAGCCAATCTGCACAATATCCGACGCCCCATTCCGGGTATAGACCTCCCCAATAAGACTCTTGAACGCATTCGACGCCGCACTGACACTGCCCATTTGATTTCCCGAACTGAAGTTATGCGTGCCCATGAGCGTGAGGTTCTCTCCCCCTCCTCCTGAAAGAAACAGGAATGTCGTAGTCACAGTCGCGGCATTCAGTCCGTCTCCATCCGTCGCTCCAAACGTCACGCGTTTCGTACTAGAATAGTTTGCCACTTTCTGGCCGTTGCCGTTGCTGTTGATGCGCGAAACGCTTCCGCCTTCGAATTGCCAGCGCCCGGCGGCGTCGTCGACGTTTTTGAGAACGGTGCGCGTGAGCTTGTAGCTTACTGCGGTGGTGGTCAAGGATTCAACTCCATCAGTTTCCATGATGGTTGACGTTAAGTTTTTTTATTTGATTTGATTGGCAGCCTGGGGTAATTGTAGATGTTGTGTCTTGAGCTGTAGAAGTAAAGTGAAGTGAGGTGAAGTGAACTGAAATAAGCTGCTGGCTTTGTTAAACTTCAGTTGACAAACATGCCTGGCCAAGCTGGACTATTTGTACCCAAATCTCCCGCCACCCAACTTCCCATCCCCCTTCTCAGCCTTTCATCACTTCAAGCTAACTCGAAAGAAAAAAATGGCTGAAATGGAAATGACATGACAGGACAGGACAGGACAGGACAGGACAGGACAGGAAATCAGACCACATGAACCACACGCACACGCAACCTGCACTGTTTTCGCCACTCCCTCAGTCAGCCAGAGCCTTCATGTTCGCGCTGCATGCACTTCACACACACACGTGGTCACACACACCATGCAAGCCATCACTCAATTCGTCTGTTGATCCATCCATGAGGATACTACCCCGCGTTCCTCGGTCAAAGGCGTGCTGAATATGCCCGTCCCGGCACCCAAGTTTCAGCCGCACGCACGGCGGTGGACAGTGGACCAGTAATGTTAGAAAATTGACTTGGTGTGCTATGTACATGTAGAGCCATACCCACTAAAGCCAGGCAAAGGCTGTGAACTGTCGGCGGGTTTGTGAATCGGGAGATTTCTGGGTTGGATGCGTAGGGTCGGCATGGATGTTCTGATAGAATGAGCAAGGCAAGCTCAAACTTGCAAGTCAAAGGTACTTTGCGACTCAGGTCTAACTATCAGTTGAATACAAACAATACCAAACTCCATTTCATCGTACAACCCCCCCCAAAAAATACTACACTGCAAACCCCAAGCTAAAGCCAAAATCCAACTTCCCATTCCCAAAATCCTGCTCCCACGGGCTGACCGGGCTCAATGGGCTCAGCGGACTTGCTAGGGGACTTTTCGACGGACCTCTGAAAGGACTCTTGGGAGATGTTCCTTTCCCTGGACTCCTCGCTGGGCTCCTTGCCGGACTCTTCGGTGAACCCTTCTCTTTCCCTCCTGGAATCCTGATTGGTAACATGGAGGTCTTGACCGGTATCATCGACTTCAGCGGGCTCTTGACTGGCCCCTTCTTCCTCGGCACCGGTAACTTCACAATTGGTGGTAGTCGGAACTCCCCACCTCCAACTACCACAGCAGCTTCACCACCCTTCTCCTGCCAGAACATCCTTTCCTCAGCAGCTGCCACAGCCATAGTCCGCGGCGTCCTCGGTGTCCTAGGTGATGCAGGCCCAATTGGAGTAATGGGTGAAAGCACTGCCCCCCCCTCCTTGGCCCCAGGTCCCATCTTCGCAATCGCCATGTTCTCCAGCTTTCGGAACACCCTCTCAAGACGGAATCTCGCCCCAAACACAGGGCTGAGAAGGCCTGCTGTTGCTGAGCTGCGTGAATGCTTGGCCAGAATAATGGCCGCGTCTGCTGTCCCGAGTAGTGAGGTCCACCGACGCCAGAGCCTTGCCCGGTTTGCTGACAAGGCTAGTAGTATTTCGTGCTGTGGGAGAAAGTAGCGAAAGAAGCGCGGGCTGAGCATGTGAAATAGCAAGTTGTCTACAGCATACTGTAGAAATGGGTAGCTGGACATGATGAGGTTGCGCTGATCTAGAGCGTGTTGCTGCTGTTGACGGTGTACTCCTGCAAGAAGAGGCGACATATGCTCGCGCTCCTGCGAGCTGTTGCGCCGGCTGTTGGAAACGCTGTGGCCGAGGTGTTCAAAGTCTCGCATGTTGAGATAGGTCAAGCATGCGCGCAACAGTGAGTAATGTGACACGTCGATGTAGTCGTCGGTGGTAAAAGTCGGGGGAACAGATGGAAAGTCCTCTGCCAGACACGCGAATCCCCGTCCAGACAAGAAAAACGTCCGAACAGAACTGTGAATGGGCTGCACGCGCTGCAGACCCAGCGGTTCGTTGACCACCACCTGACGCGGGTCGTTCTTGAGCTCAAGAAGGCCTATCGACCGGGCGCGAAACCAACGGTGGAACTGGTATGGGGTGTCAGACGTGATTTCAGAGTTGCGCAACTGTCGCAGGTCTCGCATGGACAACGGCATGCCCACGTGAAGCGCCATAAACGGTCCAAACTGATCGTATGAAGTAAACGGGTTGGACTCGGTCAGTCGAATGGCCACAAACAAATCATTGAGACGCATAGGTTCAGCAGCCAGTATAACCCACTGGAACAAGGTCAGGGATTCCCCCTTTTCCCTTTCGTTCAGGGTGGCCAACATCCACTCGTAAAGGCCATGAAGATCACCCGGCACTTCCTCCAATGTGTACTCGATGAGATCCTGGGAGGCGCCCTCAGTGATGGCCGCGTTCAAAATGTTGACAACAATCTCGGCCCACAGGAAAACACCCCCAGCCTTCTGCCCAATCCTGATGACCGTTCGGTTTCGCTCCTCCCACTCGGCCACAAGGTTGAGGTTGATGTACCGCAGGATATCGTCGTTGTTACGAAGGTGCATGACAATGTTGACCGCGTCTGCTCCCTCAAAGTCGGAATAGTACCCGCTGGCCACGCAGATGCTGAAGTCCGAGTTACGGGCGAGCTGCGAGAGGCGCGATATCAACTCCTCTACGTATGCGGGGCTCGCATCGTCTGCAATGTCGACGAAAATAAAGGTCCTCCTAGTAGGCGTCTGGATCTTTTGGTCGATATAGTCATCAGCAAAGAATGACACGACGAGGGCATCGTCGAGAGTATTGGGGTCATCTCGGGGTCGGTTGTATAATGATAACAGCGCTCTCCGCAGGCTTGGGTCTTGCAAGAACAACTGAGCCAACAGGCTTCGATACACGTTGGCCGGGTTGACTTCGTGTTGTTGTCGCGACGTGCCCGGAAAGAAAATGCTGTTCGTATCGTATCCTTCCGCTGTCGTCCAGATGAAGGAGCTCCCTGCCGCACCCCATTGCCTTTCAAGCCTTCTTCTAAGTGACCGGAGCAATATGGTCTTGCCACAACCGGATTCACCCTTGATCCATAGGATCTTGTTCTTGTTGCTGTCGCTCCGGTGGTGCCAAGACTGGAACTCCTGTAGGTCGTATAGCCAGAGGCAAGTGCCTGGGTATGAGGTTGCGGGGTGTGTCTCTGAGAGTGTAAAATGTGGTCGGACCAGCGCCGCCAGACATTCGGCTTCCTTCGAGTTGAGTCTATGTCTCCGCTCTTCTTCGCTGTAGATCATACGGGCAAGAGCGCTGGCTAACGCACGGTAGCCCGGATCATCGGATGATCCAAACTTGCCCAAGTCGCCATGCAGTGCGCTAATAGTCTCGGCACTCTCGCGGGGGTCTCCGATAAAGCTCGCTAGGCGACGTATGGTCTGCTCAATTAGCTAGGGGACAAGCGAGGACAGTTGCGGTAACTCACAGCTTCAGCCCGGAGGTCCAGAAACTTGTAGCTCGGTATTATGGACTCTTGAAACGTCTTTACTTTGAAATTGTAGTCGTTCCATATCCTAACAAAAGATTGTCTACCAAGCTCGGCATCGACACTGCTGGCACCGCTGAGATGTTGTAAAACGAGGTCGTGGGAATCAACGCCAAATGTTATCGCTGCCATGCTTTTGATCGCGTCTGCGAGGCTCGAGTGTTCGGTGGCACGATGTGGCGAACCGAGAAACACGACGGAGGAGGTGGAGAGGAGTATTTCTTTCAGGGGGCCGTCTCGTTCCGCTTCTGACAATCGCAAAGCCTGTCATGGTCAGACTTGCACACGAGTAGCACGAGATCACATTCGCAGACTAACCTCCTTCACCAAGATACCGCCGGTGGAATGGGCTATGAAAATGATCGGTCGGGCTGCGGACCCCGCTGCCGTACGAGCTGCAGCCAGCTCGAGCAAGAGCTCGCCGGCATGGGCGAAAACGTCATTTTGCAGGCGAAGGGGCTTCTTGTCCACCACTAGCGAGTGGTAGCCCCAGGTAAGAATCCGAGCTGTAGGACACGACGATGGCAACAGGTCGAGTGGCCAGTACACTTCTGACCGGGTCCTCGGATCGGGCTCAAAGTCGGTGAGCTTTAACCTCGAAGATGACTTGAGGGAGTTCTTCCTCAGGATACTCCTGGCTTTGCTGGTAGAATGGTAGTCGGGCACCAACAACGGCTCCGAATTCGATCGTCTCAATGGGGCTGTCGGTGGGTTCTTCCTTAGTTTCTTTCGTAGTGTTGCATAATGTATCGTCGAGTTCGGGGTTGTCGGTACTGGATTATGGCTGGCACACTTCCAGGATCGAATGGGGTGGCCACCGATTCCGTGGACGAGGATAATACTGTAGGCGTGTTAGAGACGCGCTGGACGCGAAATCGGGCCTGAAGCACTCACTCAACTACGGGATCGGTGGGTTCGTCGGGCTCGTACAGCAGGGTCAGGCCAACCGACTTAATCGAGTCCTCCTTCGCCTTCATTTTGTTGCAACCGAAGCGACATGATCAACTGCAGTAGCGTCCTTGCTCGAGGTGAAGACACGGACACACACAGATGTAGGTGGTGCGCGTCGGGCAGTGCACATGCTGGGGCCGAGGGCGCGGAAGTTGGCGCATGTCATGCGAAGACGGGAGCAGGCACACGACTCCGAAAGCCATGTCCAGCATGCCGTCTCTGCCTTGGTCTGGTCCACTCGAAGGCCATTAGCTTCCTGAAACAGTGCTGGTATGGCCGACATGCTTTTGCCTGTTCATGATGGTGGTCTGGACGCGGCCCGGTGAGCTTCAGCCGTGCCGCGTCTTCGCCCAATTCGAGTCCCCTTAAAAGCCGTGCACTATAACCGAAGCGGCTGTTTCGCTGTGCCGAGAGGAGCAACATTCTCCGTCCTTCACCGAGGGATCGCATTGGTAGCAGTGAGCACAGCTGGCCAGCAGGTCAGATTCCATCGTGGCGAGTTGTGAGATACTGCATAATGTTCCGACCCAGCCGAACGGGTGACATGGCCGATTTGGGCATGTGGGCATGTGGGGACCCCACAAACATTGTACGAGACAAGACTCGGGGTTGGGTTGTCACAACGCGTCTAGACGCGACACTCGCCGTGAAAAGGAGGAGGAACCTCGACGATAGCCGAGACAGCGACGAGACGGAAAGGCAGGTGGCTGGCAGATGCAAGCTTCCGCTGTCAAAGTCTCGGGAGATTTCCGTGATTGCGGAGGAGAAGTCATTGTGAACAGGACCCAACCAGGTTTCTTCCTCGGCGCACAGACGGTTGTAGTGGTGGGAGTCCCATATCGCTGAAAGTTGGAGTGTGTTGGCTTCCTTGCGGCAACTGTGCCGGTGGAGGGACAAGATGAGATTGCCGAGCGGTGATCGGATGCAGTTTCATCGGATGTGCACTTGAGGGACTTGCCCGAGGCAAAAGTGAACAATTTACGGCGAAGAGACTGGAGATAAGAGATTTCATTGCAGTCGGCTATCCATATCCAGAAGGCGAAGAGGTGAGCGTCCAGTATTGGCAGACCTCATGAATTCGCGTTGACAGCCTGGTGAGAAGAGTCGTCGTGCTTCGTTCCGCCTCCTGGTTTGGCGGGGAAGTGGAGTGGCGAGGGTGTGAAAGGGACTTACATAAGCAATCTAGTGGGGTCACCCATCTTCGCTTCTCTGGGCAGGCTTGACTTGACATCTCACTTCTGATCGCTCCACTCGTTATACCTCCACGCTGGCCGCCGCCTTGATGTAATCGTCCATCACAATGGCTCCTATCTGGGGAAGGGTATTTTGGACTATCTACCTAGGTTTTGAGGTTCGCCCCCCGTTCATTCGAGCGCATGGCAATTGCTGACCAATTCCAGACCAAAATCGTCCAAGCCGTACGACCACCACCAGACGCGTATCGCATCGGCGACGACTGACGTCCAGTAGATCCTTCGGATACCCGCTTTCCACCACGGCGTGCGCAGGATACACCGAACTGTCGAGGATATTCGCTATGGTCGGGATCCGCACGAGCCGCTACGGCCAGGCGAGGCAACAGGTGCGTATTCTAGGGTAACACGGTAATATCCAGGCTCATGGTGATGCAGAGAACCCCGAGAAGGTCCGAGCCGATAGCTTCTTCAAGCACTTTGTCGATGAAATCCGGAACCAAGCGCGGGGAAACCCGAGTCAACCTCCTCCTACACCACCGAAACCAAAGCCGTGATGCGATGACGGCATATATTAGGGATGTTGCAACTGCAACTGTGCCCGTTGTAGCCTCTGACGCCACGTGAGGAAACTCGGCCTAGGGGCAATTCGACTGAGATGGTCTGATCGCTACAGTCAATGTTCCACGAGAACTTTGCGCTGTCAAGACTATCGGTTGTGGCAACCTGGAAATGGGCAGCAGACGACGCCGGACGCACACGGTCATTCCTCTGGCTATTTATTGGGGGAGTCGCCAAGAATTAATGGCGGTATGCCGCCATCCTCTTTGCCTAGCGTGGGACTTTCCTGCTAGAGCTAGTGCGGTCACACGCCACAGACCGACCTGCCTAGGCTGTGGATTTCGTCAACGCCAGCACATAGATGCATAATGACCAGACCATTATCACCCTGACAGTCCAATTCCTGCCTCCTTTCCAAGACTAGAACTTGAACCATCTAAGCACGGTGTTGACGGGCGAGATGGTCTTGCGAGAGAGTATTCCTCGACAAGGTGCCACCACCCACCCCAATCTTGTCCGTCGTTTCTTCATATCGCGAGTATTCATCAGGCTGGCTTCAGTCCCCGCCCGACATCGGGTGGCGTTCGAGTTGCGTCCCACGTTGCATTTTCGTCGCCTCCTGGGCTTTGCTCCGCGCTTGGACGAGAGGAATTTGAACAATGCATGGAGCCTGCTTTCAAGTGGGATCTGATTGGGCGGATGCTGATGAGCTGCGTCCGCCGCCGCATCCGCGTCACGCGCTTGCAAGGCATAACCCCTGTCACTCTCGGATTTGAACACCCCGACCTGGGAAACCTTCGGGTCCAAGCCACGCGCCACTGTTGCAACCGTCACCTCTTACAAAAACACCATACTTGACCGTAGGAGTCGCTCACAAGTAGAGAATTGCCCAACATGCCTCCCAAAATGGCCGACCCTCAGGCCGAAAATGCTATCGAGGCCGATCCGGACGTCCAAGGTGGCGACGATGGCTACGAAACCGACGAAACGGGCTCCGCAGCTTCCACGTCGCTCACATCGGGTGTGCGGGATTATGTGTTTGAGAATAACCGACGGTACCACAAATTCCGTGAGGGCCAGTACCTTCTTCCCAACGATGATCTCGAGCAGGAACGTGAGGATATGAAGCATGCTATGGTTGTGCACGTCTGCGACGGCAAGCTGCATCTTGCGCCGGTTGAAGAGCCCCACAAGATACTCGACATTGGCACAGGAACGGGCATCTGGGCCGTCGACAGTTTGTCTTCCGTCTTTCGTCCGTAAGCACCATTTAACAAGACATGCAGTGGCCGACGAGTATCCCTCGGCCGAAGTCCTCGGCATTGATCTCAGTCCCATCCAGCCAGGCTGGGTGCCACCCAACGTGCGCTTCCTGATAGATGATGCAGAATCTGAATGGGCGCACGGCAGCGGCCGATTTGATTACGTCCATGCAAGGCACATTACCATGGCCATCAAAAACTGGCCGAAGCTGCTCGCCCAGGCATACGACGCACTCAAGCCGGGCGGATGGATTGAATTACAGGAGCTCCGACTGGCAACATCGTGCGACGATGGCACGATGCCTGAGGGGTATGGTTTCACAGTATTCTTGCGCTACCTGGCGGAGGGATTCGACCGCTTCGGTATTGACCTCCTCGGGATGGAGAAAAACGCTGCGCGACTCGAACAGGCGGGCTTTGTCAACGTCCAGGAGAAGATTTGGAAGATACCTATTGGGACGTGGGCGAAGGGAGACAAGATGAAAACGATTGGCGCGTACAATCGGGCGGTCATCAATGATGCTCTGACGGGCGTGTCTATGGCGCCGTATACGCGCGGGCTTGGGTGGAAGGCGAGCGAGGTGGAGGTGTTTGCGGCTCAGGTGCGGAAGGACTTGGGAAACCCGGGGATCCACTCGTATTACACTTTTCATGCCGTGTACGGGCAGAAACCGGCATCGGGATGAGTCCTTGATGTCAGTGGGACCGCGGCAATATCAAAACGTTGACAACTCTACGAATGTAAACACATGTCTTTTACGAACTTACCATAGTTTCTTTGTCTGTCCAGCCCCCTTCCTCTAACAAAGTTTTCTTAGTAGAAAACGAGTCCCACAGCACTCAGTATTCTCTCATGGTTCCACCAGAGTGCGACTGAAATACCTAATAGACTTGCCTTCTGCCAACCTGCGTAGCTTTTCAGGCCCCTTGTCTGCTCAACAGTCTCCAATGTGCCCTACTCCTGCTTCTTAAGCGGCAGTTAACCACCACCTCAACTTCCGCTATCTCCGAGACTGTGGGGCGAGAAAGCAGTGAAAGCTTTGTTCGTCGCCAGACAATTACAGCTTAGACGATGGATTGCACCTAACGTAGATTACGTCCATTCCCAGAAATGGTAAGGGGACAATTTCATGACGGATTGCATTTTGATTCATTATATTTGCTGAGGCCTGTGGACATTTTCAAAGGGCTTTGCAATGTCGGCAAGCAAGCCAACGGGAGCCAACGCGCAACATTCCCTTGTTCTATTGTTTCGCGGCGCGGCACAGACGTAATCTCATTGACACATGACTTGGGTATACCTACCTAGGCAAAACGTCTCAGGGCATGGCGGCTGTGAAAATGCTGCTGGCTCGATTAGAATAAGTCAAAATTGCAGTCCTGAGGAAGGACGTTCAAAGCGACGGAGGCGGCATTCCTTCAAAGTTCGGAATATTCCAATGGAAGAAAGTTCCTCGCACATGAATAGAGACGTGTTCATATTAAAATTAAAGGAATTTGCCCTGTTCTATTCCTAGCCCCAGTCCTATTCTATATTTCAAAGAAAAGCTCCAACGCTCCAACTTCATGTTAGGTACTTAGACACGTCTATCCTGCCACCACTTGCACCGCGTAGCATTGACTGAATTTCTATCCAGCCCGGACCCAGTCTCGTTGAGGGTCACCAAAGTCTGGTCATGTCCCCACTTTGGCCAAGGAGCATCTCCCTTTTGAGACACAGGCTTGCCGTTGACAACAAAGCTGGTTAGTGCCGTCTGCATTATCTCCTGCATGTTTTTGTGAAAGGCCGGGTTGGCGGGGTCGTTGAAGGTGTATTTGAGGTCTTGCGTGTGTATTCCGGGGGAGCCGAATTCGTCTGTTTATGTCAGTGTTAGTTATCAGCAGGTGTGGAAAGAATGAGGGAAAAGAAAGAAAGAAAGAAAAAGAAGAAGAAGAAAAAAAAAAAAAAAACACACAAGGAAAAACA